>Ga0116147_1003778_pt1 | contig 14029 bp, 15 predicted proteins | sample AD_JPNHG3_MetaG_FD_89749 | JGI IMG/M metagenome (GOLD analysis project Ga0116147, IMG submission 89749) | Active sludge microbial communities of municipal wastewater-treating anaerobic digesters from Japan - AD_JPNHG3_MetaG | ecosystem: Engineered > Bioreactor > Anaerobic > Digestate | place...
ACAGGATTGACGGGATTGAGGGGGTGGGGTTTAGCCAGGATTACAGGATTGACGGGATTGAGGGGGTGGGGTTTAGCCAGGATTACAGGATTGACAGGATTGAGGGGACGGGGAGTGCGGAGGTGTGTAGGTTCTGCGCTTACGTTTGAACTGCAGGCTGTCGGCACCGAAATTTAACAGCAATCCATCGTCAATGCCCGTGGCGGTTAAGTAATTAACAAGTTGGATGCCATGCCGATCATGTAGCGCTTGACTGGCTTTCAATTCAACAAGGACTTTCTTTTCGACAAGGAGGTCCGCAACGAAATCACCCACAGAATGGCCTTTATACTGCGCGTGAATGGGTAATTGGCGCTCATATGCAAGCCCCTGTAACCCCAGTTCAATCGCGAGTGCCTTTTCGTAAACTGACTCAAGAAAGCCTGGGCCTAGAGTCTTGTGGACTTCCATTGCACATCCGATAATTAAACCAGTTAGAGTATCAATTTCGCTTTTCATGCCTTCTCCTTGTGATGCGTGATGCACAGTTTTATCCGACTCTTGTGCCATCCTGTCAATCCTGAAATCCCGGCTAAGTCCTGTCCTGACAATCCTGTCAATCCTGTAATCCTGGCTAAGTCCTGTCCTGACAATCCTGTCAATCCTGTAATCCCGGCTAAGTCCTGTCCCGTCAATCCTGTCAATCCCGTCAATCCTGTAATCCTGGCTAAGTCCTGTCCTGACAATCCTGTCAATCCTGTAATCCCGGCTAAGTCCTGTCCTGACAATCCCGTCAATCCTGTAATCCTGGCTAAGTCCTGTCCTGACAATCCTGTCAATCCTGTAATCCTGGCTAAGTCCTGTCCTGACAATCCTGTAATCCTTTCCGTTCCCGCCGAAGTGAAGCTGCCGGAAATCCTGACAAAAGCCATCTCATGTATCCATTTTACATCGCCTGCCGCGAGAACGCGATCAGCTGTTCGAGTTTGTCGAGTGCCGCGCCGGAATCGATGGACTCCGCAGACTTCCTGATCCCGTCGGCGAGGTCGGTGGCACGGTTACCGGCGAGCAGCGAGGCGGCGGCATTGATCAGCACGATGTCGCGCTTGGGTCCGTGCAACCCGCCGCTGAGAAGGGCGCGGGTGATGGCGGCATTGTCGGCGGGGGTTCCGCCTTCAAGGTCGGAAGGGGTACAGAACCGGTCGAAGAGGGCGAGCGGATCGATGTCGTACGTTTTGATGCGGCCGTCCCGGAGTTCCGAGCAGCGGGTTGGCGCGGTGAGCGTGATTTCGTCCATGCCGTCATGCCCGTGGACCACCAGTACGCGGCGCGAGCCGAGTTTCTGCAGCGCCTGCGCGAAAATCTCGGTAAGATCCGGCGCGAACACGCCGATGAGTTGGCAGGGTGCGCCCGCCGGGTTGGTCAGCGGTCCGAGCAGGTTGAAAAGGGTACGGACGCCGAGCTGTTTGCGGACCGGTCCGGCGTGGCGCATCGCCTTGTGAAACGAAGGAGCGAAGAGAAAGGTGATTCCGATTTCATTCAGGGCCTGCTCCATGATTTCCGGGTCGGCGTCGAGATTCAAGCCGAGCTGTTCGAGGCAGTCGGCGCTGCCGCTCTTGCCGGAACTGGCCCGGTTGCCGTGTTTGGCCACGGTCGCGCCCGCGCCGGCGGCCACAAAGGCGACCGTGGTGGAGATGTTGAAAGTCATGCCGCCGTCGCCGCCGGTCCCGACCGTGTCGAGCGTGTTCGGGTTGAGGGATTGCACACGGATCGCGGCGGTGCGCATTGCGCGGGCGCCGGCAACAACTTCATCGACGGTCTCGCCTTTGGCGGCAAGGGCGGCGAGGAAAGCGCCGATCTGGCCCTCCGTCATTTCGCCAGCCAGAATGGCGGTGACGGCCTCGAACGCTTCGTTTTCGGTCAGGTCGCGGCGCGCGATCAGCTTTTTGAGCAGGGTTGAGTAGTTCATGATGGAAAGGATGAGGGAAACGTCAGGAAGGACAGGGGGCGGTGGCGAGTTTGAGGAAGTTACGCAGGATACGCTTGCCGACCGGCGTCATGATGGATTCGGGGTGGAACTGGATCCCCTCCAGCAAGTGGGTGGTGTGACGGATCCCCATGATCTCGCCGTCCTCTGAACGCGCGGTGATTTGGAGACAGGCGGGCAGGGTGTCGGGGTCGATCACCAGCGAGTGGTAGCGCATGGCTTTGAAGGGACGGTCGCCCAGTCCTTTGAACAGCCCTTGGCCGTCGCAGGTGATTTCTGAGGTTTTGCCGTGCATCACCTGTTTCGCGTAGGTGATCGCGGCACCGAAGACCAGTCCGATCGTCTGATGTCCGAGGCAGACCCCCAGAATCGGGATCTGGCCCGCGAAGGCGCGGACCACGTCACAGGAGACGCCCGCATCCTCGGGGCGGCCCGGTCCGGGCGAGATCACGATGGCGTCGGGCGCGAGCGTTGTGATGTCCTGGACGGTCAGGGCGTCGTTGCGGTACACGGTCACGTCGGCGGCGAGTTCGCGCAGATATTGGACCAGATTGTAGGTGAACGAGTCGTAATTATCGATCATCAGAATCATGGCGGGGTTCCTCAGGGTTTGACGGGGCGGGCCGGGGAGAGTTCATTCTCCTGAACACGTTTTAGCAATTCGATCGCGCGGGCCATCGCGCCCGCTTTGTTCACGGTCTCGCGGTGTTCGGTCTCGGGATCGGAGTCGGCCACGATTCCGGCACCCGCGCGGACCGTGAGCCGTCCGTGCTCCACCACGGCGGTCCGGATGCAGATCGCGAAGTCCATGTTGCCGTCGAACGAGATGTATCCCACGGCGCCCCCATAGGGTCCGCGCGGCTCCTCCTCGAGATCCGTGATGATCTCCATGGCGCGGATTTTGGGTGCGCCGCAGAGTGTGCCCGCAGGGAACGAGGAGCGCAGCAGATCAAACGCATCGCAGGCCGGCTCGAGGTCGGCCGTGATGTTGGAGACCAGGTGCATGACGTGCGAGTAGCGCTCGATGACCATGAGGTCCGTGACCTGCACCGTGCCGGTCCGCGCCACGCGGCCGAGTTCATGGCGACCGAGATCGACCAGCATCAGGTGTTCGGCGCGCTCCTTCTCGTCCTGCAGGAGAGCGTCGGCATATTTACGGTCCTCCTGTTCGGTTGCGCCGCGCGGCCGTGTGCCGGCGATCGGCCGCAGGCAGGCGGTGCGGTTGTCGAGCCGGATCATGGTTTCGGGCGAGGAGCCGATCAGCGTACACTCCGCCGACTTCAGGAAAAAGAGGTAAGGCGAGGGGTTGACATACCGTTGGGCGCGGTAGAGGCTGACCACATCATCCGGGGCCGGTCCCACGAAACGCTGGGAGATGACGCACTGGATGATGTCGCCCTCGCGGATGTGGCGCTTCACGATCTCCACCTGTTCCTGAAACCGTTCTGGCGGATGTGCCGGTTGCGGCATGCGGATCGGGGTTTTATGCAGGCGCATCGTGACATCAGCGGGAAGCGCCAACACATCGAGCACCTCGTGGACGCGCCGGACAGCGGCCGTGTAAAGGGCGTCCGGATCCGCATCATCTTCCCGGAAAGCGAGCGCCACCACTGTCAGCGTGTGCTCGGCGTTGTCGAAGATGAGCAGGGTGTCGGGGATGAACAGTTCGGCCATCGGACGTTCCTGCGGCAGGGTGTTGGGGACGCGCGGCTCGAAGAAATGAATCATCTCATACGTGAAGTATCCGACCAGTCCGCCGCAGAACCGCGGCAGTCCCGGCATCGGGGCGAGCGTGTAGGGCCGCATACGGTCACGCAGCACGGCGAGCGGGTCACCCCTGTGGGGGATGCGCGTTTCGGTGATACCCTGGCGGCAGACCACCTCCTCCCGGTAGATGCGGATGGTGGCGCGGGCGGAGATGCCGATGAAACTGTAGCGGCCCCACCGTTCGCCGCCCTCCGCGCTTTCAAACAAAAAAACATTCGCGTTCTCGTTCGCGAAACGAGAGAGCACCGAAACCGGCGTTTCGGCATCTGCCAAAATCTTCATGCCCACCGGAATCACCGTGGCGGTTTGGAGCGTTTCCGTAAACGCCTCACGTGCGGGAAACATGTCGAGTCTCATCATCCACTCCTGCCTGATTTGTTCAGGTGTTACTTTATATAGAAACGCCGCTCCGGCGTCAACGGGAAAAAATCCGCGATCTCCGGGTCACCGGTGGTGTGAGGCGAGCAGGTCATGAACCTGGATTTTACGCGACAACGGGATGATCCATCCGGCATAGAGGTGGGCGATCCGCTCCGGCACGTCGGGTGCGCAGGCGTGCTGGCCGCGGCTCATGTCGAGGATCCGCGCGATGACCTCGGCCTCGACCGCGTGGTTGGTGATCGCCTCCTCCAGCGCGACGGGGTCGCGCATCATCAGCGGTGCGCGAAGCGGTTCGGGGATTTCCTCGCGTTTCAGCGCGGCGACGTGCACGGAGAGATTGAGCCGCTGCACCAGAGCGTTCATGCAGTTGGCGTCCGCCGCGATCCCCTTGCGCCGGTCCTCGTCCGTACCCGGTGCGCACAGGTGCGGCAGGAGGGTGTTGACATAGAGCGGGCGCAGGATGCGCACACGGCCGGCGATGGTGGCGGTGGCGCCGAAGAGCGTGGCGGTCTCGCTGATGCTGAGCGTCCGTTTCGGCTCGTTGTACAGGTCAAGGTTCATGCGGAAGCGCGAGCGTCCGCAAAAGGCGTTGACCAGAGTTTCGTCGAGGGAGGCGATGATGGTGCGGAGTTGGTGCAGTTTATTCATGGTGTCCTCAAGGCAGGATCGGATAGGTGCCGATGATCCGGCCCGATTCGGAGAGGGCCAGGATCAGGCGCCAGGCGGCCTCCGCAGCGGGAGAGCGCCAGTCCGTGACGGCTTCAATAAAAAATCCGTATTCCCAGGGGCGGTTCGGCAGTGGGCGGCTCTGGATGAAGGTCAGGTTCACCCCGGCGGCGTCGAACGGCGAGAGGGCGTGCAGGAGCGCGCCCGGCCGGTTGCCGATCACCAGATGGATCAGGGACCGGACCTCGCCTGCGGGACGTGCCGCTGGTCGCGTCCGCCTGTGCGCGGTGACCGCGAAAAAGCGTGTGGTGTTCGTGCGGCTGTCTTGCAGGTTGCGGCGCAGCACCCGCAGGCCGTAGATCCGCGCGGCGTCCGCCGAGGCCAGCGCGGCGCTGCCCGGTTCGCTGGCCGCACGGCGCGCGGCCGCGGCGGTGCTCGACTCGGGCATCGGTTCCGCGTGCGGCACAAGTCGGCGGAGCGCAGCGTGGCACTGCCCCAAAGCCTGCGGATGGCTGTACACGCGTTGAACCGCTTTCAGCGAGGCCGTGTCGGGGCCGGTCAGCAGGTGGTGCCGGACCGCGAGGGAGAAGCTTGCCGCGATGGTCACCCCGGGATGCGACGCCAGTTGGTCGAGCGTCTGGGTGACCGGACCTTCGCTGGAGTTTTCCACTGGCACGACGGCCACGGGACGGACGCGCGCGCGCGAACGGCACAACCGGTCGAACAGGTCGAAGTGCGACAGGCAGGCAGTGGGGCGGGCTCCCGCGTCCGCGTACCGCAGGGCGGCTTCGTGGGAGTGGGTCCCTTCGGGACCGAGATAAAGGAGGGGGTGTGGAGTCATCGGACCCTCAGGCGGGTTGGTGGTTGGGGAGGGCACGCTGCGCACGGGCCAACGCGATCCACGGTTCGAGTTCGGCGAGGAAGCGGTCGAACGTGGCGGATTCGAGTTGCTGTGTCGCATCGCTGAATGCGTTGACCGGGTCGGGGTGGACCTCGACGATCAGGCCGTCCGCGCCCGCCGCCAGACCGGCACGGGACAGGGGCATCACCAGACTGCGGGTGCCTGCGGCATGGCTGGGGTCGACCAGCACGGGGAGGTGCGAGAGGTTGCGGGCCACGGCCACGGCTCCGATGTCGAGCAGGTTGCGCGTGGTCTTGTCGAATGAGCGCAACCCGCGTTCGCAGAGCACGACCTGCGGCAGCCGTTGACCACCAGATACTCGGCGGCGGTGAGCCACTCCTCGATGGTGCTCGCCATGCCGCGCTTAAGCAGCACCGGTTTGCCCGCGTGGGCCAGATGCTCCAGCAGATCGTAGTTCTGGGCGTTACGCGCGCCGATCTGGAACATGTCGGCGACATCGCGCAGAATCTCGATCTGCGCCGGCCCCGGGACTTCGGAAACCAGGGCTGCGTCGAATTCGGCCTTGATGTCGCGCATGATCTTCACGCCGTCGAGCTTGAGCCCCTGAAAATCATAGGGCGAAGTGCGCGGTTTGAACGGCATGGCGCGGATGATCTTGATCCCGCAGCGGCCAAGGTCTGCCACGGCGGTGCGGAACTGGTCGAAGCTCTCGATGGCGCAGGGGCCTGCAATCACTTGAATGTTTCCGCCGCCGATGAGGTTGTTCCGGACGTTCACAATCGAGTCGGCGGGATGGTATTCGCGCGACACGAGTTTGAATTTTTTCTGCACCGGGAAAACCGATTCCACGGCCGGCAGGTTGTTCAGGACCTCCAGCGAGCGGTTGCTCAGTTCATCCCCGATACAGGCGATGACCGTTTGTTCAACGCCGCGGATGACGCGCGGCTGGTAGCGGAGGGAACAGACCAGATCGCTGACTGAGGCGATGTCGGTTTCCGTCGCGTGACGTTTGAGTACGATGATCATGAGCGTTTCCGTTTTCCGTGAGGGGGGTGAAAAAACAACAACCGCGTGTCCGAAGTTGCCGGACGCGCGGTTTGTTTCAAGTCTGTTCCCGTATTACCCAAGCCTACCGGGTCGACCCGAACCGTGTGTCCGGCAACCTAAAGTAGCTAAAGTAAAAATAGGAACGTGTGCTGTTCATGAGTTGTGCGCGTATTTAACCGCTTCCCCCGGGATGTGTCAAGGGGCTGCTATGCGAAAAACAAAATCCTTAATCGACAGGCGCGACCGGAGACGACGGGTGAACACCTGTTACCGGCCACTTGCCGCGCGGTTCAGGCGAGGGCTTGTTCGAGCGCAAGGGCTGCGGCGTCGTGCGAGAAGATGGAAGCGGCCGCGCGCCTGCCTTGTTCGGAGTCGCGGCGCAGCCGTTCCGGGTCGGACAGCAACCCGGCCCAGGCTTGCGCGAGCGATTCGGGGCGCGTGTCGGGGAGCAGTGTGCCGCATCCGGCGCGGGAGACCAGTTCCGGAAAGGCGCCCTGCGCGGGCAGCACCACCGGCACACCGGCGGCTAGGGCCTCCAGCGCGTAATATCCCAGTGCTTCGGGGACAGCGCCGCCCGGCACGGAGAGGAGGGTCAACCGTGACAGGAATCCGAACCGGTCGGTGGAAAACTGGCCGGGCGAGATCTCGGTGTCCGTCAGCAGGCCAGCGTCCGCGAGCTTCCGCCGCTGGCGGGTGAGGAACCGTTTGTCGGCCGAGGGTCCGCCCGTTGCGGCGAGACGCGTTCCGGTAAAACGCGGGTCGCACCGCAGCAGCAGGAAGGCATCGACGAACCGATCGAAGCCCTCTTCGGCCGAGAGGCGCGAGAGGAAGCCGAGGGTGGCCGGGCGGCGGGTGGTGTCGGCTGGCGCGTAAGCCTCGGGATCGACGCCCGGTATGACCACGCGCACCCGCGCGGGATCCAGGGCGAGCAGGTCGGTCATGCGCTCCGCGTAGGACGAGCTGACCGCGAGGAAACGGTCGATCGCGCGCGCGTCGTCGCGCAGGATCCGTAATGCTGCGGCACGCATCTGCGGCGCCATGGCGTCGAGCCACACGTGCTCATCTTGCAGCCAGCAGGCCACCGGACAGCCCGCCGCCTCACTCAAGGTCCGGGCCAGCCCGGCGAGCAAGGCGTTGGAGAGCAGGATCACGGAGGGCCGTTCCGACGCGGGTAGTCCCGCGACCCACTCCGCCACCCGGTTCAGCTCGTCCGCCTGGTGCCCGTCCGGTCCACGGAGCATCGAGAGGGTGAGATCCTCCAGTCCGGAGGCGGAGGTCGAACCCGCGAAGCGGGCGGCGAGGCGCAGGACCGGCCAACGATCCAACGGTTTGAACCAGGAGCGCGGCAGACGGCGCAGACCGGCGAAGCGGTGGCGCAGGTAGAGCGTCACGGCACCGTAGAAGACGGGCACCTCCTCCGGCGCGGGCATCGCCGCGGTGGCGGGCAGGTAGAGGGGCATAAGGGTCACAGGATGGCCGCGGCGTTGCAACGCTGCGGCCAAGACCGTGTCGCGTAGGCAGTTCTGGCAATAGAACGAACCGCCCGATCCCGGAAGAATGAAAAGGATGCGCATCCGGAGGCCAGCGTAGCAAAACGCCCGGCGGCGTTCACGTTTTAAACGCCCGCAGGCAAGAATCTGATTGAACGGACGTTTATTTTGGGGCATACTCTAAACCATCTGATACCTCTTTGACCGCGCACGGGACGCAAAGGCGGAGGCGGGTGCGGCGGGGGGTGTCTTCAAGCCAAGGAGGCCGAGATGAAGGTATCGGAAGGGATGGTTGGTTTACTGGTGCTGCTGGGCGTGGGTCTGGTGTTGCCGGTAAGGGGCGAGGGGCAGGAGCGCGCGTACACGCCGTTCATGTTCAGTCTGGTCACGCCGTTGCAGGTGCCGTTCCGGGATTTCAATGTGGGTGGCCTCCGGATCAACGCCATTTACGGCGAGTGCCATGACTTCGACGGTCTGGACATCAGCACGGTCGGCCGCGCTACCGGGCACGGCAACGGGTTTCAGGCCGCGCTGCTGGCCAACATCGTGGACGGCGACGGGTTCGGGATGCAGGTCGCGCCGGTTGATTACGTGACCGGCGAGTACGTCGGGCTGCAGATCGGCGTGGCCAACTTCGCCGAGAAGGCTCAGGCGCTGCAGATCGGATTTTACAACGGCGCGAATCACATCGACGGATGTCAGATCGGCGTGATCAACACCACGCGCACGATGATGGGCTTCCAACTCGGGCTCATCAACGTGATCCAGGACAACGATGTGCCGTTCATGCCCATCCTTAACTGCTATTTCTGAATCCGAACCCCGTACGGCGGGAAGAGAGGTTGCATATGAAAAACAGAGCATGGCTGACTTTCGCGTGTGCCGCGGCAATGGCCGCGTGCGCCGTCCGCGCGCAGGTGGTGACCGAGGCGGAGAAACTGGACCCCAACGCCTCGGCTGAATTGCAGGCCTTCAAAGCACGGGTCAAGGCCGCCAACCCCGGCATGGAGGTGGTCTCGGTCGAGGCGGATGTGGTGAAGCGCGCGGTACTGGCGCCGCAGCCGCAGCCGCAGAACCCTAAGATCGCGATCTTTGTGAAGAATCAAACGCGTGTGCCCGGTATGGATGACGCGGTCGACGGGGTGCGGGACCGTATCTCGGCCGAGCTGGCCGGCGCGGGCTTGATCGTCTTGGACAAGGCCGAGATCGCGGACGGCTTCAACCGTTTCAAGATCACGACTGCCGAGGAGCGCGCGGGATTGGTCAACGGCATTTTCACCGGCGGCTCCACTGTGCGCGTGGCCCAGATGCTGGGATGCGAGTACGTCATGCTGGTGTCGATCATCGGGGCCAGCCACACTGCCCGCATGGCGGGCGACAAAGCGGTCACGGTCTACACGCTGCGCATGACCACCAAGGTGAACGAGGCTGCCAACGGGTCATCCGTTTACGGTTCCAACTGGACCAATAAGTTGCCGGTGCCCGGACAGTACACGGACGGCGGGGACGCGATGAATTATTATGAGGATCTCTTTGACCAGTGGTCGACCGCCACGGGTGAGGAGATCGCCGGGAAGGTGGCCACGTGGCGCCGCGCCGCGCCGGTCGACACCGCGCTGGTCGAGTTCAGCGTCTCCTCCACGGTGGACGAGTTGATTCAGGGTCTGGAGTCCGGTGTGCGCGCGCCGAACGAACTGCTCGACGAGATGCGGCGGTTGGTCGGCGGGGTAACCGTAGAGTTGGACGGTGCGACCGTGGGTTCCTCGCCGGGCACGTTCAAGGCCACGCCCGGCCTGCACCAGTTGCGCGTCTCGCGTCAGTGGATGCGGCCGTGGCAGCAGACCGTGAACATCCAGCAGGGCGCGACTTTCCGGGTGGCGCTCGAGTTGTCGGATGCGGGCTTGCAGCGGTACCGTTCGCTGGAGGGGTTCCGCGCGGCGGTCGCCATCGGCTATGCCGAAGCGGTGATGCGCAAAGGGGTGAAGATCAACTTTGACACGGCGGCCTGGCGTGACGTGGGGAACAAGGGCAGTGAGATCAACCTGCAGCAGAACGCCATCCAGTGATTGACGAGCGGGCGGCGTGACGAGCCGGTTCCCGTTGCGCCGCACGCTGTTCTGATGGAGTGGAGGGTTCATGAGGAACACAATCCCATGTTCCGCCGGATGCGGCGCGTTGCTGTTGCTCGTTGCGGCCGGGTGCGTCTCGCCCAATGTCAGCACGGACCGGGCGTTGGCGAGTCTGCGGGCCGGTGACGACCCGCAGGCGTTGGAGTGGTCGGAAAAACTCAAGAGGAGTTTTTACAGCAAGGATCTCGGTTATGCCGAGACGGGGCGTGTGCGGATGCTGTCCGGTGATTTCCACGGCAGTTCCACCAACTTCTCGGTTCTGATCGACAAGGTCATCGAGGATACCGAGAGCGGTCCGGTGATCAAGATGGGCAGCGTGGGGGCTAACGTGATGGCGGGCACGATCACGGACGACCGCACGCGGTCGTATCATTTGCCGGCCTACGAGTTCATCAACGCCTTGCAGTACCAGCTTCTCAACCACATCTTTCTGGGCGCGCCGGACGCTGCGGCGGTGGAGGCGCGGCGGGCGGTTTTCGCGCAGGAGCAGATCGCCGAGAAATACGGGAAAGAGGTGCAGGAGATTCAAGCCCAAGCCGCTGACGGCAAGCACGCCAAAGCCAGTCAAACAGTAGACGCCCAGATGCAGTCGATGGCGCCGGTGCTGGAGCTTAGCCGCAGTTCTTTCGAGAACGGCCTGACCTGGTATCTTTGCGGCTTGCTGTTCGAGCAGGATCAGGATCAGGCGAACGCGTCGCTCTCATACCGCAAGGCGTGGGAGCTGATGCCGGGCAACCCTTACATACAGAAAGATTTCTTGCGGCTGTTGCGCACGCAGGATGCCGAGGCGTACAAAGGCCTTTTGGCGCAGACCGGCACGGACCCTGCCACATTGAAGCGAGACGCTACCGAAATCATCCTGATCCTGGAGGAAGGGTTTATATCGCAGCGCCAGTCCATGAAAGTGCCTTTGCCGGTGCCGGGGGTCAACACCGTGGTTTCCGTGGATTTCCCGGTTTACCGCGACGATCTGTATGCTCCGTCGACGATCGCGATTCGAGGCGGCGGGCGGGAGTTGGGAATGATCGCGCTGGCGCTGTCGGTGCAATCGCTGGCGTACCGCGACCTCAAGGAAAAGATTCCCGGAATCGTGGTGCGCAACGCGACGCGTGTGGCCACCCGCGTGGCTGCGCAATATGGAGCGAACCAGGCGGGCGACTTGGCAAAATACAGCGTGATGGCCTTTAACGCGGTTTCGGCAGTGATCAACAAAGCCGACACGCGGGCTTGGTACACCCTGCCGGTGGTGTCGCATCTCTACCGCGGCGGGGTCGAGCCGGGCGAGCATGTGATCGAACTGCGGAATCAGGCGAACGGGCTCGTCACACGCGTGCCGGTTAAGGTGGCTGAGGGTGAGACGCGTCTGATTTGGGTGGCGGATTTCGGCGGTAACGCGCGGGCGGCGACGGCATCGCTAAACGGGAAGGGCGCGCCGGCCACGTTCCGGGTTTGCGGCAGCCTGCTCGCGGGTTTCCCGCCGGTGACGTTGCCGGGCGGGCCGCGGACCCTGGGGGCGAGGCAGCCCTGACAAGGCGGCGCAGTGTTCACAGGCCGGGAAAACCCCGGATCACGAAACGAAGGACAACAAAGGAGAGAACGATGAAACGGATAAACGGGTTGCTCGGAGCGGTCGCGCTGGCGGCCGGCCTGACCGCGCTGACCGGATGCGTGGAGACGGCTGGCACGGTGGTGACCACGGACCACACCACCGGCAGCACGGTGGTGCTGGAGGACAGCACGCGGCTCAGGGGTCAGGTGCAGGTAATGAAGGTCAACTATGACGAGGTGAACGGGTTGAAGCGCGTGCACATCACGCTGGCCTCGACCCGCCACCGCAGGCTGCGCCTGCATTACCGCATCATCTGGTTCGACGCCAACGGCATGGAACTGGATCCGGACACCAAGACGTACCGCACCTTGATTCTGGAGGGCCGCGACGCGGTGACCGTGACCGGTGTCGCCAACTCGACGGCAGGCGTGACGTCGAAACTGCGCGTGCGCGATCTGGAAGCGGCGGATTGATTACGGAAAAAAGAAAGCGAGGCAAACGGATGAACAAAAATTGGATTGGGATGGCAGGGGTCGCAGCGGCGGCCGTGATGATGACCGGGTGCGCGACCACGCCGACGGTGCGCGAGGTGGCGCTCGACCGTGCGCCGATCACTTCGAAACTGGAGCCGCAGGATGTGCGGCGCACAGTGGAGAAGATGGCAGAGTCATTGCTGAGCGCGCCCGGCGTGCGCGAGGCAGTGGGGAACACCCGTCCGGTGCTGGATGTGGAGCCGCTCAAAAACCGCACCACGCAGCATGTGGACATGGTGAGCATCACCGATTCGCTGCGCATGCAGCTGTTGCGTTCGGGGCTCTTCCGCTTTGTCGACAAATCGACCTCCGGCACGGATATCGAGTTCATGGATTCCCAGGCCAACCTCGGTCTGACCGATCAAAGGAAAGCGATCAAGCCGGGTCAGCAGAGCGCGGCGCAGATGTATCTGACCGGCGCGCTGACCGAGATCAAGAATCAGGTCGGCCGCACCGTGGACCAGTACTACAAGTTCTCGATGATTCTCAAGGACCTGCGTTCCGGCGAGCTGGTTTGGGCGGACGAGCAGGAGATCCGCAAGGAGAGCGTCAAGCCGCGTGTCGGCTTCTGAGCGGATCCGTCCGGCATGACGGGTTGTGGCGCGGCCGCAGGGGTGCGGCCGCGTGCCGCGCGTTCAGGCCTTGCGGCGGAGGAGCGGAGGGAGCAGCGCGGCGAGAATCAGCGTGCCGCCCGCGAGCAGGCTGGCGTGTTGCACGGGTTCGCCGAAACACGTCAGCGAGACCAGCATGCCGAGCGGGATTTTGATGTTGTTCATGACGGCCAGCACGCCGGATGAAACGCGCCGCGCTCCAGCATTCCAAAGAAAATAGCTGAGGCCGGAGACCGCCACGCCCAGATAGAGCAGCACCGCGAGTTGCGTCAGGGTGGGGCGCGGGGCGAGGAGCAGCGCGTCGCGCAGGCCGAACGGCAGCAGGGCGGTCAGTCCGCCGAGGTAGAGCCAGAAAAACACCTGACGGTCGGAAAGCGGCGCGCGTGCCGCGCTGGTCAGCGCACGGTAGGCGATCTGGCCCGCGGCGAAACAGAGGTTCGAAGCCTGGACCAGCAGAAAACCGGTCAGCGGCGCGCCTGACAGTCGGCCGCGCCACAGGATCAGAGCCGCTCCCGCCACCGCGAGCGATGCGGCCAACAGGTTGACCGGATGGAAAGCGCGCCGGTGCAGATCGTGAAGCACCGTCACGTAGAGGGGGGTCATGACTGTGAAGAGCGCCACCTCGTGCGAGGCGAGAAAGCGGAAGCTGGCCATGTAGGTGAGGGACATCAGGCCGAACTGGACCATGCCGACCGCGAAGAGGGCGGCACCGGTTCGGAACGGCACGCGGCGGGCGAAGGGCAGGAAGACCGCAGCCGCCACGGTTAGGCGCGCGGCGGCCAGCCAGGCGGGCGGGAGCCCGGCCAGACGGTTACCGATCAGTCCGAACGAGAAACTGAACAAGAATGATGCCGCGATCAGGAGCCACATGCCCCGTTTGTATCAAAAGCGCGGCGGTCGCGGCGAGTCCATTTGATCGGCGCGGACGGCCAGAAGGGGTGAGGGGTTAGGGGGTGAGGCTGTGAGGGGGTGAGGGGGTGAGGCTGTGAGGGGGTGAGGGGGTGAGGCTGTGAGGGGGTTGTGTTCTG
>Ga0116147_1003783_pt1 | contig 14016 bp, 9 predicted proteins | sample AD_JPNHG3_MetaG_FD_89749 | JGI IMG/M metagenome (GOLD analysis project Ga0116147, IMG submission 89749) | Active sludge microbial communities of municipal wastewater-treating anaerobic digesters from Japan - AD_JPNHG3_MetaG | ecosystem: Engineered > Bioreactor > Anaerobic > Digestate | place...
ATTGGGAGAAGCCATAAAATAATCAGGTTGGTTGAGGTCAATCTCACCAATTCTCGATTCGTTGGGGCAAACGCTAACTTCATCGTCAGGAACTCGCTGGGCACACCAGACTGCTCCCGGTTTGCCACTTTTGGGTGTCCACAACGGTCCAACCGGCATGATTTCAAAGAGCCAGACCTCATTGGGGTCAGCTACGGCCAGCATTTCACCGCTGTCATGAAAGCCATAACCATATTTCTCAGCCAGTTCCCCCATAATTTTGATGGCTTCTCGAGCGGTTGTAGCTCTTTCCATAGCTATAATGGTGAGCATGGTAATATCAAAAGCAGGAGTCGGAGTTTGATTTTCAAGCTTGCGCACCACTCCAATCGTCGATTCTCCAATTGCCACCTGATTTTCATTCAGGTAGCCAAACATTCCATGGTGATAGGCATAAGTGTGGGGCACTTCGGGAATTTCCAGGCCGGTAAAATCCTTTTTGTACAGGTCCCATTTTAAACCTTCCTGAGGTGGCCAGGTCTTGAACTGGGAGATATGATAGATTTTGCGTTTCTCTCCTGCCTTATGATCAGCGGCTGGCACATGTCTCCAGGTCCAATCACACATTCCACAATCGCAGGTATGAGTGGTCATGGTTGAACCGTCGGTTGAGGCCAGTTTCCCGACCAGAATGGAAGTACAGTTCTCAGCAGGTCGAGATATCTCCAGTTCGGCCTGCCCTTTATTGACTCCGCCGGCCAGAAAAAGAACCACCAGGCCAATTAATAAAGCAGGCAAAATCATCCAAACAAAGGGCCTGTCTTTTTTTCGAATTAAATTCATGTTCTTAACCTCCGTCTTTTTTGAGGATCTATTTATTTGTTTCATCCCGCTTCAGATTTACTCCAGCAGAGCATCAACTGCCCTGACTGCTTTTTTCCAGATAGCCGGGAATTCCATTGGTTTTCTTTCGACCGTTCGGCGCTCGGCATTATAATAGCCAAAGTGGTTAAACTTAACCAGAAGCTCGTCGCCTAACTGCCACCAGGCTCTAACCACCTGCTCGGCATTGTTCAGGCAAAAGGCTGTCAATAAATCAGCCATCCTGGCCGGATTCTTTTTATAGAGATCGAGAGCTTTCTGATCAAGGTCAGGAATTTGGTTTAATGCTCCATCTTCCCATCTGGTCTGAGCCTTCTTAATTTCTTCCAGGGCAGGGGAGTAGCACACCTGAGCATGGAAATCAACATAATCAAAAGCCCAGCGGGCGGAATCGCGGTTGAGAACGAAATGATCTCCAACTCTAAAAGAACCGGGCATAGCCTTAATGCCAGCATAAAAAGGCATAAAACAGGAAGTGTCCTGGGCTCCCCAGGCCAGCCAGACAATTCCGCCAATCGGGGCGGGTAGCCAGCCGCGACATTGGGTGACGGTGGTATATTCTGCCTGTTTGACACTGATCAGCCGAGCGGAAGAGTCGTAGTTAGGATTCTGATAAGGACCACCCCTTATGCCCCGGGTCGGATCAAAGAAGGTGCCATAGCCTTTATCCCGGCAAAGAGTCATGACATCCTTAACGGACAGCTTGCGGTCAGGCTTGACTGAAAAGGGAAAATCCATATTAGGCAAGGATGGACTGAATTTGGAAGAAGGTGAGACCAGATCAAAAAAGCGCCACATTCTGGCCCGCCGCCAGTTAGATGCAGCGCTGCCTTCAGCCGGAGAATAGGCTTTTTTCCAGCTGAATGGCTGCCCACTTTTTGGATCCCAGAGCCCGTTATCTACGGCATAAGAAATAACATTAGCCGAAGCCATGAAGAAATCTGGTTTATTTAGATCAATTTCACCTATTCTCGATTCATTGGGGCAAATGCTCACCTCGTCATCAGGAACTCTCTGGGCACACCAAATAGCACCGGGTTGGCCGGTTTTGGGACTCCAGAGAGGACCAACCGGCATAATTTCAAAGACCCAGACCTCCTCTGGATCAGCCACGGCCAGCATTTCACCTCCATCCTCGCCACCATAGCCATATTGTTCAGCCAGAGATCCCATCAACTTTATTGCCTCTCTTGCTGTCCGGCATCTTTCCATGGCTAACAGGGTCAGCATAGTCAGATTAAGAGCCGGGGTCGAAGTTGAATTTGACATTTTAGGCCTGTTGCCAATAGTTGATTCACCCATGGCCAGCTGCTGGTCGTTCATATAACCAAAGACCCCATGCATGTAACCGAATGTATGGGCTACTTCTGGTATTTCCACGCCAGTGAAATCTTTTTTTATCAAATCCCATTTTAGCCCCTGCTCAGGCGGCCAGGTCCTGACCTGAGAAATCCTGTATAATTTCCTTTTTTCCCCAGGTTTGTGATCAGCTGGCGGTACATAACGCCAGGTCCAGTCACACATCCCGCAGTCAGCGGTGTGGGTAGTCATGGTGGAGCCATCAACCGAAGCGTTTTTGCCCACCATGATAACTGTGCAATTATCTAAAGAGGTTAGATAATTATCGGCTGCCGGACTGGTCGGTCGCTGCTGGCTGGCCGAGAAAATAACCAGCGAAAGAATAATAAGTCCAGCTAATCCAGCCCATCTCGATAGTTTCTTCACATTCATAAAGGTACTACTCCTTCTGAGTTTTCAGGCTCTGATTTTTTATAGATAAGATTTCATCTTTTTCGTTTGCTGAATTCTATTAGCTGCCTGTCTACCTGCTCTTTTGCCCAATTTTAATCTAAGATTATTTTACCTGGCTCTGTTTTGGCCGGGTTATGGAAATAGTAACCAACACCGTTCTGAACGACATCCCGATAACTGGGTATGTTCTGGATGATGATAGCTCTCTCCGGCGATTTTTTGGAATATTGTCTGATAATCTCCAGACTGACCGACAGGTGCTGCCCGACTCTTTTCTCCAGAGACCAACCGGACTCGTCATAGGGAACAAACAGCTTTTTCTTTTTGGCCAGGCTTAAGAGGAAATCATCCTGACCGGTCAGGAACAATTTTTCTGTTTTTGGACCGGTTGGCTGATCAAGGAAAGGCATAGGAGCTTCCAGAAGAAAGGGAAGAGTATCAGAATAATCGCCAATTTCACGGTGTGACAGCCCGCGGAATTTTACTGGTGAAGGTTCAACATGATTTTCAAACCCTTCTCTGGATTTGACTGTCAATGAAGCTAAAGTAGCCAGGCGGATTGCTTTTTCTGGCGCAACAATGCAGTTGGTAACTGGAAACATAGTTTCTGCCCCATGAAGATCAATAGCCAGGTCAACCTGTTTCTGTCGCAGTAGCTCCATGGCCGCATAAGTGACCTGTTCCATTGGCAAGCCGTTCTTTCGACCTGGCCAGGTGCGATTGGTATTTCTAATATCCAGATAGGACAGCATCTGCTTTTCCGGGTAATGTATATAAACATCAGGGTCTGGCCACTGATCAAGGGGAGAGGCATCTCTGTTGCCCATACGGAAAGTTTTTTGACCCCAGGGGGTGGAAACTGAAAAATAGAGTGGATATCCTTCTCCCGGCCTTGTATTGAGGCCACCACTATGATTGAAATACGGTATAAGATAAAGAGTGCCTTTTTCAACCACTGCCTTTTCAATCATAATGAGTACAGCCAGAAGGCCTTCGGGCTCATTAGAATGAGTGTTCCCCATGATTAAAGCGCAACCGCCTGGTTCTTTCCCCTCCAGTACATAAACGCGAGTATCAGCCTGACCACCCTTGATCGACGGGAAAAAATCACTCAGTTTTTTGACTTCAGTGACCCCTGGACCCAGGACCAGCTGAACCTGATAATGACGGTGCTGCCAGAGAGGCCAGCCCCCGGCCATAATCAAAATAACCAAGACTACTATCGACAGTAGTTTGAATTTGAATAGTCCTTCTTTCATGGTTTACCTTTCATTTGAAACGGAGCAGCCGAACAATAAAGGGAATAAGAGTAATCAGGTACAGAACCACTTTATCCTTACTGGTCTTTTCTTCGATGAGATTTTTGATAGTGATGGCAGTAAAAAAAAGGCATATTAGATAATAAATAACCATAATGATTTTAGACATCATTTTTTACCCTTTAAAACCGATACCCATTAAACTTGCCCATCAAAAGTTTTCTAACCTATGACCAAAAAACTTAATTTTGAACTAAAGATAACCATCAAAATCGCTACCACAGTTATCATCACCCATGGCAACCAGGCTTTTTTAATCGACGACCAATAACTGCCCTCATAGCCGGTAACAATTAAGCTCAATCGGCCAATGAGTGCAGTTGGCGGCAAGCCGTCGCCCAGTGGCCAGAGCAGGCTAAGAGCCGAGATGACTATGGTGGCATGATAACCAAGCGAATTGAGATACCAGACCAGCGGAATCCCAATGATAGCAGCTCCTCCATAGGTCAGAACGCCTTCAGAAAAGGGGATGATAATGGGCAAAAGACAGAATAAAAGGCCAAGAGGGATAATTAGCACAGAATAGGAAATAAGCCCCTTCACGCCAGAGGCCGCCATAATCTGCTGGAGCATACCAACAATGACCATTATAGAGAGTAGAGGCAGAAGCTTACTAACTGTGCTACTGGCCACCTTGATCAGATTTATTTTTACTGGACTGATGAGATAAGCAGCCAGCGAGGCTAATATAAATTCTAAAGGTAAGCCCAGAATCGGAAAAGAAAAAGGCCACAGGCGATAGGCCACGACCAGGCCGAAAAAGACGGCAAAAGGCAGCAGCAGACGCCACCAGTTCATGCCAGGGACGAGCTCAATTTTGTTAAGAAATTCATCTAATTCAGCTTTTTTGCCCTTCTGGCGGCCAAGGATCAAAATAGTAACTGTCCCCAGAAGGAGCACCGGGATAGCCAGAGGCAACTCAAAACCGACGTAAGGAATAGCTGTGCCGGCACATAAAATCATGGCCCAGATATTGACGGGCGGGGCAGCCGCTGCCAGGCCAGCCAGTATAAATAGAATAGCCGGAATTTTATTCTCCTCTACTCCCAGGCCTTTAAGAGCCAGGGCGACCGGTGTCCCGACGACCAGAAGAGAAACACTACCGGCCCCGGTGAGAGCGCCAGGTATAAGAACAATGATCATCAGCAAGAAAAGCGCCAGAAATCTAAAACGGGCTAAGCCCACCACCGTTTGCCTGACTGCAAAATTAATACCGCCTGATTCCTGAATGATAGTGATAAATAACGTGGCGGTGAAGAAAACCAGAATAACATCGAGATAGGTAAAACTGCCTTCGACCAGATGTCTGGGAATCTCAGTCAGGGGAGGGGTTCTGAAGATGGCTCCAGCCAGGGCCCCGGCCAGAGTAGCCAGAAATAAACTTATCTCGATCGATAGTTTCTTCCACTGAGCGAGGGCATAGGCTATAACTAGAACAGCGGAGATAATTATGGTCTGATATATCATTTGAATGAATCTTACTTTTTTATCCCTGGCAAGGCAATAAAAATTTTAAAAGACAATGTCCAGCTCAAATTTATATTTCTGGCTGGCTGCCTGCAGCTCTCTTTTAACCTGCTCGAAATAATTATCAGAGGCATAGGCTTCAAGACCATGCTGCCGATAAAAATTTATGAAATAACCCGGGTAATTAAGTCGATCAATAAAAATTTTATCGACCAGACCAGCCAGGAGACTGACCAGCCTGTTCGGGTCTTGAGGCAATATTGGCCCGATAAAGGCAAATGTCTTAAAACCTGATTTTTTTATGGTTTCCAGAGCTTTAATCCGGCGGCTGATGGGGGGTGCACCTGGTTCGAACAAGCTGGCTATATGTTCGTTATCTGTAGCAATAGAAAAGCCAAGTTCAGCTTCGTTGATATCGTGTAAAAGATCCAGATCCCTCAGCACTAAATCTGATTTGGTCTGAATAAAAACAGGGAAATTAAAGCGTTTGATTTCTGCCAGGCATTTCCTGGTCAGCAGATAGTGAGCTTCGGCCGGCTGATAGGCATCACAGACTGAGGCGATCCAGATAGTTCCCCGTCTGGCCTTGACCAGTTGCCGGCGGAGTAGCTCCGGAGCGTTGATTTTAGCTTCGATAAATTGGCCCCAGGGCTCGGTATGTCCTGAATAGCGTGGCATGAAGAGCGAAGCATAACAATAACGGCAACTATGGCTACAACCGGTATAAGGATTGAGGCAATAATCAAAGACTTTTGATTTATTAAGAACACTTCTGGCTAATTTCTCAGTTATCTTCATTAAGATATATTTACCATAAGAGCTGCCTTTGTTTAATAATTGCCTCAGGCCCGGGGCAAATTATTGACAGAATTTTAGCGCATCTTTTTTTTAATAAAATAGTTTATAATAAGAGCGGATATGGATATCTGACATAGACAAGGAGGCAAGGATGCTTTCTATTAAAAATAAAAGGGCATTGGTTCGCCTGGTCTTTTCCATCCTGATCATTTGCGGGCTGTCCTCAGGGCTGCAGGCTCAGTATTTTGGCCGGAATAAGGTTCAATACAAGAAATTTGATTTTAAAATAATGAAGACCAAGCATTTTGACATTTATTTTTATCAGCAGGAAACAGAAGTCGTTAAGCAGGCTGCTGAGATGGCCGAACGCTGGTATGCTCGCTACAGCCGGATCTTTAATCATGAGCTGAAAGGGCGGCAGCCTCTCATTATCTATTCCAGCGGGCCTGAGTTCCAGCAGACAACGGTCATTCCTGAGACTATGGGCGAGGGAACAGGCGGAGTTACCGAGTCTTTTAAAAGGAGAATCGTCCTGCCTTATGGCGTTTCCCTGGCTGAGACCGACCACGTTATCGGACATGAGCTGGTTCATGCTTTCCAGTATGATCTGGCCGGTCAGGGTCATTCAGACGAAGCCAGATATACTGGAGCAGACTTGAGGATTCCATTATTTCTGGTGGAAGGTCTGGCTGAGTATCTGTCCATTGGTCCCTATGATCCGGAGACCTCGATGTGGATGAGAGATGCCTGGAAAAGAAAATTCTTGCCACCCATTAAAAAGTTAGAAGATTCCTACAAGTATTTCCCTTACCGTTATGGCCAGGCTATCTGGGCCTATATCGGTGGCCGCTATGGAGATGAAATGATTGGCAAGATCTGGCGGATGTTATCCAGGACCAATGATTATGAAGCAGTTCTGCAGGGAGTGCTGGGAGAGCCCCTGAAAAAGATATCGGAAGACTGGCATAAAGCCAATGAGACTGCTTATGGTCCACTCGTTCCCCTGACTCAAACACCTGATCAGTATGGAAAACTGCTGCTGAAGGGAACGGAGGAGAATGTTTATAATGTTTCGCCGGTCCTCAGCCCTGATGGCCGTTATCTGGCTTTTCTTTCTTCACGCGATCTTTTCTCAGTTGATCTTTATCTGGCTGAAGCCAGAACAGGTAAGGTGATTAAAAAGCTGACTTCAACCGCTATTGATCCTCATTTTGAGAGCATTCAATTTATCAGATCGGCCGGTTCCTGGGAGGCCAGTGGTCAGCGCTTTGTTCTTGGAACTATTTCTCGTGGCAAGCCCTACTTAACCATTATCAACGTCGATAAAGGAAAAATCGAAAAGGAGATTCCTTTTCCTGAGCTGGGTGAAATCCTTAATCCTTCCTGGTCGCCATCTGGAAAGGAAATTGCTTTCTCTGCTCTGGTTGGTGGGGTCAGCGACATATATATTTATAATCTGGAAGACAATACGCTAAAAAAGATGACTGATGATGCCTTCGGAGATCTTCATCCTGTCTGGTCACCGGATGGAACAAAAATTGCCCTGGTGACCGAAAGATTTAGTGCCAATTTAAACTGGCTGGACAGCGGGCATTATGAGCTGGCTTTGCTGGATGTCAGGTCGGGAGAAATCACCAGGGCGCTGGCCTTTCCATCGGGAAAAAATGTAAATCCCCAATGGTCAGCTGATGGGCAAAGTCTATTTTTCCTATCTGATTACCAGGGAAAAACTGATCTCTTCCGCCTGAGCCTGGCTGATGGGAAAATTTATCAGGTAACCAATCTATTCACTGGCATTGGAGGTATAACCCAGCTCAGCCCGGCTATTTCTTATTCGCCTGAAGCTGGCACACTGGCCATGTCGGTTTACGAGAACGGCTGCTATTCAATCTATTTAATAGAATCAACTGATCGGTTGACTGGCCAGATGACTCTGGCTCAGTTGACTGACCGGCCAGTTGGCTTGCTACCGCCCCGAACCCAGCTGGAAGGCGCACTTCTCGGTCTATTACGTAACTCTCTCTATGGACTGCCAAAGGAAACTGATTTTCCGGTAACCAATTATAAGCCGAAGCTCAGTCTGGATTATGTTACCCAGCCAACAGTAGCAGTTGGAGTCGATCGTTATGGCACCTATGCCGGTGGAGGAATAGCCGCTATCTGGAGCGATATGCTGGGCTATCATACACTGGTGACTATGGCTCAAACCGATAACCAGTTAACCGATAGTTATGTGATGGTCGGCTATCAGAATTCTAAAAACCGTTTAAACTGGGGTCTGGTCGGCCAGCGCGTTCCATATCTATACGGTTCTTATAATGTTTACTCTGATGAAATAGACAATTATCCTGTCTATGTCCAGGACGAATACCTGGACCGTCAGGTAAACTATGAAGTTGGCGGCTTTGCTTATTATCCGCTTAACACCTTTCGGCGTCTGGAGTTCAGCGCTGGTTTTGATTATATAGACTTCAGCCGGCATGTTTACCGCTATATCTATGATGCCTACTATTATGAATTGATTGATTATTACAATTTTTCGCTACCCTCAGCGCCGAGCATCAAATATGGCTATATCTCGGCTGCTCTGGTCTATGACAGTTCAATATTCGGGGCCTGCAGTCCGATTATTGGCAAGAGTTATGTTATGCAGGCTGAGCCAACTTTTGGCAATTTAAATTTCATTTCAGTCCTGGCTGATTTTCGGCGTTATTTTGTCCCCGTTAAGCCCTTTACTCTGGCTTTCAGAATACTTCATTACGGACGGTACGGAAGTGGTTCAGATGATGAACGACTCTGGCCTTTATATCTTGGTTATGAGAATCTTGTCCGAGGCTATGATTATAGTACATTTGAGTATAGCGAGGTTGATAGCTACAACCCTAATGTCTTTGATTTTAACCGCTTGCTGGGAAGCAGAATGATAGTGGCTAACGCTGAATTGAGATTTCCTGTTTTCGGTTTGCTTGGACTGGGGAAAGGATATTACGGTGTCTGGCCGCTGGAATTTCTGGCTTTTTATGACATTGGTACGGCCTGGTATAAAGGTGAAAAGCCATCAATATTTGGGGGCGAAAAGAAGCCGGTAGCCAGCGCTGGAGTCGGTTTGAGAACTAATTTCTTTGGAGTCTTAGTTCTTGGCTTTGATTACGTTTATCCTTTTGACCGTCCGGTCAAGGGCTGGCACTGGCAGTTTACCATTTCCCCTGGCTTCTAAAGGGAGGTAGTCGAAAACTGATCCGGCTGTTGTTATTTAACTTCTTTTATATAAATATTCTTGAAATAGACCGGTGATCGGCTGTCATGATTCTGAAGGCCAATATAACCTTCCCGGGCAAAATCCTTCACCTTACCTCGAGCTTCAGCCCGCCAGTCGATAACTTCCTGGTCGTTTAATTCCACTTTGATCTGCTCACCGATAAAAGAAATCTTCATATGGTTCCAGTGGCCAGCCGGTTTAAAGGCCGCAGCAGAAGGAGCCTGGGCATCATAGACAGCACCGGTCTGGTGGATTCCCTGGCCGGCATCATAAATCTGAATCTCAAATGAATGGTAGATATAATCATCGCTGGTGGGCACATCAGGGACTCTAAGAAATATACCCGAGTTGGTTTCGGAGTCAGAACATTTATAATCAACTTCCAGAATAAAGTCTTTGAATTTCTTACGGCTGTACCAGAAAAGACCCATTCCGCCCTGAGACTTTAATATGCCTGTCTTATTATCAAGCTCAAAGTAGCCCGGACCATAGTGATTCCAGCCATGCTTTTCATACCAGCCATTTTCTTTTTTCAAAAGCTGTTCATAGCCATCATAGTAGGTGACACTCTTGATATAGGCCAGCCCCTTTTTTAGGTCAGGTTCAGGCTTCAGGACATTTTTCTCATTTTCATATTCAATAGTCAGATAGCCATCGTAATCCTGCCGGGTGAGTTCAGCCAGGATATCCTTTATTCTGCCTTTTCCACTGCCGAAAGCTACATCTTCGGCCCCTTTTGTTCCGAAGCTGCTCCTGTCTTTAATGTGAACATCAATGATTTTGCCTTCCAGCAATCGCAGGCATTCGACCGGGTCCAGACCACAGCGCATCCAGTGTCCGGTATCAGCACAGACCCCGATCCTTGAATCGACATTTTTAAGATGTTTTAAGGCGGTCAAAGGATAGGCATATTTGGCTGGTTCGGGATGATTGTGAATGGCAATCTGGATGTCATATTCTTTGACCAGCTTTTCCAGCAGGGGATAATCTTCGTCCTGAGGTTCAGTCACTATGGTTCTGATACCCATCTTCCTGGCAAAATCAAAGACCTGTCTCATCTGATTTTCAGTTCGGCCAGTATCAACCACCCCATAGGAGACGACTTTGACCCCGACAGCTCTAAGTTTTTCTTTAATCATCTCGATATGTTCGTCGCCGAGCTGCTGATCGAAGACCACACTGGCCGGCAGTTCTTTAGAAATTCTCTGGCCAGGATAAGCCTGGATATAGCTCAAGCCGAGAGCCTTCGTTCTGTCCAGAGCCTCGAAAAAAGTATAGCGACGGTAAGTCCAGCTCTGCATGGCAATCGGGAAAGGTTTAATCCTTATCTCGTTATAATTCGTTTCTCTGACTGCTTTTTTTATTGAGTCTGGAATAACTTTTTCCTCAGGTGGGGCCTGGGCGAAAGCCACCGTCAGGCCAAAACTCATAATCAGGCTTAAAATAAAGGTCCTTCTAAATTCTTTAGACAGCATTTTTCCCTCCCTGTCTAAACAGATATTTAAACACAACTTCTGGCAAATCTGGCCAGCAGGTCATCAGTGGCCAGATTGCTGGCTTTATTGTTTTTTGGGATTCCACTGGCCTCTGGCCACAGCCGGGATGAAATTTTCGAGACCGGCCGGTGGGAAAGTCATGGTTTTGCCTTTCTCAATGCTCATATAAGCAGCCATGAGCAATTCGGTTACATTAAGTCCATCATCAAAATTTTCTTCTGGTCGCCGGCCTTCTAGAAAAGATTCGACCATGTGTCTGTTCTCACCTGTATAGCCATATTCAAATTCTTCACAGGAAATAACCGGCATCTGACCGACCTCGGCATTCTGTTTTTCTACCAGATCTTCTCCCGCTCGACCCTTCACCTGGCGGCTGAAAAAGACCTTTAACCCGGAATCGAGAGTATTATATTGAAGCGAATATTCTGGACCGAGCAGTTCCAGACTAAGACGTAGACCAGCCCCTACATAACACCAGGATGTAGTTGTTTCGACGACGAGAATATTACCTTTCCTATCTTCATATTCAATGATTGATCTGGCAAAATCCTCAGCCGGGCGCTGGGCGTAATCAAGCTGGCCGCCACTGATCATTTTTAGTTTTTTAACATAATCGGGCAATTGCCATTTAAGACAGGTAGCATAGGCTGAGAGCTTAACCGGCCTCAACTCATCCCGGCTGGCTCCAGGTGGAGTTAACATGAACCTGGCTTCTTCAACCGAATGACACATCATGTCATTCAGGACCCCGCCTCCCTGCAGCTCTCCTTCCCAGAACCAGGCACTGTGAGGTCCGCTATGTTCTTCAGCTGCTCTGGCCAGATAAGGCCGGCCGGTCAAACTGGCTCCTCTGGCCCAGATGATTTCTTTTCCACGCCTGACGGCTGGAGCAAAAAGCTGGTTTTCAAGATAGCCATCGAGCAAATTGGCTTTTCTGGCCAGGTCCACCAGGCGGCGGGCTTCCTTCACATTTCTGCCCAGAGGCTTCTCGCAGGTCACACCGATCAGCTCCCCTTTACCTTTAATAACGGCCTCAGCTATTTCTTCCATGACTTCAGTCCTGGTAAAATTGGGAGAGCATATCCAGATAGCATCAATGGCTGGGTCAGCTACCATCTCAGTGATCGACTTATAAGTTCTGGCCTGACCAACTTTCAGTTTTCTGGCCAGCTGGGCGGCTTCGGCAGCCTTTTTCTGATCAAGATCAAAAATTCCCAGGACGTCGGCGCCGCGCACCCCAACCCAGGATCTCAGGTGAAAACGGGTTATAAAACCTCCACCGACAAAGCCAATGCCCAAATTAGATTTCTTACTTTTCATCTCAGACTCCTTTAGCTGATTTTTATTTAACCGGTGACCGTCGAATTTTCGACCACTTTCTTTTCTCTAAAGGTAAAGACAAAAATAATGGCACAGACGATGGTAATAATTGTCGGGATCATAAAGACATTAAACCAGTTAGTGCCGGCCGGGGTGGTAAATATTTTCTCAATCCAGCCAGAAAACAAGCTGCCGACAAAATTTCCCAGCCCAAGAATGATGACCGAAATCAAGCTCTGCGCAGAGGCTCTTATATCCTTGGGAGCAATCATATCGACATAAATAAATGAGGCAGTAAAGAAGAAAACATAGCAAAAACCATGAAGAGCCAGTGAAGCAATTACCAGCCAGGCCGGATGTCCGATCATAAAAATAATATAGCGAATTGGCCAGGCCAGGACACCAATGATCATAGTCTTTTTGATGCCATATTTCGGAAGGAAATAGGGAAGTAGCAAACCCATGACAAACATTTCAGCAAACTGGGCTATGGTCATGACCAGTGGTGTCTGAGCTTCCGTCAGTCCGATGACGGGAGATGTTAGGTAGGGAGCAGTCAAAACATAATAAAACTGGAGCTCAGTGGCCACAATAAAGGCAATTATTGAAAATATTAAAAAGTCCCGGTCTTTTAACATTTTTAACGCTTCGAGAAAAGCATAGGGATGGCTGGCTTCTTTCTTAGGCGGGGTATGAGGTAGTGAAAAAGCCTGCAGGCCCATGATAATGGAAAAGATACCAGCCAGAAACAAAGTATCCCCTTTAATGGCCAGGCTCGGCGCCCTCTCTCCCAGCAACCTCCAGCCGGTCAGTCCCCAGCCAGCAGCAATCCAGCCAATTGTTCCCCAGACTCTGATTTTGCCGAAGTCTTTTTCTGAGTCCTTTAAGTTAGCAAAAGCAATGGAATTGGTTAAAGCCAGAGTTGGGGCGAAAATCAGGCAATAAATTAACATTAACCAGGCTAAAGACCCGAAGGAAGTCAACCTGGCTCCCAGCAGTAGAATGAGGCCGCCAGCGATCTGAAGCCAGGCAATAACTTTTTCTGTCGGAAAATAACGGTCGGCCAGTTGTCCTCCAATAAAAGGGGCAATAATGGTGGCCAGAGGCAACAGGCTGTAAATCAAGCCCACCTGGGTCCCGGAAAAATGCAGGGTATTAATAAGATATGAAGAAAGGACAGGAGCCCATGATCCCCAGACGGCATATTCCAGAAACATCATGGCACTTAAGCTGGTTTTAACTGACATGCAGCCTCTCCTTTCCAGATGATAATCAAACTTGGTTAGACAGCAGAATATTTTTTTTGGAATTTTTTGTCAAATTATTGTGGCTGAACCTGAACCAACAGATAAAAATAAAATATTTGCTATTTTTTCTGGTCTGTGTTATTCATTAGCCAAAGGAGGAGCGGGTGCTTATCTCAGCCATGGAGAAAAGACGGGAAAAAAGGCTTGATGAGGAAAATAAAGTTGTCCTCCATGTCCTAGCGGAGGATGGCCAGGAGAAGCAATCATTTTATTCGTTTTCCCGCGATATTTCAGTTGGCGGGTTGCGGATCATGACGGATTCTCCCTTGCCGGTCAAGACGAAACTAAAAATAGAAATTGCCCTATCTGAATCAAAAAAAGTGATTTCCGGTCTGGCTGAAGTTCGCTGGGTTAAAAGTCTATTCGAAGATGAAGTTTACGAAATGGGCCTGGAGTTTATTGATCTTGATCCCCAGAGCAAGGTTTTTCTACTCGAA
>Ga0116147_1003786_pt1 | contig 14000 bp, 12 predicted proteins | sample AD_JPNHG3_MetaG_FD_89749 | JGI IMG/M metagenome (GOLD analysis project Ga0116147, IMG submission 89749) | Active sludge microbial communities of municipal wastewater-treating anaerobic digesters from Japan - AD_JPNHG3_MetaG | ecosystem: Engineered > Bioreactor > Anaerobic > Digestate | place...
AACTCAACGCCGGAGGGAAAGCCAATCTCCCGCGCCATTGCATTTGCTGTATATCAAGCCGTGCGCCGCTTTTCCGGCGGGCCGTGGAAAAAGTATCGGGCGCAGGACAAGGTGCGTGTGGCGGCGGTGGCGTTGGCGGCGGCTATGATCCATACCGCAAGCCCACGGGCTACGAGAAGGTCAACCCAACGCCGGGGACAACCAGAAACCGGATCATTGGGAAGAACGGATGGCGAACTTTTGAGGTTGTGCCAAACGCGCTGACGAAATTTGGCGAGCAGTTTATGATACGGCTTCCTGCGCGAAGGAGCGCGTCCTGAAATGATGGCTGGGCTCAAGGAGAAGTACGGCATGGGGTGGCCGGAGGACATGCCGGACGCCTTGATCGACCTGAAGGTGTGGAAGCACTGGCGGGAGCCGGAGTACGCCGCCTGCACCGAGAAGGAGCCGTGGGAGTGCTTCTGGCGCGCCATCTACTCGCTCGTTCCCCGCAAGGAGTTCGTCCGCCACGAGTGGAGCGAGCAACATGTCTACGACTGGACTACCGAAAAGTTCTTGATTACTTGGGGCTGTGCGTCGTCGGGGAAAGCGGCCAGATTGGATTCTGTTGTAATGACTCCATTCGGCCCGCGGACTATGGGGGACATACAGGTCGGCGACCGAGTGCTTGCTCAAGATGGAAAGACTGCAGAAGTAATTAAAACGCATGACGTAGGCGCCCAGGAAGAATATCGGGTTTCTTTCCAGGACGGTACCAGCACGATTTGCGCACCAGACCATCTCTGGGAAGTAGAAGATCGTAGGTCGTCTGGGTGGACGCGGCCGCATGTAATTACAACGACCAAGCTGGCCGACTTGTGCCGAACGGGCCGCGGTATGTATAGCATTCCGTTGTGCGAACCTGTGTATTTTAAGCCTTCCCCCGTGCGCATAGATCCTTACGTGCTGGGGTGCTTACTCGGGGGCGGCTCCCTTGGCGGTCTTCGGCAGAGCGGGCTGACTTTTACCTGTGTAGACTCGGACATATTGGCCGAGGTAAAGGCGCGGCTCGAACCCGGCTATGTCTTGAAGTCCCGACGCAACGGAAAAGATTTCGGGTTATCCGCCGCGGATACCGACGCATCTCGCGGGAGTAACAAATACATAAGCGCGCTTCGCCACTATGGACTTTGGGGAACAGTGTCCGACACCAAATTTGTCCCAAAAGCATATCTGTATAATTCCGAGCAGGTGCGGCGCGAAGTCTTGTCGGGCCTTCTGGACACGGACGGCGGCGTCGGTGCCTCCGGAGCCGTGCACTTTGATTCGGCGTCCGGGCAGCTGGCCGCAGATGTTCAGTTTCTTGTGCAATCTTTAGGGGGCATGGCGACTGTTACACGGACAAAAGCAGGATATAAAAAAACTACTGGCGAGTATGTTCCCTGCAAGGATAGCTACGCGGTCCGCATTTCGCTGAAGGATACGGCCGGGCTCTTCAAGTGTGCGCGGAAAGCGGTACGGCTGCGCTCGGGGAGGCGGGGCGCCAATAGGAGATACATAGTCGGCGTGGAAAAAACAGGCGCGTCTGCGCCCATGAAGTGCATTACAATAGACCATCCCCGCGGGCTGTACCTCACAAACGATTTTATCGTTACCCACAATAGTAATGACATGGGCCTGCTCACCCTGATCGACTGGATGGTCGACCCCCAGGAGACCGTGGCGATTCTGGCCTCGACGTCCCTGCAGATGTTGAAGCTCCGCTCCTACGAATCCGTGCTGCGGTATTTCCATTACATCAAGCACTTCTCGCAGTTCGAAATGCCCGGCAAGCTGCGCAAGACTGACAGCGCCATCATCCTCGATGAGGACGACGAGCTGGGCGTTGCCACCGACAAGGCGTCGATCCGCGGCGTCGCTGTGGCCGAAGGCACCGAGCAGGAGGCCCGCACGAAGCTCACCGGCGCCCACTTGCCCTACGTCCGCCTGGTCCTCGACGAGCTGTCCCAGATGCGCCCGGCCGCCATGCGGGTACGCACCAACCTATCCATCGGCGCCAAGGACTTCAAGCTCGTCGGGCTCTGCAACCCCGACAGCTTCACGGATCTCGCGGCCCAGTTTTCCAAGCCCACTTTGCCGGGCGGCTTTGCCGCCATCGATCCTGAAACCACACATGAATGGCATAGCCCTTACGGAAAGATCAGGCGACATGACGGTCTCAGAAGCCCGGCAATCCTTTATCCCGAGAAGAAGCTCACGTTTCTGCTGACCAAGGAGAAACTCGACGACATCCGCAAGGACGTCGGCGGCAACGAGGACGACCCCGAGTTCTGGACCATGGTGCGGGGGTTCCCTCCCGCCCAGGGCAAAAAGCAAACCCTGCTGTCGATGGCCGAGGTGCTGCGCAGCGGCTCCACGGAGGACGTCACGTGGATGGGCGCTCCCTCGGTTACCGTGCTTGGCTGCGACCCCGCGTTCTCCGAAGGCGGGAACCGGGCCGTCATGCAGGCCATCGAAATCGGCATCGACAAGAACAATCAGGTCAAGCTGTCGTGCCTGGAGCCCCGGTACGCCAGGGTCGACGCGTCCTCGGCCATCCCCGTCACGGACCAGGTGGGCGACGCCATCAAGGAGTACGCCGAGGAGCTGAGCGTCAAGCCCGAGCTGATCGGCGTGGACGACAGCGCGACCCAGAGCGTGGCCGACTATTTGCAGTCCAAGCATTTCATGACGGTTCGCCGGTTCGTGTCCAACGCCGCGGCCTCGGACATGCCGTTGTCCAAGGGCGACGTGCGCAAGGCGTCGGACCGCTTCAAGAACCAGTCGACCGAGCTGTGGGCCGCAGTCGCCGCCTTCGTCCGCGCGGGCCAGGTGCGCAACGTGCCGCTCGTCGCCATGGAGCAACTCTGCGGGCGCCCGCTGGAGCGCGTCGGCGTGCTGCGCCGACTGCTGTCCAAGAAGAAGTCGACCCGCGAGGGCAACGAGCTCAAGGCCGGCGAATCCCCCGACGAGCAGGACGCCCTGTCCATCGCGATCGGCGTCGTACGATTTGTCTTGAATATGCAGGCGGGGGCTGATACGATTTCGAACAAATATGCGGGACCCTGGGGCCGTCGTCCCGGGGGACCGTCTGGGTTCAGGCGGCTGGCCCAGAGGCACGACCTGGACGCCAGGGCGTACAAAACGGCCGCGGTATAGGAGAACAACCATGAGTGACGACCAGATCAAGCCAGACTTCACCCCGAAACCCCCGACCCTGCAGGACCTGCCCCAGGGCGCCCAGGCGTTCATACAGGCCCTGGAGTCCGCCTACAACGCCGTCGGCGAGCTCTACGCGCCGTACGTCGAGCGGATGCCGGCCGTGGGCCGCAACTTCGAGCAGACCATGACCAAGCTGCGCGAAGCCGGGATGTGGACCAACGACGCCCTGACCATGATCATGAACCCCCAGATGTTCCAGGCGCCCCAGGCGCCCGAGCCGGAGAGTGAAGATGCCGCGCCAAAAGAAGACCAGTAAGGTAGTCGAGCTGGGCTTCAAGGAGCCCCGCAAGCTGTGCCCGTTCTCCGGCGACGATTTGAAGATCGTCCCCGTGACGGCCGCGGCGGCGGGGCACCTTGTCGAGAAGTTCCAGGTGCGCGGCACCGGCTGGGTGTCGACGAAGCTCTTCGATAGCCGCGAGGAGGCCGAGTGGGTTTTCTCGCACGATCACGGCGTGCCTCCCCGCATGAAGAACCCTTACAAGCGGGTCGAGGTCGTGGGGGAGGTTCTTCCGCCGGATCCTTCGATGAAGGATGTTGAGAAGGGTGTCAAGGACGCTCTGGCCCTGGGCGAGGATTTCGCCGGGGCCGCTTCGGAGATCGTGAAATGACCGAGCCGCAGAGAGCCAGGTTCATGTATCGCGGCACCGTGCCGCCGATCGGCTGGATCTACGAGATCGAGCACGAGGGCGAGACCTTCCGGTTCCAGGCGCCAATGCAGATCGGGCTCATGCAGCAGCTCAAGCGGTGGTACGCCGACAAGAAGCTGGAATGGCCCGGGGAGCCGGAGATGCGTGCGCGGATCGAGCATTTCATCTGCCAGCGGCTGCCCAAGGGCTTCTGCGTCGGCGGCCCCGACCAGCCCGCGGTCCCGTATCTGTCCGTGAGCAAGATACGCGACGGCACGCGGTTGCTTTTGCAGAAGCTGTTTCGCGGGAAAGATTTCTTGGTACCGCAGGAAGAGGCCGACCGGCGCGCGAAGATATGCGCAAATTGTCCGGAATCGCTGGCCGGCATCTGCACTTCGTGTCTCGGAAATGAATTTTTCGACATCTTCGGGTGGTTCTTGCGCGCCGGGCGGAAGACTCCGTACGACGCCGGGTTGGGAGTGTGCGCAATATGTGGCTGCATCGTTTCAGCCAAGGTGCACGTATCGAATGAAACTCTCTTCGAGTTGTCGAAGCATACTTATCCAAACCACTGCTGGTTGTATGGTACCCCGGCGCACGTCCCGAAAAAAGAAGTAAAGAACGAAGAGGCGGAATAAGTGGGCAGCCAGAAAAAAATCAGAAAAAGCGACAGGTCGCCCGAAGAGTGGGCCCGGATCTCCGAAGGAGTAGAGAAATGAAACAGGCCGAAGTAGTCGATGTCTCCCTTCCCCCCGGCGCCCGCAAGCAGGAAGCCATTATGACGGTCGACCACAAGGCGCGCGCCGTCCGCGACCGCCTAGGCAACCCTGAGGTCGCGCGGCAGATCTACCAGCGCTACCGCCAGGCGCTGATCGACGTGCATCGCGCGGACGCGCGCGTCATGGCGCTGCATCGCGGCGTGGCGCCCTACGACGACGCCGAGCTGCGCGGCCTTGGCCAGGGCTGGCGCGCCAACCTGAACCTGCGCGAGATGAAGGGCATCGTCAACCACCGCGCCGACACCGCCTACGACCTGCACATGGAGGTCGGCAACCGCATCAAGGTGACCGTGCGCCCCGAGTACCAGGAGTACCGGTCGCCCAACCCCCTGGCGCAGTACGACGAGATCATCGCCGAAGAGTACACCCACATGCTCAACGTCGACTGGCCGGAGAACTATCTCCTGCTTGACCAGGTGAGCCGCGACCGCATCAAGCTGGGCCTCGGCGTGGCCTGCTGGCCGGACGAATGGGACTGGCGCCCCGTGCGCATGCCCAAGTACAGCTTTTTCACTGACCCCAAGTTCCCGCCCCTGGCCGACTCCATTCCGTGCTGCGTCGTCCGCGACACCCTGCTGCTTCAGGACATCCTCCCCAAGCTCGAGCCCGAGAACGCCGAGGCCGCCAAGATGGCGGGTTGGAACGTCGAGGAGCTGCGCGCGGTCGTCCTGCAGTTCTACAAGGCGACGACCGACTCCAACGCCACGACCGAACCCCCGTCCGTGCGGGACGATGTCATTGGGCAGTGGGCCGCCTTCGAAGCCTGGCGGGCCAGCCGCCCGGCGGAGGTCGCCGTCTTCGAGCTCGAGAGCATCCCTGTCGTCCGCTACCTCATCAAATCCGTGACGGGCCCCGAGGTCAGCCACTACATCGACATCGACCCCGCCATGGGTACCTGTCAGCCCGAGGATTTCATTTTCAAGAAGCTCGAGCAGTTCGGGAAGATGAGCCAGGCGATCTGGCTCAACCCGTTCAACTATTCCGAGGGGACGATTGGATCTGTCGACGGCCTGGGCCACGACCTGGCGCCGTACTGCGAGATTTCCAACCGTATGCTCAACACCGCGCTCGACGGGGGCATGATGTCCGGCGGGCTCGTGCTGCAGGCGCAACAGGGCTGGGACGCCGACGAGATGTCCGTGGTCCGCATCGGGCCTACGACGCTGATTCCGCCGGGGCTCCAGGCCATCAACTCCGCGTTCGCGCCGCCCATCGAGCGGTTGCTCGAACTGCGCATGGCGGTCCGCGGCGTCTACTCCAACAACGTCGGCATGACGCGGATGAACCCCGAGATGATGGAAGTCTCGGCCCGCGGCACCCGCTCGACCGAGGAAGTCATTTCCGAGCGCCGGCGGGAGTTCCGCATCGAAGCCAACGCCGCCAACTTTGAGTACATGATGTGGACCAACCTGCACCGCGAGATTTTCCGCCGCGCCGTGATATTGTCCAAGAAGTCAGGGAAGCTGCCCGGGGCCAAGGAGGCCAAGGCGTTCCGCGAGCGCTGCCTGCGCCGCGGCGTCCCCGAGATCCTCTTCGACAAGTTCGAGGATGCCCTGGTCGTTGAGGTCAACCGCGCAATCGGCGGCGGCAGCCCCGAGGCCCGCGAGACAACGTGGGGCAAGCTCATGCAGCTGCGCGGCGCCATGGACGAGGCTGGTCGCAGGTACGTCGAGCGCCAGTTCGTGTCGGCCCTCATCGGCTACAAGAACGTCGACAACGTCTTCCCGCTGGGCACCCGCGACCAGATCCCGACAAACGAGAAGTCCATCGCTACCCTCGAGAACAACGACTTCCGCGAAGGCGCCTATGTGCCGGCCGGCAGCGATCAGCTGCACACCGCCCATCTGGCGATCCACTTCGAGCTGCTGGGCGGCATGGTGCAGTCCTACGACCAGCCCCAGGAGGGCAAGCCGGCCGACCCAGAGGCCATCCTGCGGACGTTCTCCGCGGCGTTGCCGAACTGCGAGGAGCACATCCGGTTCCTGGCCGCCGACGAAAGCCGCAAGGACTTTGTCCGGCGCGCCTCCGACATGCTCAAGGAGCTCGTGGTGTTCTACCGCCGCGTCGAGAAGGAAGCCCAGCAGAACGCCGACCAGCGCCAGCGCCTCGAGATGGAGCGCCAGCAGCAGGTCATGCAGGAACTGGAGAACCGCATGAACGGAGAAACCGCCGTGAAGCTGCGCGAGGTGGAGCTCAAGGCCCAGCTCGAAGCCATGAAGCAGGAGTCGCTCAACGCCGTCAGGGCCGAGAAGACCGCTGCCCAGAACGAGATCAAGCGCTGGGGCGCCGAGATGCGCAGCCAGCTGGACCGCGAAATAGCGGAACGCAAGATGGCGCTCGAGGAGGAGGTCGCGCGGCGCAAAGCCGACTTGGCCGACTACAAGCGGGCGGATTAAGGCCCCGGGGAGAACAACCAGGAGAATGAGATGAGCGAAAACAAGAAGCCGCAGTTGCGGCATGAACTGCTGGATTTCGTGAGGACCGCGCCCGGAGTGGCGGATGCCCACGCAAAATACATGGCGAACGGGGGCGAGAGGCTGCTGGAGCTCGCCGTCAATTCCATCCGCGGGGAGATGTTTCCGTGGGACCAGCCCCAGCACGTCCAGGCGTCGTACGGCGCCTTCGTGGGCGGGGCCACCTGGATGGCCAAGCTGCTGCGCAACGTCGTCGTCATGGCCAACAACCGCAGCGAGGCGCTGCGCATGCTGGCCCAGGCCGACGGTTCCATCAGCGAAGAGGAGCGCCGCCTGCTGCGCGAGATGTACGGCTACTCGGAAGAGGAGCTCGAAAGCTATAAGAAGAAACCCGCAAGGAGAACGACATGAACCCCACCGAACAAGAAGTGAAGCCGCCCGTGATCGAGGCGGAGCTCGAAGGCGACATCGCGGATTCCGTGCTGTCGGCCCTGGACAAGGAGACGCCCCCCGCCAAGCCGGCCCCGGCGGCCCCTAAGACCGACCTGGAACCCGGAGACCTGGCGGCCCCGGCGCCCAAGCCCGCCAAGCCGCCGGTCAAGCCGGCGGAGCCCGTGGACCCGTTGTCCCCGGACTTCCTGGCTGCCGCCGCCCCCAAGAAGGACGAGTCCGGGATGCCGGCCGACCTGTTGAAGGACGAGGACATCGAGCGGCTGCCTGAGAAAAAGCAGCGCGAGGCCTTTGCCAAGGAGCGCGCCGCCCACAAGGAGGCCCGCCAGCGGCTGCAGGAGCTGAACGCCAAGGTCAACGAGCTGTCCTCCAAGGTCCAGGACGCCGAGCAGGCCGCCGCCCTGAAGCAGCAGCTTGAGGCCAAGGAAGAGGAGATCGCCAAGCTCAACGCCGAGATCGCCAAGATCGACCTGACGCGCAGCCCCGAGTTCAGGAAGCGCTACGACGACCGCATGAACCAGCTGGGCCAGCGCATGGTCCAGACCCTGGTCACCGAGGGCGTGGACCAGGCCGAGGCCGTGAAGCTCATCCGGGCCCTGGTGGCCGAGACCAAGCCGTCGGCGCGCGAGTACGCGATCGACGAGGCCGCGCCCTCCCTGAAGGGCACGCTCCTGGCCTATCTGAACCAGTTCGACGAGGTGTCCCAGGAACGCGCGGTCGCGCTGGACAAGGCCAAGGAGACGGCTGCGGCGATCGACGAAGCCGAGTCGCGGGCGAGAATTGCCGCGATGGTCGGCCGGGTTGACTCCGTCACGGAGAAGGCCATTGCCGACGCCACGGCCCTGGGCTCCCCGTACTACCGGGAGGTCAAGGACAACGAGGACTGGAACGCCGCCGTGGCCGAGCGCAAGCAGACCCTCAAGGGCCTGCTGCTGACGATGGACCCGGAGAAGCTGGCGCCCTACGTCGCCGAGGGCCTGACGACTCCCGACCTGCGCCGCCGCTACGTCGAGCAGTACAACCGGCTCAAGGCGGTGGAGGCCGAGTTTGAGCAGGTCATCGGCCAGCGGCCCCGCTTGGGACAGCTGGCGCCCTCCGACCAGCCGCCGGCCCCCCGCCAGGCCAAGCTGCCGGACAACGGGCTGGACATCGTCGACGTCGTCGAGGACTTCCTGAAATAGGGGGTTGACGGCCTGCGGCCCAAGGCGTAATCTTGGGCCAGAAAATTCGAGCGGCTAACCGCGTCTGATCCGCGCGGGACAGCCTGATTTCCCACCCTCTGGGTTGCCGCTCGATGTTCTTGGTTGGTAGAGGAAGCGGACATGGACACGAAGATTTGCACGAAATGCGGGGAAGAGAAGCCGGCTACTACCGAATATTTTTATCGGTTGAAGACTGTAAAAAGCGGGCTTATGGCGCGCTGTGCCGTTTGTCACATCGCCGCGGTGGATCTTAGATACCGAACCAAATATAAAAACGACCCTGCTTGGAAAGCTGCACAGGCCGCTAGAGTCCACGACCACTACAAACGAAACGCGGAGACCCATCGCGCCAGGTCCAGGCGGTGGTACAAAAACAATTCTGAGAGGGCCCGGGAGCTGTGGCGGGCGAGCGCGAGCAGCGCAAAAAGCAGAAAACGGATCGCGGCCTATACGAAAAAACGCCGCAGGACAGACCCGCTATTCAGGCTCGTTATCACCCACAGGAAGCGCTTGGAGCAGGCCCTAAAAGCAGTAGGGGCCAGTAAGAAGATTCGGTTTTCGCTGGCGCGGGGATCAAGCGTAGCGGAGCTGGCGTCCCATCTCGAGCTCCGTTTTCTGCCAGGTATGAGCTGGGACAATTACGGGAAGTATTTGTTCGGCGGGCCGCGGCGGTGGAATGTTGACCACATTATCCCCCTGCTTGGTCGGGTTGACGGCGAGCTCGTTTTTAATTTTGATAGCGAGGAAGACTGTCGGGTGGCGTGGAATCTTAAAAACCTGGTCCCTCTTTGGGGCAAGGACAACGTCACAAAGAAGAACCGGGTACCCCATTGGGACGACATCCCCAAGGAGCTGCAGGACATCTGCACCCCGCGGATCCGGGACCTCCTGAAAAAAGTCAAAAAGACGGCTTGACAATTTTGGACATCTATGGTCGAATGTTCACCATAAGAGGACATTTGTAAGAGGGTGCCTCCCCTCCGATGCCCGGGCAGCGGGAATGGTGGCTGATTGATTTGGCTCTGCACCAGGCCGAGCGCGATTGCGCACGGTGTGTAATCGCAAAGACCGAAACTCATCATTCAAGGAGACAGCAATGTCCTTCACCCCTGCATCTGCATATCAGGTCAGTAATTTTGAGCAAAGGCTCATTGACCTGCAGGAGCGGTTCGACCCGTTCCTGGAACGCTATGATCGAGAACACCCGATGGTGTTCCGCGATCGAATTGCCCGCGAAATGTATCCTCTCTTCAGCGGCCTCGCACAGAAAACGAACATCTGGCACCCTGGCCTCGGCCCGCAAGCCGGAATCTCCGAATGGAAGGCCATTCAGATTTCCGAAGTCGGCAGTGGCGCGGACGGCGGATACAACGCCTGTACGATCCACGACCCGCAGACCTACGGCTTCAGCGTGGAGTCCAAGGAATACACCGGCCTGAGCACCGAGTGGCGGTCCCCCGTCACCTGCGTGCGCGACGCCATGTGGACCGAGGAAGCCAAGCGCCAGGTCGGCTACATCTACTCCATGGGCGTGATGATCACGTCCCAGGCGTGGGAAGTCTACTCGCGCGAGACCTACATGAAGTTCGCGGCCGACGCCACGAACCTCTTCGTGCTCTCCGCCGGGCTGACCCTGGAAGGCTCCCCGAAGTTCACGTACGACCCCTTCGAGACCTACACCTACAGCGGCGGCCCCTTCGGCGCCGACGAGAAGGTCACGGTCCTGAAGATCGACGCGGGCGTCGAGGTGTCCACGCTCAACATGAGCTTCCTGGACCTCTTCCACATGTGGCTCGACAGCGAATGCCCCGGCGCCGCGATCTCGAAGGAGGGCGGACTGCCGGTCTTCGGGTTGATGCTGCACATGTCGGACTTCGACAAGATGCTGCGCGACGACCCTGACACCCGCGCGGACATGCGCGAGGCCAAGCCCGAAATGCTCTTCGCCAACTACACGCAGACCTTCAAGAATCTGCGCGGCTGGGGCATGATCCACGACAGCCGCCAGATGCGCTTCCGCTACTGGAAGGTTGGCCCGGATGGCAAGCTGTGGTTCCGCCGCGTCCTCCCGATGCGCGAAGGCCGCAGTATCACGATCGGCAGGCTGCCCGAAGCGAACCCCGAGTACCTGCTCGCGGAAATCGCCGTGGCCGTGGTGTTCCTCAACGACGTGTACCGGATTCGGATCCCCCCGAAGCTGGACAGCCTGTCGGGCGGAACCTCCTTCGGTCCCGCGCCGGGCTTCAGCGGCGACTGGATGTGGATCAACTACCAGAGCGATGCGAACCCGTATCGCGAGGTCGGCTACCACGCCATGCGCATGGCCGCGTTCCCGAAACCCCTGCGGTACAGCACCCGCGCGATGGCGTTTGCCTATCGCCGCTGCCCGCAGACCTGGGCTTCGGTGTGCAAGCTCGACGCCGCCGCCGGCACGGGCGCCATCAAGTTGGCCGTTGACGCCGCCGCTACTGATGTCGACGCCACGAACAAGACCGTCACGGTCACCTTGGCCAGCGTGCTGGGCGGGGCGATCGGGCAGCCGGTCCTGGTCAAGAGCGGGTCGGACTTCAACACGACCACGGGCGTCCTGGGCTTCATCGCCAGCGATGCCGCCGCCCCCACCTACGTCATCGGTTTCGGTGACACGGAGTGGGCGAGCGACGCCGACCTCGCGGACCACTCGAAGTGGACCGCCGCGGCCGCCACGGTGACCCTGCAATAACCTGATCCGGGGGGCCGGACAATCCGGTCCCCCGGAGCATCTTCAAAGGAAAGACATAATGAAAAAGTTCATTCAGTTCACCATCGCGTTGGCCGCGTTCAGCCTTGTGCTGTCCGCTTCCGCGCAGCTTGTCCCGGATCCCGTGACGCTGGACGCCCGTGCGGCCACGTTCCGTGACACGGACATTCAAGAAGACCAGAGCAAGATCCCCGACCAGAGCAACCGCGAGGGGTACCTGGCCTACGTGTTCGATGTCGCCCGCGACGGCGGCAGCGGCGCGATCAAGGTCGGCCCCGTGCTGCCGGACAACACGGCCATCGTCGACGGCTTTGTCCAGGTGACCACGGCGTTTACTCCGGCCAACGCCACCAACACGGTGGCCTTCAGCGTGGAGGGGGCGAACGACCTGCTCGCCGCCACGCAGATGACGGCCGGGCTGCACATGCTTAACCGGGCATCCGCCAGTTACATCATCGCTGCGGGCACTGCGACCAATACGGTCGTGTCGCTCAAGGCGCCGGTTGTGACGACCACGGCGACCCGCCAGCTTACGCTGACGTTCGCCGGCGCCCCCGCCACGAACGGCACGGCGTACATCTGGCTGAAGCTGGTCCAGGCCCAATAAGTTCCTCTCAATCCTGGCGTTCTCCCCGGGGTTGACCCTGTCCCGGGCCCCGCAAGGGGCCCCGGGGCCGGGATTTTCCGGAGAACAAGATGGCCGAAGGGCCTGAAAGGAGAAGATCATGAGAGGCATCCATACCTGCTGCCCCGAGGCCCCCAGCACCATCAACATTTCGCAGAACATCATCGAGATGGACGGCACCCGGGCGTTCTGGGCCGAAAAGTACCTGACGGGAGCCCAGTACAAGGCCGTCGGCTACATCCTCCTCGACTACGTCCCCTACACGCGCTCCCAGGCAACGCTGATCCTGAACTCCGGCGTGCAGCGGCAGCCCTACAACTTCACCATTTCCGGCAACAAGGTCTATCTGGCCTTTACTCCCGAGGACGGCGACCTCATCCACTTCAAGTATTTCGCCCTGACCGACTCGACTTCGAACATCGTCAACGATTCGTCGCTGGCGACCGGCTCCACGATCGGGTTCTCCGGCGTCGACATCCCCGACGGATGGCTCGACATGGACGGCAAGACCCCACATTCCTGCGCGGCCTACCCCGATCTGACGGACTGGCTCGTCGCGAACCCGACCTATGCGTTGTCCAACGACGGAGACAACTTCGTCCTCAAGGCGCTGAGCTCGCCGTATTACGACGGTACGACCCTGGTGACCGGCAAAACCATCATCAAGACGTAGGAGGGCGACATGGCCCTCATCCTCTCCGCATCCCAGCTTGCTCTTCTCCGGAGGCAGTTCTTTTCCCAACTGTCCGGGGAAGAGCTTTCTGCGCTGTCCGAGGAGCTGGCCGAGCTGGTCGTGGAGGCCAAGTCCGCGGCCGGCGCCGCCCAGTCCACGGCGAGCGGGGCTGTCGCCGGGGCCGGCACGGCGCTCCAGGCGGCCGACGCCGCCCAGGCCGCCGCTGACGTCGCTCAGGCCGCCGCCGACGCCGCTCAGTCCGATTCCACACTGGCCCTGGGCAACGCGGCTATCGCGCAGTCCGCGGCCGATGCGGCACAAGGAACGGCGAACGCGGCTCTTGCAAACGCCGCTACCGCGCAGGCAGCGGCAGAGGCCGCCCAGACGGACGCTACGACCGCGCTCGGCAAGTTCACGGGCAAGCTCACCGGCACGATCCGGCTGTCCAACGCCGCCGGCACCGAGTACGATCTCGAGTTCTCTGAAGGGCTCTTGGTTTCGTCCACCGAGGTAATACCGTAATGGCCGACGACCGCACACAGGCTGAAGCCTTCCAGACCGTGCAGGGCGGGGTCAACGACCTGCTCGACCCCTTGCTGCTCAAGGCCGGGACGGCCGCCAGGCTCCTCAATGTCGAGGTCCGCAACGGCCTGGCCGAGTCCCGCCCCGCCCTGTTCGGTGAGACCATGCCGGCCCAGGGGCGGTTCCAGGGCGCCTTCTCCTACGAGCTGGAGGGCAACCTCCGCTGGGTCGTCGTCGTGTCCGGCCACGTCTGGACCTACAGCTTCGCCACCAACACCTGGCTCGACGTCGCCGCGTTCCCCACGGTCGATTTCGACCAGGCGTACTTCTGCCAGGCCGGAAAGTTCTGCATCGTGCAGAACGGCGTCTACGACCCCGTCGAGAACTGGCCGATCATCCTGCACGGCGATCTGCTCGTCGACAACCTGGCGGTCGATTTCATCTACGGCGACCACGTCGACACCGTGGCCGCGTTCCATCCGGACAACTACGACGCCAAGGGGAACTGGAAGGGTCCGGACGGATTCGACGACCCTCCGCCCGTCCCGAATCCGTCCATCTACCGCGTCCCGATCGGAAAGGCCATGGCGTTCGGCCAGGGCCGGTTGTTCGTGGCCGTCGAGCGGTACTGGGACAACGGTTTGTCCTCTGGGCTCGAGCCCGGCTGGCGCTCCGACGAAGGGTTGCGCTTCGTGCTGGCCTCCGACGATTGGCGCTGGGACGACCCGG
>Ga0116147_1003789_pt1 | contig 13996 bp, 9 predicted proteins | sample AD_JPNHG3_MetaG_FD_89749 | JGI IMG/M metagenome (GOLD analysis project Ga0116147, IMG submission 89749) | Active sludge microbial communities of municipal wastewater-treating anaerobic digesters from Japan - AD_JPNHG3_MetaG | ecosystem: Engineered > Bioreactor > Anaerobic > Digestate | place...
GCGAACTCACGTCGTTCATCTTAGGCAGCATGTTCCTGCTCACTTCGATTGCGCTGCGATTCTCGCTCTCGTCGCTGCTCGTCATGATGAGCTTTGGTTTCGCGCTGACGAACCTCAGCCGCGCTGGCGAAAGAGCGGCCACCTCGTTGGACGGGCTGGTCACCCCCATCTTCATGTGCTTCTTTACGCTCTCGGGTGCCGATCTTGACTTCAGAGTCTTCGCGACAGTCGGCCTCCTCGCGATTGTCTATGTCGTGACCCGTGTCATCGGCAAAGTTGCCGGGGCAACCGTCGGGGCCAAGCTCGCAAACATGCCCAAGACCGTGCAAAAGTATCTGGGATTCACGCTCGTGCCGCAGGCAGGCGTGGCAATCGGCCTGTCGCTTACGGCATCACGCATCCTGGGAGATTCTCACGGACATGAGATCCGCACGATTATTCTCGCAGCGACCGTCCTGTATGAGCTATTCGGGCCGATCATCACCAAGGTCGCGCTTGTGAAAGCCGGAGAGATCGAGACCTCAGCGTAAGCCGGATTGGGGCGACAGCCGCAGTTGATCGATTTTGGCGCCGTCCTCGCGAACCTGTATGCGCAGGGTCACCGTGCCTTCAGGAAGTCGCAGGGGGATACCATCGGAATTGCCGCGATCTGCGACCATGGCCCAGTACCACTCCATGCTCACTCTCGGCAGGTGCCAGACAAACTGGTCTAGGATGGAGAACTTCTCGCTGCTGACAGAGACAAAAAACGAGTCATCTTCAGGTGAGGGCGCGATGACGCGCGCGGAGAGGTAGTACAGTCCGGCTTTGGCGACTTGGAGATTTTGCAGGATATAGCCGGCACCGCCACCACGCGCACCGGGCTCGCCGGGAGCCCACACATAGCTGCCGCCGGAGGCTTGCGGATCGTCCTTGGCCACCACCATGTTCGGAAAAACCGCGCCGGCTTCCGCTTCCCAAACGGCATCGCGGTCAGGCAGGATCACGACGGAGCCTTCCCGCTGCCGCTTGAGCGCCTCGGCGATCTGCCGCTTGTAGGCGACGACCACCGGCAAACCGGCCAAGCACTCCCCGCCGAGATCGCGGCCATTGACGGCAAGAACGGCACGCGCAGGCGTGGGCTCAGCACCGCTCAGCGCCATGAAAGGCTTCTGCGTAACCAAGCGCAACGTCTGACCGCTGGTGGCGCTAGCCGTGATCGCGAGGGTGCCATCGTCACAGCGTGCGTCGGCGGCCGCGGTTGCGAACTCCCGCCGCCACCGCGCGAAGTGCTCGGCATTGTCGGCCTGATCGCAGACGCGGACCCAGAACGCAGCACCGACGGGCGTGTCCGTGTCGATGGGCATGCCCCACTGATCGTGGTGGGCAACGGTGAGGCGGATAACACTATGGGGATTGCCGTCGTGAATGAGCGCGACCGGCGCGGACTCGCGAACCGTGTTCTGCCCCCAGACCACACGAATCGCCGCAGCCGCCGCGCCATGCCGGATGACGACGGCTGCACCGGGCGCCACCGGCAATGCCTTGGGTACCTTGGCATCGAAGGTCACGGCGCGATCACCGATGAACAGTTCATCGCTCGGATAAGGCAACACAAAATGGGATTCGAGAGTCGGGTGGTCCCGGCTGTCCTCCCGTCGATGCAATGCCAAGCCAAGCGCATCTTGACCGTCCTGAACTGCATGCCAATGAGGCATGAGATGAAGGGTCTTCCGGTGCGGGCCGGTACCCTCCGGAATCACCTTTTTGCCGTAGGGGTCGCGACGGCCGTCAGCAATGAAATAGCCGCGGGGCATTGTTTGCGGGCCGGCGAAATTCACGACCATCGGCGCATCCATGTTGTGGTAGGTCTTGCCGGCGATACTGAGCGCGACGTGCCGGCCGGCCCACATGACGCGGTACTCGCTGCCGCTAGGACCCCACACCTGCGTCATCACTCGCGGCGCGACCTGTAGATCGCGGAGCCAGTCTGCTGGCGGCCGCCAAGAGCTCTGCAACCACAGCAACGGCGGCGTAGCATTCGGATTCGGCGACGCGAAGCAACCGGCCGCAGCCAGCCAGGCTTCGACACCGCCGCAACCGCAGAGGTAGTCATAATCACGGCTATGAGCGCCGCCCAGACGGAAGGACGGCGCGAAACAGTTGGCGATGGTATCGAGCCAGAAGACCTTCAGTAACGCCTCGCACTGCTCGCGTACGGCTGGCGTAACGCAGTACGTATGCAGGCGGTGCAGGCATGCCAAGTCAACGCTGGCATAGGTCGGGCTACAATATTCATGAATGCCGTTCACCGCTGTATAGGCACAGAAGTCGTCCAGGCGCTTGCGACCCTCGGCAAGCACGTCATCGCATCCGAGCATCTCCCCCATGAGAATGAGGTTCTGGGCATTCATGATGGCGATGTTGGTGTAGCCGGAAGATACGCGGTGACGCAGACAGCCCTTGATGGCGTAGTCGATCAACTCGCGCAGGTCTTTGCGCTGCTTGTCGGTGAGCAGCTCACGGTGTTTGATCCAGATGACTGCGGCATTTTCCATGCAGAAGTCACAGGCATTGAAATCAAGGACAGCGCCGTCACGCCAGTTCCAGCGGAAGTTACCGTAGCCACGGCTTTCGGGGTCGCGGTCCTGCATGCGCGCAGCAACCTCAAAGAGCCGGTCCAAGCGGTCGAGGTTGATCCGCGCTTCGCAAAGCAACAGCGCGTAGGTGAAGAGTTCGCGGGAGGTCATGTTCGGCGTCAGAGTCTGCACACGGTCCCATACACTCGAACGCTCCGCTTGTCTTTTGATGATGGCGGCGAGGTCATGCTCCTGCGCACGCAGCGACGAGGTTGCGACGATGAGTAAGGCGAGAATGATGGCACTGAAACGCACTGCTTTCATGAGGCCTCCTGTGATGTCTGCGAACACGATTCCCAAAACCCAAAACCGTCGGCGGCACCCGCATCTTTACAGATGCTCAAAACCTACAACCTACAGCACAGACATACCCCTTGAGATTAGGGCAAAACCACCGCTAAGGCAAGAATGTTCGAATAAATGTTCGAATAAAAACGGGGGTGCCGCGGAGGGGGCTCATGGTGCGCGAGGAATGTGCAAGGGCATGCCCGGCTGGTGGGGCGGGCTGGCGTGCCCACACCTTTCAAGGTGTGGGCACAGGCGAGGTTCGGACATGGGGTGCAGCGGCGGTGCGGTGTGTTGGCGCGTAGAGCGGGATGAACCTTTAAAAACAGGGGGGACGACGGGGACGCATGGTGCAGAGGGATGCGCTTGGGCATGCCCGGCTGACGGGGCTGGCGTGCTCACACCTTTCAAGGTGTGGGCACAGGCGAGGTTCGGACATGGGGTGCCGTGGCTGCTCTGTTGGGGGCTTAAAAAACCGATGCGTTATGCGCGGACGGCGGCTCGCGGGGACGCCCGCCCTCCCAAAAACTCCTGGCTCCGAAATCCTTTGCGATCTTTGCTGTTCCCGCAGTCCTCGGTGTATAAACGGAAACATTCGTCTTAGAAAGCGGCGTCGCGCGGAATACCGCTTGCCGCCGCACTCCAGATTCTTTCGTCAGACTTGCGATGAATTTGCAAAGGGGCGGAGCAAGGACGAGCAAACGCTCGTGCCCCTCGGCATAATTGAGAGTTGAGCGTTGAAAGTTGAGCGTTGAGAGCTCGGTGTTCACACGGCACGCGGTTTGAACGCGTGCGTGGCTTCTACCTTGCCGGTGAACATATTGTGCACGCGCACCTTCAGTTCGCCATCCTCTGCCTTACCCTCAATGACCGTGGGAAATTTGTCGGCGACCATGTGCGGTCCGCCGCCCACGATCTGCGCCCACGGCCGCTCTGCCGTCGGTTCGTCGTAACGGTAGCAGTGGCAGTGTCCGGCCACCACAAGTTGTGCCCCGTACTGCTTCAGCAGGGGCCCCCACTCGTCGTGCCCCTGCTTCTGCCAAGCGGCATAGTTTTCGAGTATGTTACCGGGGTTCGCGTCCGGTCTTGAATCGAAGATCGGGATATGCATGAAGGCCACGATATACGGTGCGCGGACAATCTCGGGGCGTTTGAACTGATCCGCGAGCCACGCCGTCTGCATCGTACGATAAGGCTCGAAACGCGTCGCGCCGCCCGCAGAGGGATGGAAGTCCGGCTTGTCTTCGCCCGTATCAAGCCCGATCAGCGCGATCTCACCCTGACGCACCGCGAAGTTGCGCACGAGCGGCCAGTCGCGCCCGGAGCGCTCGGAGGGCAAGCGCCCCATCATCACCTCGGTCGAATGGAGGCATGCGCGTCCACGGAAATCGTGGTTGCCGTTGATGAAGAAGACCGGCTGCGTGGTGGCGTAATCGCCCCCTGTCTCCGTCTTCAGAAACACCTTGATCAGTTCCTCGCGCGTCTCCGTGTGGCTGGAGGCGTCCCCCAGCCACAACGTCACCGGCGCTCCGATCGCACGGAGTTTTTGCGCCAACAGAGCAAACGTTTTCCAATTCGTGTGAGTATCCGTAATCACCGAGAAGTGGGACGACGCATTTTCGCCGCATGTGGTGAAGGAGTAGACCTTCGACCACTCCGGCGGCGAGGGCTTCTTCCAGTAGCCGACGGGGAAGGCGAGCGTGGACGCGCCGACACGATACCAGTACTTTGTTCCCGGCGTGAGGCCCGTCATGCGGATGCGCATCACGCGGTCGTCCAGCATCGCGAGCGGCACCCCCTCGCATGCGTACTGCACCGCGTTCTCCATCTTCTCGTTGTCGGCCACTTCGGCGTAGCCCAATGCAAAGTCGCTCACCGCGAACGCCACGCCCATCGAATCCGGTGCCGGGCATTGTAGCACCGGCTCCGAGTCGAGCAGCTTTTGCGGCACCGGAAGTTGGGTCGCGTGCCACCTGTCATGATACTTCTGCTCGTGGTTGACGATGTCCGCCGCACGCACCCCGCCGACCGCACTCATCGCCGCAAGAAGCGCCGATCCTTTGATAAATGAACGCCTTTCAAGATTCATGTCTGTCCTTTCATGCTTGGATCACTTAAAAATTACGCGGGCAAAGATAGGGCGATGGTCGGAGGCCATCGGTTCGTTGACCACGCATGACTCGGGCACCTCAACCGTCGTGTTTTTTGAGACGAAAATATAGTCGATGATACGGTCTGGCTTGTCTGCCGGGAAGGTCGGCTGCAAGGGGCCGATACGTGTCCAGAGCTTTTCGAACGCCAGCATCTCGGTCGTTTCAGGCTTCGCATTGAAATCGCCGGCCAGGAGAACGGGCTTGTTGAACTTGGCCTGCTCTAGGTTGATGATCTCCGCCGATGCCAGACGGCTTTCGGCGGTCAACGACAGGTGGGTACAGAAGAGCACGAAAGAGTCAAACTCACAGACCAGCAGCGTCCGGGGCTCCTCCTTGCCGGGCAGGGGAAGGTGATACGAGCGGAGCGGTTTGGCTTTGGAGAGGATGCCGACCCCATACGACCCGCCTTGAAAAGGAATGGCCTCACCGAATGTGCCGATCATTCCCGTAGCGTCGGCAAGCTCCTGTAGCATGTCGCGGCCCGCGCTCCGTTTGGTTTTGCGATCCAGTTCTTGCAGGGCCACCACATCAGGCGCCTGATTCGAGATCACACCGGCAACCCTTGCGACATTGACCGTGTGATAATCATCCAGCCCGCGGCAATTACGGACATTGTACGACAGGACACGCAGGGATTCCTGCGCTCCCGCAGTCTGACAAGAAAAAATGAGGGAGGATATGAGGATGTTTGACATAACGCAGAGGAGCCGGTTCATGGTGGTTAGTTACCTTTTTTAGTGCCTCAGCGCCGTTCATTCAATCGGTTGAGGCGAGTACGGAACATAAGCCAATAACCCCGTTTTTCTGACGGAGCTAGTAACGAAGATTCGATGGCCGCTTCGACACGAGCTTGCGGTTCTAAAAAAGGCGCCAACAATTTCTCACACCGTGTAGGAGAGATGCCGAGCCGGGCACCCCATTCCAGAAAATCTGTTTTCCCAGGGTGGCCCTCGGTTTTACAATACGGACTCTGGAACCCGTCCGCGAACAGACCTTTGTCCAACGCGAAATCGGTGTCGGCGACATGCAACCGCGTATTGATCAAATCGTATGCCGGGCTAAGCAGGAAGTCCCCGCTCTCGCCCTCCAGCAGGGAGAAGTTCTTCAGATGGGCATCACCGTTCGAGAAAAGATAGTTGAACACGACCACCGCGAAGAATCTTTCGATTTCGATCCGCCACGCCGGAACGTATGTCCGTACCAGTTGTCCGGCCTCTTCGTAACTGTAGCGGTACTTGAAGTCCGAGCCGTCCATATTCCGCGTCCTGCCTGCGAGCGACGCGAAGTCTTCCTGTGCCCACTTTCCTCCGTTGGGCTTCACGTCAAACCGCCGCGTGAGATAAGCGGGCGATCCATCCTTGAAGAAGACGAGACCGTTGTCCGCCGTGGTGATACCGTAAGCCTCCCGTGCGATCTGCATGGTCAGATGTTCGTTCGCAGGGACCTGCACGGCGTTTTTCAGATCGCGCGGCACGGGTTTCAGAATGTGAGTACTCTGTTCACCCTCTTGCGCCAGCCGAAGCGCTCCCCCATCAACCAACATGCCCACCTTCTCCTGGACACCAGAGATGGAGGCACGTTTACGGTTCAGCAAAAACAGTCCCGCCGTCTCCGCATCGCGTTGCGGCGGATCGTAGGGGAGAATGCGACTGACGTCTTTGCCATCAAACAACACGGTTCACTCCTCTATGGGTTTTGCTGTTACCGCGCCGATTGTATCGGTCTGCGCAGTCGCCAGGAGAATCCCGAAGTCGTCGCGCTCATCGATTTTCAGGTAGCGGCTCTGTACGTCCCGATTCGCACCTTCGCTAAGCATATTGGCGAAAAACGGGAAGAGATGCCCGCATTGATGTTCCTGCTGGGTCTTGGGCAGCGTCAAACTGATCGGGGGCAGCGTCTCGTCAGCATAGTAGGTGTCATCGTAACGAAAATCATATCGCTTGCGGTCCTCCTGTTCCGTCAGGACGCCAGCGAACACCCCGTTCCGGTATATGGCAGCTTTACGCATTTATCTTCCCCTTCCTCACATCAAGCGAGAGTTCAAGACCAAGGATTTCTGCGATCCGCAACAGGACACTCAACGTCGGGTTGCCCTGTCCGCGTTCCACCTTGCACACCGTGTTCACGCTGACCCCGGCCAACTCAGCCAAATGCGGCTGCGTGACACGCAACTCCTGTCGCCGCGCCTTAATCCGTTCTCCTATCTGCCGTGCAGACAAAGCCAACGCCTCCTTAGTGCCTTACGGCTCGACAAACACGATAAAAAACAAGTCGTTTTCACCCTTGCCCCTTGGGAGAGGGCTGCGGGCTCTGCCCGCATTCGCGTTAAACACTAATCGCACTATAGTATGATTTTTGAAAGGAAAGCAAGCGCAACACGCTCATAAGTTCAGAAAATCACGTTTTAGTGTGAGCCGGGGGCGTACGGCTCTCAGACGGACGTGAACGTCCGTGATTCGCCACGCCAACGGCGGCTCACCGCCATGTCACTTGTTGAAGCCTTTGTGGTTCATGAATTCCCAGATGCGTCCCATCCATGTGTAGCTGCCGGTGCCCGGAGCGGCCTTGCGCTGAAAGCAGTGGGGACGACCAACCAACGTGTGGAGATCACTCTGGATGCCCATCCGACGGAGCTGCTCCCAGCATTTGATCGAGTTCATCGCCGCCCAGCCGTCTGCATCGCCGTGGATGAAGAGGATCGGGCATGTGGCGAGGTCGAATGAAAACTCGGGAACGAGCCGCGAATCGTCTTCGTTACCGCCCTGTGTGTTCGGTTTTTCCGCGCCATCCGTGAGCGCATACGCCGGATAGATCGCAATCGCCCACTGCACGCTGCAGGAGAGCTTGTCCAGATCGTCGACCGGCCAGTAGGCGCGGCGCTTTGAACTGGTCGCACCCATAAGCGTCAGATGCCCGCCAGCGGAGGAGCCCATGATGCCGATGCGGTCGGGATCAAGCCCCAACGCCGTGGCTTGACTGCGGACGACCCGCACGGCACGCTGCAAATCCTGCCATGCCGTCGTGTGCTTGGCCAGCCCGCCCAATGGACGCGGCGTGCGGTATTTCATCGTCACGACGGTCATGCCCTTTTCATTCAGGAAGCGCCGCGTCGGTGCGACTTCGAAGCCGTCAGGGCTGTTGCCCATGTAACTGCCGCCCGAGTAGATGATCTGAATCGCTTTTGTCGTGCGTGTCTTCGGCATGTGCCACTCAAGATAAGGCACGCACTGGTTGGTTTGCGCATCCGGCATCCGGCCTTCCGGCCAGAGCGGCTCTTTGCGGTACCCGTCGCGGGCGTCGTCGTTCGGATAGCGAGCCATCAGATCGACCTCCTCGCCGAGGCGTCCGTCAAAGTTCATCTGGCGAAGGTACTCAGCGATCCGGTCGAGCCAGTTGTCGTAGGCGGTGCCTTGCTCGCCCTTGTTGGGATCGCCCATGAAGCCGTGCGGCCGATCCGCAAAGAGGTGAATCTCGGCGGGGATTTTCATGCGGCGAAGTTGGCGGTAAATCTGCGTGGAGCCGTTCGGCGAATAGACGTCCGTCCCGCCATGGAAAAGCACCATCGGGCAGGTCTTCGCATCGAACTTAAACACGTCTGTGAGTTTGACGTCGATCGCGTCGCCATCGCGCGTATTGGGGCCGGTCAGCCCGTCGGTAAGCGCATAAGCGGTGTAGATCGGTATCGCCCAGTTGACATGGCACGGAAACTGGTCGAGCGCGTCGACCGCCTCGTATGCCGGCGTGAGCGCACTCGTCGCGAGCAAGACCGTCAGGTGCGAGCCTGCAGAGAAGCCGAACGCGCCGATCTTCCCCGGATCGAAGCCGCGCTTCTGCGCCTCGCTGCGCACGAGACGAACGGCGCGCTGTCCGTCCTGCCACCCGCTCTGATAGATCGGCAGACCTTGCGGGCGCGGCGTCCGATAGGTGAGGCTGACACAGACAAACCCGAGGTCAAGCAACTTCTTGGCGACCCGGTCAATCCAGACGCCGTCGCAGCAGTTCTGATAGCCGCCACCGGAGATCAACAGCATGCACGCTCCGTTTTTCTCCGCCGGAGGATCGTACCAATCGAGATACGGCATCACACGCTCGGCCGGCTTGAATCCCGGCTCTTTGACCTCCTGAGTGGTCGCCGCAATCTGCTGAGGCTGGAAATTCGGAATCTTGCCTTCCGGCCAGAGCGTGACCCGCTCCCCGGCGAACGCCAATACAGCCACTGAGAACCATGCCCCTAGAACCCATGCTCTTTTCATCGTATCATTCCTTTCTTTTTATCAAGGCGTGCCAAAGCAATAGAAGTCCCCGAGCGTACGCAGATAGATCCGGCTCTTCAGGATCACCGGCGTGGCAAAAACCCCGGACGGCAGGGTGTTCGTCACGACGCCACCGAATGAACGGCCAACAGGCACAACGTACCCACCTCCCTTGCGGTCGAAAAGATAAAGATGACCGTTCGCCAACGTAGGCGAGGAGTAGAACGGCGTTTTGAAATCGTGCTGCCAGACTACCTGTCCATCCTTTGCATCGTAGCACCGGAACAAGCCCTGATCGGCAACCGCATACAGCAATCCTTGGTGAAGCAACGGCGACGGCACATACCCCGCCTTGGCGTCCCCCGTCCACGTCACATGCGTCTGCGTTACATCGCCCTGTCCGTCGGCACGGATGGCGAGCGTTTTTCGCCCCGGATACCCGCCCGTCGCGTAGACCGTTAACGCATCTGCCACTGGCGTCGCCACGCAAGTGCGCGCCGGGCCTTCGCAGTTCCACAGCAACGTCCCGTTGTCGGGATCGTAACCGCGCGTACTCAATCCGCCGATGAGCAGCAACTGTTCGCGGCCGGCGACCGTACGCACCAAGGCGGGGGCGTAGCTCTCGTTGTTGGCGCGGATGATTCTGCGCCAGACCACATCGCCGGTAGCACGGTGAAAGGCTGTCAGGTAACACCCCTTGGGGCCTTCCACAGGCACGATCACAGCCGATTTATAGAGTGCGGGCGAGGCGGAGTATCCTTGGATCGTGTTGTAGGGCGCGACGGTTTTGCGCCAAAGGATATCGCCGTTCATGGAGACCGCAGCCATCCCGACACCGGCTCCGACCTGATACGGCACAAACAACCGCTCGCCGTCACACGCCGGTGTCGCGGCGGCCGGTGCGTTATCGGGGTGCTGTCGCCCGACGGGACCGGCATAGATTTCGGTCTGCCAGACGGTTTTCCCGGTCGCGCGTTCCAAGCCGTAGAGCCAAAGCTGCGCGCGGTCTTTCGTCTTCTCCCCCGCCGTGACATAAATCCGATCGCCAACTATGACCGGTGTCGAGTGGCCGAGTCCCCGCAACGTAACGCGCCAGATGAGGTTTGAACGTTCACCCCACACTGTCGGCGGCGACTGGTTGTCCGGCGCGATATTATCGAGCGCCGGACCGCGCCACCAAGGCCAGTCGCCGGTAGCCGCGACAGGCGGCGGCAACGTATCCCAACCATCTTTCGGTTCGACCTCTGGCAGCGCATCGCCGTACATCCGGCACGCAAACATGCCGACCGCCAAAACCACTGCCGCAACTCTTACGTTCATGATCCCCCCTAACCTCGGTCATTTCAAGTACGTTGAAGCGTATCGAAAGCGGTTGCGGGTGTCCAGCTTCAATCATAGAGGACTTCGAAATCAACGGCTGGCAGTCCCTTCACGATCAGATCGACGTAGTCCGCCGACTCGCCCTTTGTAACGGTGAAGCGCTGCTCGACACCGTTGACGAGCACCTTCGACGCATGGCGGCCTTCGGGCAGCAGAATGTGCGCGACGATTTCCTGCGCCGGTGATTCCAGCCGATAGCGCAATCCGCGGTCGGCGAACACCCAGCGCGTATCGACGAATTTCGCGACGCGCTCATAGCCGGTAAGATAACGTCCTTCGGTGTAATCCGTGACCGCCCAACGCGGTGCGAAGCGCAGACGGCGGTACTGCGTGTCGAGGTCGGTGATGCCGGCGAGCCCTTGGTCGACCGCGCTCAGAACCGCAGCTGCTCCCCAGGCGCTCGGGCCGCGTCCCTGCGGCGCGCGCGTCGTCGGATGATAGAGAAAGAACAGCTTGCCGTCGTCCTCCTTGATCATCTTCACCAGCCGCTGCAGAATATCCCAGCCATATTTCTCATACCCGTGCTCGAAAGCGCCCTTGGCGAGTTCGCCAGCCGTGAACGGACAAATCGCACCGTTCACGTATTCGCCGGGGGGATGGTGCCCGATCTTCATGTTATACGGCGGATCAATCGTGAACCATTCGGCGAACGCCTTCGTGGTCTCACGCCGCCCCTTGTACTCTTCGATAATCGAACGGCATTCGTCCCGCGTCAGCATGCCGCGGTTGAGCGCGTAGGCGTCGCTCATGGAGAGACGTTTCGCCTCGTTCTCGTCGTACGGCTCGCAATTGAGCGCGAGTTGGTGGATGAAGAATTTTCCGTTCCAGAGATGCTTCATGGTATTCGCGCGGAGCGTTGCAGCACGCGCACGCCACGCCGCCGCCTTCTCCATGTTGCCGAAGCGTTCGTTGATCCAGGCGAGCTGGCTCATGGCCTGATAGACGCCGGTGTTGTCACCGTGCATGATCGCCATCGGCTCTGTGAGCACTACCGAACGGTTGTGTGAAGAGCCGGGGTCCTTCGTAAAATCCCAAGTGTCGATGGTGTAGGGACGCTTGCAAAGTCCACGTTCCGGATCCCAGCGCTTCACATCGCTCGTCTGGTAGTCGATGCCCTTCTCAAGCCGCGGCAGCGCTCTCTTCAACCACTCGTCGTCACCCGTGACGCGCCATGCCTGCATACACCCCTCGACCATCAGGTATTCGATGTCGGCCTCTAGTTCGAGCCGGACGAGCGACTGGTTGTCTTCTGGATACAGCACCGAACAATCCTCGGGCACGTACATCCAGTGGGGATCATCGATCTGCTTGATGAGCTCGAAGAACTGTCCGTCGGCACGCTGCGTGTCGAGAATGAAATCGAGGAAGCTCGTGAGGTCGTGCTCCCAGTGACAGAATCCCTTCATCTGGTGGACGTGATCGCGGATCCAGTTGAGCTGGCACATGAGATAGCGCCCGTCGATCGCCACCAGCCGACGGTCTGCCCAAACGACTTTGCGGAGGTTCCAGATCGTGTCGCCGAAGTCGTGCTCCTTCGTCGTCAGCAGGCCGGGGCACGCGAACTCCCTGTTGTTGTAGGTGCCGCACGTCTTCCCCCCGCAACGCTGCCGCGGCAGCGGATTCATGAACTTGACTTCATGCCCCGCGTTCATCTTCAACGTCGCCGCATCCGGCTTCTGACGCACCGGCAGTTTCGGCAACGCCGCGAAGACCTCCGCAACCAGTACTACGGACACGGTACCAATCACTATTCGTTTCATCTTCTCGCTCCGATTTTCGCCATCTTCTTTGACAAGGGTGATCGTAAAATGGAGGCCATCGCCCATACACCCCTACCAAAAACAACGGGCGGAGTGCGTGATGCGCCCCGCCCGCTGTTTGATCAAATGACGCGCTTAGATGAAGACATCGTCAAGCTGACTCTGGGCTTCGGCTTGAAGCGCCGCCATCTCCTCTTCGCTGATCGGCTCGGCCAACGGCACGAGCTTGATGTGGCGGTGCAGCGGGAAGCCGGTACCGCCAGGAATCAGGTGACCGAGGATGACGTTCTCCTTGAAGCCGCGCAACTCGTCCACGCGACCCATGGCAGCCGCATCAGTGAGCACACGCGTAGTGTCCTGGAAGGAGGCCGCAGAGATAAAGCTGTCGGTCTCAAGCGACGCCTTGGTGATACCCAGCAACGCAGGCTGCGCTTCGGCGGGCCGCTTGCCTTCGGCCACGATCTCTTCGTTGACCTCCAAGAACTTCTGCCGCGTGACCTGCTCGCCCCAGAGGAAGTCGGTGTCGCCGGGGTTGGTGATGCGAACCTTGCGCAGCATCTGACGCACGATGATCTCGATGTGCTTGTCGTTGATCTCCACACCCTGCAGGCGGTAGACCTGCTGCACCTCGTTGACCAAGTAGCGCTGCAGTTCCTGAGGACCGCAGATGTCGAGAATCTCCTGCGGCACCACTGGGCCTTCGGTGAGCTGCTGGCCCTTCTTGACACGGTCGCCCTTGAACACGACCACTTGCTTGCCCATCGGAACCAGATGCTCCTCGACATGGCCAGTCACTTCGTCGCGCACGATCAAGCAGCGTTTGCCGCGCTGGTGCTCGCCGAAGTCCACGACACCCTCGATACGCGAGATTTCCGCCGCATCCTTGGGCTGGCGCGCTTCGAAAAGCTCGGCCACACGCGGCAGACCGCCGGTGATGTCACGCGTCTTCGCCTCTTTGCGCGGTGTCTTCGCAATCATCATACCGGGCGACACACGCGCACCTTCCTTCACCATGACGACGGCACCAGCCGGGATATGGTAAAAGCCCAGAATATCGCGGGTCTCCGGATCGGTGACGATGATCTGCGGATGCAGATCCTCCTTGGTATCGAGCACCACCAAAGTGTGCATCCCGGTCTCGGCATCCACGTCGGTACGGACCGACACATCGTCCACAAAATCCTGGAACGACACGGCACCGTGCTTTTCGGCCATGATCGGCACGGAGTGCGGATCCCACATGGCCACGCGCTGGCCGGGCTTGACGGCCACGCCATCTTCGGCGAGCAACACCGTGCCCATCTGCAGGTTGTAGGTGTCGATCTCAACGCCGTTCTCATCGACGATCTGGATCGAACCGTTTTTGTTGAGCACAACCGAGTGACCCTCGTCGTTGCGCACGGTACGCAGATCAACAAACTTGATGAAACCGCCGTGTTTGAGCACGATTTCCGGCGCCTTCGACACCGTTGACACCGTACCGCCGATGTGGAAGGTACGCATCGTCAACTGGGTGCCCGGCTCGCCGATAGACTGCGCCGCGATAA
>Ga0116147_1003791_pt1 | contig 13992 bp, 13 predicted proteins | sample AD_JPNHG3_MetaG_FD_89749 | JGI IMG/M metagenome (GOLD analysis project Ga0116147, IMG submission 89749) | Active sludge microbial communities of municipal wastewater-treating anaerobic digesters from Japan - AD_JPNHG3_MetaG | ecosystem: Engineered > Bioreactor > Anaerobic > Digestate | place...
GCTCCAGGACTAACAAGTTCTGATATTGAAACAAGAATAGTAGCGGTTAATAACAAATTAACTTACTATTTAATGGGCGGTTCATAGAAAACAACGCTTTTAAATTATTATACCAAGTGCCAATAAAATGGCACTTGGTATTAATCATTAAAGGATAAGCATATGGATGATAAAGATTTTACCTGTAAAGTAACAGAACTTATTACTATAATAGATGTAGAGGAAACTAAGCACATCAACCAAGCAGCAGCGATTATTTATCAGGCTATGCGGCAAAAAGGGTTACTCCATATTTTTTGTACGGGACATTCTCATATGATCGCAGAAGAGATGTTTTATCGTGCTGGGGGTTTGATTCAAGTCAATCCCATTTTGGAACCTTTCTTAATGCAACACGAGGGAGCAGTACGAAGTACGAAATTTGAACGTTTACCCGGAATCGCGAAAATTATCTTCGATAGTGTTGATAAAAAGCCTTTTGAACCTTTTTTAATTGTTTCCAATTCAGGGATCAATGCTGTTCCGATTGAAATGGCGGAATGTGCAAGAGCAAATAAAAATCCTGTGATTGTCATCACGAGTAAAAAAGTTTCGGAAAAATTAACTTCCAGAGTTTCCTCAGGAAAACATCTATTTGAATTAGCTGATGTGGTTATCGATAACCATGTTCCCGTTGGAGATGGAATTATCGTTACCCAATATGGTAATATTGGTGCTGTTTCAACAATCGCAAGCGCCTATATTGCCCAGCGAATTGTACTGGCGATTATTTCTCACTATGAAAAAGATGGTATTACCCCCACTATTTATAAAAGTGCAAATGTAGATGGTGGTGATGAGCATAATAAAGGATTATTTGATGAATACGAAAAAAGAATTAGGAGCTTGTACTGATGAGAAAATATTTGGTTATTGATAGTGGTGGAACAAAATCAGTTGCTGCAGTTTTTAATGAAACTGGTCAGATTCTTGGTCGTGGACTAGCTGGTGGTGGAAATGCTGGTCTGTCATCTTATAAAATTGCCTTGGGAAATGTATTGAAAGCGAGTAATGCTGCACTGGATGAAGCGAATGTTTTTGCTTCAGAAGTTGAATATTGTAATTTATTCATTCCTGGTTTTCGTGAATGTTTAGAAGAATTTGAAGAAACGATAGGAATTAAAAGTAAAATTATGCACGAAAGCGACGAATTAAAATTTTCTGCGTTTAAAGATGAAGATGGCGTCGTTGTTCTTGCAGGAACAGGTAGCTTTGCTACCGCTTATATCGGTAGCAAATACTATACTGTTGGTGGTTGGGGAACCTTGATGGGTGATGAGGGAAGTGGTTATCATATTGGAGTAATGGCACTAAAGGAATGTGCGAGAAATTTTGATGATAATAAGAAGACACGGTTATTAACCGAAGTAATGAAATATTTTGAAATAGAAGATTTTGGTATTTTAAGAAGAGCAATTTATCGAGAAAATAATCAACGAGAAAAAGCGGCTTCCTTATCTCCTTTGGTATGCCAATTAGCAACAGCAGGAGATGAAGCTTGTATCAAAATTATTGAAGAAGCAACCAAAGAAATGGCTAGTTTAGGGTATCGTGCTTATTTAAAAAGCGGTACTAATCGCCGTTTACCCGTTGTTTTAACGGGTGGAGTCCATAAAGCGGGTAAAATTGTTATCGATTTATTCCGCAAAAAAGTTGATGAAATCAGCAATGGACAATTATTTTACATTGAAAGTAAGTTAGATGTCATCTATGGAGCAATTTTAAAAACATTGTTCGATGAGGGCATTGATATTGATAAAATAGATTTCGGGGTGTAATTATGTTTATCGAACAATACTTTGAAGAAATGAAAAAAGTGTTAGTAAAAATTGAAAAATCCCAAAAAGATAAAATTTTAAAAGCAGCAGAAGTAATTGCTGATTCTCTTGCCAATGAGGGAATTTGGCATATTATCGACACTGGTCATATGCTAATGCATGAATGCATTGGTCGTACTGGTGGAATGATGGCTCTACGTCCGATTCGCATTAATTGTGAAATTAGCAATCCGACGCGTTTTCGTAGCCGTCAAGGAGTACAAAAAATTACCTACGATATGGTTGAGGGTTTTCCTCAATTTGTGTTAGGGCAAGCAAACATCCGGAAAGGGGATGTTCTCATTGTCGGCTCCGTGTCAGGTTATAATAAACTTCCTATTGAATTGGTATTAGCTGCTCGCGAAATGGGGGTTAAGACCATTGCCTTAACCGCTGTTGAATATTCTGAAAAATTAACATCAAAACATCCTTCAGGAAAAAGATTGTTTGAAGTGGCGGATATCGTTTTAGACAATTGTTCTAATTTTTCCGACACACTTGTTGAAGTACCAGCGATTAACAGAAGAATATGCCCATCGAGTGGAATTGGTGCTGCCTATATTATGTGGGCTTTACAAGCGGCGGTTGTTGAAAAATTAGTCGCGAAGGGGTTAAACCCAAGTGTCTACATTTCAAATCATATGCCAAATGCAGGAATTCTCAATGATGAGGCTTGGAAAAACTATGAAAAAAACGGCTACTAATCTTATTCTGGAAAATAAGGATTACTCTTTTTCCATCAATTTAAAAGAATTGAGAATTACTTCTTTGTTTAATAAGCAAACGAATGATGAATACATAAAGTTTGCTTTTCCGATGCCGATTTTTTTCATCAAAGGTTTACTAGACAAGGAATTGATTCAATGTAATCCTCTTTACTCAAGTCATACCCATGACTCCATCTATGTGAAGTTCGATGGTTATGAAGTATATGCGGATATTCATTTTGTTTGTGACCAAAGTGATCAATTGAAGATTACAATAGCAGTAGAAAATTGTGATAAACATTTCCGTGTTACTGAGATTGTTGGCCCTAATCTATATGGCCTACAACTAGGAAAGGATTATAAAAAGAATATCTTTATCTATCCTCATCACGCTGGAGAAAAGACAGTTAATCCAGTCGACCGCTATAAAAAGGAAGATTATCAGAATTTTTGGCGAGCGAAAACAAGCCTAACAAACTATAATACCTACCATCGCCAGATTAACTATTGCGGTTTAGCTTCGATGACTTTCATGTATTTGTATGATCAAGCAAATGGTCTGTATTTTGGATCTCATGATTTAAACTTTCCCGTGACTGGAGTGGTTGCGGAAGTCGGCTCTCAAGAAAACTTCGTGGGACTTTCCTATGTGAAGTACCATGATTTGGTAAAACAAGAAATCTACGAAAGCGGAGAATATGTCATCAGTGTTAATACAAAAGATTGGCATTATGCGAAAGAGTTATATCGCAATTATTTAGCTCCTCATTTAAAATTTCATAATTATCCCGATTATTTAGATGATCAATGGGGATTAAATCAATGTTATAATTTTAAACGGCAAGGGAATATCATTCAAAATACATTTAAAAATATTCCAACGATGTACGAAGAGGGGAAAAAACATGGTTTAAACCATATGTTTATCGCTTCTTGGAATCGTGGAGGTTTTGATACTGATTACCCTGAATACTATCCAGATATGGACTTAGGTTCAGCGATGGATTTTGTTCGCGGTTTAGAATATGTAAGAGAGCATGGAGGAATTCCAACCTTATATATCAATGCCCGTATTTTTGAACTAGGTAGTGATTATGCTCCTACTGTTGGTGAAAAAATGGCAATGAAAGATGTTACTGGTAATAATTACATTGAAACCTATGGAATCAAGAGTTTTACTATTTCTTGTCCATCGGATCAAGAATGGGCTAATCGTCTTTTGGATACCGCTGAGTTTTTAATTAAAGGCTACGGAACAACGGGAATTTATTTGGATCAACTAGCTTCAGCGGAACCATTTCCTTGTTATCAAAAGGAACATTCTCATCGACATATTGGGGAATTCAATCGCGGATATTTAGAAGTACTGGCTAAACTACACGATAAGATAAAAAAATATGGAGAAGATAAGTTCATATTAACAGAGAATATCGGTGATATTTATAGTAGTTATACCTTTGGGAATTTAACTTGGAATGGTCCAAAATACGATGAATATTTTAATATCATCAAGTATATTTTCCCTGAATTTATTCAGATTAATATGGTCAATCCAAAAAATGTGACGGATTTCTCAAGTTCTGAAACCAAAGAATTTATCGACCAAATGGAACGAGCTATTGTATTAGGGTCCATTTTATGGTTTGCACCGACGCGAATTAAGTTTGATCCAACCAATGAAGTGATTCAGTATGCTTATCAAGCCTTGAATTTTAGAAGTAAACTTCAACCACTTATAAAACGTGCTACCTATAAGGATGATATTTACTTTGTTAATTTAAATCCAAAACTTCGAGGTTCGGTATTTGAAGATGAAAATGGATATCTGATTATCATTGGAAATCAACATGGAATGAAAGAAAAAGTTACTATACAAGTAACAGGAAAGTTGATTGAAGCTAAAAACTTCCAACTGGAAGATATTAGCCAATCAGTTAACATCACAACAAATGGAGTTGTGATTCAGTTAACTAGTAATTTAGCGTATATTTACATCAGTAAACAACGATAAAAATTTTTCATCACTCCTTGGAAAAGAGAAAGTGCCCGCTTTCTCTTTTTTACTATCGAGTAAAGAAATAAGATATTTTAATAAAATAGTGAAGAAACGAAGAAAATATGATATAATCATTATGTAAATGATCAAATCATCAGGAGTTTATATGAGAATTATTTATGGAGGAGCCTTTAATCCTCCAACCAAAGCGCATTATGAAATAGCAAAATATGTTATTGAACAATTTCCTGGCTGTGAGTTTATTTTTATGCCGGCGGGGAATGTTTACAATAAACAAGGCTTAGAAAAAGATAATAAACGTTTAGAAATGTTACTACTGGTTTGTAAGAAACTAGACAATAAAGCGACCATCTCAACATTCGAATTCGAACAAGAGAAGTTTTGTGGGACCTATTGTACGATGGAACAATTTCAGGGAGCGTACTTTCTCATGGGAGCGGATAATTTAGCGGAGATTGAAAAATGGATTAAATATCCTGATGTGGTATATCAAAATCAATTTATCATTATGCCAAGGGAAGATTATGATATTGAAGCGATTATCGAATCCAATGAAGTATTAAAAAAGACCCGAAACCACTTTATTATTTTAAATGAGTTTGATAAAATATATATATCATCAACTGCTTATCGTTTGAGTAAAGATGATTCTTTGCTGCTGGAAGAAGTAGCGGATTATATTAAAGCCAATCAATTATATCAGGAGGAAAATTAATGTACTCACATGGATTTTTGAAGGTAGCTGCAGCGAGTCCTATTACTCGTGTCGGCGATCCAATGTTTAATGTTAGGGAGATGTTGAAGCAAGTCGAAGAAGCAAAGCTAAAAAACCCTTCTTTTATTTGTTTTCCTGAGCTTTGTATCAGTGGTTATTCGATTGGTGATTTGGTGTTTCAAAAATATCTATACGATGACTGTTTAGAAGCGATTAAATATTTCTTACAGAATAATACCTATCGTGGGGTGGTTATTTTTGGTGCTTATATTTTTATCAATGATACCATTTATAACTGCAGTTTTATTACCCAAAAAAAGAAGATTTTAGGAATCGTTCCCAAGAACTTTTTACCACATACCAGTGAATTTTACGAAACAAGATGGTTTGCTTCGGGGGTCGACATCAGTAAAAATGTTTCCAGTGTGAATTTATTTGGGGAAGAGATTGCTTTCGGTAAGATTATTTTTGAAAATTCGACGGGAGATGTTAACTTTGCTGCGGAAATTTGTGCGGATTTATGGGCACCTATTTCTCCAAACGAGCGTTTATATTCTAATGGAGCTTTAATTTGTTTTAATTTAAGTGCTAGTCCTGCTCATATAGGGAAGAAAGAATATCGTAAAACGCTAACGAAGAGCATTAGTTTAAAATTCAATGGCGGTTATGTCTATGTATCTAATAATGCTAGCGAGTCAACTAGTGAGGTAGTTTTTAGCGGTCATAAATTGATTTGCGAGAATGGTGAAGTGATTGCTGAAAATGAGGAAATCAATCTTCATAGCGATATTATCTATGGCGATTTTGATATTTTAAAATTACACCATGCCCGTCGTAATAATAGCTATTATAAAAAAGTTCAAGAAATTGCTCGCGATTTAAATATTCGTAGAGTAGCTTATGAATTGGAAGAACAAGAAGATTTCATTTTTGAAAAGACTTTGGAAAGATTGCCTTTTGTTCCCAAGAACAAAGAAGATTATACGGATATTATCAATATTCAAGCTGCGAGCGTCATCAAACGTCTGGAATATATTGGAATTAACAAAGTTGTTTTAGGTGTTAGCGGAGGTCTAGATTCGACCTTAGCCTTATTATCTTTATGTTATGCTTTTGATAAATACAATATATCGCGGGAAAATATCATTGCTTATATTCTTCCATCGAAGGCAACTAGCGACAGAACTTATCAGAATAGCCTTGCTTTAGTAAAGAAATTAGGCGTTACCAAGAAAGAGGTAAATATTTACACCGAGGTACTTCGTCAATTAAAAGCAATCGGTCATGATACACTGACAAAAGATGTTACCTATGAAAATGTGCAAGCACGTTATCGTACATTTACCTTGATGAATGCGGCGAATCTAAATCAAGCTATCGTTGTAGGAACTTCTGATATGAGTGAAATAGCTTTAGGTTGGTCAACATTCAATGGTGATCATATGGCTATGTATGGTATCAATGCTGGTTTACCAAAAACAGTAGTCAAGGAAACGGTAAACTATTATAAAAACATTTACCCGAGTGTAGCAGATATTCTAGCGAATATTGTCAATACTCCAATTTCTCCAGAATTATCAAGTTCTACTCAAGCAACGGAAGAAATTATCGGTAAATATGAGATTAATGATTTTATCTTGTATCACTTCTTGGAAAATGGTGATGATACAGACCGAATCGCCTATTTGTTATTCAAAGCGATGAATATTCCTCTAAAAGAAGCCAAAGAATGGGTGATGAAATTCAATAAGCGTTTCTATTCGCAACAATATAAGCGTCTTACTTCTCCTGAAGCGGCAAAAATCATGGGATTCTCATTATCTCCACGAACAGAAATAAAACTAAATGGCGATATTTATCGCATCGATAAGAAGTAGACTATGGCAGAACTATTTGAAGTCTTTATGGTTGTATTGTTTGGATTATCTTGGCCTTTGAATATTATCAAGTCGATTAAATCAAGAACTGCCAAAGGTCGATCTATCTTCTTTGTCATTTGTGTTATGATTGGATATTTATGTGGAATCATTAGTAAGATTCTTTCAGGTACGATTACTTATGTCTTTATCTTTTATTGTTTGAATCTTGTTATGGTGGGGATTGATTTAGCTTTCTTACTACGCAACATTAAATTAGATAAAAGTTTAGTTTAATAAAGGGTTATAATAAACCCTTTTTCCTTTGTTAATCGGGAAGGACATTAAAATAACAAAAATGATTTGCATTTTTAATTATTTTGTAGTAAACTATATCCAACAATGAGGAAGAGGAAGAGTAGATGTTAATTGGACTTGGAGAGAGTGACCGATATGGTGAAAGGTCATAGCTGATGCATTGAAGGTAGCCTTGGAATTGGTAGAGTGAAAGAATAGTAGCTTTATCCGTTTGATCTACGTTATCAGATAAATAAGTGCTCATAAAGGTAACTTTATGGGAATTAAGGTGGTACCACTGAAAACTTCAAAGCAAGTAATCAGTCCTTAGAAGCCCTAGCTTCTAGGGACTTTTCTTATTATCATGAGGTGAGAAGAATGAAATTAAAAGATTTATCAACAAAATACGATTTTAAAGCAGTAGAATCGGGAAAGTATCAAAAGTGGATTAAGGAAGGTTATTTTACTGCGGGAGATATCAGTAAAAAACCTTATACTATTGTGATTCCACCACCAAACATTACCGGAAAACTCCATCTAGGTCATGCCTTAGATACCACACAACAAGATGTCATTATTCGTCGAAAAAGAATGCAAGGATATGATGCACTATATTTACCTGGTATGGACCATGCTTCAATTGCGACGCAAGCAAAAGTTGAAGCGCGTTTACGGGAAAAAGGCATTTCTCGTTATGATTTAGGCAGAGAAAAGTTCCTTGAAGTATCTTGGCAATGGAAAGAGGAATATGCGAGTATTATCCGTAAACAATGGGAAGCCATTGGATTGAGTTTAGACTATACGAGGGAACGTTTTACCTTGGATGAAGGGCTAAACCAAGCGGTTAACGAAGTATTTATAAGAATGTATAATGATGGAATTATCTATCATGGAGAAAAGATTATCAACTGGGATATTCAAAGTAAAACAGCTTTATCGAATATCGAAGTGGAATATAAGAATATTGAAGGTGCTTTTTATAATATTATTTATCCTTTTGTTGATGGAGAAGGCGGCTTAGAGATTTCAACAACTCGTCCGGAAACGATGTTTGGTGATACTGCCTTAATGGTTCATCCGGAGGATAAACGTTATCAAAAGTACATTGGCAGGGAAGTATATATTCCAGGGACAAAGACTAAAATTCCTGTTATCAGCGATGAATACGTCGACAGGAGTTTTGGAACAGGTGTTGTTAAGGTGACACCGGCGCATGACCCTAATGATTTTGAAGTAGGACTTCGCCATCAACTAGCTCGTCCTTTATGTATGGAAGAAGATGGTACGATGAATGCACTGGCTGGAAAATACCGAGGAATGGACCGCTTCAGTTGTCGTAAGGCGGTTGTTGAAGACTTGAAAGAGTCGGGATTATGTGTCAAGATTAAAAAAATGACCCATTCTGTTGGTCATAGTGAACGTACGGGAGTGATTGTTGAACCGAGGTTATCAAAGCAATGGTTCGTTGCGATGGATAAACTGGCAAAAGACTTATTAGCTATGCAAGAAGATCCAAAAAGAAAGATTACCTTTGTTCCTGCTCGTTTTGAAAAGACATTTGCGAACTGGTTAAATAATATTCAAGATTGGTGTATTTCTCGTCAATTATGGTGGGGACACAGAATTCCTGCGTGGTATAAAGATGACCAGGTTTATGTGGGTAAAACTGCTCCAAAAGAAGAAGGATGGGTTCAAGATGAGGATGCATTGGATACTTGGTTTTCAAGTGGATTATGGCCTTTTTCTACGCTTGGTTGGCCAAATGATACCTTTGATTTTAAGCGATACTTTCCTACTGATACCTTAGTAACAGGTTATGATATTATCTTTTTCTGGGTAGCAAGAATGGCGTTTATGTCTCAGTACTTATTGGGAGAAAGACCATTTAAAAAAGTTTTAATTCATGGGTTGATTCGCGATGAACTTGGTCGTAAAATCAGTAAATCACTGGGAAATGGTGTTGATATGTTGGATGCCATTAATAAATGTGGAGCGGATAGCCTTCGTTACTTTATCACTACTTCATCAGCTCCTGGACTTGATTTTCGTTATTCAGAAGAAAAGATTGAAGCTGCTTGGAATTTCATTAATAAAATATGGAATATTTCGCGGTTTATCGGTTTGAATTTTGCCAGCAATAACTATCAAAAAGAACCGATTGATCCAAAGTTACTAAATACTGTCGACAAATGGATGTTAAGCCGTTTAAATAAAACAATTAAAGTTGCAGATGAAAACTATGAGCGATTTGATTTTGGTGAAGCTGCAAAAGCCATCTATAAATTCACTTGGAATGATTTTGCTAGTTGGTATTTGGAAATGACAAAAGTTACTTTCCAAACCGGAACTGAAAAAGAAAAAATCAATACTTGCGCTGTATTAGCGTATGGTTTAACGGCTATTTTGAAATTGCTTCATCCATTCATGCCCTTCGTTACTGAAGAAATCTATCAAAAGTATCATGAAGGTAGTATTACTATTAGTCCTTGGCCTTTAGTAAATAAGGACTATACATACCGAGATGCCAATAAGATCGAAGTTATTTATGATATCATAACTGCAGTAAGAACGATAAGAACTAGTAAGAATGTTCCAAATAGTAAGAAAATAGAATTATACTTAGAAACTCATGATCAGAAATTAGCAAACTTCATCAAGAAGAATATCAACTATTTAAGCAAATTCACAAACTTTGCTTCAATTACCATCGAAGCCAAAGAATTAGATAAGAAACAAGCGATTGTTAGTGTATTACCTAAGGTAACAGTAATTGTTCCTTTAAAAACATTGATTAATATTGAAGAAGAAAAACAAAAACTAATAAATGATAAAGAAAAAGTGTTGTTAGAAATCAGAAGAGCAGAACAAATGTTGCAAAATCCTGGTTTTGCTTTAAAAGCTCCAAAAGAAAAAGTAGAAGCAGAAAAAACAAAACTTGAAAATTATCAACAACAATTGTTAGAACTAGAAAAATTATTACAAGAGTTAGGATAGAAAGGCTGAAAAGAGTTGATATTGTGTTTAATGATGTTAGAGAATTAATATCATGGATTGAATCGCAAAAAAGAATTGTTCCCAAGACTTCCTTACAAAAAATGATTTTGTTATGTGAAGTCTTTGGTTCGCCTCAAAATAAAATAAAATATGTTCATGTAGGAGGAACAAATGGTAAAGGCTCTACCGTTTCTTTTATTAAAACGGTGTTGATGAAAGCAGGTTATCAGGTAGGAACCTATATTTCTCCTTATGTGATTTCCTTTAATGAAAGAATTCAGTTTAATGACAATTATATTTCTGATGAAGATATCCTAAGAATTGGAAATAGGATTATTTCAGAATATGATGAAATTGAAAGAAGAGGAATTGTTCATCCTACTTTCTTCGAATTCATTACCTTGATGGCTTTTATATATTTTAGTGAATTAAAAAATTTAGATATTGTTATTTTAGAGGTTGGTTTAGGTGGATTATTAGATAGTACTAATATTGTAACTCCTTTGGTATCTGTTATTACCAATGTGGCATTTGATCATATGAAGGTTTTAGGTAACACTTTAGAAGAAATTGCTATGAATAAACTGGGAATTGTAAAGACGAATATTCCTTTAGTAACTTTAGAAAATGAAAAATTAACAGAACTGTTTGCAGCAAGATGTAGGGAAACAAATTCTAAATTGATTTTAGTGAAGAAGAGGGATATTCAAAATATTCGAATATCAAAGACAGAAACTGTCTTTGATTACAAAGAATATAAAGGAATAAAAACCAATAAACTGGGATATTACCAAACAGAGAATGCTTCTGTGGCATTAGAAGCTTTAGAGTACTTACGTTCTTGTTGTGGTTTTAAAATTACCAACGATGATATTTATCGAGGATTTAGAGATGTTTATTGGCCAGGAAGGTTACAAGTATTATCTTTAAAACCGTATATTATCGTCGATGGTGCTCATAATATCGATGGAATTACGCGGTTAGCTGAGTTTTTAACAACCATCAAAGAGAATAAGAAGTTGACGATTGTTTTTGCTGTTTCAAAGGATAAAGCCAAAGATGAAATGATTTCTGTTTTAGACCATTTGGCTGATGAGATTATCTTTACGATGTTTCACTATAAAAGAAGTGATACTCCTGATTATTTGTTTAGTATTTCTTCGAATCCTAACAAAAAACTTTCATTTGATTTAGATGAATTATTGCAAGAAGCATTTAATAAATCAAAAGATGAAATTGTTGTTTTTTGTGGGTCTTTATACTTTGTTAGTGAGATATTGAATAAAATTAATAATAAAAAAATGTAAAGGAGACAAAAATGATTGCTTTAAGCACATTAGATTTAATCAAGGAAAATGAGAGAAAATTGGAAGATAAACATATTATCATTTTTATCTTTGTAAAGCCATCTGATGAAAGAAGTCAAGAAATTATTAGTAACTTTAATTATTTGCATCATCTTTCTGATAAACATTGTAATATTTATCCTATTGGTTATTCAGCAACTCTTTGGAGCAAATCACAGTATAACGATGTGATAAAGGTTAAGGGAGTTGGCAATGTAAATTGGTATTATAGTGATAAAGCATTTTTGGAAATGGTTAACCAAATTCAAATGAGAACTAAATGGAAGTATTCTGGAGAACCAGAAATGATGATTTTACAGAATAATGTTGATGCTCATGATTTCTTATCGTTTAAAAATTATATTTGTATACGTATTTTGGAAGGATTGCGGAAACAGTATTTTCAGTCGTTTGCATTATTAATCCAAAGTATTTTAAATAGTGCAAAGAAATATGTGACAAGTAAAGAAGTAATTCAAGATGTTTCAAAAAAAAATATTAAAGACCATATTAAATTGAAAGAAATCATCGTAGATACTTTTTTAACGTTTAGGAGAGTGCCAAAATTTGTAAAGGTACTTTTAAAGGATGCTCAATTTTATTTTACTGCCAATTCTCGCAAATAATTTTCAACGTTTTTTTAAAAAAATAGTTTTGATTTAAATAAAAAAATTTAGAAAAAGGGTTATTAAAAATGACATTTCAACATACGCCTTATATGTATGTCTATTTACAAATAGAATACCTAGTTGAATATAGAAAACAAGAAACAATCTATGATAATTAGTATTAAGAGAAAATCTTAATACTTTTTAATTAACAAAACAAGAAAAATAAGTTGTTCGAAAAAATAACAAAACATCTTGCTTTTGTCATAATTTCGTTGTATAATAGGATTGTTAAGAAAACGAACAATAGAAGGTGAATGATTTGAACGAAAATCAATTTTTTAAGCCAACAGTTTTGTATAAAGAGTATATGATTCTGGATATGATTGAAAAAAATGCCAACACTACGCAAAGAGAAATAAGTAAAGCTATTGGGATTGCTGTTTCTATGGTCAATGATTATTTGGACACATATGAGAAAAATGGATTAATTAAGCGTAACTATCTTTCAACAAAGAATGTTGAATACATTATCACAAAAAAAGGGATTGAGAGAAAAAAGGTTTTAAATATTAGGTATTTGAAATCAACTCATAGTATCTATCAATCAGCAAAAGATAATATTTTTAATTTTCTTAATCAAATTATTAAGCTTGGTTTTAAAAAGATATTATTATATGGGGCAGGAGAAGTAGCTGAAATCATCCTCCAAGTATTGGATGATAATACCAATATTCCTCTTGATGTAATTGCTGTTATTGATGATGATAAAACAAAGAAACAAACAACATTTGTGAATTTACCAGTCATTGATATTAATGAAATTAATAAATATCATCATGATGGTATATTAATTTCTAGTTATACACATAATGAAACAATCTATAAAAAACTAATTTCTATCAATTATCCAAAAGAAAGGATAATTCAATTCTTTAGTTAGCAAATTAAAATATAAATGAATATAAAGGATTTTATTTTATATGAAGAAAAAACTAATCTATGTGTTTTTCAAACGTTTGTTTGATATTTTCTGCTCATTATTATCGATTATTATTTTAGGATTACCAATGATAATAGTCTCAATTGCAATAAAACTAGATTCAAAAGGATACTATTATTAAACTCATAAAAAAGAAATAACTAAATTATGTAATCGAATGGAAAAGTGAATATTTAATTATAAATAAACACTTTCACGGGGTAAAGTTTCTGACAAACATCTGATATTATCAACACCTCAAAAAGCCTTATATATCAACGCTTCTACGGCTTTTGGGTTTATATATTTTTAAGTGACTTTTCAATTTTCAACTGAATTTTTATAGCAACAAATCTACACCCGCCACGAGGATAAGTTCCTGACAAAAACTATTAATGTCGTGTTATTATCTTTACCTCATCTGGGTTAGCGTGATTTAACTTAAGTCTTTAATAAATTATTTAAGGTAACAAACATGAATAAAATAAGTAAAAAACTTAATATTCCGTTTTCACCTCCTGACATTTCTGAACTCGAAATTCAAGAGGTGTCAGATGCTCTGCGCTCAGGTTGGATTACCACCGGTCCTCGTACGAAGCGGCTTGAAAAAACAA
>Ga0116147_1003795_pt1 | contig 13975 bp, 4 predicted proteins | sample AD_JPNHG3_MetaG_FD_89749 | JGI IMG/M metagenome (GOLD analysis project Ga0116147, IMG submission 89749) | Active sludge microbial communities of municipal wastewater-treating anaerobic digesters from Japan - AD_JPNHG3_MetaG | ecosystem: Engineered > Bioreactor > Anaerobic > Digestate | place...
AAGGCTTCGAGCGCCCCGTTGCCAGGCACGCCCGCTCCCGTAGCTACTGGGGTGCACCGACAATTCCCCAGGCCGGACTTCCACCGGCAAGCCAACGACACCTTTCCGCGACGCCCCCGGACGCTTACTCCGCTCCGGCACGGTCGGCCAGTTGGAGCGCAACCTGCCGTCGGGCGACCGCAGTATCTTCGGCCATTACCCCTACACGGTCGTCAGCATTGACTACGCCAAGTCCGACAGCCACAAGGCCAATTTCCTCCAGCACGGTCCCGACTTCGTGATCGTGGACGAGGCCCACGGCGCCGCCCGCCCTGCCGGCCAGTCCAGCGGCCAGCAGCAGCGCCACCAGCTTCTCTGCGAACTCGCCAAGAAGCCGGAGCGGAACATCATCCTGCTCACCGCCACGCCGCACAGCGGCGTCGAAGAATCCTTCCTTTCGCTCCTCGGCCTTCTCAACCCGAGCTTCGGCTCGCTTGACCTCCAGAAGTTGCGGGAAGCAGACCGCGATGCTCTTGCCCGCCACTTCGTTCAGCGCCGGCGGGCCGACATCAAGAACTGGCTCGGCGAGGACAACCCTTTCCCTCAACGCGACCCGAGTGAGGCCACATACGAGCTTTCCGCCAAGTGCAGGGACCTCTTCCGGCGCGTCTACTCGTTCAGCGCAGCGATGGTGAGGTCCGCCGACACCCTCAGCGGCGCGCGCCGCCGCATCCGCTATTGGTCGGCTCTGGCCCTCCTCCGCTGCGTCATGTCCAGCCCGGCCGCCGCACAGGCCGCCATCCTGAACCGAGTGAGGGGCGGAGCCGAGGACATCCCCGACGAGCAGGCAGCCGACGACGCCTGCACGCCCTTCATCTACGAACCCGCTGACCAGGAGACGGAGGACGCCCAACCCGCCCACGTCGTCGAGCAGGGTGAAGCCGGCATGTCCGACTCCGAGCGGAGCCGGCTCCGGGAGTTCGCCCGGCTCGCCGACGAAATCCAGGGCACCGACGATGACCACAAGGTCGTCGAGTGCACGCGCCTTGTCGCCGGCCTCCTCCGTGGGGGCTACCATCCCATCATCTGGTGCCGCTACATCGCCACCAGCGACTATGTGGCTGACCAGCTCGCCCGCCGGCTCCAGCGCGACTTCCCCGATCTGCGCGTTGTGTCCATCACGGGGGCGTTAGCGGACGACGAGCGCCGCCTCAAGGTCGCCGAACTCGGCCAGCACCCCCGCCGCATCCTCGTCGCCACCGACTGCCTCTCGGAGGGCATCAACCTCCAGGAGCACTTCACGGCCGTCATGCACTACGACCTCCCGTGGAACCCCAACCGCCTGGAGCAGCGCGAGGGCCGTGTGGACCGCTTCGGCCAGACCGCCAAGACGGTCAAGGCCATCCTCTTCTACGGCCGCGACAACATCATAGACGGCGCGGTTCTCGAAGTCCTTCTCCGCAAGGCCCAGGAAATCCATCGCACCCTTGGCATCTCCGTCCCCGTCCCGATGGACAGCGAGACGGTCATGGAAGCCGTCCTCAAGCATCTCTTCTTCCGCTCCACGTCCCCCGACCAGAAACTCCTCTTCCAAGACCCCATTGTCCAGGACATGCACCGCCAGTGGGACCGCTCCGCCGACCGCGAGAAGGAGAGCCGCACCCGCTTCGCCCAGCGCGCCATCAAGCCCGATGAGGTCCAGCGCGAGCTAGAGGAAACCGACTCCGTCCTCGGCGACCCCGATGCCGTCGAGCGGTTCGTCCGCAATGCCTGTCAGCGACTCGGAGCCGCGGTCCAACAGGCCAAGAATGGGCAGTGGACCATCAGTGGCCTCGCCCACCTGCCCGATTTGGTGAAGGAAACCGCCTCCGACGCGCCCGAGAACTGGCGCGTGACGTTCAAGTCGCCGCCGCCCGAAGGGGCCACGTACCTGGGCCGCAACCATCCCTTCGTTGCTGCCCTTGCCCAGTTCCTCATGGAGGACGCCCTGACCCAGCACGGCGCCGCCCGCGCCACCCGGTGCGGCGTGATCAAGTCCCGTGCCGTGGACCGTCGCACCGTCCTCCTCTTGCTGCGCCTCCGTTTCCTCATCGAAGAGCCGGACAAGCCCGACAACCCCATGCTCGCCGAGGAGGTCTACGTCTGCGGCTACCGCGGCTCCCCGCCCAACCGCCTGGACTGGCTGGGCGATGCCGAGACGCTCAAACTCCTCGCCGAGGCCCGCCCCGACGTCAACACGCCGCCGCAGGAACGCTCCGAAGTCCTCTCCGAACTGCTCGCAGCCTGGGACGGCCTTCAGGGGCCTCTTGAGCCCGTCGTCGCTGCCCGCGCCAAGCGGCTCGACGAGGCCCATCGCCGCGTCCGTGCCTCTGCGGGTCTGGCTCGTCGCGGACTCCGCATCGCCCCGCAGCTTCCCCCCGACCTCCTGGGCATGCTGGTCATCCTGCCCATCCCGAAGGGGGTGGCGCGATGAGCGTCTTCCCCTGCCTCAAACTCGAAGGTGGTCTCCTCGCTGCCGATCTCATTGACCAGATCGCCGCCGGCGATGCCAAAGGCCAGAAACCCGCCGACTTCGGCCTCAAGCCTGGTATACACCTCACCGATGAGATCTCCGCCGTCTGGGCCAGCGCCCAGGACCACTGGCGCGGCTTTCAACGCGGCCTCGAACGCCTCGATCAGGCCGACCCCGCGACCAGCATCACCCGCGACCAGTGGATGATCCCTCTTCTCGGCCTCCTTGGCTACGACAACCTGGCCTACCAGCCCAGGGCCGCCGAGGTGGATGGTCACTCCTTTGCCATCTCCCACCGCGCCGGCCCCGACGAGAAGGCCCCACCCATCCACATCGTCGGGTGCCGCCAAGGGCTCGGAGAGCGCCCCGCCTCCGGACGTCCCCGCCTGGCTGCCCACTCCCTCCTCCAGGATTACCTGAACCGTTCAGAAGACCTGTGGGGCGTCGTGACCAACGGCAAGGCCCTCCGCATCCTCCGCGACTCCCAGCTCATCAGCCGCCTGGCCTACATCGAGTTCGACCTCGAGCAGATGCTCGAAGGCCAGAAGTTCGCCGATTTCGCGCTTCTCTACCGCCTCCTCCACCGTTCCCGGCTTCCCAAAACCAGCGACGATGCCCCCAAGTACCTTCTCGAAGAGTACCGCCGCATCACCGTCGAGCAGGGAGGCCGCGTCCGCGAGCACCTGCGCGACGGCGTGGAAGTGGCGCTGCGAACCCTCGCCAATGGCTTCCTACGCCATCCGCGCAACCAGGAACTTCGCGCCGCCGTCGCCGCAGGCCAACTGACCCCCACCGACTTCTACACCCAACTCCTCCGCCTCATCTACCGCTTCCTCTTCCTGATGGTCGCCGAGGAACGCGGCCTCATCACCGACAACGCCACATACCACGGGCACTACAGCATCGCCCGTCTTCGCCGCCTCCTCGACGTGCGCACCGCCTGGTCCGGCTACGACGACCTCTGGCTCAGCCTCCAGATCACCCTCCGTCTCTTCGAGGACGAGAAGTTCGGCAGCGCTCTTGGCATCCCGCCCCTCAACGGTGACCTGTTCAACCCCCTTCGGACCCGCGATCTCAACACCGTCTTCCTCACCAATCGCGACTTCCTAACGGCGCTCTGGCATCTCGCCATGTACCGCGAATCGCCCCGCACCCCCTGGCGCCGCATCAACTACGCCGCCCTCGATGTGGAGGAGCTTGGCTCCGTCTACGAAAGCCTCCTCGACTTCCAGCCGCTGTTCGGTGGTGTAGCACAGCCGCCCTCGGCTGTGTCTTCTGTGGGCGGGGCGTCTCTGCCCCGCGTTCCTTCTTCCTCCCCTGACCCCGAACCCCGAACACCGAACACCCAACACGGCTCTTCTCCCGTCCCCGACACCCAACACCGAACACCAAACACCGTTTCCTCCGGGCCGATCACCTTCGACCTCGGACAGGGCACTGAGCGCAAGTCCACTGGCTCCTACTACACCCCGCCCCAGCTCGTCCAGGAGTTGATCAAGAGCGCCCTGGTGCCGGTGATGGAAGACCGCCTTGAGCAAGCAAGGCGATTGGCGAATGGCCAGTGGCGAACGGAAGAGGAGAAGCAGCATGCGCATTCAGTCGTATCGGGATCTCGATGTCTGGCAGCGGGGCATGGGGATCGCCAAGCAGGCGTACCAACTGACGAAGCGCTTTCCCCGGGAGGAGCTGTACGGCGTGACCTCGCAAGTCCGTCGGGCGGCCAGCTCGATCCCGGCCAACACGGCGGAGGGGTGGGGGCGGCACTACCCGGCCGAGTTCATCCAGTTCCTGAGGAAGGCCAATGGCAGCCGGACAGGACTGGAGACCCATCTGCTCCTCTCCGCGGAAGTGGGCCTGTGCACCCAGGAGCAAGTCGAGCCACTGCTGACCGAGACCGAGATCCTCGGCAAGCAGCTCCTCAGCCTCGAGCGAAGCCTGGGACGTCGGACCGCGAAATGACAGCGCTCTGGGCTTCCACCCCACTCGCCACTCGCCACTCTCTACTCGCCCAACACGCCATCCTCTCCATCAAGGTCTGCGACCCCGCCTCTGGCAGCGGCCACTTCCTCCTCGCTGCTGCCCGGCGCCTCGGGGACGAACTAGCCCGGATTCGCTCGGGCGGCGACGAGCCAAGCCCCGAGCAGCGACGCGAAGCCGTCCGCGACATCATCACCCATTGCATCTACGCCGTGGACAAGAATCCCCTCGCCGTGGACCTCTGCAAAGTCGCCCTCTGGATCGAAGGCCACACGCGCGGCAGACCCCTGACCTTCCTTGACCACCGTGTCCGCCACGGCGACTCCCTCGTCGGCGTCCTCGACATGTCCGTTCTCTCGCAGGGAATCCCTGACGACGCCTACAACCCTGTGACAGGCGACGACAAGATCGTTGCCAAATCGCTCAAGCAGCAGAACCGCGACGAGCGGAAAGGCCAGAAGTTCGTCTCCATGCCTCCCGCTCAGGAGCTTCGGTCGCTCACAGAAGACCTCCGCCCCATCTTTGACCTCCCCGATGATTCCCCGGCCAACGTCCGCCGCAAGGCCGAAGTCTACCAACGCGCACACGGCCACGGAACCGCCTACGAACGCGACGCCAACGCCTGCGACCTCTGGACAACTGCTTTCTTCACGCCGCTGACCGATCAGGCGCTCAAAGGCCACGTCATCCCCACTACGAGTGACCTGCGTGGCTTCTTGGAACGTGGCGTCGCCGACCCACGCCTCCTCGGCGCCGCCGGCGCCATCGCCCATCGCCATGCCTTCTTCCACTGGCCCCTCGAATACCCCGATGTCTTCGCCGTGGGCGGCTTCGATGTCGTCCTCTCCAACCCGCCGTGGGATGTCCGTGAAGCCGAAGACCAAGAGTTCTTCGCAACGCGGGAACCAGTTTTGGCCAGGCTACCTGGCGACAAGAGAAAGAGGGCCATCGAGAAGCTAGCGGTAAGCGACCCGCTGCTCTATCGGGAATGGGTGGAGAGTAGGAGGTCGATGGAAAGCGAGGCCAGGTTCCTGCGTGGCTCGGGACGGTTCCCGTTCATCTCCGGCAAAGTGAACTTGTACGGCGTGTTTGCGCAACTGGCTTCATGCATCATCAACGGGCCAGGAAGATGCGGCGCTGTGTGCCCAACTGGGATTGCCACGGACGACTACAACAAGAAGTTCTTCGCCTACCTGATGGACTCCAGTCGCCTAGTGAGCCTGTTCGATTTTGAGAACCGTGAGGCGCTGTTCCCGGGAGTCCACCGATCCTACAAGTTCTCCCTCCTCACCTTGGCCGGAAAGAGGGGATCAACGGCCCAGAAGGCTGAGTTCCTGTTCTACGCCACGCAAGTCGACCACCTCGGCGACAAGCGCCGGCGCTTCTCCCTAACCGCAGCCGATCTCTTGAGGATCAACCCAAACAGCCGAACCTGCCCCGTTTTCCGAACCAGGCCCGATGCCGAGCTTGCGCGGTTGATCTACGAACGTGGCGCCGTCCTCATCAACGACCAGGCTGGTACGAGCCCTTGGGGCGTGAAGTACCAACAGGGTCTGTTCAACATGACGACTGATTCTGGCCTCTTCCGGACCTCGGATGAACTGGGGGTGGCCGAATGCCTGCCAGTAGGCAATCGGTTCGTCAAAGGTGAACGTGTCTGGTTGCCACTTTACGAGGGAAAGATGGTTCAGGGGTACGACCATCGTGCAGCCAGCATCGTGGTTAACCAAGCCAACGTGAGCAGGCAGGCGCAGCCTGAACCCACCTCCTTAGAGGAGCATCTTGACCCTTGTTTCGCGGCAATTCCGCGCTATTGGGTTAGCGCTGAAGAAGTCCACGGACGCACCGGCGACTGGGGGCGCGATTGGCTTCTTGGGGTGAAGGATGTCACCGCCGTGACGAATGAGAGAACCGCGATCTACGCCGTCCTCCCAGCCACGGGCGTGGGGCATACCTTCGCTCTGCTTCTGCCGACCGGTTCGCCAGACGCATGCGTGACTTGCTGTTTCCTGGGCGAACTCAACGGCCTCGTCTCCGACTACGTGACAAGGCAAAAGGTCGGAGGAATCCACCTCACGCTCAGTGTACTGAGCCAACTCGCCGTGCTGCCGCCAGGCGGCTACTCGCCCACTCACAGTATCCCACGCATGCTGCCACGGGTGCTCGAACTCACCTACACCGCCTGGGACATCAAGGGCTTCGCGGACGACGTGTGGCGGGAGGCGGACGAGGGGCTGAGAGCGGCGATTCGGGGACAGTGGGAGGCGAACCGTGCGGCGACGGGCGGCCACGAGTGGGCGCCGCCCGACTGGGCCGAGATCGCCAAGGACGGCATCCCGCTCCCGCCGTTCAAGTGGGACGAGGCCCGCCGTGCCCTCCTGCGAGCCGAACTCGACGCCCTCTACGCCCGCCTCTACGGCCTGAACCGCAAGCAGCTTCGCTACATCCTCGACCCCGCCGACCTCACGCCCCGCGAGCTTGAGGACATCCTCGACCCCTTCGAGGAGGTCACCGACCCGTTGGACGCCGAGGGCTACCGTCGCCGCTGCGAGACCTCCGACTTCCCAGGCGAAACCTTCCGCGTCCTCAAGGAAAAGGAACTGCGCCGCTTCAACGAATACCGCACCCGCCGCCTGGTCCTCGAAGCCTGGGAGCGGATGCAGTCCAAGTGAGGTAAGGAGGCCGACATGCCTGAGATGGGCGCTCAGCCCTCCCACCCGCCTGAGGGTCTGCCAGTGGAGTTGCCAGGCCCGTTGCCGTTCATCTGGCCCGAGCCACGTGTCCACGCCGGAATTGCCCGGTACGAAACGATGCCCCCTTTCGAGCATCTCCTGGCGGAGGCTGACCTGATCTCGGGCGTACTCGTGGGGTTGGCAGAGAAGACAGTCGAGTGGCTTGACGCGCTGATGCACCAGGGCAGACCGCGCAAGGTGAGTCTCGTGCTCGTCGTCTATCCCGCTTGCCCTACCCGAGAGAGGCACTTGCTGAGCGTCAAGAAGATCCAGGATAGCCTCAAAGGGCCGGAGCATGAGCTTAGCGTCCGTGTGCTGCCAGTCCCCAGGTCCTTTGGCGACGATTGCGAGAAGATGGTTCTCCCGCCGACCGTACTACAGGCCCATGCGACTGGCAGTGGCAGGACTGTGCTTTGCATAGGGTCCGTCGGTGACGCAGGAAGAGACGAGAGCTATTGCGCCAGCTTCAACGTCGTGTTCCAGCCTGATGACGCGCTGCGGGATGCGTGGCGGCGGTGGTTCCAGTGGCTCTTGAGCAGCTCAGCGCCGCTGAGACTTGAGACGGCCCGCATCCCACACCTGGTGCCTGCGGCCGGCGACCTCAAAGCGGCGGAGATGTGGCAGGCGTTCGAGAGCGCCTGTCGTGGTCCCGAGGCGGACCAGGATGCCCGTCCCACGGTTGACCCTGTGACGGGTGAAGTCACCAGGGAGGCGGACGGCACCGAGGTGAAGAGATGGGATGGCGGGCAGACGGCCCTTGACCCGCTGGCGCGGAAGCTCCAGGAGGTCTATGCGCAAGGGCACCTTGTGACCGTGGACGAGACGACTCGCATCAAGCCGGTGGCAATCCCGGTGAAGGCGACGCTGCTCGGCCAGCAGTCGGAGCGCACGGTCGGAGCATTGAAGCAGAAACAATCGTTCACGCTCCAGATACTTGATGAGGTTGCGGCTAAGGAGGTGGAGAAATGCCGCAAGGTCACCGACCTGTTGGACCTGTTCAGCTACCCACTGAGTCTGGGCAACAGGTGGATTCCCGAGGCCGCGCAGAGCCTGCTGGAGGCGGAACTGAATGCCCGTAACAAGAAGGGCCAAGCCACTCTGAAGGCAGCGCTTGGCGGGTGCGAGATCCCTGCTTTCATTGGGAGACGCTCCAAAGCCATCCGTGCGGACCTGGACGCGATGTACCAGCAGCTTGGCCAGGGAGCGACTGTGCCGGATGACAGGTTCCAGGCGGTACTGGGGCAGGTAGAGAGCCGACTCACGGCCGCCCTGAGTGCCCGTATCACGCCTCGCGCCGTCTACAGCCGGATCGTTCCGCCAGACCTGACCGCCAGCGCCCGGAGTGAGAACTGGAGCCAGCCCTTCCTGCTTCTGCTGCGGGCCGCCCGGCTGATGCGGGAGGCCCTGACCGACGGGTACTTCCCCCGCAGGTTCTCAGGCCTCAATGTCACCGAGGCGGAGTTGCTGCCGGCTATGGACGTCTTCGCGGACAGCATCGTGCAGACCCGTGACTCACGCCGGGCACGTGAGGAGTTGTCCGCCTTGGAGGAGATCGAGGATGGCCCCGCGACGGCTCAAGCAAAATGCTCTGCCGTATGGCAGATCATCAGAGGGCAGGTGGGAACGCCCTGAAGATGGTTGCTCCAGCATCTTCAGAGCTTGTGCCACGGTTGTGCCACGGACGATGCCGAAGAATGTCACTTCCCGCCCTTCCTGTCACTTGCTGTCACTTCGGACGCCGCCCCGCAGCGTCGCCGTAAACGCAGACAGGGCAAGGACTAAATCCATAAGTCCTTGCCCTGCCTGATGGTGGAGACGAGGGGATTCGAACCCCCGACCTCTAGAGTGCGATTCTAGCGCTCTCCCAATTGAGCTACGTCCCCGGGTAACCCTTGCCATTCTACGCCACGCCGCTGTGCCTGTCAAGGGCCCGATCACTGACTAAGGGCAGGCAAGGACTGCCGGTGACTTGTGCCGTCCCTGCGGGACGTGGGCATCCCAGTCGGAGGTTCCAGTCTCTGCCCCGTCTCTTCGACCTGCTGTCTCTCGAGCCTCCCGCCGGTTCGAGACCCGCGGGAGGTCCGGCTGTACGGCTGAAGTGTGGCTGTGCGCCGTTTCCCCAGGGCGTTCCCCTGGGCTGATATGGCACGCTCCTTCGGAGCTCGGATGCTCAGTGCCGAGCGCGGGGATGGGACCGATGCGCTCTCTGCCGCGCGGGCTTGCATCTGTGCCGTCAGATGGTAGACTGCTTGGGCAGGATGGCCGGGACGCTCCGGCCGCTCGCAAGGGACGGCACAGGCGTGCCGGCGAAGGTCAGGCTTCTGAGGGGCAGAACGTGGGTTCACGGCGATGGCTGAGGTGGGTGTCGGCCTGGGTCGTAGTGCTCGGTTGCGCGGCCGGAGCCGGGGAGCGCGGCCAGGTGGGAGGCCCGCTCGCAGGTGTGGAGTTGCCTCCCTTCCCGACGCAGCACGGCGAGCCGCCGGGCCACCCTGGGCATAGCGAGGGCTTTCCCGAGTCAGAGCTGTACCCAGGCTCGGTCGAGCACTTCCGCACGGTGAGCCTGAAGAATCTCCCCATCCGCCCCCTCTGGGACCGCCAGAGCCAGGTGAAGAACTTCCTGGCTCACCAGTTGCCGGGCGTGGCACGGGCGCAGGTTGAGGAGTATGCGGCCCCCGTCTACCAGGTGAAACGCTACGGACCACCGGTCAACACAGGCAAGGCGCTCCGTCCGGTGCCCGTCGTGCGCTGCAAGGTGGGCCAACCGGTTCTTCGGCTCGACCTCGGCGAGCTGGATGCCGGCCTGTATGCGGTGCGCGTGATCGGGGCGGTGGAGACGCCGCGTCTCCGCATCTTCCGCCAGCCGCTCTACCTCGCACTGAAGGTCAACGACGGGTTGGATGGCAGCGCCCATATCTACCGCCTCCGCATCGGCTACTGCGACGAGTTCTACAGCGTGGCCGAGTTCTACTTCCACGCCACGGCTCGGCGCCGTTTCGAGGCGGAGCTGTGGGTGGATAAGGGGAGCACGGTGGACCTGCTGGTGCACAACATCTCCCTGGACGACATGCTCGCGGGCACGACGCACCGCGCGGTGAAGACCCGCCAGACGCTCGTGACGCCGGAGCAACTGGCCCTGATGCGGGAGGGGCTGCCCGAGAAGGAGCGGCAGGCCATCGAGAAGCTGACGGCATGTACGCCCGAGGAGCGGCTCGCCCGGGATGCGGCGATCTGGGACTGGCTGCCGCCCATCAATTCGCAGGGCTACGGCCTGCTCAACGCCCAGGCGGGGGCCGGCTTCGTGCCCCAGGGGGTGGCCGACAAGACTCTCGAGGAGATCAACGCGGAGCACGGGCAGTGGGAGGTACTGCCCAATATAGACCACAACCTGGGCATGGTGCTCACGCGGGACCCCAAGAGCCAGAACGCCTTCCTCATCAACCGCAAGCTCGGCCTGAGCTACACGACGGATGACCTGGTCACTCGCCGCCCGCTTCCCGGCCCTTACCCCTATTCCGACGACGGCGCCGGGCTGTTCTTCCCCGATCCCGCCGATCCGCAGAGGGGGCGCCTCCTCGCGCCCATCGCGCACGGGGTTCAGGACCGCTTCCGCCGGGGCTACCACGGGATGGGCGGCCTGAGGGGCTACGCGCGGACCATCCACCTGTCGGGCAACCGCGAGTTGCTCCGGGACGCAGCCGTGAGCCTCATCCGCTATGCCTACCAGTTCCCCACCATAGATTCGGCCAACTACCTGGCCGAACTCGCGGTTGCGGCGGGCTTTCAGGGCCTGGACTTCCGCTGCCGACAGCGGCACGACAAGGCATATTGGATGCCCGACTACGCGGCCTATCTGGCTGCCATCCGCGACTACGACCTTCTCTTCCCCTTCATCCAGGGCAACGAGGAGCTCGCCGCTTCCATCCGCCGCTTCGTCCCGTGGGTGCAGAGCTCGGCCGACCTCATCAGGCTGCTCGACGTCTACCTCGTGCAGATGACCGCGAAGCGGACCCTGCGCTATCTGGACCACACGCACCCGACGGCCATCGCCGACCTCGCGGCAGTGCTTGGCGATACCCGCGTGACCGACCCCTGGATGGAATGGCTGTTCTCCAGGACCTTCGTCTATCCCCTCCCGCCCGCGGGGATCCAGGACGTGACGATCAGCGGCCACGACCGCGAAGGGGCGCAGTACATCGCCTCCACCTTCTACGCCCGAGGCGAGGGGGCCTCGCGCATGGCCGCCGCGCTCGACCGCTATCTGGCCGCAGGCGGCAACCCGCGGTTCGACCTCAGCGACCCCGCCCTCTACCCGAAGCCGCGCGCCCACGCCGACTGGCTGCTTCGCATCCTCGTCGCGGGCTGCGACCGCGCGCGCATCGGCGACGTGAGCGGGCCGAGCCTGCGGCAGGGCGATTCGCTGCTCGACCTGGACGAAACGGTTCGCGCCGCCTGGCGCTGGTCGGGCGACCCGCGGTTCGCCTGGCTCCTGCGCCACGTCTACGGCCGCAAGGGCGATTCGGACGCTGACTGGGCGCGGGTAGAGGAGGCGGCGGCGAAGCCCCGCCGGGCGCCCTGGCTCGACAACCGCTCCCGCGCCGTGGAGAACTGGTTCGGCGTCCTGGAGACCGGGCAGGAGCATGACGACTTCCGCTTCCGCCGCGCCGCGCTCGTGCGCACGGGCGCCGGCATCGGGCACCAGCACAGCGATGCCCTTGACCTTCAGGTCTTCGCCCACGGCATGGCGATGGTGATGGACGGCGGGGCACGCGGCGGTTACTCCGAGCCGAACGACCGGATAACGCGCGTCCACAACTTAGTCGAAGTGGACGGCAAGGATCATCTCGCCTATGGCTGGGTGCAGGCCCTTTCGGACGCGCCCGGGGCGCGCTACCTTCGCGCCGCGGCACTCCCTCCCCCAGCCTGCTCGCTCTTCAGCCGCCAGACCGCGCTGGTGGACGTGGACGAAGGCCAGGGCTCCAAGCCGTTGCAGGTCGAGTTTCAGAAGCCGGGAGCGCGCTTGCCGGCCGGCGTTGTCACGCCGAACTCCTACGTCTTCGACGTCTTCCGTGTCGCGGGAGGCAAGCTCCATAGCTACTGCTGCCACGCGACGGTCAACGACGACTTCCAGTGGAATGTCCGCAACCCGACGCCCGTCGAGCACCTGGAGAAAGAGACGGGAGAGACCGACACCGAGGCGCAGTACCTCTCCCCCTTCAGCCTCTCGAAGGGCCGGAAGCTCGCGGGCGACGCTCCGGACATGCTCCAGGCCACGTGGCGGCAGCTTCGATTCGAGAAGGACACAAAGGGCGGGGTCTCGGAGGAGAGCATCCTGGGGGCGAACTTCGACCCCGGCTCGCCGCCGAAGTTCACGCGCTGGCACCTCTTCGGCACGGCGGGGCGGCGCGCCCTCCAGGCCCAGGTCGTCATGCACAAGTCGGGCTACCAATGGACGGCGCTGACGGTGTGGAACCGGTCGCAGGGTCCGCCGCTCGATGCCGCCTATCCTGCCCTCGTGGAGCCGTATGTCGGCGAGCCGTTCATCACGGCACAGAGGGAGTTGCCCAGCGAGCCGAACGAGACGGATGCCCTGCGGGCGGTGGCCGTCGAGGTGCAGACGCGCAACGGCCGTCACGACCTGTGCTTCGCGGACGGCCGCCCCGACAGGACGCGCTCGGTGCAGGCCGCCGGGGGAGCCTGCCGCATCGCGGGCGAGTTCGCCTTCGTCTCCCGCGACGCTCAGGGCCTGCGCTCGGCCGTCCTCACGGGCGGCACGCTCCTCGAGACGCCTGACCTCCGCATCGCGCTCGCCGAGCGGGAGTACAGCGGCCAAGTCACCAGGGTAGACTACCTGAACAAAACGTTCTGGATTGACCGCCCGTGGCCCGCGGCCTGCGCGGGGCAGGTGTTGAAGGTTCAGAGTCCCGGCTGCCCGACGAGCTACACCATCGCCTCCGTCGCCCCGGAGGGCGCGGGCAGCCGCATCGTGGTCACGCACGGCGCCGACTTCTACCGCGCCCCCATCACCCAGGTGCTCAGCGGGCAGCGGCGGGTGGACGGCCGCCTGCCGCTGCCCGCCGGCCGCGGCAGCATCCGGGGCATGACCGCCTCCAACGACACGCTGAGCACGCTCTGGCGAATCGAGAGGAACAGCGGCAACGACTTCACGCTGGAGGGCGGCGAGGTTCGCGAGGCCGACTTCGCCCCGTCCAATGCCCTCCGCATCTGGGAGTACGGCGTGGGCGACCGCGTGCGGCTCGCGGCCTGGGCCGCCGTCCGCCGCACCGAGCCGAACCGCTTCGAGCTCACGGGCAACGCCAGCTTCAGCATCTCCCTCAAGGCTGCCAGGCTGGAGCTGTCCACCGACGCCAGGACCTGGGTGCCGGCCGCGGGGCCAGTGGTCGAGATCGGAGCGGCGGAACTCTCCCGAGGGCCCGTCGCGATTCGTGTCCTGCCGTGAAGCCGCCAAGCGAATAGCACGACAACGCTAGTTCCCTGGGCCTGCATGACGTGCTATTCCGGCCGCGAACCAGTTTGCTGTGGCCGGAGACAAGCGACGATAGCATGTCGTTCTGAGTGAAGCCCGCCTTCCGGCGGGCGGGACGGGGAATCTCTCGACGGGTCGCGCCCGCGGTCCAGGGCTTGCCTCGGTGCCCGGACAGGAGCCAAAGAAGGATTCTTCGGCTTCGGCCGCCCAGAGGCGGCCTACACTCAGAATGACGGCTTTCTGGGGCTCGCGCCGGGGAAAGCAGCGTTGTCGTGATGGCGGCGTCCACCC
>Ga0116147_1003805_pt1 | contig 13956 bp, 14 predicted proteins | sample AD_JPNHG3_MetaG_FD_89749 | JGI IMG/M metagenome (GOLD analysis project Ga0116147, IMG submission 89749) | Active sludge microbial communities of municipal wastewater-treating anaerobic digesters from Japan - AD_JPNHG3_MetaG | ecosystem: Engineered > Bioreactor > Anaerobic > Digestate | place...
TCTATGAGGTCGGTTTGCCTAGAGCAGCCCTGCCTGCCTGAGTATTGACTTGACCGTCTTCGGAGCAAGGGTCCTACTCGGATGAGGGATGGTGACCTTACCTGGCTTATGTGGATGTTTGAACTGGTGGTGGCTGCCGGCTACTGCCACCAGGTACCACCCATCCTGCTCTATTAGCTTGATAACCTCGCGGGAAGACATGCACGTCACTGCTATCGTCCCCCTAATCGAATCCTAACACGTGCTAATAATACGTGTCAACAGTGTTACGGTCAAGATGTGGTTGAAGAGGCGCATCGCCGGGTGCGGTAAGACATCCTGAGGCGCCCTAACTGCGCGTCAATACGCTGTCGCCGACGTGTGCTAGCATCGAATTGGGGTGACTGATATGCAGACCATGGGTAGAGAGAATACTGTGATTGGTTGCATGATCGGCGGGAATGTGAGGGACATGCTGAGACAGGCTTGCGGCGAGCTAAAGATCCTGCTATATGAGACTGACTGCTCTACTGACCTGATAGCAATACCGTCTATGCTCTCTGTGGTAGATCCATCTGCAATGGAACCCAGGGATCTTGCGGACGTGCTGGATTGGGTAACCGATCTCGAGGATCCCCAGTACAGAATCCTCTTCACCGAGGCAGTTCCTGGACTTTGAACCTCCCACGACTGAAGTCGCGGGATTCCTGCTTCGCGGACCGTTGCCATTGCTGGTCTTACACGGTCTCCACAGGCGTAACTTCCGGCAGTTCCTGCCTTACAAACCGATGCCAAACCGTGTTTACAATACGCAGTCCTTCTTCCGGGATGTTCCTTTCCTGCACCCGCATACGTTGCATCTCTGGCTGCTGGCGTAGAATCGATCCACCCCTGGAGAGCATAACACACGTATGGATAGGCACAAGCAATTGCAGGATATTCTTACCGTTGTTGTGCAACATATGCCGCCGCTTACTCACGACTGAGGCCACGAGTATGCGCGGCGGTTCAATCAAACCGGTTGGTCATGTGAGGCGCTAGATCTGTAGATTAGGTCTGGCGGAGACGGAGGGCAGGCAGTCATACCGGGACGACGTTGGAATCGGAAGGCCAACTTCTGCCGCAACACAGGCCCCTCATGCGACGACTGCTGTCTCAAATCCACATGCCTCTACTACGATGGCCGGTGCTCACCCGAGGGCACATGGCTAACCTATGGCCGGCGAATGTTTGAAGACAGAGCCATACGCCACAAACGCCGCTACCATATAGGCTATGGTCTTGGGAATCATCAAAAGACCGATGGTTGGAACGGCGCGTGCGTACAGGATGACTGGTGTATAGAAAGCATACGACACCAGGATCATCAACCCTATCCATGTGAATGCCGAATCCTTCGACCTGACTGAATCACTCAAGATCAAGTACGCTGCACCAAGGCCCTGGATAAGCAGGGGAATGTTCCTGTGCATACTGAAGTCGAACGGAGCTACGTCCCTTGCCCACTCATTGCCGGGTAGGAGCATGAAACTGAGCCTCACTGCTGCGCTTACGAAAAGCAGGTAAGCAAGCACTCCATAGCGCTTGGTGTAACGAAGTTTCCACGCTTTCACAAGAAGGACGTAGAAAATCGTGACAGTTACTGCGGTAGCTAGCTTTCCTATCCCAAGGAGCTGGGGATTTGCCTCGACTCCACCTGTCAAGTGGGCGACGATCCTGAAGCCGACATGGGCAGTGTCGCCAAGTCCAAGAAGCGCAAATGCAAGAGCGAGCGTCCGAGCGAGCGGAAGACGGTCCTTGGGCAACGTGCGCAGTCTGCCATACATCCTGAAGACTATTGCCCAGATGACCGCCAGATAGATTGCGTCGAATACTAACTCTCCCATTTCCTTTGTCATTCATGTTGCCTCCCGCATGTGCAGACGATTGTCGTCCATAAGCATCATTCATGCTGCCGTAATGGCAATCGACAAGATCTGTGCGAATATCCGTCACGGAGTCTACTCCTCTGCAGATAGCCCGTCAACAGAGAGGCATTTTCCATTCATTGTCCTGCCTCGTTTCAGACAAGAACCTTCCCTGATTGCGCTCAGTTCATGCATAGCGACGACTCCTGCAGTTGAGATGCCAAGTGTCATTGCCCACGCTCCTTGTCCTCGTGATTCTCAGATTAGGTGTCATCGAGTCCAGACCATGGATCGTGGGTAGGGATAAGCCGACTACCAGCCCTGAGGGTGGGTATGGGTGCGGCCGCAGCGAAGCGCGGAGCGCGACGATGCTAGCCTGTTTGTTACCTGTATTCGTCCTCCAGGACTACCTTGACGGCGTGGTCATCCACCAGTTGTGCGCCTATGCTCATGGCGTGGAGCAGGCAGCAGCTACAGAGGGAACCTATCGCCCTTGCCGCGCCCTGCGTCGCCTCGTAAATCACCTTCACAGCCTCCTCAGTGAACAAGGTCGCGCTCACTCCGGCGACCTTCAGGTGGTGCGATATGTGCTGAGCCGTTTCGTCCGGCTCGAAGTAGGGCAGATGGTACCGAACGTTGACCCTCTGCGCTATGGCGAAAAGCGACGGCCTGGCGAGAGCGGGTAGGAGTTCGGTCTGTCCGATCAGTACGAGACTCATGGGCGAATAGCTGTCCATCCCGAAGTCGGTGAGGAACCGGATCTCCTCGAGCATCTGGTGGCTCAGCAGGTGCGCCTCGCCGATGATCACCACCGGAATCTTGCCCTGGCCTTCCGCCATGTCGATCAGGATCGTGTTCAACTGCCGTTTTGCGTCCCGGCGGTAAAACCTTGGTTTGACTCCGAGTTGGTTCAGATACTCCCAGTAGAGGTCCCTCGGGGTGAGCTCCGAATCGTGCAGGTAGAGCGGTTTGTACTTAGCCTGCGGAAGTTCCTCGACGAACCATCGGGCGATGGTGTTCTTGCCCTCTCCTACGCTGCCCGTGAACACCCCGAACAGCCGCCTGGACGCCACGTAGTTCAGACTTGAGCGCATCTCTTTCGCTCCAGGAAGATCGAGCAGATCCCGGGGATTGAGGTCGCGGCCGAACGGAAAACGCGAGAAGCCGAAGTACTGTCCAGACATCGCGTTCGCCCTCCAGATCGAAGAAGTATATCGCTCCCAGCCTGCGTTTGAGCCTGCGCTGCTGCTGCCTCGCCATCAACTCGTCGAAGCTGACCTCACAAATCTCTGGGGCGCGGGTAGGTTCATGACTGCGGTTCTGGACCGCAACCCCTATCGGCTTCACTTCCGCCACGCGTTCGCCTTTGTGGAATGCGTCAATTCGACTCAGGTCGGAAGGGTCGTAACGGAGCAACACTTCTCTATCGGCGTGCTCGACCCCAATGCTGTAGAACCGGCCCTGGAACGAAATGCAGCCGGTGTGGTCGACTTTGCGCTGCGAGGAATGCAGGACGACCGCGGTTACGGCCTCGGGAGTCTCGATGCGCACCTCGCCGATGTCCGCCTGCCACTCCTCAAGCGGCGACTTTCCGCCCAAGGATGAATGGGGCCTTCGGTGATAGAACTCCTCGAGCCACACCCAGAACCGATCATTGAGCTTCTGAAGCGCAAGCGCGGGAGAGACCCTGAGTTCCTGGATAAACGAAGAATCCGCGAAACCTATCCGTCGCTCAATTTTGCCCTTCTTATGCGAAGCTCAACACAAGAAGGGAAAGGACGGTTCTTTAAGGGTATCGGCTGGGAACGGCGAACCGCATGCAGACTTGAGAATCCAGGATTTCTAGGGACTAGGCGTTATCAGGAGGCATGGCTGCAGGCGAGCCTTAGTGCGAGTGTCGCGGGTTCGAGTCACGTGCGGTCCATCCGTTTTCTGCCCTTTTGGCTGAGCGGATATTGTCGCCTCTGTATCGGGCGGTCCTTCAGCCCCAGAGAGCGCGCGCTGCCGCTAAACGTTAGGCCGTCAGTGTTTGCACATTCTGACAAGACCGTCAAGCATCTGGCCCACCTGGCGGATGGTGTCCCTAATGGCTCTAACCCCAATCGCGACGCCGCCAGGCTCTTTTCCTATAGCCACGAGGCCCGAAAGGCGCTCGCCGAGCTTGGCGAAACGCGCGCACATCCTGCGTCTGCATGTGTGGCGCGCAATCGCGCCACAAGCAGTTGACGTGGCGTGGTTCCCCATCGTAGGCCTGTCCGAGGCCTTCCCTTCTAGGAGCCAATCTGGTGAAGTCAAGTTCAGCTGATTCTGCTACATACTTCGAGAAGGAAGAGATTCCTTTAGGGCGAATGGACTGTACTGGCTAGGATTTCGACGATACTTTGAACAAGTTCGCTCTTTCCTTACCATCATGGCTGGGAACCTCATTGGCTGTGTAGTAGAGGGGGGCTATTGTTGGCGGAAGATAGACTAGCCGTAGAGATCTTCGGCGCGGACAACCTTCGACGTTATTGCGAACTGGAAGGAATACTCAGTATCGAGGAGACTAAGTGCCAAGAGTTACTGGACCTGCGACAGAGAGCTTCGGATTGTTTCCGTGTGGATTTGACTTTTCCCGACATTGCGGTCGCATGCATGGCAGGTATACTACTCGGGCTCGCTAACGCGCTTTTCAAGGGCTGGATTCCGAAACACGGACCATTGGCACACAAGCACAGCACCACGAGAACTGCTATCGACTACCAAATACCGACACCTGAAGGGTTCAAAGGATCTGTACAAGACTTGCATCGCCAAATTGGCCCCACTCATGACATTGCCCGGTTTAAGGAAGCTCTGCAGATCGCGAGTGGCGAGAAGGACGACTTCAAGCTGTGGGGCAGCACTGCGACCAAGCTCCTGAACCATGAGCTGAAGCCAGGCAATATGTCCCTAATGGATTTTCGCAACATGGGAGGGTTCAATATCCCCTCGGACCCCAAGAAGGAACTACTCAATCACTTGCTCATCGACTTTTTCACCAAGAGAAGCTTACCACTGCCTTTCAGTACCTATCTGGCGGATTCTTCACCAGAGATGGCGAGACTGATGCTAAAGATGTATGACAGCGGTCTAAACCTGAAGACTACCTTAGGCAATTTCATTGGTTTCGCGCTCGTGGAGCTGGTCATCCACAGCTATATCTTCCTGTTTAAGGCCACCGACGAAAGCCAATTTCGAGTTCACCCTCTAGAATGGGAGAACGTCAAGTGCCTTGTTCACGCATACCAGCAGCTGATCAGGAAAAACGAGTTTCACATGATGATGATGATGTCTCACGGGGCGTCGTTCCTGGTTGATGCACTAATCACGTGTAGTAGTCGCCAATACTCTGGCATATTCGAGTTGAACTATATGTCGGTCCTGGCCCTGGGAAAGCATTTGCTTCAGTATCTGATCCAGAACGCCAAGCAGTATAGGGAACTCATTCTCCAGTGTAAAGACAAGGCAGACGAGATCGGAGAACTAGAGAGGACTTGGCATCGGAGTCTCAGAGAGGCCTTTCGGGTCAATGTGAACGATTCTGACTTCGCTTCGATTTTCGATCCGAACCTATGGCGAGCGCAGACACAGGCCGTGGCACGGTTCCAGTCGTCGGTCCGAGAATTGGTGGATCGTGAGAGAGAACTCAGATGTCAGTTGGAGGGCTGAACGTGAATGATTTGGTAGTACCTGACAAGTTTGAGCGCCTTGGCGTTGCGTCTGGTCATGTTAAGGTGGACCAGATAAGGCAAAACCTCGAATCCTGTGCAAGCGATTTGGAGCTAGTATCAGGGAGAATGGCCGGCATTCAATCTCAAGGAGGATGGGAGCGCTTCTGGCATAAGGGCCGAAATATCATGGAGATAGCCCAATTCGTTGGCTTGAGCGCAAGGGCCCAAAGGAAGTCTCTTGACCTTGTTGTCTTGCTCATGGGTGCTGCGAGCATCATGAAGCATGACTACAACACGATTATCGAATCCATTGAAGACCTCTCAAAGAACTACTCAGCAAATGTAGAGGTTCTTGAATACTTAGTTAAGCTCAAGAATACCGTTACCGAGCTCAAGAATCGTGACGACATCGTGGATTCGCTTGTTGACTATACCAATGCCTTGCGTGATAGTCTGGATGAAGTAGCTAGATCTCTTCAATCTGATATTGCCGTCTTGAAGAATGAAATAGACTCGACGTGCAGCGAACAGGCCGTGCTTAAGAGTGCTCTCCGCGACATCGAGGGGCGTATGGAGTCTATTGACTCACGTCTGGGGGAGCTTGGAGATGCGCTTAAGTTGGCACCCAATCGACGGACATCTACCAAGTGGTTGACAGCCTGGATGGATACCCTCGCAGCAAAGCTAGGGTTCGGGCGTCCGCGGCAGGAGAAGTAGTGAAGCGGGGGGAGAATCATGCGACCGTCCGTCGTACTTCTTCGTTGCCATCAGACCTCGAAGCGGCCTTACTAGGATGGACAGTGACAATGAAGGCCCCGCGTACATGACTCACGGTTGGCACCGGCAATCCACTGCCCAAGAACAGCGATTCGCCCGGAGGACGCTGGCCGTCAGGGACGATGTGGTAATGGCTAGTTGGAAGGCACAATATGGCACTTGTTGGCACGGGGCGAAACGTGGAAAACGGCCCTGAATCGTACTCGCAATCCTCATGCGTGTTCGGGTCTACTATTGGCTGCAAGTAATTGGCCAGCCACATGTCCAGCCTGTCTCGGGCGGCAGTAGCCTTAGGGAGAGCAATGGCACCGCGCCCATGTTTCATGCGCTGCCGCGCCTCTTCATCACCCGCAGCCTCGCCCTACGACTCTTGCCTGCCATACGGGCCCAGTCTGCAGGAAGTTTGGCGTGATCTCACTAAGCCAGGCGGGTCGCTGACTACTGAGGCATTGAGATGTAGTAAGCGCGCGGATCACGGCTGTTTTGGAAGTCCATTCTCTGAGAGTCCTGCACGGTGCATCTGCAGAGCTTCAGCACGAAGCGCCTGTACCTGATCCAGAGTCGCGCCGGTTGCTACGCAACCAGGAACGTCAGGGACATACGCGGAGTATCTATTTCTCTCACCACAAGGTACTCCAGCCCCTCCTCTGCAGTGGAGCTTGCGTCAGGATGCTGTTTAGTGTGCCAGACGCGTGTTCATCACTGAGAGTGCCGGCTATGGTCGCGCGGCCATGCTCTACGGGATGCTTGAACTGCCTGCGACTGCCCCTTTGAGCTACCATACGCCGCTCGTCCGCGTCGATCATCTCGGTAATATCTCTAGCCTTCATAGGCTACGCGCTCATCCCACCTGCGCCTCTACGCAAGCGGCGGCAAGTTACGTCCTAGATGCCCACCTCCGCTACCTATGGACAAGAGTTCATAAGGACGCTACACGAGCCCGGCAGAGCGTCCGCGCGCATCGTGCGTTTGCATGTGCGTGGAGCACAGGGCAGGTTCACTTGGTACGGCTGCCGCATGCGCCGGCGTCTCGGCGTCTCTGCTTATCAGCGCCGCCCCCATTCTGCAGCTAGTCGCCCGTGCTCGCTGGTTCCGGATGAAGTCGAGCAGGCAGCCCAGGGGCAGGAGGATGATGCTACGTCACCTATTCTCTCGGAAGGACAAATCCCCCTTGATACGAAGAATATAGCAAAGGTGAAAATGCGAGAACATCCAGTTGGGTTGTTATGCCGAGACCGCTCACTGTCTGTCAACTACTGCATTCCAGGAGAGAATGCGAGCTTCCACATTCAGCGTGTGCGCGTGGGAACACAGCCTCATTCATCGATGTCACGCATTTCAGTGCCATAGATCGGGGTTGAACCATGTGAGTCTCCAGTGGAACGCGATCACGGATGATTCTGCCAGAATCCAGGACAACCTCGACAGGCTGCAAGCCGATTTGATTAACCGCCTCGCCTACTTCGGCCCGGCCACGACCAGGCACTTCCTTATGGACTACGGGTTCAGCTTCATCAAGCCGGATGTTCATGTGATGCGTGTTCTTCACAGACTGGGTCTTGTAAGGACAACGGGTGAGAGATCATATCAGGACGCCGTTCGGATCGGAAGGCTCATTGCTGATGCGGTTGACGTACCCATCCGGTATGTCGACACTGTTCTCGTCTCATTGGGGATGACGAGCGAGGCTAACGTCTGTCGCAAGACGGAACCTCAGTGTGACGAGTGCCTGCTGAGATCCAGATGTACTTACTGCCATGACCTGTAGGGCGAACGAGGGCGCCGCACTTGATTGTGAATAAGCTGGCATGCCGCCCCAGGAGGGGTGAAGGAGAGAATGAACATCGGGAACAAGTCGCGTCTACTGCTATCGCTGTTACTGGCCACAATCATGCTGTTCGTACTAGCGGTGTTCACCGCAGACGCGGCGGGCGCAACCAGCTCGGGCCCCGGTCCCGGTCCCTGCTCCAGCCCCGACCCTGCTCCTGCTGCGCTGGCGTAGCAAACAGCCGCAGTGCTCGTGAACGATCTAGGGGCGACCGGCGTTCAGTACGCCGTGATATCCGACGGGCAGATCATCCTTAGCCGAGGACCTGTGCAAGTTCGCCAAGATCTTCATGGATGACCGATGATGCTCCCCCCCGCCGAAACACTGGTCTACATATTACCCAAGACTTCCGCAGTTGAGATGCCAAACCAACTAGCTGAAGCCATTTGGTAGTGCCGTATAGCCTCAGAGCATAGCAGAGCACTTTCAAATAGAGCGATTAGCCCCGCTCCATGACACCTTCCGGGACTCCGTTCCAGTCCAAACGGTTAACGAACTGCAGAAGACTGCCCCGGCCTAGTTCGCCTGGCATGTCTGTTGAGCCAATGAACCGACCATGTTCCTGAGCGCCACTCAATTACCGCGGCCACAGAATGCGTCCGAGCCACAAAACGCCCACGATGGCAACCACATGCAGGATCCACCAACCAGGCTTCAAGAAGGCCCATGTCGTGCCGGCAACCAAGTCACGGCTTCCTGTTTCATCGACCATATGACTCACCTCCACAGATGGGATGCCCCAGTCGAATGATATCTATACCAATGGATCCGGGCCAAGATCTTGGCTCGTTCCCTAGGTCCTACTCCAGCCCACGGATAGCCTTCGGTTCCTGGACCTCAAGACGTGAGAGAATATGATTGTGGGCTGGGGCGATATATGTTCATCCCGCGCTTTTCGTTACGGGTGTGCTACAAGGTCTGCGATGAGACGCTACTTCTTCTCGCTACCAACTCCTGCGCCCCCGTATTTGTCGGAGAGATACCCCAAAGCGTAAGCATAGCCCTGAAAACCTTTGCCCACAATCACCTTTTCGGCGTATAGCGCGACATAGGAGAACTCCCTGAAGTCTTCCCTCGATCCTATATCGGTGAGATGCACCTCGACGCCGGGGAGGTCTACGGCCTTGAGTGCGTCTAGTATGGCAATGCTCGTGAAGGTATAGGCGGCGGCGTTTAGGATAATGGCATCGAACCTTCCCCTCGCTCGCTGAATCGCCGTGACGAGCCTATCCTCGTAGTTGGATTGGAGAACCCGAACGAAAATGCCCCTTTGCTCCCCCCTCTTGCTTTATGAACTCCACGAGCTCCGAGTAGCTCCTGGTACCGTAAAACCGCTTTTCCCTGACGCCCAGCATGTTCAGGTTGGGTCCGTTCAGTACGAGTACTCTCACGGTGTTCTATTCATCCTTTCCAGAGCTGCCGTCACCGCGTCTTTTGCAGTGTCACCGTTGTCTACCTCGTAGCCGCAGAATAAGGCGAACGCCTGTATCAACACATTGCTAGTGGATTTCCTACCTCTGACAATCCCCGCCAACAGCTCGTCTCAGCGAGGGGGCAACCCCCAACGGTGTTCGGTTCCGCTCGTGTGTCACAACACCCCGCGCGGTATCAAGAAACCCCAGGATGGCCTTCCTCGCGACCCGTGTGTCAGGATCGCTTGGGTCGCTCAGCAACTCGTCTGGGGTTCAGACTGCATATGCCGGCGGGTTAGCAACGGAAGGCATGACGATCGCCATGATCGTGTTAACAATGAACCGCCGGAAGGTACGGCGATTCATCTCTTGTCCTCTTCTCCTTGGGTTAACCTATAGGTTTCGTTGCGTGCGTGTCGGGAAGACACGCACGTCTGCGATCTAGCACGAGCTGGCTTCAACAGCAGATGCCTTTGTACGAAGTTGCAGCCTATCGAGCGCAAAGACTCGCCTTGAGCATATTCAGCTCCGACACTCTTCTATCTAGGTCCTCGGCGACACTCCTCGACTTATGGATGAAGATATCTACCTGTTGCTTCTTCTGTGCGTGCTCTGCAATGAGACGGTTCACCGTTTTGGTGTATTCGCGTACATAGTCTCCAATTCCAGTCTCAAGGGCACGTAGCATGTCCTCATGTAGATCTGTCATGAACTCGGCGGTGAGAGACGGTATGACGGTTGTCGTCAGATGATCAAGCTTCTTGTCGACATCCCCGGCAACCGACGCCTTGACGTCGGCCAGCGATGGACCGAAAAGTTTGCTGGCGAAGTATCCCAGAACACCGCCGATCACACTTCCTACACCGGGCAGCAGTATCGTGCCTACGATGGCGCCTATTGTCGCACCTGTTCCTCCTACGCTCCGCTCGTTGGAGATCGCTTCAGCTACTGCTGCCACCTGCTCCTGTGCGTCGGCGCTCGACAGGCCCTTCAGGTTCTGGCGTACGTCAATGGAGATGCGACGGCCGGTCAACCGCGTAAGCGGATACTGCCTCTCAAACGAACGCTCGAAGTCTGCAAACACGGTCTGCAATAACTGCTGCATTGGCTCCTCGAGGCTTCTAAGCTGGTTGCGATACTCAATGCCGAGTGCCGCGTTCATGTTGTTGAAGCAGTGTGTCAGACCCGACTCGCACACTTCTTTCAGCTGTTCCATGCTCTCTGCTGCACCTATGATCTCCTTGGCCTCGGACTGCGCTCGCTTTACCACCCTTATCAAGGCCATGTCCACCCGCGTCTTGTATCGTTCGGAATCGAAAGCTGTATCGAATCTGCCGAATACTCCCTTGCGTTCGCGTTCAATGAAGCTGTTCAGGTTTTCAATCACGTACGACTGCAGTCGAGCCCGCTCGGACTCGTACTCAGTTCTGGCGCTGTCAGCCGCCTCCTTGAGTCTATGCATGACGGCCGCCTCAGCGCCTAGAAGGCGTTTGACCATTATGAGATCGCGATTGCGCTCCGCAAATGACGACACCTCATCCACGAACCTGCGGAATCGTGAACGGGCCTCTGGATCTCTGCCTGCCAATGCCTCCTTGGCGCTCACAGCGAGCACCATGCAGCTCGATAGGCCCAGTTTGGCCCGGACCTTGCTCTTCACGTTATCTATAAGCTCATTGAGCTCTTCAGGGGAATCAGCCTTGTCGGCCTTTGTCAGTACGAATATGATGTCACCGACACTTGACATCACATGGTTCTTGACGAAATCCAGGTCAGACAGAGTGCCCGCTTGCTCTGCAGGCAATAGGAATAAGCAGGCGTCCGCCTCGCGCTCCATGACTTCAACGGTCTTCAGCGTGTGCACTGAGTCGGCCGCGATTCCGGGCGTATCTATCAGGACCAGCCTTTGCCGCAGCAGTTCGGATGGGTGGTGCATGGCTACGCTGCGGATTACATTGGAGTAGTCCTTCTCGTGGGAGTTAGCCCTTGCCGCCGCTGTCAGCGCAGCAAGCACTCTGGCTGAGTGCGAGGAGTCCTCAGGCAGCCTCAACACCCGAGTTACAGATGGCGTTTGCCTGAGCTCATCGACTGTGAACGTGTTGTTTAGGAGGTCTAGTCTCACCAGGAAGCTGGTCATACCCCCTCCTGACGAGTTCGCCCGGGCAGATCTGGGGCATCGACTGGAGTTGCTGGCGACTTGCCTATAGCTGTATGAAGGCTGGAGCCAGACTAGAAGGCGTTGGATTACGGACCTTATTCTGCGTTCAACGTAGTGCACCGGGTAGTTGGAGTCGAACCAGTCCGAGTCGAATTCTAGGTATATCTTGCCAGCGCCTGCACGAACTTGCACAACTGCCTCCCATCGCATGTCAAGCCAGATATCCCTGAGAGTCGTGGCAGGACCGTCCGGTGCCCATGAATGGCGCACCGTGGGAAGATGGGCATCTGGGATTGCACTACGTTCCAGTGACGTGGCAGTGGCGTTGGTCAGTAGGTTATACATGATTGCGACTTTCATGTTCGACTGCGGGATGTATATGCTCCGCGAAACTGCAGGCAGTTCGTCGAGAAACACAGTGTACTTATGGAGTCCCCGACGTCTGAACTCGTGCGTCAGCATGTACTCGACGCCTGACGCAGTACACATCTGTGCGGATCCACCGGGGATGAATCTTCCTTTGATCCACACGGCCTGAGGCAATGGCGAATCAATTGTGTCGGTGCCTCTAGGACAGGTCTTGAGGTTGATCACAATTTCCTTGCTTGACCCGAAGCTTATGTATGTGGGGCATATTGTGGTCGGAGACGCTCGCGACGCCAGAAGTGCATCATCCAGCATAGCATTGATCAACGTGGATTTGCCCGCAGAGAATCCCCCAACTAGCGCCAATTGCAGCTGATCGGCCTTGAGCTTCGCCCTTACCTGAGCAACGGTCATCTCTGTACTAACACGTAGCTCTTCCGGGAGCTTGAGGTACTCATAGTCCGTAGGGAAGCGCTCTAAAAACACGCAATTCTCCTCAATGAGTTCGCGCGTCGCCTGTGTAGATGAATGGTTCATTGCGCAACCTCCCAACGGTCCGCCATGGTCGCGACCCTGCGACACAGGTCACGGAGCTTGCTGTCAGTGTCGGTCAGATCCCTCAGCGCGACAGCGCTGCCCTGTTCTATGTCGTGCCGTGCCGACTTCAGCTGCTGATCCAGGTCGCCCAGCATCGCCAGTACACCTTTATGAATGACCGATGCTAGGCCGTTGATTACCTCGAACACGCGTTGCCTGATCGTATGCTCTGTCGCCTCGGGCAGCTTCCCGATTTCGACTGCCATTTGGCGGGCGATTTCGGATCGCGCATCAGTCATCCTCTTGTCAGCACCGTACTTGAGCGAATAGGCAGTCATACCTGCCACAGTCAGCAGAGCCGTGAATGGGTTGAGCAACCCTACCAAATACAGAACGCTCTGAACCGCTATGGTGGCTCCAACCTGTGCTATTGCGGCGCGGGCTCCTAGTACGCCTCCGGTGATTGCCCCCCCGATATCGCCGACTGCAAGCGATCCTACAGCCGCAGCAATTCTCTCGAAGGAATTGTCGCCTGTTTGAAGGCTAGGCTTATAGTCAGGATCGAGCATGAACTTCAGTTCATCTACGTCGCTGAGTATACCCTGGATATCACGGTCGATGCTCTGTTTCACGCGCTCAATTTCGCTCTGGAAGGTCTCCGCGGCTTCCGACTCTGCCCACTGCTTGAACTGGTCCTTGATGTAGTAGTCAAGGGCAGCCACGGTCTTGTCCTGGTACTGCTTCATCTGAAAAACACTGCCTTCGATGTCTAGCCCTTTAGCGGTCTCCGGAAGCGACTGGGCCAGCTCTCGACACTTTCGGGCGAAGCTGCTACACAATCGTTCGCCCAAGAGAGCTCCTCTGTCGCCGATCTTGGCGAGCACATCCTCCTTCTTCTCGAGAATGTGTTGGCGCTTGATATCGAATTCGGCTTGAAGCCGACTGAGTTCATCAGAGCTACGCCGTTCCAAGAGACTCCGCTTGACCCTTGCTGAATCTCCTAGCTGTTCTATAGCAGCCCGAATCAGTTTGCATGAAGTCGTGACCTTCAGTCTGCCACGGTCACTGACAAGGAATGACTCGAGCGCCCTTTCAAACTCAGGGAACCCACTCCTTTCCAGACGGTGAACATCCTGAGCCTTCTTTGCCCGCAGTGCCTCCCTGGAGGAGACCATAATTTCCTCCCCACTGAATCCTGCTTGGTGTAATCCCCCATGCTTTTTCTCTCAAACTCCCCAACCACTGTTTACTCCGCCCAAAAAATTATTACCTTTTAAATATTGTTAAAAACCATTTTCCA
>Ga0116147_1003814_pt1 | contig 13929 bp, 12 predicted proteins | sample AD_JPNHG3_MetaG_FD_89749 | JGI IMG/M metagenome (GOLD analysis project Ga0116147, IMG submission 89749) | Active sludge microbial communities of municipal wastewater-treating anaerobic digesters from Japan - AD_JPNHG3_MetaG | ecosystem: Engineered > Bioreactor > Anaerobic > Digestate | place...
AAACTTTTCACCGATGATGCAGAAAAACAAGCTTTGTGTCGCCGTATAGCCGATAATATGTTTGAATTGTCCGATTTTTTAGTCAATCACCTGAAAATAGAAGATGTAGGTGCGGATTTTCCGCATAAAGTAACGTTTCACGAATCGTGTTCCGCTTTACGCGAATACGGTATAAAGGAAGAGCCGTTCAAACTGTTGTCTCATGTGCGTGGTCTTGAATTGGTGGAGATGGAGGAAAGTGATACTTGTTGTGGCTTTGGCGGCACTTTTTCGGTAAAAAATACGGACATTTCGTCGGCAATGGTCGAAAAAAAAGTGCGCAATGCTATGGCAACGGGTGCCGAATTTATCGTATCAACGGAGGCTTCGTGCCTAATGAACATCAACGGTTATTTGCTTAAACATAAACTTCCGATGCGCGGCATTCATTTGGCAGACATTCTTAATTCCAAAAAATAAAGCACAAAATAATGGTATAAATTTGGAAAACCACAAAAAAATACTACCTTTGAAAACCATTAAATGATAAAATTTAGTTGTGGAACATACGGTACGACATACAATTACAATAGTGGCAATAGCGTTGCTTGGTAGCTTGTTCCCACAATTGATATGTGCCAATCCCGTACTTCGCGTTGTAGAACGAATTGATTCCGAATTGCTGTTTGGCGATGTGCAAATAGGGCAATCGGCAGTGGAACAGTTCCAATTGTCAGGACTACAATTGCAAAATAACGTTGCGCTGACCATTACGGGAACTGATAGCGACTGTTTTTCCGTGTCGCCAAAGAGTTTGGAACCTGTAGCGGGTGCGCTGAATGATGTTACCATTACACTAACCTATCAACCGAATGCCGAGGCGGTGCAGACTGCACGTTTGGAAATTGTTTCACCGAAGACATTTCCCATTTTTATCGACTTGAAGGGCGGAGGCTTAACTCCATTGTCGGTTAGGACAGAGGCAAAAACGTGTGCAATTTACGCTCGCGACGGCGTTGTAGTGCTACACGCAGACGGAGGTGAATTGGTTGAAATTTACGATGTTATGGGGCAATTGCTTCATACTTTTAATGCCGTATGCGGCGAAAATCGTGCCGAAGTAGGCAAAAATCGTGTGGTGGTAGTAAAAATTAGAAATAAAATTTCAAAAATTGTGTTATAAAAATTTGGATATTTAAAATATTAATTGTAACTTTGTAAACCCGATAAAGGGAAAATATGATTAGAAATTTAATTATTAACACTATTTAATTCAGATTATTATGAAAAAAATTACTTTTTTGGTGGTAGCTTTATGTGCTACAATGTTTGCAAATGCGGCAATAACATTGCCATTGTCGGAAGATTTTGCCGTGTGTGACAAAGGTTCGGCTACAACTACCGGTAGTAATATGCCTGAAATTGGTACAGCAACCTATCCTAATCCTTTTGCATGGGCAACAACACTTACTAAAGTGTACGATGCAGGTGGCATGATAAAATTTGGAGCATCCAGTGCTACCGGAAGTTTAGTTACGGATGTTATTTCAGTAACGAAAGACTCTGTTGTTATCGAATTTGATGCAATTGGTTGGTCTGGTACTTCAGATGTAAATTCTAAAAAAATTACGTATGGCGCAACGACAATTACAATTCAAACAACTCCGGTTGAATTTCCTGTTACACCCGAAAAATTGGAACATTTTAAAGTAGTATTTGCAAAAGAAGAAGGTGCAACTCTAACAATTGCCGGTGGTGGCGTAAAATCACGCTTTTTCTTGGATAATTTGAGCATTACGGAAAAAGACAAAGATTCTTCTGTTGGTGTTGAAATTGTAAAATCTGCTGCTAATGTGTATGGCGCAAACGGAACAATCTATGGTGCTGAGAATGGTCGCATCTACACAATTACCGGAATGGACGTTACCGAACAAAACGGTCGTTTGAATGGTGTGTATGTTGTAAAAATTAATGGTAAAGTACAAAAAGTAATGGTACGCTAATCAAGTGTAAACATTATTATTTATATTGTAAAAAATCCCGATTTTTGTCGGGATTTTTTTGTTATCGTTAATTTTATAGAATTCTGTTTTGTAAGCATTTTGAAAGAAAACATGTAATATTTTGTAATTTAATTTGCTATTTATTATGTAAAAGAAGAAAAAAGTGTATCTTTGCAAAAGATATTTTATTTTACTCATCAATTTATTATTTTAGTTTATGAAAAAATTACTTATTGCAATTATTGCTTTTTTGGCAATTTCAGTAGCAACTGTTGAGGCTCAGCCACGTGCTATCGGTACTCGTCTCGGCTATGGTGTAGACTTTTCTTACCAACACAGTTTGGGAAAAAACATGCTTAATTTCGAACTTGGCGTTCCCGGTTTTTTGACTCTTGGAACTGCCATTACTTATGATTGGGTTTTTCCTATCACTTCGTGGAATCAAGAAGGTACTTGGAATTGGTTTGCCGGTGTTGGTGTCGGTGGTGGTTGGTCTTGGCCTATTTCTTTGGGTTACTGGGGAAGTACAGGTCATGCAGGATGGGTTGGTGTTGCCGGCCGTATAGGTGTGGAGTACAACTTCACGTTCCCATTACAATTGTCTTTGGATTGGCGTCCATTATTTGGTCCCGCTTTTGCTTCCGGCGCAGTTGCTTTTAACACCGGTAGTTTGTATGCCGGAGCCTTTGCTTTAGGCGTTCGTTATCGCTTTTAAGCTATATTTGCAACAAACTATTAATAAGGACTTCTGAAAAGAAGTCCTTATTTTTTTGAATAGCATTTTTTAAGGAACAATTATTTTTAAAGCCTGTTTTACGGCTTCTACTGTAATTTGTGTGGGTATAAGCATTGGTTCGCCGTCGTAATGGAAGGGTGTATGCTCGGGTACGGTTAGTGTAATGCGTTTGCACGTAAAAGTTTCGGTATATTTTATTTTGTCTATTTGTTTGAGGAATAGCCGAATGCCTAAACGTAACGCTCCTAAAAATCCGAACGGTTGTATAATGGTAATATTTAACAGTCCGTCTGTAAAATCGGCTTTTGGTGCTATAAATGCCTGATTGCCGAGTTGTTGTATATTGGCGCAATTAATGATAAAAGCCTGTTTTGTTAGTGTAGTGCCATTGTATTCGAGTTTACATTCTACGGGCTTATAGCGAAAATACTCGCGTATGCTAAGGTAAATGTAATTGATAAAACCGCGTTTTTTATTGGTGGCAAAAAGTTGGCTGATGTGTGCGTCAAATCCTATACCGCAGGTGCAAAAAAATGGCACGCCATTGGCTGTTCCGTAATCTATTTTTAGCGTTTTGCCGCGTTTAATGGTCTCTATCGCATTGAAAGGGAGTAGGGTGGAGATGCCCAAATCGCGTGCCAAGCCGTTGCCCGAACCAAGCGGAAGTATAGCCAAGGCGGTTTCGGTATGCACCAAAGCACCGGCTATTTCGTTCACTGTGCCATCGCCGCCAACGGCTACTACTATAGGAACGCTTTCTGATACAGCGTTTTTTGCCAATTCGTGTGCGTGCCCGCGGTAGGTGGTGTACTGAAATTCCAAATCAAACTCCTGCGCTAACATTTTGGTAGCCATTGCTATCCAGTTGGTTTTTCCCAGCGTTCCCGATTTGGGATTGACTATGAAAAGGATTTTGTTGCGCATCTATTTGGTTTAAATCAGTTTATTTGAAAGTAGGTACATTAGTTGTCTTGTCCACCGAACTGCATCAGGTAGGTTTTTATGAATTCGTCAATTTCGCCGTCCATTACGGCATTTACGTTCGAAGTTTGGTAATCGGTGCGATGGTCTTTCACTCGGCGGTCGTCGAACACGTATGAGCGAATTTGCGAACCCCATTCTATTTTTTTCTTTCCGGCTTCTATTTTTGCGGTTTCCTGTCGGCGTTTTTCCAATTCCAATTCGTACAGTTGTGATTTTAGCAATCGTATGGCATTTTCCTTGTTTTTCGGCTGGTCACGACTTTCGGTGTTTTCTATCACAATTTCGTCCATCTCGTCGGTTATGGGATTTTTGAAAGTGTAGTGAAGTCGCACGCCAGATTCCACTTTGTTAACGTTCTGTCCACCTGCTCCGCCTGAACGGAAAGTGTCCCATGTGAGGTTGGCAGGATTGATATCAATTTCGATGGTATCGTCAATGAGCGGCACGACAAAAACGGAAGTGAACGAAGTCATACGTTTGCCTTGTGCGTTGTATGGCGATACGCGAACTAAGCGGTGTACGCCGTTTTCGCTTTTGAGGTAGCCGTAAGCATAGTCGCCTTCAACTTTTATGGTTACGCTCTTTATACCGGCTTCGTCACCGTCCAAAATACTTGATATTTCGGCTTTATAGCCCTCTTTTTCGCACCAACGCAAATACATGCGCATCAACATTTCTGCCCAATCTTGTGCTTCGGTACCGCCTGCTCCGGCTACAATTTTTACTACTGCGCCCAATTTGTCTTCTTCCAAGCGGAGCATATTTTTCATTTCTAATGTTTCCGTCATTTCCATCGCTTTTTCGTAGGCGGCATCCAACTCTTTTTCAGTGATGGCTTCTTCTTTGAAAAATTCGGCGGCTAATGTCAGCTCGTCAGCGGCGTTTTGCACGGCATCGAACGCTTCTATCCAGCCTTTTAGGCTTTTGACTTTTTTCATTTGCGACTCGGCGCGTTTTTGGTCTTGCCAAAAATCGGGTACTTGTGTTTTCAACTCTTCTTCTTCCAATTGAATGGTTTTTCCTTCAATATCGAGGTAATTACGGAGTGCATCGACACGTTCGTTAAGCGATTTTATTTGTTCAAGGGTTGTCATTGATAGTTTTAAATGTGAAAATTTTATACTGTTAGTTATATAAAAAAGAGTGATAAATATCTGATTTACGGATATTTACCAATCAATAATTGTAGTGTGTGTCAGTAACGTTTTTGCGGATAGGTGCGAAACCAACTGCCTATTTTGAGGCGTATTACACCAAAGAGTGCTTCGCTAAAGATGCCTCCGCTCATTTTGCTGGTACCTTCGGCACGGTTTACAAAGACGATGGGCACTTCGGTGAGTTTAAACCCACATTTGTGGGCGGTAAATTTCATCTCTATTTGGAAAGCGTAGCCTTTGAAACGAATTTTGTCGAAGTCGATGGTTTTCAACACTTCGCGGCGGTAACATACAAAACCGGCGGTGGTGTCGGTTATTTTCAAACCTGTAATAAAGCGCACATATTTTGAAGCGTAGTGCGACATAAGTACTCTGCCCATAGGCCAATTTACTACATTGACCACATTACCTACATAGCGTGAACCTATTGCCACATCAAAACCTTTTTCGGCGCAAGCAGCGTAGAGTTCCATTAGTTTGGGCACCGGATGCGAGAAATCGGCGTCCATTTCAAAAATATAGTTGTAGTCGTATTCCAAAACCCATTTGAAGCCTGCAATGTAGGCAGTTCCCAAACCCAGTTTTCCGGTGCGCTCTATCAAATGGAGTGCCTTGGGGAATTCTTTTTGCAGTTGTTTGACGATTTTGGCGGTGCCGTCGGGCGAACCGTCGTCAACAATAAGAATGTGGAACGCCTTTGGCAATGCGAAAATAGCGCGAATAATTTTTTCGATATTTTCTTTTTCGTTGTAAGTGGGAATGATAATAATCGAATCGGACATCATCGAATTGAGTTTTTAATTGGTTTCGCATTATTAGTTTCGCAAATGTACTTCAATAACCTCAAACTGCAAAATTTTTCGTAGCAAAAATTTTGTTTTTTCTTTATTTCCTAAATCAGAAATAAAAAAGGAGCTACAAATTACGATTTGCAGCTCCTTATGAAATAATCCGGTTAAGGGTTATTTTTTCTCGTCACTTTTTTTCGCTGATTTTTTCTCTGCTTTTTTTGCTTCAGTCTTTTTTTCGTCAGCCTTTTTTGTTTTCTTTTCTTCTTTTTCGTCGGCTTTCTTTACTTCAGCTTTCTTTGCAGTAGTTTTTTTTGCAGCAGCTTTCTTTTCGTCAGCTTTTTCTACTTTCTCTTCTGCTTTTTTGTCATCAGCTTTTTCTTCAGCTTTCTTTGTAGCTTTCTTTACCGGTTTCTTTACCGGTTTCTTTACCGGTTTCTTTTCTTCTTTTTCTTCGGTTTCTTCTTCCGCTTTTTTCGCTACTTTTTTTGCCGGTTTCTTTTCAGTTTCTTTCGCTTTTGCAGCAGCTTTCTTTTCTGCTTCTTGCGCTTTCAACTTTTCGGTTGCTTGGGCTACCAATTGGTCTTTTAAGTCCGACAAAACGTCAATATCGCCCAACGTAGTTTTTTCCATCACGGGAGCTTCTTCCTTTTTAGCCTTTTTAGCTTTCTTGGGAGCGGCTTCGGCTGCACTTTCTTCTGCGCTCTTTTGAGCATCTTCGAAAATGCGGCTGTGCGATAGAATGATACGTTTAGCGTCTTTATTAAATTCAATAACTTTGAATTGTAATTTTTCGTCCAATTTGGCTGTGGTGCCGTCTTCTTTCACCAAATGTTTCGGAGTGGCAAATCCTTCTACGCCGTAGGGCAATGCAATAACAGCGCCTTTGTCGAGCATTTCGATGATAGTGCCTTCCTGTATGCTGTCCGGTGTGAAAATGGTTTCAAACACGTCCCAAGGATTTTCTTCCAACTGTTTGTGACCGAGACTCAAACGGCGGTTGTCCTTGTCTATTTCCAAAACAACAACTCCGATTTCAGAACCGATTTGTGTAAATTCGGAAGGATGTTTGATTTTTTTCGTCCAACTCAAGTCGCTGATGTGGATAAGACCGTCTATGCCTTCTTCAATTTCAACGAATACACCAAAGTTGGTGAAATTGCGTACTTTGGCTGTGTGTTGAGAACCGATAGCATATTTTGTATCGATGCTTTCCCAAGGATCGGCTTTGAGTTGTTTCATACCGAGCGACATTTTGCGTTCTTCGCGGTCGAGCGTCAGAATAACAGCTTTCACTTCGTCGCCGACTTTCAAAAAGTCTTGAGCACTGCGGAGGTGTTGGCTCCAGCTCATTTCCGATACGTGGATAAGTCCTTCTACGCTGGGAATAATTTCGATAAATGCGCCGTAGTCTGCCATCACAACAACTTTTCCTTTTACTTTGTCGCCTACTTTGAGGTCTGGGTCTAAAGCGTCCCATGGGTGGGGTGTTAATTGTTTCAAACCGAGGGCTATACGTTTCTTTTCGTCGTCGAAATCGAGGATAACCACATTGATTTTTTGGTCGAGTTGAACGATTTCTTCGGGATGATTAACGCGTCCCCAACTCAAGTCGGTGATATGGATAAGTCCGTCTACGCCGCCAAGGTCGATGAATACGCCATAGCTGGTGATGTTTTTAACCACGCCTTCGAGTACTTGACCTTTTTCAAGTCTGCTAATGATTTCTTTTTTCTGTTGTTCGAGTTCAGCTTCGATAAGAACTTTGTGCGAAACAACAACGTTTTTGAATTCTTGGTTGATTTTTACGACTTTGAATTCCATGGTTTTGCCTACGAATACATCGTAGTCGCGGATAGGTTTCACGTCTATTTGCGAACCCGGCAAGAAAGCTTCAATGCCGAATACGTCCACAATCATACCGCCTTTGGTGCGACATTTTATGAAACCCTTGATAATTTCATCGTTGTCGAGTGCTTCGTTAACACGTTCCCAAGAGCGTGTGGTGCGAGCTTGTTTGTGCGACAAGATGAGTTGTCCTTTTTTGTCTTCTTGGTTTTCAACAAACACTTCTACTGTGTCGCCTACTTTCAAATCAGGATTGTAGCGGAATTCGCTCATCGGGATGATGCCGTCCGATTTGAAACCGATGTTTACGACAACTTCGCGTTTGTTCATAGAGATGATGGTACCGTCCACCACTTCTTTGTCTTTGACCTGACTCAATGTTTTTTCGTACAGGTCGGTTAGTTTGTTTTTCTCTTCTTCGCTGATAGATTCGCCTTTGGCGTAACCATCCCAATCGAAATCGTCTGCAGGTTGAGCTACAGCTTCCACTTTTTCTTCTTTGGGTTGTTCAACGTTTTGAGCTTGTTGTTCAACTTCTTGAACTTCTTGTTCTTGTTGTTGTTCAACGTTTTGTTCTTTAAATTCTTCCATTTTTTTAGTTTGTTTTTTTAATAAATGGGTTAGACATTATGTTGAGTAAAAATCGCCTGCAAAGGTAGATTAATTTCTTGAATTATACAAATTTATGATTTACTAAAAACGGCAAATTTCGATGTCGATTTCCGATACCGATTTTGCTTGCCGAAAACACACCGATAAATAATGAATTTCGATGCGTTTTTCCGTTTGTTGTGTAAGTGAATTATAATTCGTTTCAACAAGAAAATTCTATGAATCATTTACCTGATAATATATCCACTGCTATTGGTAACATATGCATTGGATTTAGGATCCCAATAGTATTTAGAATTTTTATAAAGAATTTTGGATGAAGTAACTTCATAAGGTATGTAGAAACTACTGTTTGTTTGAATTTTAAAATATTTTTCATAAGTTTTATAATTAGGATTTTGCTCATAGATTTCCATCATATTTTTACATTTTTTATCAATTAAAACGTATTCATGAATATTAGGATCTGTATAATTAGAGATGGAATCAACATAAAATAGATTTTCGATAACGACATCTTCACTTCCTTCTCCCAAATTGTATGTAATAATATTTCCAAAGTGGAGTGGTGAGTTTTTCTCATTGAAGATAATGGAGGATTTGTCTTTAGGATAACGTTCAAGGTTACAATTTAAATATAGTTTATACTCAATATTATATTCATAAATAATCTTTTTCATGTGTGGAGGTATGGCGATAATTTGTTGTTCGTTAATTGTTTCACTAATAGATTTTCCCAAAGATGATGTGTTATTAGAAGAACTAATGATACCATAATAAGTGGCAGATAAAGTTCCTGATGCATTACCGTAACTAAACGTGGGATTTTTCGATGTATAACCAGTGACAGTACCATAGGAACGAAAGTTTTCCCATGCGTTGGTACTTGAAGAAGCAGTAGTAGTGTTAGAAGCGTGAGCTTCTTTCCATTCGCGATTTTTGTAATAATCGTAAGCAATGCCGTTTTTTACAAAGAATGATTTGGATAAATCAATATACAAAATATTATTTGTTTTGTTGTATGCAAAGAATCCTGCATTTCCGTTTTCTGACCAAAAAGAATAATAGATTTTACAATTATTATCTTCATAAACAAGTCCATTTTCTGTTTTCACGATGGTGGTTTCAGGGTTAAGCGGTTTTACATTGTATACTTGATAGAATTTGTAAGTACTGCTACAAGAAAATGAAGTTAGTATGCAACCTATAATAGCGATACTCAATATTATTTTTTTCATTTTTCAATCCCTGAATTTGTGTCGGGCGCAACTTCTAAAATATAAAGTTAAATATAAAAATGTATTCTTACTATTGTTTGTTTGATTCGGTAGCAAGTGAATTTTAATTTTTTTCGTCGAACGAATCGAGATGTACATCTCTAAAGCCGAGGAAATAGAGAATGCCGTCAAGTCCGATGGTAGAGATGGATTGCTGCGCGTTGGCTTTTACTTTCGGTTTGGCGTGGAAAGCGATGCCCAAACCTGCCAAATTGAGCATTGGCAAATCGTTGGCACCATCTCCTACGGCGATAACTTGCTCTAAATCAATTTTTTCCACTTGAGCAATGAGCCGCAACAGTTCGGCTTTGCGTTTGCCGTCCACAATATCGCCGAGGTGGCGACCGGTGAGTTTGCCGTTTTCAATCTCCAATTCGTTGGCGTAAACGTAGTCCACATCGAACCGTTTTTGCAAATATTTGCCGAAGTAGGTAAATCCGCCGGAGAGAATGGCGGTTTTAACTCCGCATTTTTTCAGGATAGACATCAGTTTGTCCGCTCCGTCCATTATGGGCAGATTTTCGGCTATTTCTACCATAACGGATTCGTCGAGACCTTTGAGCAACGCCACGCGCTGTTTGAAACTTTCCGAAAAATCAATTTCGCCACGCATAGCCGATTCGGTAATGGCTTTCACTTGTTTGCCCACGCCGGCGCGTTCGGCAAGTTCGTCAATCACTTCCGTTTTAATAAGCGTAGAGTCCATATCGAAACAGATGAGGCGGCGGTTGCGGCGGTACATATCGTCGCGTTGGAAAGAAATGTCAATGCCTTCGTGTGCCGAAATACGCAGAAACTCATCGGAAAGTTTGTTTTTGTCGGCAAGTGTGCCGCGCACTGAAAATTCGATGCACGAACGGAGGTCTTCCAAGTTGTCAACGTCCAGTGGCGGTCGTCCTGTGAGTCGTTTTATGGAATCGATATTTAGGTTTTGGTCGGAAATAGCTTTTGTGAGCAGCGAAATTTGTCGAGCGGTGATGACTTTGCCGAGAATGGTAACAATGTAGCGACTTTTGCCTTGTCGTCCCACCCAACTGTTGTAATTTTCTTCCGAAACGGGAGTAAATTTTACCGTAACGCCCAATTCTGAGCATTTGAAAAGAATATCCTTTAAAATAGCTCCGGAATGTAATTCGCTGTCAATTTTGAACAAAATACCTAACGAAAGCGTGTGGTGAATGTCGGCTTGTCCGATGTCGAGTATGGTTGCATCGTATCTGCCTAAAATATTTGTTATAGAAGACATTACGCCCGGTTTGTCTTCGCCGGAAATGTTGATAAGGATAATTTCTCTGCTCATTTTTAAGGGTGTTTTAATTTTTCCGAAAAGTAATAAAAAAACGGGTAACTACCAAATTTTAAGTTGCAACTATTTTTGTGCAAAAAAGGCGACTTTTAAAGGTCGCCTTTTATTAGTTATGTAGCCTGCCAACCGATGTCGGTTCGGTAGAAAAGATTTTCGCAATCGATTTTGGCGACTTCGGCATTGGCTTTTTCGCGCGCTTCTTTTAATGTGTCGGCAAGTGCGGTAACGAACAGCACGCGTCCGCCATTGGTTATTATTTTGTCGTTTTCCCGTTTGGTGCCCATGTGATAAACAGTAGTATCGACACGGTCGAGATTTTTTATTTCAAAGCCTTTTTCGTAATTATTCGGATAGCCTTTTGAAGCAAGAACAATGCCGATAGCGGCGCGTTTGTCCCAAGTCAGTACAGGCGTGGTGCCGTCGATAATAGCGGTGAAAATATCCACAATGTCGGCGGTAAGGCGTGGGAGTACCACTTCTGTTTCGGGGTCGCCAAAGCGGGCGTTAAATTCCACAACTTTAATGCCGTTAGGGGTTTTCATCAGTCCGCCATAGAGTACGCCTTTAAACGGACAACCTTCGGCTATCATGGCTTTTGCCGTGGGAAGCATAATTTTTTGCAAGGCAAATTCTTCGTCGGCTTTTGTAATGAACGGCAGTGGCGAATAGGCTCCCATGCCGCCTGTATTGGGACCTTTGTCGCCATCGAAAGCGCGTTTGTGGTCTTGCGATAAAACCATTGGATAAACTTTGTCGCCACTCACGAAACACATGAACGAAAATTCGGGACCGGTCATAAACTCTTCAATTACCACTTGTCCATGTCCGAATTTATCGTTTTGCAACATATCTTTGAGTGCGCTATTGGCTTCGTCCAGATTTTCGGCTATGACAACGCCTTTTCCGGCTGCCAATCCGTCGTATTTCAGCACTACGGGCATCGGGCTTGTTTGCACATATTCCCACGCCGATGAATAGTCGGAAAAAACTTTGTAATCGGCTGTAGGAATGTCGTATTTCTTCATCAAATCTTTAGCAAATTGCTTGCTGGATTCTATTTGTGTAGCCGCTTTGGTAGGACCGAAAATTCTCAGCCCGTGCGCTTCAAAAGCATCGACAATGCCTGCTGCCAATGCCAATTCGGGACCAACTACCGTAAGGTCGATAGCGTGATTGTAGGCGAATGTTACCAAAGTGTCCACATCGGTATCTTTTATTGGCAAGCATTCAGCCAGTTGTGCTATGCCGGCATTGCCGGGTGCGGCGTAGATTTTAGTTACCTGTTTCGATTTGCTGATAGCATCAATAATGGCGTGTTCGCGACCGCCTCCGCCTATAACCAGTACTTTCATTTTTTAATTATTTCTTATTAAGTTTTAAACTTTAAAATCCAAATCCCAATAACACTTGGCACATTGAAAATTACGTCCAAAGGGTAAGCAAACTTGCGCCAAACAGGTTATGACAAAATGACGGCTATTTTTAGTGTTTAAAGTGACGTTTTCCACTAAATAGCATGGTGATGCCGTATTCGTCGGCTTTTTTTATGGAATCTTCGTCTCGCACGCTGCCGCCGGGTTGTACAATAGCATCAACGCCCATTGTGTGCGCCAATGTTACACAGTCGTCGAACGGGAAAAAAGCGTCGGAAGCCATTACCAATCCGCTTTTTACACCGTTGGCATGTGCAGCGTTAAGTGCCAATTCGGCAGAGCCGATGCGGTTCATTTGTCCTGCGCCTACACCGAGCGTTTGACCGTTTTTCACTACCACAATAGCGTTCGATTTTACGTGTTTCACAATGCGCAGTCCGAATTCCATGTCGGTCAATTGTGCTTCCGTAGGTGCTGTTTTGGTAACGCACATAGCTGACGAAAGTTCTGCCATTTCCACATCTGTGTTTTGCACCAACAGACCGCCGTTTACGCTAACGTATTGCATCGGTTTGTCGTCGGTTTTGCGCATCTCAACTTCCAAAAGGCGCAAATTTTTCTTCGTTTGAAGGATTTCCAATGCTTCGGGTGAGAATTTTGGTGCCATGATAATTTCCAGAAAAATGGGTTTCATCAGTTCGGCAGCTTCTTTGGTAACTTCTTGATTAGTAGCTACAATGCCTCCGAAAATACTCACTTTGTCGGCTTCATAGGTTTTTGTCCAAGCGTCCACAATGTCGGTGCCGATGGCTGCTCCGCAGGGATTCATGTGTTTCAGTCCCACGCAAAACGGTGCATCAAATTCTTTTACAATGTTCAGTGCGGCGTTGGCGTCTTGTATGTTGTTGTAACTCATCTCTTTACCGTGCAACTGTTTGGCAAAGGCGAGTGAATAGGGAACATGTTCTTTTTGGCGGTAGAATTTTGCCGATTGGTGAGGATTTTCGCCATAGCGAAGTCCTTGTGCTAAGTCAAATTCGAGGAACAATTTTTCGTTGAGGTGTGCTTTTTCACGCATAAAAGTGGCGATGCACATATCGTATTCGGCGGTGTGCGTGTAGGCTTTTGCACTCAATTTTAAGCGCGTTTCGAGCGTGGTGTTGCCGTTGGCTCTGATTTCGTCGATAATTTTCGGATAGTCGGCAGGATTGCACACTACGGTAACGTCCGCATAGTTTTTCGCAGCGCTGCGTAGCATCGATGGTCCGCCAATATCAATCTGTTCAATGGCATCTTCTATCGTAACGTCGGGTTTGGCAATGGTTTCGCCAAACGGATAGAGATTAACGCAAACCATATCAATAAATTCGATACCGTTGTTTTTCAATGCTTTGAGGTGGTCGGGATTGTTGCGGCGCGCCAAAAGTCCGCCGTGTACTTTGGGATGCAATGTTTTTACACGCCCGTCGCAAATTTCGGAAAATCCCGTTACTTCACTGATATTAATAACTTGTATGCCGCTCTCTTGCAGCAGTTTCATAGTGCCACCGGTGGCGATAATGTCCCAGCCGAGTGCTTTGAGGTTTTTTACAAATTCTACCAATCCGGTTTTGTTGCTAACAGATACTAATGCTCTCATTATGAATTATTTTTTTTTGTGTTTTTAGAATTATGTTTATTGCTTCGGGATAGAGTTGATGTTCTATTTCGTGGAGTTTGGCTTCTACTTCGTTGCGGTCGTTTCCGTAATATTCAAATGCGCGCTGTGCTACAATAGTGCCACCGTCGATGGTGTCATCAATGAGATGAACGGTTACGCCGAACACTTTCACACCGAAACGAAACGCATCGTCAATAGCGTGTGCG
>Ga0116147_1003833_pt1 | contig 13880 bp, 11 predicted proteins | sample AD_JPNHG3_MetaG_FD_89749 | JGI IMG/M metagenome (GOLD analysis project Ga0116147, IMG submission 89749) | Active sludge microbial communities of municipal wastewater-treating anaerobic digesters from Japan - AD_JPNHG3_MetaG | ecosystem: Engineered > Bioreactor > Anaerobic > Digestate | place...
ATTTCGGAGGGGTTACGTTGTTTAAGAAAATATCAGCAATCATTGTATTAATGTTGTTGTTTGTTTTGCAGGCTGCTGTTTGCGTGCAGGCACAGCAGGCGGGTGGCGCGGCTCCGGCGTCGTCCGTGTCTTCGGGTGCGACGGGTCTTCCGCAGATGACGCCCGGGCAGGCGGCGGCGTATCAAAGTCTGACTCCTGCACAGCAGCAGGCGATTCAGGGTGAGCTCGGGAAGACAGGCGGCAAGGTCACGCCTCAGGCAATCGATGCATTGAAGGGTCGGCCGGAATTTCAAAGCATTTCTCCGGCTGATATCGAAAAGGGAAAGCAGCTTCTGGAGCAGAAAGAAAAAGGCCAGGAAAAGCAGGGAACGGAAAAGTTTGACCGGAAAGTTCCCTGGGCGGAAAAAACGGTCGTCGGCGGGGAAACCACGGGGGACAGCCTCTTTGACCGTTCGCGTAAGGTTGGGAATTATCAGGATATTTCTCTAAAACTCCAGCTTTTCGGCACCGAATTTTTCCGGGAATCCGCGGTCCGCGTTGTGACGGACCGTAAGGACATTCCGGTTCCCCTCAAGTATGTTGTGGGCCCCGGCGACGAGGTCAAGCTGCTGCTCTGGGGGCGACTGAACGCACAGTACACCCTGACGGTGGACCGCGACGGCAAGATCACGATTCCGCAGGTGGGGCCGATGTTTGTCGCCGGCATGACTTTCGAGGACATGTCCAAGTATCTCATCACGCAGGCGGAACAGATTGTGGGGACCAATATCGACGTCTCCATGGGAGCGCTGAAGACGATCTCCGTCTTTGTGCTGGGGGACGTCCGGCGGCCGGGGGCCTACACGATCGGCTCTTTCGCCACGATCACGGACGCCCTGGTGATGGTGGGCGGGGCGTCGGACATCGGGTCGCTGCGCCGCATCCAGCTTCGCCGCGGAAACAAGCTGATCACGACGTTTGACCTTTACGATCTGCTGCTCAAGGGCGACAAGTCCAAAGACGTCATCCTCCAGTCCGGCGACGTGATTTTTGTGCCGGTGACGGGGCCGCAGGTGGGAATTGCCGGCAATGTGAAGCGGCCGGCCATCTACGAGATGAAGGACCGGCACGATCTGCAAAGTCTGATTGAATACGCGGGCGGCATCATTCCGTCGGCCGACACGCAGCAGATTCAGGTGGAAAGAATCGTCAAAGGCGAGAAGCAGATTGTTTTGGACGTCAACGACAAACACCTGGAGAAGGCGTACAATGTCGCGCTGCACGACGCGGACCTGGTGAAGATCTTTTCGATTGTGGATGCCAATGTCAACGCGATTTACTTAAGCGGCAACGTGAAGCGCCCGGGAAAGTATGAATACAAACCGGGGATGACGATCAAAGACATTCTAAAGCCCGAGGAGCTCCTGCCGGAGACGCATTACGACTACGCCCTGATCAAGCGTCTGAAGCCGCCTTCCATGGAAGCCATGCTGATTCCCTTTAACCTGGGGAAATTTCTGTTTCAGCAGGATCCGGCCAATAACGTGGCGCTGCAGCCGCAGGATGAGATTTTTGTTTTTAACAAGTGGCTGTTCAAGGACAAGCCGTATGTGACGATTGAAGGCGAGATACGGGGTATTTGCTCGCCTTCGCTTGATGCTTCGACAGCGGCCATTCGGGAAAAGCAGGCGAACGCAGCCATGATGAAGGGCGGAATGCTGCAGTCGGATTTGCTCAATACGACCCTCAGCCGGAGCCGGGAAGAAAGATCGAACTTGTCGCTGCTGAAGCTGCAGGCGATGGATACGGAGCTTCGCGTGAATGCGGAAGCCAACAAAATGATCCTGTCCAGGCTGAAAAAGGTCACGGATGAAATCAGGGCGGGGGAAAATACCCCGATCAGAGATATCCTGGAACTGCGCGACGAGCTGAAGTTGCAGGGGAAGATTGACCTGGCCAACCGGATGGACTCCATCCTGGAGGACCTCAAAAGCAGTTGCAAAATATCCCTGGTGGAGGGCATGAAGGTGCGCGACGCAGTTCTGTATTCTGGCGGCCTGACGAACAATTCCTACCTGGAAAAGGGGGAAATCATCCGCGTCGACGATCAGAACAAATATACCGTCGTTCATTTTGACCTGGGCAGGGCGATGGCCGGGCAGGCGACGGAAAATGTTCCGCTGCAGCACAAGGACCAGATCATCATTCACTCCATTCACGAGCACGCCTACAAGAAAACGGTGTCGATCGACGGCGATATCATGAAGCCCGGGACCTTCCAGTTTGTGGAGAACATGAGGGTGAAGGATCTGGTGTTTGCGGCGGGCAATATCATGGAATCCGCCTATCTGGATGACGCGGAAATCACATCCATGGACATTGAAAAAGGATCGTCCGTAAAGATGGTCCAGAAGAATATCAATTTGCGGCGCGCCCTGGCGGGCGATCCGGCGCACAATATTCCGCTGAAGCCGTATGACCGAGTTTTTGTTAAGAAAATAATGGATTGGCGTGACGAAAGATACGCGACGGTCGGCGGGGAAGTGAAGTTCCCGGGTCGCTATCAGCTGGCCAAGGGGGAGAAGCTGTCTTCGCTGATTCAGCGGGCGGGCGGCTACACGGACGAGGCATATCTGCGCGGGGCGATTTTCACGCGGCAGAAGGTGCGGGAGATGCAGCAGAAAAGCATCGATGAAATGACGGATCGTCTGGAAAAGGAGCTTTTGTCCCAGGGGGCCGGTGTTTCGACCGCTCTCAGTGCGGAGGAAGTCGCGGCTAAGAAAGCCGAGATGGAGCAGAAAAAGCAGTTTATTGTGGCGATGAGAAACTCAAAGGCCATGGGCAGGATGACCATCAAACTGGCCCATCTGCGGCTGCTCAAAGGCAGCGAGTACGACGTTGAAATTGAGGACGGCGATTCGCTGGTCATTCCGGAGAAAACCAGCGTGGTCGGCGTCGCCGGCGCCGTGATGAGCCAGGGTGCATTTGTGTACAGGGAAAAGGCGGACTATCGGGATTATATCAACATGAGCGGCGGTTACACGCGTTATGCCGACACGGCCAATGTTTATGTTTTAAAGGTGGACGGCAGCGCCCGCAAGGCTTACAGTTCCTTCATCGGCTGGAACGACAAAAAAGACAGGCATGAACTGGCGGCCTTTTCCGAAACGGACGGAAACTATATTGAACCGGGCGATGTGATTGCCGTGCCGGAGAACTTTGAGCGCATCGCCTGGCTGCGGGAAATCCGCGATATTTCTCAGATTCTTGTCAACACCGCCATCGCCAGCGGCAACCTCGTCCTGCTGATCCGGTCGTTTTAAGGAGGAAGATATAAGTTTTAAGTATTAAGGGTTAAGGGTTAAGGGTTAAGAATTAAGGGGGTAAGATTTAAAAGCGAAAAAAGGCTAGAGGCTATGGGCGACAGGTAAAAAGAATGTAGGGCGTACCTTTAGGTGCGCCTGTCTGTAGGGAACGGCTTGCCACCCGCAGGGGTGGTCGTGAGCGTTCCTTACCGGCCGAAAGCCGAAAAAATCAGTATAAGCCTACTGAAAAATACTTATTTTCAGCCAGCATATTCCGCTTGACAAAGTCAGGCCGGAAGAGGCATATAGCAGTCGAAAGTAAAGTACGTTTACGATTAAACTATAACAGGCAACTTTTCATTCAATAAAAATTGAAAATTAAATACGAAGCACAATTATTGGGTGAGTTTTTTTCTTTTTTTCAAGCTAAAGACAATTAACGATTAATTAGAGAATAACATAAGGGAACAAGGGAGGAAGGCAACATGAAGAAGCTGGTGGATACGATAGGGATCGTCGCAATGATTTTCTGCCTCGTCGCGTTTGTGCCGTCTATGGCGTTTTGTCAACCGGCCGGTGCAGGTGCCGGTGCAGGTGGTGCAGCAATTGGTTCCGGTGGTGGCGCTGGAGCAGGTGCAGGCGCTGGTGCGGCCGGTGCGGGAGCAGGCGCTGGCGCGGGAGCAGGCGCAGGCGCAGGTGTCGTTGGTGCCGGTGGTGTAGGCGCAGCCGGTGCAGGTACGGGTGCTGCAGGTGCAGCAGCCGCTGGTGCAGGTGCGGCAGGCGCAGCCGGTGCTGCAGGCGCCGCGGCCGGTGGTCTTACGGTGGCGGGTATTGGCGTCGGTACAATTGCAACTGTTGGCGCTGTTGCGGCGGCCGCTGTGGGTGTAGCTGTTGCTACGACAGGGAAGACCGATCCGACCCCGACGCACACAACACCTGCGCACCATTAATAGTTTCTTTGTCTGGAATAAATTCAAAAGGCGAAAGCAGACCGCACAAGGCGGTCTGTGTTTTCGCCTTTTTTATAGCAGGCTTTATTTATAGATTGTTTCGAGTTCCTGAAAGCTTTGCAAAATGGCAAAAAACCAACAATGTTGTCATTCCCGCTTGTGCCCTTCAGGGTGCGAAGGCGGGAATCCAGTATTTTCAATAGTGCCCTGGATACTGGCACTTGTGCCCTTCAGGGTGCGAAGGCGGGAATCCAGGGTTTTCTGTTCAATCAGGGATTCTGTTTCACGCCGGTGTGACGAAGGCAGTGCTTTCGTACGCGCAGCGGCGCCGGTTCTGATCGTATTCGTTGTGCTCTTTTTTGCGAATTTCGCATCGGCCCAGAGAATCGATCCGGCGATGCAGGAACAAGTTTTATCGGCAGCCGAAAATTATTTTATTCAACTGAAGAATAAAAATTACGCGGCTGTCTGGAGCGCTCTTTCCGCGAAATCCCAGGCGAAAATCATCAGCGACGTGCGCAAGGAAAATAAAAAAGCCGGCGTTGAAACCAACGATCAGGCGCTGGCCGGTGACTTCGCGGCCGGCGGGGCGACGGCAAAGGCTTACTGGGACGGCTTCCTGTTTGTTTTCAATCCGGACATGGCCCTGAAAGAATGCAAATGGGAAATTGGAAAGATCAAATCCGACGAAGCGGAGATTATTCTGCAGTACAAGAAATCAGAGAAGCCGGCCGTCCTGAAACTGTATCGGGAAAACAACGCATGGAGATTCGGACTGGACGAAAGCTTCGGCGCCCGGAGCCTGACGGTGTTTTGAAGTTTTAATTTTGTCATGGTGCGACAGGCTCACCATGACAAGTGGGCAACATGATACTCGTTTTACTTTCCACTCATTGCTCCCGACCCCGTAGGGAACGGTCGCGACTGTTCCTCGTCTGCACTGCATTTTTTAGGAACGGCAGTCATTACTACCCTTGCGGATGGCAGGCCCGTTCCTTACGCTTTGCCTATTACCCCGGACACTCCATTCACTGCTTCTGCTATGAGCCATGAGCCATGAGCTTTTCCCTATCAATCATAGCCCCTTCGCCTGTCTTTTCAATTGACATAATCCCTTTAATTCAATATTAAATTCACGTTCAATAAAAGAACGAAAGTTTTTTCATGATTATGACAGGAAAAATGGGGATGTTTCTGATTCAATAGAACATAAACTATTAAATAATTTACGATATCCATCGATAAGTCGTTACTTTTGTAATTCAGGGAGCGGAGCTCTATTTTACATCCGTTTGAACGGGAATAATTTTGTGGAAGTTGAAAAGCCCCCTATGAGTCTAAAGAAGGTCATTAAAGAGCAGCAGGAAATTGCGGGAAGAATTCAAGATGCCGGTGAATTTCCCAGGGTGATTCTGATCGATACGATCAGCTTCTGCAATTTGCGCTGCTCGATGTGCGTTCACCCGAATATGCGCCGTCAAAAGGGCATTATGAAGTGGCCGCTTTTTACGAAAATCATCGATGAAATTGCCGAGGTGGATAAAAACGTCAGGATCTGGATGGTCTTTTTCGGCGAAGCCCTCCTGTTGAAGAGAAGAAAACCATCTATTTTTGACATGATTGCCTATGCGAAAAATAAAGGGCTCACGGATGTCGTTTTGAATTCGAATGCCAATCTGCTCGATGAGAAAGCGGCGCGCGGCTTGATTGCATCCGGATTGGATGCCATCTATATCGGAATCGATGCGTTTCATCCGGAAACCTATGCAAAGATCAGAATTGGCGGAAACTATGAGCAGACTGTTGATAATGTGCGCCGTTTGATTCATCTGAAAAAGGAAATGCATTCAGCCAAGCCGGACGTATTTGTTCAGTTTGTGGAAATGGATATCAATACGGCCGAAAAAGAAAGTTTTGTGGCCTACTGGACGAAGCAGGGCGCAACGGCCAAGATTCGCCCGAAGGTCAGTTGGGCCGGCCTGATTGAAGCTCCCAATCTTATTCTTGACAACAACGATCGCTGGCCCTGCTACTGGGCCATGCAGACCATGTCGATTACCGATACGGGTCAGGTGGTAACGTGCGCGGTGGATCTGGATGCCCGGTATGTTGCCGGTGACGTGGCGAAGCAGTCGCTCAGGGAGGTCTGGAACGGCGAGCTGCGAAAGCTCAGGCAACTGCATGCGGCGCACCAGTTCGCGGATTTGCCCCCCAACTGCCGCGATTGCCGGGACTGGCAATCGGCCCGCGCCGATTATTATGCGGTGAATCCCTGATGTGCGGTATTTGCGGATTCAGCGGAGAGCGCGACGATCTGTCCCTGAAGCGGATGGCGGATGCCATTGTTCATCGGGGACCCGACGATGACGGGTACTATGCCGACGGAAAAATGAATCTCGGCATGCGCAGGCTGAGCATCATCGATCCGGCGACGGGGCAGCAGCCGATCCACAACGAGGATAGGCGCCTCTGGACCGTCTTTAACGGCGAAATCTATAATTTCCAGGCGCTGAGGCGAGAGCTGGAAGCGAAAGGGCATCGCTTCTATACGGATCATTCCGATACGGAGGTGGTGGTCCACCTCTACGAAACATACGGGGATGAATTTCCCAACCACCTCAATGGAATGTTCGCCCTGGCGCTCTGGGACATGGACCGGGAGAGGCTTCTGCTGGTCAGGGACCGCATGGGTGTCAAGCCCCTTTTCTATGCCCCGGTCAATGGGGAAATCCTGTTTGCTTCCGAGATCAAAGCTATTCTGGCACACCCCGATTACCGGCGGGATGTGAATCATGAGGCTCTCTATCATTATTTTACCTTCAAGAATGTTCCGGCGCCGCTGACTGCTTTCCAGGGGATCGAATCGCTTCTGCCTGGGGAAATGCTGATCTTTGAACGCGGTGCGGTTGTCCGAAAGAAGTGGTGGTCCATCTGTTTCCGGGAAATGGAAGAACCGGATGAAGAGGGCATTCAAAAAAGAATCGTCGATTTGCTCGAAGACGCGACGAAACTACGGATGATCAGCGACGTGCCCTTTGGGGCGTACCTCAGCGGCGGCGTTGATTCCAGTGTGATCGTGGCCCTGATGACCCGCTACTCCGATCATCCCGTGAAGACCTTCTCTCTCGGTTACGAGGACGAGCTCAAGAACAAGGAGGCGGATCTTTACTACGCCCGCAAGGTGTCTCAGGATTTCCGGACGGATCATCACGAATACATCATGTCCTGGCGTGAACTTCGCGACGATGTGGAAAAGGTCATTGCCGCGTTCGATCAGCCCTTCTCCGGGACGATCTCGACTTTTTTTCTTTCCAAATTAATCACGAAGCACGTCAAAGTGGCTTTATCCGGCGATGCGGCCGACGAGTTGTTCGGGAGTTATTTGTCTCACCGGACGGCCCAGCCCATGTTCCATTTCCAGCGCCTCTATCAAAAGATACAAAGCGATACGCTGACGGAGGAGGATCGCGACCTTTTCAAGCCTTGCGATATGCAGTTTCTCAGAAATTTGTATGAAAAATCGGGAGGGCATGAAGCGGCCTGGCGCTATCAGCTCGGCGTGTTTTCGGATGAAGAAAAGGCAGATCTGCTCTCTTCCCGATTCAAGGCCTGTCTCAACGGTACAAGTTCGTATGCGCTCTTCGAGAGGCATTTTAAAGCCCTGACGTCTAAGGATCCCCTCAATCGCATGCTGGAAATGGAGTGGAATACGCAGCTTCCCGACCAGGTGCTGGCGTTTGTGGACTATCTCTCGATGGCGCATTCGGTCGAGGTTCGCTCGCCCTTTCTGGATTACCGCCTTGTCGAATTTGCGGCCACGATTCCCGGACGGCTGAAGATCCGCAACGGCAATGTCAAGGACATTCTGAAGCGGGCCGTGGAGCCGCTCATTCCGGAAGGCATCACCCGAAGGCCGAAAGAGGGGTTCGTCCTGCCGATTTTTGACTGGATGGTGGATCGGCTGAAAGACTACAGCCGCGATATGCTTTCTCCGGCCCGGATAGGCAGGCACGGCCTTTTGAATAGGGATGCGACGAAAAAGCTGATCGACGGGTATTACGCGGGAAATAAGTCCCTTGCCGCAAAGATATGGAACCTGATGATGTTTCAGGTTTGGTGGGAGGCCTATTTTGGTTGACGGCGAGCACGTGGTCAACTTGAAAGAAGAGGATGATCTGCTCGAACAGTATGTAGAATTGCGCAACCGCCACCGCAAACGCCTCGTCACGGGTCCGGTTCAGGTGGCGGAAACAAGGGAATGGCTGAAACGAGACGACCTAGAAATCCGGGGAATCGTGCGCTCCGGCCAACTGATGGGGGTTGGGATCCTTTACCTGAGTCGTAATGCCGAGATTGCGTTCTTCACCCGGTCCGGGCGTTTGGGCCTAGGGAGCCGGTTGCTTTCCATTATTGAGGGAGTGGCGGGCGGCCGAGGGATTCGCGAGGTGTGGGCATGGGTGCTGTCCGACAATATTATTGCCCAGCGGGCCTTCCTGAAAAACGGATACCGAAATACTTGCAGTTCGGCGCGGGAACATGAGGGGAGAATCCTGGAGGGATTCATTTTCAGCAAGACGCTTCCGGAGGTTGAGCATCCATGAATGATTCAAAGAAAATAGAGCATACGGACGCATCTTATGGGATCCGGTCCGAGGCTCTCGAATTTCCGATGATGTGTGTTCTTTCGTTTACATACGTCTGCAATGCTAAATGTCCAAACTGTCCGTACACCAACTCTGAAATCCGTGCCGATTACCGGGATCGACCCTTTATGTCGGAAGAAACCTTCAGGATCATTGCCGATCAGTGCGGTGAATATGGTGCCTGGGTCAGGATTTCCGGCGGCGGGGAGCCCATGCTGCACCCTCAGGCCGTTGAACTGATGGAATATGCCAAAAAGGTGGGGGCAAAGGTCGGATTGATCACCAACGGATCCCGCTTTACGGAGGAAAGCAGCCGGCGGCTCCTGGAGGCAAACGTTGATATGATTGAATTCAGCGTCGATGCCGCGGATGCTGAAACCTATGACCGGGTCAGAAAAGGGCTGAAATGGGAAACGCTGGTCGAAAATGTGAGAAGGATGGTTGATCTTCGCGGCCGTTTGAAAAGCGCGACCAAGATCATCGCCAGCGGCGTCAATCAGGCAGGGGTTGATATCGAAATCGTGGCCCGTTTCTGGGAGCCTCTGGTCGATAACTTCCAGAAGCGGAAATACCTGACATGGGGAATCAACGACCCGTCCCGATCGGCGGATCCCACGCCGTACCTGCCTCCCGAGGATCACATTCCCTGCCCCTTCATCTTCGAGAGGTTGAACATCGATTCCCGGGGCAAGGTAATGGTTTGCGGATTTGACATCGCGGCTGCAACGGATATGGGAAACATCCATGAGAAATCCATCAGGGATATCTGGCACGGGGAAGGATTCAGGTATTATCGCGACAGGCATCTGAGCGGCCGGGGAACGCAGATCGATCTGTGCAGGGAATGCCCCGACTGGAAGTACCGATCCTGGAAGCACAACTACTGGAAGATCGTTGATCACGCGGAACAAAAGCGGCAGCAAAAGCTGCAAACGCTGAATCTCTCCGACGGGGAAGGATACATTGCGGATGACGGGGAGGAGGCTTCCTGACCGATGGTGATCGGAATCCTTCAGCCCGGATATCTGCCTTGGCTTGGCTTTTTCGAGCAGTTATACCGGAGTGATGTTTTTGTCATTTACGATGACGTTCAGTATGATAAGGAGGGATGGCGGAACCGCAACAGGATCAAAACGGCGAACGGCATTCAATGGCTGACGATTCCCGTACGGGTCAAGTTTTCCGCTGCGCCTTTGACGCTGGAAGTGAAAATTGACAACAAGGTGAACTGGCGCAAGAAGCATCTGGCGGCGATTGTTCAAAACTACTCCAGGTCGCCTTACTTGAAGGACTATCTGGGCATTTTTGAAGAGGTTTACGGCAGGCCATGGGATTATCTGGTGGACATTGACATGTATCTGATTCAGGCTCTGGCTGATTGCCTGGGGCTTGGTCAGAAGAAGATCGTGCGATCTTCCACGCTGGATGTTCAAGGAGACCGGATTGAAAGACTGATCAGAATTTGCGAGATCTTCGGCGCGGATACCTTTTATGAAGGGGCTTCCGGCAGAAATTACATTAATGAACAGGACTTTCTGGTAAGAGGCGTTAAGGTTGAATATCAGAATTACCGGCACCCGGTTTATCGCCAGCTCTATGGTGAGTTTATTCCCAATTTGTCCGTGATTGATCTTCTTTTCAACCATGGAAAGGACAGCCTGGCAATCATTACGGGCCATGCTAAAGGAGATGAAAACAATGAGTAAAACAATTTTGGTGACAGGAGGAGCAGGGTTTATCGGCAGCAATTTCGTCAGGTATCTTTATAACAATTATCCGGATTATCGAATCATTGTGCTGGATGCGCTGACCTATGCGGGGTTCATCGAGAACCTTCCCGTCAATATCAACGAAGAAAACGGGGAGAGGCTTTCCTTCTGGTACGGCAATGTCAAGAACGGCGAACTGGTGGATACACTAGTCAGCCAGTCGGATGTCGTGGTGCATTTTGCCGCAGAGACGCACGTCACCCGTTCCATCTATGACAACTATGTCTTTTTCGAAACGGACGTCCTCGGGACGCAGACCATTGCCAACGCGGTTTTGAAGTATAAAAACCAGATTGAGCGGTTTATCCATATTTCGACCTCGGAAGTCTACGGCACGGCCCGCAGCGAGAAAATGGCCGAGGAGGATCCGCTGATGCCGATGAGTCCCTATGCCGCCGCGAAAGCCGGCGCGGACCGTCTGGTTTATTCCTACTGGGCCACCTATGAGCTGCCCTTTATCATTATTCGTCCTTTCAATAATTATGGTCCGTATCAGCATCTGGAAAAGGCTGTTCCCAGATTTATTACCAGTTGCCTTCTGGATGAATCGATCCGTGTGCACGGCGATGGAAGCGCGGCAAGAGATTTTATTTTTGTGGAAGATACCTGCCGGGCTATCGATGCGGTGCTACACGCCGATATCGAGAAGGTCAAGGGAGAGGTGTTCAATGTGGCGTCTGAAGTACACCGGTCCATTCTGGCCATTGCCCAGGACGTGGTGAAGATGATGGGCAAGGATGAATCGATGATAAAATTTGTCGGCGACCGGCCGGGGCAGGTTTTTCGCCATACCGGGGATATTTCCAAGATCAAGCGGGAACTGAAGTGGATGCCGCAGGTCGCCTGGGAAAAAGGCCTCGAGCAAACCATCGACTGGTATTGCAGGAACCGTTCGTGGTGGGAGAAGCAGTTATGGATGCGGGCGGTGCCGATTATCACAAAAAGCGGCAAGAGGGAGCTGCATTAGAATGAAAGTCGAATTTTTCAGGCACAGTCTTACGGACGCCGATCTCAGGGCGGCCTCGGAGGTTCTGCATTCGATTTTTCTGACGACCGGCCCGATGACGGCGCGATTTGAAAAGGCGTTCGCCGAATACATGGGCGCCGGGGAAGCTGTCGGTTTGACCAGTTGTACCGGGGCGCTGCATCTGGCGTTGCTTCGCCACAACATCGGCCCCGGGGATGAAGTGATTACGACGCCGATGACCTTTGTGGCGACCGCCACGGCGATTTTGCAGGCCGGCGCGAAGCCGGTCTTCGCTGACGTGTGTCCGAAAAGCGGCCTGCTTTTGCCGGAAGGCGCGGAGGCTGTCATTACCAAGAAGACAAAAGCGATCCTTCCCGTTCATCTCTACGGAAGGATGGTGGACATGAAGGGGTTTTACGCCCTGGCCAAAAAGCATGATCTCGTGCTGATTGAGGATTCCGCGCACTGCATCGAGGGTGAGCGAGATGGCGTGCGGCCGGGACAACTGGGGGATGCCGCCTGTTTTTCGTTCTACGCGACGAAGAATATGACGTGCGGAGAGGGCGGCGCGCTCGTCTGCCGGAGAGCCGGCGAGGCTGACTGGTACCGGTCTGCCCGCCATCACGGGATTTCGAAAAACGCGTCTTCCCGGTATACCGAAAAGTATAAGCACTGGGACATGGAGATGATGGGCTGGAAATACAACATGGATGACATTCAGGCGGCTCTGCTGATGAATCAGATCGGACGTCTGGATGAAAATCGGGCCAAAAGACAGCATCTGGACGAGCTTTACCGAGAACGGCTGAAGGGGATTGACGGACTGGATTTCATCGAAGCGCCGGCAAAACATGAAAAGAGCGCCCATCATTTGTTCACGGTCTTGCTGCCGAGAAAGTTTGACCGGGATGAAGTGCTGCATCGCCTGCAGGAGCAGGGGGTTGGCTGTGCCGTCAATTACCGGGCGGTCCACACGCTGACGTATTTCAGGCAAACCTACGGATACAGGCCAGAGGATTATCCCGTGGCGAACGATATGGGCAACAGAACCATCTCCCTGCCGCTGTATCCGAAGCTGTCCGATGAGGAGGCGATCTATGTCGCCGATACGCTGAAGGGGATTCTGGCATAGCGTGTGGCATAAAAACCCCGGCAGGAAAGGATGAAAAGGAGATAGCATGGGATTTGGCAAAGGAAATCTTGCGCCACTTCTGAAGGAGGCCCGGCTTAGGCCGTTTTCAGGCTCTCTGTTGTGTCTTGGGTATCCGGACGTCTATTGTACCGAGCATCAATTCCGTGAACTTTGTTCATATTACGGAGTGGAACCCAAGCCCTCGGTGGCGTTGAGCCCTTCAAAAAGAGACTGGTTTGCGGAAAACCGGTATCTGGCTGGAGAGAATCTTTTCAAGAGCATCGGGTTTGACGAAGTCGTTACGATGGACTATTCCGAATTTGAAGGCGCGTCCGTCCTGTTCGATCTGAACGCCACGGACGTTCCGCCGGAACTGAACGGCCGTTTCGATTTTATTGCCGATCACGGGACCCTGGAGCACGTCTTTCATCTCCCGAACGCCTTGAATAATATTTTCAAGATGCTGCGGATCGGGGGGCGCGTGTTGATTTCCTGCCCGACATCAAATTTTGTTGACCATGGGTTTTACATGTTTTCCCCCACGCTCTTTTTCGATTATTTTACGGCGAACCGATTCACGATCCACACGATCCAGGTTACACAGTCCAGTCCGCAGCAGCAGACCGATCCCTGCTTTTATGCCGACTATATACCGGGGTCTTTTAATTCCGTGAGCTACGGCGGGTTGAACAATTCCATCTACGGGGTCATCTGCATTGCTGAAAAAACGCCGCAGAGCACGGGTGACGTCGTTCCGCAACAGGGGCTGTACAATAAAATATGGGAACAGGGGTCGGATTCGCTATGGAAGCGGCAACTGAAACGGGTTTTGGGTAAAGCGAGGAGATGGATTTTAAAAACCTTGTAAGCGCAATTCGCAAAGGCCAAACGGTTTCGTCCGCGGCGCTGCTTCCTTTTCTCAGCACGCCCGACAGGAAAAAACGGGGAGACATCAACCGGGAGCTTGCCGAAGCCTTTGTCGATGCCGGGAATCCGGCGCAGGCGGCCGTTTTTGTGCGCCGGGCGTGGGTCTTATCTGATTTTTCCGCCGATGTTCTTCCCCTCTATGTCCGGATTCACGCGGGACTGTCCGATATCGAGGCCATTCGCGATGCCTACAAGACGCTGGGGATGG
>Ga0116147_1003852_pt1 | contig 13843 bp, 9 predicted proteins | sample AD_JPNHG3_MetaG_FD_89749 | JGI IMG/M metagenome (GOLD analysis project Ga0116147, IMG submission 89749) | Active sludge microbial communities of municipal wastewater-treating anaerobic digesters from Japan - AD_JPNHG3_MetaG | ecosystem: Engineered > Bioreactor > Anaerobic > Digestate | place...
CCCCCGCTGGAGTGCGATCCGGGCCGCCTGCTCAATATGGTCGGCACGGTGCCTGCGGGCAAGCGCCACAATGCCCTGCATGCGGCGATGCCCCGGCCGGCCTTGGCCCTCAAAAAGCTGCCGGCACAACTCCTGCGTGCAGGGCCCGATGGCTGCGGCCTGTGCCAACAAGTGGCGCGTCAGGCGCGAAGGATTGAAAATCCGGTCTTTTTCTTCCATGAAGACCATGCCTTTGCGGTGGCCCTTCCCATGGCGTCGTATAAGCTCCATCGTCCGAGGATCAATGATCTCGATCTCATGGTCATAAATGCGCACGATCACCCGGCTGTGCAGCCGGGCGGGAAGCGCGGCGTAATAGCAGTCATGGACCTGGATGGTGCCGTCATCCTGCACCGTGCGGGTTTCCTGTGAAAAGTAAGAGAACCCGCACAGGGGCAAATCCCTCAGAAAGGGCTTTTCCTCCTCAAACATCTCCTGGACCTGCCGTTTCGTCCGGCCATGAATCCGCACCGAGGCCCAGCGCTCCTCCCAGTGTGCAAGCCACCGGTTCTGTTCTTCGATGCTTTCAAACCGGCGACCCTTAAGGGCCGTATCCTGGGTATGCCGGATCGCGTTCTCAACGCTGCCCTTGCGGTCGGGATCCGCCACCCGGGCCGGGTCTGCCACAACACCGTAATGCGCCAGTACGGCGGCATACAGCGGGTTTAAATCCGGCTCGTACAGATCGGACTTGATGACACCCTCTTTCAAGTTGTCCAAAACCACATAGCGGGGCGCTCCCCCAAAATACCGGAAGGCTTCCTCATGCAGCTTCGCCCACAGAGCCTGGCTCGATTTCCACACCACCTTCCGGAAACAGCGGCGGGAATACTTCAGGGTCATGACGAACAGTCGGGGACGGCGATAAAGGTTCGTGCCCGGTTTGCGGGTCAGTGCGCCGGCGCCGTAGTCCACCTGGGCCTCCTCGCCGGGCGCAAACTCCAGCCGGTCATACTGCACGGGATTTTTTCTGCGCAGCGAACGGCAAAAGCGCTTCACGCTGTTGTATTTGTGTCCGAAGGCGAAGCGTTCAACCAGATCCTGGTAAATGGCGACGGCATTGCGGCCCAGGAGCACCTGCTCCTCGATCCAGGGGCGGTGCTCTTCACAGGCCGAGCGGGCATGCGCTGGGATGGGAGGAGTCCCCGGTGGCCGGGGTGGGGGATTTTGGTCCGTGTCGAACTCGGAGCCGGTGGCCACCCCGGGGGATTTTGATACGCCGCCCGATGTCTCTCCATCTGCCGACATCCGGCCGTACTTGCGGATTGTCTTGCGATCCACCCGTATCTTGCGCTCGATCTCCCGCTGACTGACTCCGTTGCTAAGTAGTGTAATTATCGCGGCTTTCTTGTTCGGGTGCAAAACGTTCATCCCTTCTCTTCCTCCCATGCTCTTCTGCAAAATGGGAGGTGTAACGTTCTGCCGACGTATTGTGAAGCTGCTTTTAAAAACTTTCTCTTCAGAGCTTAAAAGCAACTGCTGGGTGGGGGATTTTCAAGTGGCCATACATGGGGGATTTTGGGTGGCCACCCGGGCCAAGAGGGCCGCGATGACGATAATGATGATGTCTCCTGCAATACCCATATGGATGATATCCCTTAATGAGATTCATACACTTATAACAATATCGGTAAAATTAACATATCCCAAGATTACTTTTTCATCTATTTCTCATACGATTCTTGATTCATTCAAAGATGGAACTGACGATACCAACAGGGATTGGCGAAAGGAAGAGGTGATTCGCCGTATCGAAGTGATAGTGACGGAACTGCGACTTTATATTGAAATTTACTCCGCAATTATCGCTGTAATGGCATATCGTGTCGTTTTAATGTTCCAGAATATTTGAGGGTCGCTCGGTTCAAGGATGTCCTAATGAAGGCAATCGATCTTCGGTCGATCTTTCGCCGAACGAAACCAGATGAGACGACAGGTCATTCTTATATTGACCTGTGTGAGAATCCGTGTGAGAAAGCCCTTCCAAGATCTGCCAAAATTGACCCAAATTGGAAAAGATATGATAAACGAAATATTTGGCATATCAATAACATACAATAATTAGAGGAGGTTGCGAAACTCAAGGGTCTTGCCTGAAAATCCGAGTGTCGGCAGTTCAATTCTTCCCTGACCCACCATGAAATCAATGGGTTAGCCATTATCGGCTGACCCTTTTTTGTATCTGTGTGTGGATTTGTGTGTTGATTTCTAAAAACATCTTCAAATTCCCCTCACCCCGGAACTGAAGGAAGAAGATCTAAGGGAAGTTTTCAGGGTGAATGAAAGGCCGCTTGCCCACAATCAAATTGTTCAAGCAATGCAAATTAATAATTGAAATTCACACCTCAACAAATAGAGCAGCAAGATAACGGCAACTATTTAAGGTATCCTGACGAGGTGCCAGAACCCTAACTCTGAATGTGTTATATGCTTCGGGGGCAAATCAATTCAACGACCCGAAGCCCGGCATTCGACGGGTCATCGAGGTTGTGAATGAGATGTCATAAATGCGCTGTATCCCGCCAGCTTAGACAGTGCTACGGCAGCACGAGAAAAATCCCCGTAGACCGGAATGCTGGCAGACAGCAACACTCCTTCGATGATGGAAATCCATTTTATTATTTCCGGATTCGGTTCATATTGCTTCCAGACAACGACCAAAGGTTTCCCCTGGATGTGTTTGCGCCCTTCAGACGCCAGATAACGGACAACTTCTTCAAGATACGAACCGCCTCCTTTGGCGACAACCAGCCAGTCCAGATGCAGCCAGATCACAAAATTATCAATCTCACCGCTAGTCGCAAGCACGTGCATCACTTTTCCCAGCAGATCTAGATTAAAGAAGGCTTCATAGGCATCAACAGGATTTCGGATCATCGTGCCCGCAGGTGATATGAATTGCCGCAGCTTTTTGTTCGTCTCCGGAGAGAGAACGGGAAGATCCAGACTCACCTTGGCGCAACTGTCGGCCACGGCAACACCCATTCCCCCGCCGATACCAAGAACCAGCGTTCTTCGTCCTGGCACCGTTCCAAGATGATGCATAGCGAGGGTCACATCCGCCATCTGCTCCACAGAATCCACAGAAACCACCCCGCTTTGCCGGAAAAAGGCATTCCAGACTCTCAAGCCCCCTGCCATGGATCCCGTGTGGGAAGATACGGCCCTCGCTCCAGACTCAGTCAGTCCGCCTTTCAGCATAATAATCGGCTTCCGGCGATTAACCTTTTCGGCTAATGTGAAAAGCCTACGACCATCTTTAACGCCCTCCAGATACATGGTGATGATGCGTGTCTCATCGTCATGGTCCAAATAATCGAGATAGTCCGTACTATCCAGCGTCAGAGCATTCCCGTAACTGATGACCTTGCTGAAGTGGATGCCATACCGGCTTGTTGTGTAATGCGTAAAATCCTGGGCGTGACCTCCGCTTTGGCTGATAAGAGCAACGGGGCCACTCACCTTGGAAGCCGTTATCCAGGTTAACATCCTCGAAGCTGGCACATAAAATCCCATGCAATTAGGGCCGACGACTCGAAGGCCGCCTTCCCGGGCTATATGCTCTATTTCCTGCTGCAGTTTAACCCCCTCTTCTTCTCCCGTTTCCTTGAAGCCTGAGGTGAAAATATGCACATTCTTGTTTCCGGAGGCGATGCATTTCTTCAGCTCCTTTGGGACGAGCGTTCTTGGTACAGATATAATGATGAGATCCACGTGTTCAGGCAAGGAAGCCACATCCGGATAGACTTTTACTCCATCGATGTCTTCCTTGTTCGGATTGACCGGATAAAGCCTTCCGGAATATCCAAAATTACGCATGCACACATACATGCCCGGAAACTCTCCCGGCCTCGCTTCCGTCGCACCGATAACGGCAACCGATTTGGCATGCATCATCTCATCAAGAGCCGCACGGATTTCCGTTGCCTCACATGCCATCTCATCTTCGCGCGGTTTCACCCTTTCGCATGGAACGTTACTGCCATCAAGAACGACCAATGCATCCACCGCCTTCACGCACCCGTTGGGCATGATGATCAACGGGTTGATGTCCACTTCTTTTATTTCCGGATGCTCTATGCCCAGCCGCGACAATCCCATCAGCACTTTCATCAATTGGTTCCTGTCGGCAGCCGCCTCGCCGCGGAAAGTACCCAACATCTTCCGGGCTGCAAGCTCATCGAGCATTTCCTGCACATGTTTTTCCGTCAAGGGAGCGATGCGAAAAGTTACGTCGCCAATCGCCTCTGTGAAGATGCCCCCCAATCCAAACATGACTATGGCGCCAAACTGGGCGTCCTGTAACAACCCGGCGACAAACTCCCGCTTTCCTTTTATAAAAGGCTGTACGAGACAACCCTCCCAATCTTCCGCAGAAGATTTTTTGATCGCCCCATAGGCAGAGCGGACTTCGTCTTCAGACTTGAGGTTCAACCGAACCAAACCCCGCTCCGTCTTGTGTGTGAGCTTTGCCCCAAGACCCTTCAAGACCACCGGAAACCCTATGTTCACGGAACGCGCAACGGCTTCACCCTCTGAATCGACAATCACCTCTTCCACGACAGGTACACCGTAAAAGCTCAATAACTTCTTGGATTCAAACTCTGTCAGGGATGATCGCCCCTCCCTCCGCGCCCGGCCTATCAACTCATAAGCTTCTCCCGTCATTCCCTTTTCCTATCCTTTCTCCCTTATCGTCCGCCGGCTTTAGACCTCGGCGCGCACCGCGGCCTGTATTTCCGCCAGTCTTGCTCTGTTATCCTCAAATCTTGTCTGCATCCATTTACTCATTATTCAGCAACTAACTATAGAATCATCTAAAGAAAGTAGTAGCTGGTTCTTGTCTTTATATCTACTGTCAAGAAAAGTTCGTCAAGGGACAACCCGATGTCCCAGGCAATAGCAGGTTGCCGCACTTTTGCGGCAACCTGCAGCACCTGTACTAAAATATTTACTTTTGTTTGATCTTGGCCCATTTCTTAGCTAGATTAACGCGTTTTTCAAGATCATAATGGAGCCTAACGGTGATGTAAAAGAAACTGTGGAAAATTAAAAAAGGGTGTTAATCCTTTCAGTCTGCGAAGACAAATAAAGGAGGTAACACCCTATGAAAGCCAAAAGGCTTCCACAAGACGGCATTGTACTCGAAGTTTTTGAAAATCTGCAAGAAATCATATGGGGCAAAATTGCCTCCGGTGTTAAGGGTTTTATCAAGTCGTTCATTGAAAACCTGCTGGAAGAAGAGCTCTCAGCAAAGCTTGGGGCATCCCGCTATGAGCGCACTTCCGGGCGTAAGGCTTACCGTAACGGCCATTATCAACGAAACCTCCTGACCCGCTACGGTTCTGTTGACGAGATCCGCGTGCCTCGTGCAGATCAGGGAGGAACGGAATTCAGCGTTTTCGACCGTTATGAACACCGCCGTCGTGACGTGGATGCCGCCCTGGGCCGGCTCTTTCTCAACGGAGTGAGCACCCGCAAGCTCAAGGGGATCGCCCGGGAGATTTACGGCAAAGAGGTCAGTCCCCAGACGGTCAGTTCAGCTCTTTCGTCGTTGGATGAGGAGCTCTCCCGATTCAAGGATAAGCCCATTGAGGACACGGTAGAGTTTCTCTTCCTGGACGGCATCAGCCAGAAGGTCCGGGAGATCGGCATCGAGAAGAAGGTCATGCTCTGCGCCTTCGGGATTCACCAAAAAGAACCCGACAAGGAGGAAAGAGATAAAGACATCCTCTCTTTTCAGCTGGCGGACGCAGAGGACGAGGCTTCCTGGAAAGGGTTCCTCGCCGATCTCAAGGGCCGGGGCCTTCTGGGCAAGCACCTGAAACTGATCGTAACGGACGGGAATCCGGCTCTTATAAAGGCCATAAAGAGCGTTTATCCCTTCACGAAGGCTCAGCGCTGCATCGCCCACAAGATGCGAAACGTGGCCGTCAAGATCAGGAAGGCGAACCGTCCTCATTGTTTGAAGGAAGCCAAGCTGATCTTCGCATCCGACACTCGCAAGGAGGCTATCCGGCGGTTCCGGGACTGGGAGAGCAAGTGGCGGATCGAGGAAGAGCGGGCAGTGCGATGCCTGAAGAAGGACCTCTTCGGCTGCCTGCACTATTTTGATTTTGACAAAGAGCTGTGGAGGTCCATCCGGACCACCAATATCCTGGAGAGGGCCTTCCGCGAGGTGCGGCGCAGGACCAGGCCCATGAATAACTTCTTCACCAATGAAGCGAGTGCCAACCGCATCATGTATGGCATCTCGGATATGCTAAACCAGAACTGGAAGGATAAAACCCCGAAGGTAATTTCCACAAATTAATTGACATGACCAGCCTAACAAAGATTTCTCCAGTAACAGGTGAACCTGATGCATTGACTGCCCAGCCCATCCAATTACCGGTAAATTTAGAGCCGGCAATTTCTTGGCAAAGGAAAAGTGCTCTTAATCTTTCCTCAGTAGTGTATTTTTCATTCCCTGCCAGATATGTGTCCATCCATTCCTTTACTGTGGGGTTTTGATATTCAGTCTGCGAATGACCTGCCCCCGGAAGATGTACCACATGTTAAGTTAGAATTCTGCCAATTTTGAGGGTCCCCCAAAAAGTAGTCCAGCCAAAAGTGGAAATTTCCGGTAGAGTTCTTCATGGCTTCGAGGGGCGTCATATTCTTAAGGGAATCATATGGTCGCCCCTCGTTGTAATCGATCATCCACCAATATGCTTCTCCCACGCCACGGCAGGCTCATCCAGCAGGATTACCACTGGTGGATCGCAATGCTCGTACTCTGAGAGATATCTTGCTCCGTATTCCTCCCTTGTATTAGCGTTCAAACACAGGCTATCTCTCTCGCAATATCCTCCATTTCTTTCAGATTATAGGTCCTTGAAACAGTAATCTTATTTGTCACGGGAGAACCGGCCGCATTGATGGTGAACCCCATAATGGATCCACACAGGTTGGAGGCTGCCAGATCCCTCCCCAATTCCAAGATGCGAAGCCGCTGCTCTGTTGTATAATCCTTGCTCCCCCTCAAATATAAATTGATCAAATCTTTTGTTTCTGGATTCTCCATATCCGCTTCGATCGGCATCGTCGTAAGAAGACCTCCAGCAATATCGTGAATGTGAGCGATGTGCGATCCCAAAGAAGACCTGATGTGGTGCAATCCCGCATTTGCTATTAATGCACTGGGCATCCAGACACCGCTTGGATGCATTTTACCATTCATAGCAGACCCCAAGGAACAGCCGTAAGCTACTTCCGCTGCCATCATCATGTCCGTAATTTTGTCACTTATATGACTTACCTTGAAACTCAATCCGTTAACTTTTGCCAAAAGAGAGCAGGTCCCAATCATCAGATCGGCATGCCCGGCCGAACAGGCACATTTAGACTGCCTGTGCAAAGCTGCAAAATAGGCCGGCAAGTTTCCGCACATGTCCCATTCACCACACATGAAGACCCGATTCCAAGGAACGAAGACGCGATCAAAAATAGTCATAGCCTCAACCCCGACGAACTTGGATGATAAAGGGCTTTCTATGTTTACAGAGCGCCTTGGACCTGGTGCCGGTCTGCAGATGAATGTGATACCCTTGGTATCAACTGGAACAGCAAAAGATACCGCATAATCACGATCATCCTCGGAAAGAGCCCTACACGGCACGGCGATCACTTCGTGAGCTACCGGACCATAAGTCGTATGAACCTTGGCTCCGGAGACAATAATGCCATCTTTATTTCTTTCGACTATTCTAAGATCAATCGGTGGATCCTGCTTAGATGGGCCAAAACGCCTGTCCCCCTTGGGATCCATCATACCCCAGGCAAGACGGAGGTCGTTTTTTTGCAGATGTTTCACATATTCCTTGAACCGTTGATGATATTGGGTCCCATGCTTCTGGTCAATATCGTGTATGAAAGCCCACGTGACCGATAGAAAATTGGACAGACAATAAGTACATATGCGCTTTTTTGTCACTTCTCTCGTCAGTTGAACTTTTACAACGGCATCCTCCATGGATTGCTGGATGTGAAGGGTGTTCCTTGGAATGTCTTCGTCAATGAGAGGAGACCTAACGGATGACTGTTCCCGAAATTGGGGATCCAGGGCGAATTCATAGGTGGCAGCCATCTGGTTGATGGATGTCTTAAAATAAGGACTCTCCCAGACGTGGTCCACCCTCTCGCCATAGATATGAACCTTTGGTTTATACTGTTTCAGGCTTTCGATGTATTCTTCCTTTGTTCGTAGTGCCATTTTATCACCTCTGCTTTATATAACTTTGAGTTTCTTTGCCTCATGCGTCAACTGGTCCCTAAAATTCGGATGGGCGATATCGATCATGGCTTTCGCCCTTTCACGGGCACTCTTCCCACGAAGTTTCGCCACTCCATACTCTGTTACGATGTGATCGACATCCATTCTCGGGACGGATACGACTGCGCCGGGCGTTAGTGTTGATACAATCTTGGAAATTGTGTCATTTTTTGCCGTTGATTCCAATGCTATGAAGCCCTTGCCTTTTCCGTCTTCCGTCTCCAAAACCCCTCTTGCAAAATCATAGATGCCGCCAGTTCCACTGTAAAAAAGCGATCCCAAGGATTCAGCACAGACTTGCCCAATCAAATCCACTTCCAGTGCGCCGTTCACAGATACCATCTTTCGGTTTTTTGCAATACTAGGTATCGTATTTGTGGCCGTGATCGGATACAACTCCACAAGCGGATTTTCCTTCATGAACTCATAAAGTTCCATGGTCCCGAATGAGAAGGACCCCGTCATCTTGTATTTGTTGGACGTCTTTTTTCTGTTTGTAATAACGCCTTGTTTGAAAAGTTTCATCATGCTGGTTGCTATCATTTCTGTATGAACACCGAGGTCGCGCTTATCCGTAAGGAACGCGGCTGCCGCGTCTGGGATTCCGCCGATGCCCAACTGTATGGTTGATTCGTTTTCGATCAGTTCCGCAATGTTCGCTCCAATTTTTGTCTCGACTTCCGTCGGTTTCGTTTCCGGGAGGGCGACGAGGCTATGGGTATCTTCGACGATGCAATCCACCTCAGATATATGCATCATGGTGTCGCCATAGATGAAGGGGAGTTTTTCATTGACACATACCATTACATTTTTTGCATTTCTGGCAGCAGGGAGATTGTAGCAGCATCCGACCAAGCTGTAGCTGAAATAGCCCTGATCGTTCGGCGGCGATACGCCCGTAATGTCCCAGTCAACTGGTATTTCTCTCTCCCAGAAAACCGGTATATGGCTGAAATGAACCGGCGTGTAAGTGCCCCGTCCTTCTTGAACAACCTTCCGGGCTGGACCGGAAAGATACATCGAGTTGTAGATAAATCGACCTTCCATCTCAGGTTGATATATTTTATGAGGTAGAAGACCGAGCATCTGGTAAAACATAACCCCTTCAAGCTTATCTTTTCTCATGGCCAGTGCATCCAATACGGCGGACGGTTCGTTACTGCCGCCCCCACCAATGACAATTTTGTCATGGGACTTGATTTTCGCAGCAGCCTCATCCGCAGACAACAGTTTTCTTTTGTACTCTTCTCTCCAATTCATGACATCCTCCCTTTCATAATTTAATTAGAAACTTTCAAACTAACAACTGAAGACACTTCATTGCGGACACATGATTCGCTGTACTGACATCAATCTTGCTTACCTTAGTTAGTGGACAGCCACTTACTTATTTGTGTAAAAATTTTTAGTTTTTTACGGAATCAATAAGCGTGTCCAAAATATTACTCAAAACCTCTTCCCTGAAAGTACCTTTAAAGGATAAGAGTCGCGTCATGTTCATGAACATTCCAAGGCCGTTGATTGCCCAAGCGATCGTGTTAATGTCGGCATCTTTTCGTATCGTACCCTGCTGAATTCCCTTTTGAATGACATCTGAATAATAAAAGGCAAAACTTTCGTACGATCGACGCAACCTGTCCGCTATGTCTGCATCTGCAATTTCCGAAACAGCTTGGAAATGCACCTTTAATTCCTCCGGATGCCTTACCATTCTTCTGTAATAGGAATGGACTATCATTCTTAGTTCCGTTAGAGCGTCTTCCTCGTTTTTGAGATCCTCATCCCAAAGTCTGATCATCCTCTGTGAAATATAATCAAGAATTGCAAGAAGTATCGCTTTTTTGGATGAAAAATGTTTATATATCAGTGCGTCGGATATACCCGCTTCTGAGGCGATATCAATTACTCGGGCGACACGATAATTTGATTTCGCAAATATCTTAATTGCAGCCCGAAGAATTTGCGCCCGCCTTTCTTCTGCAGTCAAACGTTTTCTTATACTTTTGATCATAAGTTAGTGAGTTATCACTTACCATGAAGAAGGATTAGGAGTCAAGGAAATTGCGAATCAGGAAATTAAAAAATATAGAGCGATATATGCACCCTTCATAAAATCAGTCCATGACGATATGGCAACTATCTTGATTGCCAGAATTCTCTACTTATTGCTGGATCAGTTTCCGGAGGGCAGGTCACAGGTCAGTGTTAAGCCCTGCTTATCTCTTCCATTACAGCAATATCAGGCTTGCCATCTATAGATGGATTAATCTTGGCGAAGAATTCTTTAAAATAATTCGTGGATGAATGAAATTTAAAAGCCTCTAAATCCTTGTATTGTTCTACAACAACAAGAGTATTGGGTTTAGACTTCTCTTTGTTCAGAGAATAAAGCAAAGTGCCTTCTTCTTTGGCTACATTCAACATCAATGTTTTGAAAACACCTGATACTTCTTCAACCTTTCCTTCTTTAATAGGCAGTTTTGCAATGACTGTAATCATATTGACATCTCCTTTTTATATTGATTGGGTTACATTCATAGCACAAAACATCTATTGAATGCTATAAAGATAAGGAATCTCTAGCCACATTCAGTTGCTCCATGATAATTTTAATAACTTTTTCTTCAATTAGAGACAGTGCTAAAAAACTCCCTAAATATATTTTCCCTATTTCTAACCTTTCTAATCTAAAAAAGATTTCACGTCTAAAACGTCCCCACTAAAGGAGAGACCGGCCTGGCAATAATCTGTTTGGTGGCTTCCTCGTCTATCAGGAGAGCATAGTGAATGTTCTGGGGATTATAAAGCGTGGCGGCCTGGGCCTTGAGCATGTTCTCTATATCTTTTGCATCCTTTACAGCGTACTTGAGGTTCACTGTTTTGTCCTTATAGCGGTCGATGCCCACGGAGAGGATATACAGGTGGGGGTCTTCGGTCCTGACGCTGGAGTTGAACTTAATGGTCTTCATATTGCTCTGGGTTGTGTTGCCCCTGTTAAAGGCGGAAACGCTTACCTCACTTTCTCCGGGTATGGTGTCGATTTCTTTGCAGTCCTCGAAGAGGTCTCCCTTGGGCTTGTTGGATATCGTGATTGTATTGGCCCTGCCTTTTACTGATATAACCCTCATATATGCCGCTATCATAACACAAAAACTGGACCCGTTGTCGGGGGGCAAATCAATAAATTCTTCATTCAAAACAAGGCGTTGGAAAAATCGTCGAAAAAATCCTTGACATATATTACAAAACGTTATATTAATTTTGTAATAATGCAGCATGAACGAATCAATTAATGAATCGGCGTTTAGCGAGAACAGAAGACCCTCTTGAGTTCATATTATTTCGGATAATCTTTGTCCTATCTGACCTTCTGACGGAGCACTTCTCCGGGGCTTGGCGAAGGCGCTCTTCATGAAAATTCATTCGGCGATGTTTAACGAAATTAAGAAGGTAGGTGACTAGATCAGAATTTATATCAGCAACAATGTTCAAAAAAGCAATCTAATGAAAAACAAGAGAGGAGAATAAGCATGTTACAGGATGTACTTTTAACAGACGAGGAAAAGGCCTACAGGCAGGAAGTTAGAGAATTTGTAAAAAATGACGTATCACCCGAATTTATCAAAAGAATGGACCGAGATGAGATTAGGTTTCCCAAAGAGTTTTTGAAGGCTATGGGGGAAAGAAACCTGTTGGGTCCAAGATTTAATAAGGAGAATGGAGGCCGCGGCTTGAGCTGGGCAGCCGAAATGGCAGCTCATGAGGAAGTGGGGGTACTTGGTACGGCTCTGGGGTGCGCATTTTCAATGCCTTCCATCGTTGGGCAAGCTCTCCACACATTTGGAACGGAAGAACAGAAAGATAAATTTCTCAAGCCCACGTTGCAAGGAGTACTCGGATCAGCTGAGGGTTTGACTGAACCTCGGGGAGGATCGGACTTCTTTGGCGCTACAACCAAAGCGGAACTGAAAAACGGATACTTTACTGTCAGAGGCCAGAAGCGTTTTGTAGTAGGAGCGGAGGGCGCGGATTTTTTCATAGTTTATTGCGTAACCAACCCCACAGGGAAGCCCCATGAGCGGATCAGTCTAATCCTGATCGAGAAGGATCGCGAGGGTGTCGAGGCAAAATATCTCTATGGCCTTCTTGGAACAAGGGGTGGCGGCACAGGACGTCTTCTATTCAAGGACGTCAAGGTTCCGGAAGCAAATCTTATCGGTGAGCTTAATAAAGGAGCTGACATTTTCAACGTCATGATGATTCCGGAAAGAATGACTGCAGCAGGGGGAGCCTTGGGTTTGGCACGGGCGTCGCTGGAGGTTGCAGTACGGTATAGCAGTCGCCGCAAGGCTTTTGGACAGCCGATAAGGCGCTTTCAGGGGATCAGTTTTAAAGTGGCCGAAGCCATAACCAAACTTGATGCGGCACGGAGCCTATGCATTGCAGCAGGGCGAGCTGCCGATCAAGGATTGAGTAGCACACGCCGTCTCGTAAGTGAAGCCAAGAAATTTGCAACCGACGCCAGCTGGGAAATCTGCAATCTATCTATGCAAATCGTCGGAGGTATCGGTTATACAAATGTTTTCCCCATCGAGAAGATGGTTCGCGATGCAAGACTGACTCAAATATGGACCGGAAGCAACGAAATCATGAGTCTTCTCATTCAGCATGAATATTACAATGAAGTATTAAAGAGCAAAAATATATATCGCATGATTGAAGATGATGCTGAAGAAGGACACATGAATGATGAGAAGGTCTATGAGGATGAAGAAATGTGGGAGAAGGGTTGGTAAGAATTTACAGCCAAGCATATTTTTCGTTTATATTAGAAAGATAGTATTTTGATTTAAAAATGGGAGATCCGACAAATGAAATTTGCCGAAAAATTAAAAAAGAAGGTCATTAGCAGGGCTGTGCGAAATGTAAAAAGGGGCAGCGCTGAAGAGGATTCAAGCCGGGGCATGTATCGTCCAGAAATAAGGCTTGATTTGCAGCGCTCACGCTTTTTTACGGAATCTTTTAAGGAAACCGAAGGGCAACCGATGGTCCTGCGGCGTGCAAAGGCACTGGCCAACCTACTTGAGAAAATGGACATTTTCATCCGAGACCATGAACGTATCGTGGGGTACCAGACCTCCGACATTAACGGCATCTTCTATCCCATTGACCAAAACTGGAAATCGCCTAAAAGGCTCGTTGATAGCGAAGCCGGTAGTAGCTTACTTGATGAGGCAGGCAAAAAAGAGTTTGATCAACTTTGCGCATACTGGAAAGGGAAATCCTTTAGCGACCTTTACCAGGCGGCTATTCCTGAAAGTATGCAAAAATATTGGGGCTATGAAGGTACATTCTTATATACCCATCTCTCAGATTTGGGTCTTCCAGATTATGAACACCTGTTGAAAACCGGCTTGAAGGGCAGAATTCAGGAAGCCAAAAACAAAATGGCAGAGATTGATGTCACTATTCCAATAGACTATTTGGAGC
>Ga0116147_1003859_pt1 | contig 13824 bp, 11 predicted proteins | sample AD_JPNHG3_MetaG_FD_89749 | JGI IMG/M metagenome (GOLD analysis project Ga0116147, IMG submission 89749) | Active sludge microbial communities of municipal wastewater-treating anaerobic digesters from Japan - AD_JPNHG3_MetaG | ecosystem: Engineered > Bioreactor > Anaerobic > Digestate | place...
CCACGGGCGCGACGCGGGGGTTGAAGCCCGGCCCGGCCGGCGACAGCCGCTCGCCCAGCCACAGCGACGCGCCCAGCAACGCCACCCCAACCAGCAGCGAGGTCGTGAAGCCCACGAACGGCTCCACCTCGCGAGGGACATTGGCCTGGCGCACCGCGCGCTCGAGCAGCCACGGGAAAACGAGCGCCTTGATGGCCGCCACCAGCGCGGCAAAGGCGATGACGCGCAGCGTGGGCCCGTGGCCCGGCGCCAGCAGCGGCAGCACGCTGACGAACGCGCCCTGGATGGCGAACGCGCGGATGCACGCGCGCAGCCGGCTGGAGCCCAGCAGCGTCAGGTTGGTCAGCACCACCGCGATCAGCACGTAGTCCACGGCGTCACCTCACCAGGAACATGGCCAGCGCGGCCAGCGCCGTGGCCACCACCAGCAGCCGCGGCACGCGGATCAGCCGCAAGCGCGCCATGATGGACTCGACCACCCCGGCGGCCACGGCCACCACCGCCAGCCCAGCCAGCCCCACCAGCGCGTCCACCCACCACCGCCCCGTGTTCACCGGCGCCACCAGCCCGGCCAGCAACAGGCCCAGCGTCCACATCTTGAGCGCGGCGGCGTAGAGAATGAGGCCCAGGTCCGGACCGCCGTGGTCGAGGACCATCACCTCGTGGATCATGGTGAGCTCAAGGTGCGTGTTGGGGTCGTCCACGGGAATGCGGCAGTTCTCGGCCAGAAACACGACGAACAGCGCGGCCGCGGCCAGGGCCAGCGCCGGGCCGGTCTCGGCCCACTTGGCCGCGCTCACCGCGGGCAGCATCGTGGAAAGCGACAGGCTGTCCGTTTCGCGGCACACGACCACGAGCGCCAGGAACAGGGCCGGCTCGGCCAAGGCGGAGAAAGCGGCTTCGCGGCTGGCGCCCATGCCCTCGAAGGCGCTGCCTGTGTCCAGCGCCGCGAGAATGGTGGCGAAGCGCATCATGCCGAAGACGTAGCAGAAGAGCACGAGGTCGCCGGGGAAATGGAGCAACGCGGGCGCGCTGCCCAGCGGCGCCACGGCCAGCGCCACGGCCGCGCACGCCAGCCCGGCGGGCGGCCCCAGGCGGAAGACCCACGTCGTGGTCTGGCTGTACGTGGCGCCCTTGCCGAAGAGCTTCCAGAGGTCGTAGTAGAGCTGCGCCACGGGCGGGCCCTGGCGTCCGGCGAAGAAGGCCTTGACCTTGTTGATGATGCCCGGCAGCAACGGCGCCAGGGCCAAGGCCAGCAGAAAATGAACAAGCGGCGCGACGGTCATCTCAGTTTCCACAGAAGCAGAAGCAGCGCCGTAAGCGCCACATAGAGCACATAGACCTGGACACGGCCCTGCTGCACCCACCGAAGCCGGCTGAAGAACCGCGCCGCGCCGGCGAACGCCGGGCCAAACACGCGCTCGAGGAACAGGTCAGGCGTGTGGGAGTGGAAGGACGACTCTTTGGGGAAAAGGCCCTCGGGCGGCGTGACCTTGGCGCGCGTGGGCAGCAGCGCGCCAAAGGCGCGGATCATGGGGTGCGCGAACGAGGACGCGGTGTATTGCATGCGCGCCGTGGGCCGGGCATAGCCGCAGTCCCACGTCACCGTGCGCTCCACGCCGCGGCCGCGCAACAGCCATCCGCGCCACAACCACAGCCCCCCCGCTAAGACCGCCAGCGTGGCCGCGGCGGCCGACACGCGCGCCAGCAGCGCGGACGCCTGGGCCAGCGCGGCCACGGCCTCGCCCGGCGCCGGCGCCAGCACGCGCGCGGCCGGCGCCACCAGCTCTAGCGCCAGCGGCGAGGCCAGCCCGATCAGCGCGCAGGCCAGAGCTAGGATCAGCATGGACGCGCGCATCAGCCAGCCCGCCTCATGCGCCCGGGCCGCTTCCTCCGCGCGCGGCTCGCCCAGGAAGACCATGCCCGCGGCCTTGGCAAAGCAAGCCAGGGCCAAACCGCCGATGAGCGCCAGGGAGAGGATGACCACGATGGCCGGCGCGGCCTGGGCCGCTTCCAGCCCGGCGGAACGAAACGCGCCCACGTAGATGAGGAACTCGCTGATGAACCCGTTGAACGGCGGCAGCGCGCTGATCGCCGCCGCGCCCACAAAGAAGCAGGCGCCGGTCCACGGCATGCGCTTCATCAAGCCGCCCATGCGATCCATGTCGCGCGTGCGCGTGGCGTGCAGCGCGGCGCCCGCGCCCAGGAACAGCAGACCTTTAAACAGCGCGTGGTTGAGGACGTGAAGCAGCCCGCCCGCAAAGCCCAGCGCCGCCACGGTGGGCGACCCATAGCTGACGCCCAGCAAGCCCACGCCCAGGCCCAGCGCGATAATGCCGATGTTCTCCACGCTGTGATAGGCCAGCAGCCGCTTGAGGTCGTGCTGGGCCAAGGCGAACAGCACGCCCCACACGCCCGACACCGCGCCGATGGCCACCAGCGTCCACCCCCACCACGGCGGCGGCGCCCCAAACCACGTCAGCGCGCGCGCCAGGCCGTAGACGCCGGTCTTGATCATGACGCCGGACATGACGGCGGAAACGTGGCTGGGCGCGGCGGGGTGGGCCTCGGGCAGCCACACGTGCAAAGGAATGAAGCCCGCCTTGGCGCCGAAACCGAGCACGGCCAGGAGGAACAGCAGCCCCGGCGCGCCGCCCGCCGTGAAGCCGGAGAAGTCCGTGCCGCCCGAAGCGCCGCCGAGCAGCAGGAACATGGCCAGCAGCGGCAACACGCCCAGATGCGTGGCGATAAGGTAGATGCGGCCGGCGCGGCGCGCGTCCTCGCGCTCGTCCTCGAACACGACCAGAAAGAACGACGCCAGCGCCATGATCTCCCACGCCATGAGGAAGAGCACGCTGTCGGCCGCGGTGAGCACGAGGGTCATGCTGGCGGCGAGAAGGTTGAAGAACATCCACGACGGCCCCAGACGACGGCCCGCGTAGGAGCGCATGTAGCCCGCGCCGTAGACGGCGGCCAGACCGCACAGAAAAAGCGTGGCCGCGACGAAGAACGCGGACAAGGCGTCCATTTGCAGACACAGGCGGCCGATGGGCAGAGACCACGCCAGGTCGAGCCGCCACGCGGCGCCGCTGAGCAAACAGCCGAACGCGGCGAACAGCCCAGCCACCGCGCCCGCCACGGCCCCGCCCGCGCCCACGGCGCTGGACCAGCGCGGCGAGGCGATGAACAACGCCGCCAGCCCCGAGGCCGCGAACAGAACGATGGCGATGGGAACAAGCATCATGGCGCTGGCGCTCCGTCAGTGGCTTCGGGCCCGCTCGGCCCGGGCGGCCGCTTCAAGAATCTCCGGCGCAGGCGCCTGCCTGGCCAGAAGGGCCCTGAACCCCTCGTCGGCCACCACGGCGGCCAGGCGGGAAAGGAAAGTGACATGCACGCGCTGGTTGGGCGTAATCGCCAGAAAAAGCGCCCGCGCGGGCTCGCCGTCAGGCGCGCCATAGTCCACGGGCTGCGCCGGGAAGAACAACGCGGTCATGGGCAGCGCGCCGGGCAGAATGACAGGATGGCGCACGTGCGGGATGGCGATGCCGCCGCCCACGGCCGTGGAGCCCAGACGTTCGCGGGCGATGAGCATCTCCGTCAGCAAGCCGCGATCCGCGTCCTCCGGCAGCGGCAGCAGCTCCACCATGCGGGTGAGCAGCTCGGCCGTGTCATTGCCAGCCACGCCGTAATGCACCCCGCCGCGCTCGAGCGAAGCGGCCACGCTGTGGACGTCGGCGCTCTCGCCGCCAAACGCGCCAGGCGGAACCTCGATGCGGCGAGCCGTGGCCCACTCGAGCAACTCGGCCGGGCTGATGCGATAGGCGCCCTGCACCCGCTGGGCGGGCAATCCGGCGCTCTCGATCCAGCGCAGAACCGTCCCCTCGGAGACCTTAAGAGCGGCCGCCGCGTCACGCAAAGAAAGCTGCATATAGAACGGGGGCTCCGACAAGTACCTTCTGGGGTGAGACGCTGCCCCTGCGGGAGAATAAGTCACGACCTGCAAAGAACAGTGTACCCGATCCGAACGGCGGCGTCAATGGCGCGGAGAGGCCAGGGATCAGGTGTTGTCCTTGAACCACTTGAGCAGATCGGCGGCTTCCTTCTCGGTCTCGATGCCAGAGACGATGTAGTAGACCTTTTCGTGGCGCAGTTCGCGGTGCAGGAACTTGACTTCGTCAACCGTGCCGCGCAGTTCCAGTCCCTTGCCGCGGGCTTGGAAGGCCTTGAGCGTGTCGAGCCACTTGACCTGGGGGCCGGCGCCTGCGCCTTGGACCCACTGGATGACGGCGATGTTCTTGATGGCGCACACATCGTCCATGTGGGGCAGGGCGTTGGGGCCGTCATAGTGGTAGATGACGTGGTCGAGGCTGGCGGCCTCGCGCTCGAGGGCGGGGATCATGAAGCGCCGGCCCATGGCCGGGCTGATCATGCAGGCGAAGTCGCACTGGAGCACGGCGAAGCGCTTGCGGCTCCACGCGGGGATCCATCCGCTGGCGCCGGCGCTGGCCATGTTTCCGGCTTCGTAGGTCCCGTCATAGAGCGTTTCAAACGCGTCCACGATGCCCTTGAGCGCGGCGTCAATCTTTTCCGGGACTTCGGCCAAGTCCATGCAGAGCCGCTCGGGCGAGCGCATGGCGGAAAGCGCGTCGAGGTTGCCGTGGAAGTCCTGCTGGCCAAGGAGGAAGCGGCCTTTGGCGACGGCGGCGGCGGCGCGGTAATACTCGAGCAGGCTCTGCCAGGTCTTGTTGGCGGGGTTGAAGCGCAGGGGCAGGACGGCGTCCCAGTCTTCGACAAAGGGCTCGGCCCAGTTGGTGTGGTCGCTGTCGGGCGAGGTGTGAAGCTCGGCGCCGAAGAAGGCGGCGTACTGGTCGGGCCCAAAGCCGGGCTGGAACAGGGGCGGCAGGTCGCCCAGAAAGAGGCGCGTTTCGGCAAAGGCGTCGAACATCTCGGCGGCCTGGCGGAAGCCGTGGACGAACCCGGCGAGCTGGCCGGGCCGGGGCCGCTCCGGCGCGCCAGGTTTGGGCACGCTGATCAGCACAGGCGGCCGTTCGAGGATTTCGCCCTCCCAGAAAGCGTCCCACCGCTTGGTGACTTCGTCCCAATCAGGCTTGTGGAAAAGGGGCATGTCAAGGTTCCTGGTTCTATGGATAAGCGGAGGTTGCGAGCGGGCATGATAGCCGGGCTTTTGCCACGGCGCAAGGGGTGGGGCTGCCGGCCAGCTCCGGCGTGACTGACTGGCCAAACCCGTCCGACGATGGAGGCTGCCGCTCAGCAGCCGGCCTTGGCGGCCTGGCGCAGACCTTCCAGCGACCACGCGGCCAGGCGGGCGCGCTGGGCCAGGGGCCCGCGCGTGGAGCCCAGGACTCTGGCGGCGAGGCGCAGGGCGAACGCGGCGAGCGCGAGCCGGACGCGGCGCGCCAGGCGCAACCGCCCCGCGCGGGCCGGGCCAAGCGCGTCGCGCAGCCAGAGGTCATGCGCCGCCTCCCAGCGCAGCCGGCGCTTGCGGGTGGCGTCCATGGGCGGCCGGTCGCTGAGCAGGTACGCGGCCAGGTCCACGCGAAGGCTGAGGCGCCACCCCCGCCGGCGCGCGGCCAGGGACCAGCGCGCGTCGTCGAAGCGGAAGGCGCCGTCCAGCGGCCAGGGACCGATCTCCAACGCAGCCTCGCGGCGGACCAGGGCGCAGTCCATGGGCAGCCAAAGGGCCAGGCGGGGATTGGGCCGCCGCGGCGGCGGCGTGCCCAGGGCGGCCCGGCGCAAGGAGGGAGGGCGGAGTTCGATGGGCAAAGGCGCGCCGCCTTCGGTGAGGGGGAAGACAGCGGTTGCGGCCAGGCGCGGGTCCTGGTCCATCTGGCTGGCCAGGTCCTCGACCACGCAAGGCGCCACGACCACGCCGGGCGCGAGGAGCAGCACGTAGTCGGTCGCGGCCGCGGCGAGGGCGGTGTTCTTGGCCGACGCGAGCGAAGGCGCGCATGGCCGCACGGACAGGCCAGACTCGAAGGCGGCGGCCGGCCCCACGCCAAAGACGCCGGCGACGCGCGGCAAAGGACGGGAGCGAAGCACGCGCAGCGTCTCGGCGGCCTGGGGGCAGGGGCCGGGCGCCAGCAGCGCGACGCTGACGCTGGGAAGGGGCTGTGCGCTCATGCTGTGGCCTTGGGGCGCGGCTCCAAAGACTTCGAGGACGACGTCCCGTCGCACTCGTCCATAGGGTCTATCACGGCGCCGGGGCGCCAGCCTTGGCGGTCCCAGCCCCAAACTCAATGAGCGGCGCCAACGCCTCGGCCGCGGCCGGGGTCAGCTTGGCGGCGGCGCGCAGGTCCTGGATGTCCTTGAGCGGGCCATGGTCGCGGCGCCATTCCAGAATCTGGGCGGCGCGGCGCGGACCCAGGCCGGGGAGCAGCCGCAGCTCGGCCTCAGCCGCGGCGTTGACGTCCACTTTCCACGCGGCCCGCGCCGCGGCGTGGACAACGCTGGGCGCGGGGTCAGGCTGGGCAAGGATGGCGGCGCCCGCGGCGATGAGCACGGCCAGAACGAGCAGCAGGCTCCACTCCACCCGGCGTCCGCGGTCCGGGCGCGGGCGCCCTTGGGCGGATGGATCAGATGTCAAGTTCGCGCACATCCAGGGCGTGCTGTTCGATGTAATCGCGCCGGCGGGCCACGTCTTTGCCGGCGAGGATGGTGAAGATGCGGTCGGCTTCGACGGCGTCGCCCATCTTGACGCGGAGCATGGTGCGCGTGCCGGGGTCGAGGGTGGTGACGGCGAGCTCGTCGTAGTCCATTTCGCCCAGCCCCTTGTAGCGCTGGACATCGAGTCCGGCGCGGCCGACCTCGCGCAAGGTGGGCAAAAAGCCGGCCGGGCTCCACACGGGCCAGACCTTGTCCTCGACAACCAGGGTGACCGGAGCCTTCTCGGCCGGCTCGTCTTTGCGCTGGTCGCGCGTGGCGAACAAAGTGTCGGGGCCAAAGCCGAACTTGGCCAGCGCGTTGAGGGCGGCTCGGATGTCGTCGCGCTCGTGGAACTCGACGATCTTGACGCTGGCGCGGCTGGCGCCATTGCCTCCGGCGCGGCCCGGCCCGGCGCCATTGCCGTTCCCGCCGCCATCGTCGTCCACAATCTCCTTTTCGCCGGCGCTGAGAAAGCGCTTCAGGTCCTGCTCGGTGTAGAAGACGTGGTGGCCGCCGTTTTCGCTGACGCGATAGAGGGGAAGCTCGGCTTTGTCCGAAGCGGATTCGAGGTACTCCTTGAGGCTCCACTTGCGGCGGCGCATGAGGCGTTCCAGCTCCTCGAACCGGCTGCACGCGGCGGACAGGGCGGTGACGTCCGCCGGCGAAAGCCGGCGCCGCTTGCCGCTGGCGTCCGTGGCTTCCACCGCGCCCTCGTCCAGGGCCAGCTCGATAAGTTTCTGCTGGAACTGGCGGTCGTCGTAGAGATACTCCTGGCGCTGCTTGCGGCGGATCTTGTACAGCGGCGGCTGGGCCACGTAGATGCGGCCCTGCTCGATGAGCTGGGGCATCTGGCGAAAGAAGAAGGTGAGCAGCAGCGTGCGGATGTGGGCGCCGTCCACGTCCGCGTCGGTCATGATGATGATCTTGCCGTAGCGCAGCGAGCCGGTGTTCATCTCCTCGCCCACGCCGACGCCCACGGCGCTGATGAGCGTGCGGATTTCCTCGTTGGCCAGGACCTTGTCGAGGGTTGTCTTTTCGACGTTGATGACCACGCCGCGCAGGGGCAAGATGGCCTGGAAGGAGCGATCGCGGCCCTCTTTGGCCGTGCCGCCGGCCGAGTCGCCCTCCACCAGGAAGATCTCGGTGCTTTCGACGTCGCGGCTGGAGCAATCGGCCAGTTTGCCCGGCAGGCCGCCGCCGGACAACATGCCTTTGCGCCGGGCCAGGTCGCGGGCCTTGCGGGCGGCTTCGCGCGCGCGGGCCGCGTCGTAGGCTTTGGCGCAGATGCTCTTGGCCGTGGAGGGGTGCTCTTCGCAATAGGTGGCCAGGGCTTCGTTGGTGAGCGATTCGACAATGCCCTGGATGTCGCGGTTGCCGAGCTTGGTCTTGGTCTGGCCTTCGAACTGGGGGTTGGGCAGCTTGACGCTGACCACGGCGGTGAGGCCTTCGCGGTAATCGTCGCCGCTGAGCTGCTCGCCTTCCTTTTTGAAGACTTTCTGTTCGCGGCCGTAGTTGTTGAAGGTGCGCGTCAACGCGGAGCGGAAGCCGCTGAGGTGCGTGCCGCCTTCGTGGGTGTGGATGTTGTTGGCGAAGGACAGGACCATCTCGTTGTAGCCGTCGTTGTACTGCAGCGCGGCCTCAAACAGGATGCCGCCTTCGGCTTCGCGGGTGATGTGGATGACATCGTTGTGGATGACGTCCTTTTCGCGGTTGAGGTGCTGCACGAAGGCCTTGAGGCCGCCCTTGTACTGGAAGGCGTCGGTCTTGTCGGAACGGTCGTCCTGAATGGTGATCTTGAGGCCGCTGTTGAGAAAGGCCAGTTCGCGCAGACGGTTGGCGATGCGGTCAAAGTCGAAGTCGACCGTGTCGAAAATCTGGGCGTCGGGCTTGAACGTGACCTTGGTGCCCACGAGCTTGGTCTTGCCCCGGCGCTCGACCGGCGATACGGGCACGCCGCGGCGGTATTCCTGGAAGTAGACCCATCCGTCCTTGCGGACTTCGACGGTGAGCCACTCGCTGAGCGCGCACACGCACGACACGCCCACGCCGTGCAGGCCGCCCGCGACCTTGTAGGTGTTGTTGTCGAACTTGCCGCCCGCGTGCAGCGTGGTCATGACCACTTCGAGAGCGGACTTGCCGGTCTCCTCGTGCGTATCTACGGGGATGCCGCGGCCGTCGTCGGTGACGGAGCAACTGCCGTCGGCGTTGAGGCGGACCGCGATGTTCTGGGCAAAGCCGGCCAGGGCTTCGTCCACGCTGTTGGCCACAACCTCTTCGACAAGGTGGTGCAAGCCGCGAACCGTAGTGTCGCCGATGTACATGGCGGGCCGCTTGCGCACGGCTTCGATGCCGCCGAGAATCTTGATGTTCTTGGCGGTGTACTCATTCCTGCCGGCGCTGTTTTCCGCGGCCGCGACGTCCTGCGTCTCTTTAGTCTCTTTCTCGCTCAAAGCTGCCCAGTCTCAACACAATGCGCTCGATGAAGGGCTTGGCGATCTCCGCCTGAAGCGCCTTCAGGAACTGGCGTTTGCGAAACTCCAACTCGTGCAGCAGCGGCGCGGAGGCGACCTCCACCTCCAAAACGCCTGACCGCACGCGCACGATGCGCGTCTGCGCGGCGCGCTCTCCGACCGCGCGCGTCCATGCCTCATGCACCTCGGGCCGCTTCATCCTCTCGGCGAGTCCAGAGCGCTTGAAGTGCTCTTTCAACACCTCGCCCAAGGGATGGATCCATGAACTCCCGCCCTCAAGGTATCTTTCGAGTCCACGGTCCACGAGAATGGCGTCCTGCAGAGCCGCCGCGGCGGCGGATCAATCGGTGATGGGCATGGTCAGATACAGGTAGTCGGACCCGTCGCGGATGATGGCCGCGGTCACCGAATCGCGGAGCTCCAGCTTGACCCCGACGTCGCCCAATGTCTTGAGGGCTTGTTCCAGAAAGTCGGGGTTGAGGGTGATGTGGGCCTGATCGCCGGCGTACTCCACGGCGATCTCGACGCGCGACTCGCCGCCCCTGGACGAGGCGGACGTGAGCACCATCCGTCCCGGCTCCAGCTCGATCTTGACGGCCTTGGCTTCGTCGTTGTCCGACACCAGCGCGGCGCGGCGAACCGAGGCGGCGAAGTTGGCCGCTGACAAGTCGACCTTTTTGTCCAAGTCTTCGGGCACGACCGCGCGGAAGTTTGGAAACTGGCCCTCGACAAGCTGCGCCACAAGCTCGGCGCTGGCTGTGCGGGCAAAGATATTCCTCTCCTGCACGCGGACCTGAATGACCTCGATGTCCTTGATCATGCGCTCGATCTGCAGCGCGCCTTTGGTCGGGATGATCACTTCGCATGTAAAAGGCGCGTCTTTGTTGGCCTTGCGCTTGATCCACACCATGCGGCGTCCATCCGTGGCCACCATATCCACCTTGGACGACCCTTCCTTGGCCACAAGCAGCACGCCGTTGAGGGCATAGCGCATCTTCTCCGGCGCTGCGGCAAAGTAGCTCTTGCGGATCATCTCTTTGAGGATGACTCCCTCCATCTCCAGGGAGGCTCCATCGGGATAGGAAGGGAGGCTTGGAAACTCGTCGCTGCTGTCGCCCAAAACGCGGAACCGGTTAGAGGCGGAGCGGATGACGCAATTGGGTCCATCGCTCTCGAAGTGCACCTTGTCGTCAGCCATCTCGCGGACGATGGAGGCGACGCGCGCGGCGGGAAGGATGATTTCTCCGGGCTCTTCCACATCCGCGCCGCTGAGGCGGTACTTCATGCCTATTTCAAGGTCCGTAGCGAGAAGGAGGATTTCTTCCTTGGTGGCGACGATTTTGACGGCTTGGAGAACGGGCTTTATGTGGCGGGGGTCAACGACCCCAATGATCATCTGCAGCCCTTCATTGAGAGGCGCCCTATCACAGATGAACTTCATTGATCTCGTTCTCCTCAGATATGCGTTAAATGATGGGTCTATTATAACCTAAGTCTTCATACAATTCAATGCCGACAGTTTGTGGAAAAATCGGGACAACAAAGTCACAAAACAAGTAATTTTATATAGTTGTGATAAACATTCCCGTGTTAATGCAAATGTCGTGATCCCGTCGGGGAGGTAGATATCTTGCGCAGCGGGAAGGGCATGTTGACATTGGCTTTTCTGATGGCAAAAGTTGGCGCCATTCAGGCCACAGGTTATCCAGAAGTTCGTGTCTCGTTTTCCACAGGTTGTGGACGGACGCAAGCCACTCATTGGGGTTGAGCCTTGGTGGAACTGGACTTCTCCAACTCGCTGGCAATGTGGCCCAGAGTGCGCTGCAATTCGGCGTCGGTCTTGGCCTGTTCGCGGATTTTGCTGTCCGCGTAAAGAACCGTGCTGTGGTCGCGGCCTCCAAAGTAACCGCCGATTTCTTCCAGCGAGTGGTTCGTTAAAGATCTGGCCAGATGCATGCAGAGCTGCCTGGGGAAGGCGATGGATTTGTGGCGCTTTTTGGACTGGATGTCGGTGACGCGGACGTTGAAGTACTTGGCGATAGCCTTGAGGATTTCGTCAATGGTGACGGAGCGAAGCGAAGAACCGGGCTCGTGCAGCGCCTTGCGCGCCAGTTCAAGGTCGGGCTTTTCTCCGGTGATATTCGCGTATCCCACAATCTTGGTGATGGCCCCTTCGAGTTCTCGAATGTTCGTGGTGATGCGCGACGCGACAAAGTGAATCACGTCCTGTGACAGCGACAAGCCGCGGAGTTCCGCTTTTTTCTGCAAGATGGCGACGCGCGTTTCATAGTGAGGCGGGTCCAGACGCGCCACAAGCCCGCTTTTGAAACGCGAGACCATGCGTTCCTGCAGGGCGGACATCTCGCCGGGAGGCGCGTCCGAGGTCAGCACAATCTGCTTCTGCGCGTTGTAGAGCGCGTTGAAGGTGTGGAAAAATTCCTCCTGGCTGCGCTCGGCGCGCGTCAGAAACTGCACGTCGTCTATCATCAGCGCGTCGGTCTGGCGGTAGCGCTCGCGGAACGCGAGGAGTTCGTTGCGTTGAATGGCGGAGATGAAGTCGTTGACGAACTGCTCGCACGAGAGATAGCGGATGCGGAAATTGGGGAAGCGGCCCAGCAGCGAGTGGCAGGTGGCTTGGAGCAGGTGCGACTTGCCCAGACCTACGGATCCGTGAAGGAAGAGGGGGTTGTAGGTCGTGCCCGGCGATTCGGCGATAGCGATGCACGCGGCGTGGGCGATGCGGTTGGAAGGGCCCACCACGAAGTTGCTGAACGTGTAGGAGGGGTTGATGCGGAAGCCTTGGCGCTGGGCCAAGTCGCTGGGCGTCAGCACCGTCTCCGCTGGCTTTTCCGGCTCGATGGTGATGGTCGAGTCCACCACGAGCTGCACGGGCGCGCGCTTGCCCAGCACGGACTCGGCCGCGTCTTCCATGACGCTCAGATACTTGTCGTGAAGCCAGGACTCGATGAACTCATTGGGCGCGGCGATGAGAACCAGCTCGTCCGTAGCCGCCTGAAGGCGGAGATTGCTGAACCAAGTCTGAAACTGCTGCGGTCGTATATGAAGCTGAATATTCTCAAGAAAACGCGGCCAAAACTCTTCCGTCGAAAGGCCCACCTGCGGCTCTCCAGGACTATGAGTCATTGTGGATAACTTGTTGGAAACCTGTCCGCAGACTGTCGGGGAAGGATGTGCCTCGCGACAACATAAAGCATTATATTGTAATGATTTAAGGCTATTCTACCCCCGTCTGTTTACGGACGACGGACCATCTCAGGCGACTCAGCATCGTAGCACCCGCGCAGACGAGTGTCAAATGGACGAGAGACACGATGACCGCTTTCCGTCTGACATGTTAGACATGTTGGACGGATAAGAACAGAGGCACAGTGGTTTTTTACGCGTGGCCGCAGGGCTCGTTTTTCTGGCTGTGTTTGACCACAGCCAGGTAGAAGTCCACCACAAGCCCGTGGACAAGGTGGAGCAGATAGGCCATGAGGGGCAGCACGGCAAAGAACGCGCACATGTGGAAAGGCGAATCGAAATAGGCGACTTTCGCGAACGAACGGACAATCGCTTCGCGGGTGCTGGGGTTCATGAACATCTCCGCCAGCAACCACAGCGTGCCCACCGAAAGGCCCAGCCCCAGCAGCGCCGGCGCCGCGGCCAGCACCGCGCGCACTACCATGTTGATGACGGCCAGCGCTGTTTCGGACGGCGAGGCGGCCTTTTCCGTCACGGCGAGGTTGACGGTCTCTTTGGGATTGAGCGCAAAAGCAGCCACCACGGCCATCACCAGCGACTCGGCCAGCCAAGGCCAGAAGAACTGGAGGTTCTTGCCGAGCACGGCCAGGCCAAGTCCCACGAGAACGGATGCCACCGCGCCCAGCGCCGCCAGCGCGCCCACGCAATCGAGCAGCGGACCCAGGCCCGGCGCGGCCGCTTCCTGCGCCAGCACGCGCTGGCCCGCCGTGGCGAAGCGCGCCGACACATAGTGCAGCGCAATCGAGAGCAGCAGACCGGTGAGGCCATAGGCAAGATAGGCCACGGTCTTCAACTGGAACATGGTCACCACGCCCAGGATAAACGTCAGCAAGCCCGCGGCCAGGATGGCGTGGATGCCGACAAAGGCGAGCAGATCGCGCGTCCGAGTCCAGAGCCAGGGCTTGTGGCGCAGGAAGCGGCCGAGGTCGAGCCCCCGTTCCATCAGGCGCATCAAGGGGGTGATGAACTCCTGGACTTCGGCGTGACCGTGGTCATGATCATGGTCGTGCCCGCAGCAGCAGGGAGCCGGCTCCGGAGCAGGCGGAGGCGGCGCCGGCGACGGCTGGGCTTGTGACTGGACCATTTCCGGCTCCAGACCCAGGGTCTCGTCGTGCGGGCTTGCTTCTTTGGGAACATTCTCCATGGACGCTCTCCTTGCTGGCGCGGCCGCCGGCCTGGCGGCGCTTGGGGATAATGATAAACCCCCGCGCACGAAAAGCAAGGGCAAACGCCGGACGAACGCGCCCGCACGGTCCTGCCCCTCTCTCGGCGCCTTGTTCGTCGCGCCTGTTCCTCCTAGTGTGGTGTTTCGGAAATGCCTTGCATGTCCGAAACACCACAGGGCGGGCTAACTCGATACTTTAGACGCCTCAAGCGCCGGGTTTGTGTCATGTAGTGTTTCAGAAATAGCTTTGCTATCTCTGAA
>Ga0116147_1003870_pt1 | contig 13799 bp, 10 predicted proteins | sample AD_JPNHG3_MetaG_FD_89749 | JGI IMG/M metagenome (GOLD analysis project Ga0116147, IMG submission 89749) | Active sludge microbial communities of municipal wastewater-treating anaerobic digesters from Japan - AD_JPNHG3_MetaG | ecosystem: Engineered > Bioreactor > Anaerobic > Digestate | place...
CGTAGGGTACGGAACCCATGACTGCGGTCTCGGGCCAGACCACCAGATCCGGCTTGGCCGCGCCCACGAGACGGGACTGGCTGACCAGCTGTTCCCACTGCATCCGAACCGTCTCGTCGCTGACCTCAAAAATGCAGGGCGCGTTCGGCTGGATCAGCGCGATCCGGTACACGCCGCTTCGCCGTGCTTCCCGGTCCCACACGCGGATTCGTCCCATACCCCAAAACCATACGGCGAGCACCACGACCAGCGGCAGAAAACTTTCGATCGAACGCGCAAACCTCCCCGCCCAACCGTACGCCGGAACGGTCGTCCGCGGAACCGGACGGCACCGCGCGACGAACGGTTCCGCCATCCGCTCCAACAGGCTCGCCACCGCACCGTTGCCCATCACAAGCAGTGCGGACACACCATAAACACCCGTGATCGACGCCACCTGAATCAACGCCGTGTTGTCCACCTGACTGACCCCCAGAAAGTTCCAGGCGAATCCGGAGAACAACCACCCCCTCACAACCTCGGCCCCGACCCACAACAAGGGGTCGAACACCGCCACCGTTGCCACGCGCCGCCATCCCGGAGTCTGCCCCGCCCATCCCCAGACGCGGGCCGAGGCCGCCCCGGTCATGGCCAGAAACAGTGCGCACCACGCCGCCAGCGCTCCCTGTCCCAGCAGCACCAGAAACCATGGGCCGTTGTTGCGGATGATCGCCGGAAACCAGCTTAGTGTCAGAAGCCAGAAGAGCATCCCGCATAGCCAAGACCAGCCGAACGCCTCACGGGGACGGCTCCGCCGGATCACCAGAAACAGCGGGGCCAGCGCCATCCACATGCCGTGAACCTGCGCCTGCGGCGGAAACGCCGCCCACATCAGCAGTCCGCTTGCAACCGCCGCCGCCCCTTTGACCCACCCCTTCCTCAGTCGCGTTATCACCCTTAATCCCTACACCTTCTTATACGCGCACCAGACAAACGTCACCGTCCCCACTCCCCACAGCAGCGCGATGCAATACCACGGCGAAAGGTGCGTCACCTGCGACAGGGTCAGCGGTCCGAAATCACGCCACGCCTGCACGCTTGTTTTCAGCCAAGGCTCGGCCTCGGCATAGAGCGCCGCACCCGCGAACATGCCCGCGATCACGAACAGCGCGTGCCACCGACCCTCTGCGACCGCCCCAACCGCCGTACCCGGACAGAATCCCGCGACCGCCCATCCCGCGCCGAACAGCAGCCCTCCGACAATCACACCCGTATTCAGCGTCCGGGGGCTCATCGTGATCTGCCCCGCCTCCGCCAACAGTTGCAGCCCCACGCTGCCGACCAGAATCGCCGACAGCATGAATTTGATGATCGTCATATCGCGGAACATCAGGGCGCCGACCTGTCGGTCGAAGCGCAGCACCCCGGCCTTCTGCATCAGGAACCCGAACAAACACCCGGTCACCAGACCCAAAAGCGGCTCACTCATACGCGTCCCTCCGCTTGCCGATCAACCGGATGAGGAACACCCCGCCCGTGAAAAAACAGATCATCCCGACCAGGCCACTCACCGAAAGTTGCATCGCCCCGCTGAGCCCGAGCCCGCTCGGACACCCCCCTGCCAACCGTGCGCCGAACAAGGCCGCCGCTCCGCCTAGAAACCCGCCTGCCGCGCGTTTCGCCACATTCGGCCCGAAACGCTTGCGCCAACGCTCCGGAACCCATTCGGATTCGAAGGTGCGGCCGCTCAACGCCGCGATCAGGGCACCTATGGCGATCCCGCACACCAAACCGGCCTGCCAGTCCCAGACCCCGGGGTGCGCTTTCAGATACGCATTCCGGGACGCGTGCCCCGGGAGGATCCGCCGCTCGATTTCCGCTGTGGCCCGCACAATCGTGGTGGAGGCTCCGAGATATACGGTGCGTCCCGTGACCCGCGTTGTGGCGTAAGCCGACGCGATTGCGAGCAGGCCGGTCAACGCGCCCGTCAGATAGGGATTCCAGCGTCGCTCCCTTTTTTTGCTGATCATTCCGTCTCCTTTTCCGCGTCCGGACTGGACGGGGATTAACGATAACACGCCCCGAAAGACGGGTCAATCGCGCACGAATCCGCTCTTGCATAATCCGGCATACCCGCTTATCCTGTGCCGCGCTTTAAAGGAATCGCATGTACTGCACATTGCTGAAAGCCAAACTGCACCACCTCCGGGTGACGCAGGCGAATAAGGAGTACGAGGGCAGCCTGACGATCGACGAGGATCTGATGGACGCCGTCGGTATTCTGAATTTCGAGAAGCTGCTGATCGCCAATCTCGATAACGGCGAGCGGTTCGAAACGTATGCCATCCGCGGTCCGCGCGGCAGCGGCGTGGCGTGCCTCAATGGTGCGGCCTCGTATAAAGGCCAGATCGGCGACCGCCTGATCGTGATGGTGTGGTGCCTGCTGGACGACACCGAGCGCGCGGCGCACCACCCGAAAATCGTTCGCCTTGATGACCGCAACCGCATCGTGGCCACCGCCCTCTGAACGCGCACCCTGCCGAACGCGACGCGATTGTGCGGGCAGGGATTCCCGCGCATCCGGCTTGTCCGCCCTTTTTTCACCTGAGCCGTGCCCATCCTTACCGCCAACCGATTCCAAATCTTTTCTTCTGCGCGATTGACATCCGCAGTCGGGGATGATTAAATGACCCGACTTTTCCGCATGGGAAAGGCCCGTGGGGGTATAGCTCAGTTGGTAGAGCGCTTGAATGGCATTCAAGAGGTCGGGGGTTCGACTCCCCCTACCTCCACCATATATAAAAAAATAAACCCGGGTGCTTATGCCGGGCAGTCCTTTCCAGAACGTCACGTCACATTCGCGTTTTATTGGCCCGCGACGAGCGGCTTGCGGTGTCGGGAACGCGGGTGTCCTCGCCCGTAACGGCGGATCAGCCGGATCGGAGGCGTCCCCGTTGCAGGTCGAGTGTCGCGGGTCGCAAGTCAACGTACACGGGAACGGGGACGTGAACGGGCACACCGATCCTGATACCGGAATCCCCGGCTTGAGCCCGGCGGACGTGTTGTGTAAGATCGGTGGTTGTCATGACTCGTGTTCTGTTCCCCCTTCATTCGGGTACGGCGCATCACGGTTGCGCGGCTGGCGGCGGAAAGGAATGCGGTCATCGGGGAGGAGATCGCATGGGTCAAACTTGGGGGCGCGTTATTCCGCTATCGATCAGTCTGTTGCTGGGCGGCTGTTCCGGCATGGGCGTGGCACAGAAGGGGACCGTGCTGCACGTCGCGCCGGACGGAAACGATGTCTGGAGCGGACGGCTGGAACGGGCCGCAAAGGGTGACGGCCCCTTGGCGACGCTGGATGGCGCGCGTCGGGCGGTGCGTGCCTTGCGGACATCCGGCACCTTGCCGCCGGGACCGGTGACGGTTCTTTTCGCGCCGGGCGTTTATCGGCAAACCGCGCCGCTTTTTTTCACAGAACAGGACGCGGGTACCGCGGCATCGCCGGTCCGGTATGTGGCGCGGCCCGGCACGGAAGTGATTTTTTCTGGCGGCATCGTGATCTCGCCGGACTGGGAAGTCCGGGACGATGCGGCGGCGGCCCGGTTGGATGCGGCGGCGCGGCCCCATGTCCGGATCTATGACATTGGAAACGGTCGCCTGCCGGAGATCGCCGAGCCGGGCCAGAAGGGTTGGTTCGCCCCGCTCTGGATATCGGAAAACGGAATCCCGCTGACTGCCGCCCGCTGGCCCAATACGGGATTCGTGAAAATCGCGGACGCCACGCGTTCGAAAAAGGGATCGGCCCCTTCGCCGGAAGCGAACGGGTTCACCTATGCGGGTGACCGCCCGGACCGGTGGGTTGGGGAGGCTGATCCGCGCGTCTCCGGTTTTCTCGGCAACGACTGGGCTGCGGCGAATGTGCGCGTCGCCTCGATCGATCCCGCTCTCAAGCGGATCACGCAGGGCAAGCCTTCCAGTGCGTACGGTTTCCGGAAAGGAGGCCGCTGGTTCGGGTACAATCTTTTGTGCGAGTTGGACGCGCCGGGGGAGGTTTATGCCGATCTGAAGGCTGAACGCCTTTTTGTGTGGCCGAAGACGGACACGAAAAATGCGGAACGTGAGGTTGCCAGATGCCGGGCGCTTCTGATTCTGCGGGAAACCGCCCATCTCACGTTCGAAGGGATCACCTTCACCTCTGCGTTGGAGTCCGGTGTTGAAGTCAGGCGGAGTGAGGATCTGGGTTTCACGCGCTGTCAATTCCGCTCCATCGCGGGGACGGGGCTGCTCATGGAGTCCGTGCGCCGTGTGCGGGTGGCCGGATGCGAGTTCACCCATTTGGGGGCGGGCGGTCTCTCCGCCTCCTCGGGCGACGCCCAGCAATTGACGCCCGGCGGGCTGGTCGTCGATAACAATCACTTTGCGTTTTTCGGACTCACCTCTCTCAGCTATGCGCCCGCCCTCCAGCTCAGCGGCTGCGGCGCACGGGTGACGCACAACCTGTTTCATGAAGGCCCCCATGCGGCGATCCTGTTCGGGGGACGCGAACACCGCATCGCATACAACGAAATCCACAGCGTCTGTCTGGTGGCAGGGGAAATGGGTGCGATCTATACCGGACGAGACTGGACCCTGGTCGGCAACGTGATCGAGAACAACCATATCCACGATATCTACCGTGCTTGTCCGCAACCGACCCGGGGTATCATGTTGGATGACGGTGTGGGCGGTTTGACCGTACGGAACAATCTTTTCGTGCGTTGCGCCGAGGGACTTTGCCTGGCCGCGATCGGTAACGTGGTTTCCAACAACATGTTCGTCGCGTGTTTTCCGGCGATCGGCACCTGGCGGAACTGGACCGCTCCGGAGGAGTTTGACCTCTCCATCCGGAACAATGGCACGCGGCTCGCGCGGTTGGCGAAAGTGCCGGTGGACGCGTCGCCATGGAAGGAGCGCTATCCGGAATTGGCCATGCTTCGCGACGCCATCCGGGATCGGAAACCGCGTCCCGCCGCGACCTACAGCCGGATTGTCGCCAACGTGGCTTGGAAGGGCGCGGGCGAGTGGATCCACAACCACTACAAGACGTTTGACGGATGGGTCATCGAAAACAACTTGGTAACGGAAGATCCGCTGTTTGTCTCTCCCGAGCGGGACGATTACCGTCTCCGGACCCAATCGCCCGCACACAAAAAAGGGATCCGTCCTCTGCCCACCGAAAGAATGGGACTGTATGCCAGCTCCGAACGGGCGGTGTGGCCGGTTTCGCATCCGGTCAACACCGGATGCGGCAACCTGACGTATGTTCCGTCATCCGACAAAAACTGAAATGCCGCCGTCTCACTTTTCCACGGTCAGCGCCACATAGGCCAGCTCGGCGTCCGGCAGACCCGCGCCCCCTTTCACCTCGATATGTGCGTGGGTCGCCTTGTCCGGCGCCACGGCTTCGAGCCGCGAGTCCGGATGGGCTAACGCATGCTCTGCAAGCCGTTTCCCCTCGCGCTCATGCGTGGTGAAGCGCAGCACCGCTTCGGTGCCGGGACGTTTCCATTCGAGATGGACGCGGCAGTTCTGACCCGGCTTGACGGGCACCGCCTCGGTGCGCCAGATCCGGTCCCGTCCGCGCTGGTACCACATGTCCCGGTGGTCGGGCGAGGTCCACCGCAAGGCGAACGCCGGATTGCGCAACAGGTTCCCGCTGACCCGCGCGGGCGGCATCACGATGTCGTACACGGTCTCCGCGCCCGAGACCGTGACCGGCCCTTCGAACAACTCGCTGCCCGGACGCACTGCCAGCAGGCGGTAGGTGCCGGGAGGGAGATTGCGGAACCGGTATACGCCCTTAGCGTCCGCCAGGGTCGAATACGAGGTGCCGGCGAGCATCACTTTGGCCGGCACGCCGCCCAACGGGCCCGGCACGGTCTCGCTGGTGACGCGGCCCTGCAGCACACCGCCGCCGGAATCGGTGCCGAGCAGGGCTCCAAGCGTGGCGCACAGATCAGCGGCGTTCCGGGCCGAAGCGTTGGCGCACATGAGGATCAGCGGTTCGGCGGCCGCGCGATCCCCAGCCGCGACCAACGGTTTGATGCGGTTGGCGATTTCGATGGTTTCGTTGTTCAACCGTTCCTGATTCGCCCAGTAGGCCTCGAAAGCGGAAGCGTCATCGTTCCCCAGCACGCGGGGGACATATCCTGCAATGCTGATCTGTTTGCCGTTCAGCCAGTTTTCCATCGGCCCGTGCAGCGGGCCGTGTTCGAGGATCGCGTGGGGTGGCGCACCGGTATCCTCTGTGAAATGCAGCAGCGCTCCTACCCAGCGCGCGGCGTTCTGCGCGTTCTCCGTGCGCAGTGCCTGTAACGCCCGGCGGAAGTAGTGGCTGAACAACACCTTGCTGTGCTGGCCGTACTTACCGTTCTCGCAAAGAAAGGAGTGCGAGTGCGATGTGTGAGGATGCGTCGGACGCTCAGGCGTGAACAAATAATCGTCAAAATAATAGGTTCCGCTGAGCTGCATCCAAACATCTGGAATCCAGCATGTGTTGCGGAGTTGCGCCGTTTCCGTTCCCAGTGCCCGCGCCAGCGGCGCATCAGGCCCGATGGCTGCCACCGCATTCATGGTGATGTCCGGATGGGGGCCCCACGCGGACAGTGTCCCCGCAAACAGCAATCCGGCCAGCGTGAGCCCTCCCCGTAACCCTGCGCAACCGCCTGCTGAAACGTGCCGCCCGACCGGGCGTAACGACAAATCGAAATGTTTTTTCATGTTGACAGCATGCGGATTTCGCTCGGGGCTGTCAAGCCGCGTAATCGCTGGTTACGAATCCGGCCACAAATCGCATTGCACTTTTTGCCCCTGCTTTTCGTGAAGTTTCCGTTTCATGGTTTCATCCAAATCGGTATCGGTATCGGGATCGCTATCGGAATCGATTGTTTAACCACGGGACACTTTCTTTGGTTTCAGGGTTTCTGGTTTCAGGGTTTCATGGTTTCAAGGTTTCATCCAAATCGGGATCGGGGTCGGGATCGCTATCGGGATCGATCACTTAACCACGCTCACGGGATGGCACTGCTCGGGTTTTTATCCACAGATTTACACAGATTACACAGACTTTTTTGGGGCATCGCTCGGGTTTTTTTGGAACGTCAGGGGAAATTCCTGATTTTCATGAAGTTTCATGGGTTTCAGGGTTTCATCCAAATCGCTATCGGGATCGGTATCGCTATCGGGATCGATTATTTAACCACGAACTCACGGGATGGCACTGCTCGGGTTTTTATCCACAGATTTACACAGAGTACGCAGATTTTTTGGGGCATCGCTCGGGTTTTTTTGGAACGCCAGGGGAAATTCCTGATTTTCATGATGTTTTATGTGTTTCATGGTTTCATCCAAATCGGGATCGCTATCGGTATCGGTATCGGTATCGATCATTATAAATTGTGGCCGGGGGAGTAATCACATCTCGGCGAGCCGGTCGAGCAGTGTGTCCATCTGGTCATCCGTACCGATGGTGATCCGGAGATACTCGCCGGTCGCAGGTCCGGGGAAATAACGCACCAAGATCTTCGCTGCCTTGAGCAGATCAAAGACCTGTTTCGCATTGCCGTCCGGCGGACGCGCGAAGAGGAAGTTGGTCTGCGAATCACAGACGCGCCAACCGCGGCCGCGCAATTCAATCGTCAGGCGTTCGCGCGTCGCGCGGATTCTCCGGACATTCTCGTGCATGTGGGGCAAATCGTTCAGCGCGGCCAGTCCCAGAGTCTGGGAGATCATGTCCAGATTGTAGGAGTCTTTGATTTTGTACAGCGCGGCGATCAGCGCTTCCGGACCCACGGCGTACCCGAACCGGAGCCCGGCTAGCGAAAAGGATTTGGAGAGCGTGCGCAAGACCAGCGTGTTGGTCTGGCCCGCCTCCAGAGCGAGACCCATGCAGGAGGTGTCGGCGAAATCGCCGTACGCCTCGTCAACCAACACCACACCGTTGAACGCGCGGCAGAATGCGGTCACCACCGGTTTGTCGAACAGCATGCTGGTGGGCGCGTTCGGATTGGTCATCAGAAACAGCGAAGCCTGGTAAGCCTCCGGCATGCGCCAGCGGAAATCCGCTGTCAGTTCCACCGGACGTTTTTCCACATTGCGGATCTCCGTCAGTACCGGATAGAGCGAGTACGAGGGCGTGAAGTAGCCGATGCTGCCGTGGTTTTCCACAAAGGCGCAGGTGCTGAGCGCGAGGATCTCATCCGAGCCGTTACCGATGAAGATCTGGCGGTCCGAACAGCCGTGGATCTCCGCGAGACGCTGACGCAACGCATGGAAGAGCGGATCAGGGTAGAGGCGCAGTCGGGAACAGTCGAACGCGGCCAGAGCCTCGGTCACGCGGGGACTGGGAGGATAGGGGTTCTCGTTGGTGTTGAGTTTAATGATCCCCGGATCGCGCGGTTGCTCACCGGGGGTATAGGCCTGCAGGGCCGCAATGCTCTGACGGATGTACATGATCGGATAGTGTATCAGATTCCGTGCGTCCGGCAACCGTCGCGAACCGCAAACGCTCCCTGCCGGTGCGGCGGGACGTTCACAGCTATGCGCCATCGGTGCGGAGCCGGACCGCCGAAACCGCCGCCTCACCCAGCCCTTTTTTAGGTTACTCCCCCAGCGGGATCACGGCCTTGACGCGGTAGAACTGCGTGGCGGGCGGCGGGCCGACGGGTGGAGCGGTGTCGACCTCGCGCGTCATGGTGGCGCCCGCGCCGGGAGCCATCACGCCCAAGCCCGTCGGCGACCAGTCATGGGGCGACAGCGTCGGCGACCGCCACAGCTCGTAGAAGCGGGTCTGCTCAACAGTCCACGTCAGGCGGTTGGTCGTGCTGGACCGCGAGAACGCGGTGAAGGCCAGCATCGACTGGCTGTCCAGCGGGTCGGTGTCGGCGCCGTATTCGTCAACGTCGCACACGCCGTCGCCGTCCGCGTCGTGCGCCCCGCCCGCCAGGGCGGTGAGGCCGCCGGTCTCCCGCATCTCCCACGGGTCGGGGATGCCGTCGCCGTCGCTGTCCGGTCCCGCGCTCAGCACCGTCGTGCGGACGCCGCCGAGGCTGATCCAGCCGAGGTTCGCTCCCCACACATAGCCGCTCAGGTCGCCGGTTACGAGATTCACCCGCGGGTCGCCCGTCTCCTCGAAGGCGATCCAGCCCGCGTTCGCGCTCCACGCCAGCCCGCGCAGCTTCCCCGTGCCGTTGTGGTTGACGCCCGCGTCCGCGCCGTCCGCGTTGCCGTAGGCGTAGCCGTTCGCGGGCGAGCCGTCGCCCAGCGTGATCCAGCCGAGGTTCGCGCCGTACAGGCAGCCCGAACAGTACGACTGCCCGATCACCGCGCCGTGCGCGCCGTCCGCATAGGCGTTGACCCAGCCCGCGTTCGCGGCGTAGGCATACGGCCCAGCTGGGTCGATCGTCGTGCCGGCGCGGGCCTGCGCGCAGCAGAGTGCCAACGCAAGTATCCGAAGTGTCTTCATGGGGTCACCTCGAGAAGTTAGCCCACGGGCTCAGCCCCGCCGCGCCGTTCGTGGTCGACAGCACTCCTTTGGCAGTCACAATCGGCCCATGGGTTACCGTCGTAACATCGACACTGAAATTATACGTATGCCCGATGCAGGTGTTTTGAACAGCCAGGCTTGGCCATGATGTGGAAATAAAGATGCCATGGGTCGAAGTGCCTTGGGTGCCTGACACCAAATTCCCGTCGACCTGGAAAGCGCTACCATAAAGACGGATGCCGGCAGACTTGTTGCCATAGAGGGTGCACTGTGAAATCCGATTTCCCACAGCCGTATTGTTCTCCTCATAACACGTGCATTCGATTCCGTAGGAATTGTTGCCGCTTATGTTGCATCTTTCAATGACGTTTCCACAGTAACAGCCGTTGGCAATATAAGCGTAGATTCCGCCACTTGCATTATCTTGAATCATGCAGTTTCGGAACTCATTGTGATTGCACTGGCCGGATCCGACTCGTATATAGACTCCTTCTTGCGCATTCTTTCTGAACGTGCAGTCGGAGATCGAGTTGCCATCACATTTGCCTGCAGAATCGCCATACCAAGCGCCGGCCAAAACGATGCCGCAACAACCGTCGCTGACCCTGCAATTTGCGATCCGGTTGCCGCTGCAATCCCCGCCACTGGTGCCATCCAGCAGGATTCCTGTAGACACGGAACCGCTGATCATAAGATATTCGAACAGGCTGTGTTGCGCATTTACAAGCCCAAGTCCATTGCCAAAGTTTTTGATCGTCCCATTCCTGACAACAATGTTGCGGCAGGGGGCATTCGTTTTTCCATCAACAAAAACTCCGTAATCGTATGTCCCCCGGTCACCGTTGATTGAAAACCCCATCAGATCCACCGTGACATCGTTCGTCGAGATGATGATACCGGAAGATGTTGTCACAAGATTGGCGGTTAAATAATACGAGCCCGGCTGCGTGATTGTGTAGGGCACGTTCATGATCGGGGTTCGCGGTTCCACCTGCGCCAGCGTCTTCATCGACGGGCCGGGGGCGCCGGGGGGCGGCGTCAGGCTACCTTGCGCGAGGGCGGTCCCCGCGCAACATCCGATCATCACCCCCGCAGAAACAGTCGCACACAGTTTACCGAACATACGCCTCTCCTTCCCTTGAAAGGATTGCATCCATTCATAACCCTGAGACCGTTTTCAAAGCATCGGCACAGACAAACAGGTCATGGCCGAACAGTGAGGACATCACCTTATCTTTAGTGTCGCAGAAATTGGGATTGCGCGTCAACACCGATTCGTAATCGGTTCGTGACAGGGATGTGCGAAGATCATACGTTTCTGGGTTCCATTACGGTGCCATCGCTATCGGGTTCGGGACCGCCGCCACCTTTACACTCGTCATTGCGGGCCGCTTCGTGGGCGCGACAGTCGATTCCGATAGCGATACCGATACCGATTTGGAGATTTGGATGGAACCGTGAAACACATGAAACCAGAAACCCTGAAACCTTGAAACCAGAAACCCTGAAACCGTGAAACCGTGAAACCCTGAAACCCAAGAAAGTGTCCCGTGGTTAAATAATCGATTCCGATAGCGATACCGACCCCGATAGCGATTTGGATGAAAACCTGACCCGTGCCCGTTTGCGTACCCGTGCGCGATGACTCCTCTTCGTGTTTCGTGTACGGGGACGTGAACCGCTCCGCTGTGCACGCACTCTGGCGCAAAGAGCGTCGAGGCCGCCGGTCTTCCGCATTTCCCACAGGTCGGGGATGCCGTTGCCGTCGCTGTCCGGGCCCACATTCAGCACCGACCGTGTGGACGCTTGACTTTTCACCATTCCCCCGCATACTGAAACCTGATGAGAGATGTGTTTTCGGTTCCGAATCCGGTTCGGAGCATGGGATAGGGGGTAACAATGAAAAAGACGGTTCTTTCCGCCTGCGTGTGCTGGGCTGCGCTGACGGGTGTGGCGGGCGGCAACGACTTGATCATCTGGGATGACGCCGGAGCCGGGGATAAATGGGATCTCGCGTATCCGGTCGGCAACGGGCGCCTCGGCGCCATGCCGTTCGGTAATTTTCCGAAGGAGAAGATCCTGATCAACGAGGAGACGATTTGGCATCGCGATCCCGCCAAACTCATGCCCGAGGAGGGGTTCACATATCTGGAAACCGTGCGGCGGCTTGAGGCATCCGGCGATTACGCGGGCGCAGACCGGTTTTTCGAAAAACAGTTTCAGCCAGACGGCACCAACCCGGACAGCTATCAGCCGTTCGGCTGGCTGGAGATCGAGTACGTTACCGTATCGCCCCTCCGCAAACGGTACCGTGAACTTGACCTGACAACCGGCATTGCGAAAAACGTCTATACTCTGGACAACGGTTCGGTAATCACCCAAAACGTTTTTGCCTGCGGACGGGATGACGTGATCGCGGTCACGATCGCTGCGGACAGCCCAATCCGACTCCGTGTGCGCATCGACGGCGGAACGGTCCGGGGCAGGGAGATCATCAAAGCGGGTGCCGCCACCGGACAGGACGCCACCCGGTACGTCGGACACATCCGTGTGCTGTCGGCCGACAGCATCCGTGCCGACGAGGGGTTTCTCGACATCGCGGGTGTCGGGCCGATCACCCTTCTTGTGGCAGTCGCCACCGATCTTGACCGCCGCACGGCCGGCGCCAAACTCCCTGAAGGCTGGCAGCAAAAAGCGGCCCGGACTCTGGATGAACTGGACGGCGTTTCGGGGGACGCGTTGCAGCGGAGGGCCGTGAATGAGCACCGGCAATACTTTGGACGCGTGGAACTGGATCTCGGCAAGACCGCTGATGCCATTCTGGCCTTGTCCACCCCGGAACGTCTGAAGCGGATCCAAGCCGGTAGTCAGGATGACCCGGACCTGATCGAAACGTACTTTCAGTTCGGCCGTTACCTGTTGATCGCCTCCTCGCGTCCCGGTTCTTTCCCCGCCAACCTGCAGGGTGTTTGGAATCCGCACGTCAAAGCGCCCTGGGGTTCGGACTTCCATCTGAACATCAATCTACAGATGAATTATTGGCTTGCGGAAACGACCAACCTGCCGGAAACGCACCAGCCTCTGTTTGATTTCATCCGGTATTGCCTGCCGTCCGGGCGCGAGATGGCGCGTCGCATGGGCATGCGAGGATGGTGCATGGGACATGCCACCGATATTTGGGCGAACGCGCGGGTCATGTCCTCGCGCGTGTATTGGGGGGGCTCTTTCTTCGGCGGGCAGTGGATGGTCCTGCATCTCCTCGATCATTACCGGTTCAACCGGGACAAGCGCGTGCTGGAAAATAACTGGGACATCCTGACCGATTCCGCAGCGTTTGCGGAATCCTGGCTGATTCCCGACCCCGCGACCGGGCAATTGCTGTCGCGTCCGTCGAGTTCACCCGAAAACGCGTTCCGCTATGCCGCGGCTGACGGCGTGATGGCCAAGGCCGCACTTTCGTCCGGAACCTCCTTCGACCAGTTTATGATCCTACAGGTTTTTCATGATTATCTGGAGGCGGCGGAGATTCTCGGCCGCACGGAAGAACCCCTCGTCAAGACGATCCGGGCGGTGCTGCCCAAGGTCTACCGTCCGCGTGTCGCGAAGGACGGACGCTTGATGGAGTGGCGGCTGCCTTTTGAAGAGGTCGAGCCCGGACACCGGCATATCTCGCATGTGCTGGGCGCGTACCCCGGCAACCAGATTGATCTCGACGGGGATTCGGTCATGCGTGACGCGGTCCGCCGCACGCTGGAATTCCGTTTGAAGCATGGCGGTGCGCACACCGGCTGGAGCAGAGCCTGGACGATCGGTATCTTTGCGCGTCTCTCCGACGGTGCCCGCGCCTATGACAACCTGCATGCGATTCTCGCGAAATCGACGTTGCCGAACCTCTGGGACAACCATCCGCCGTTTCAGATCGACGGCAATTTCGGCGCCACGGCGGCGATCGCCGAGATGCTCCTGCACAGCCACAACGATCAGATCAACCTGCTGCCGGCCCTGCCAGCGAATTGGCCGACAGGGAAGTTCTCAGGATTGCGCGCGCGCGGCGATTACACTGTCAGCGCGGTGTGGCGGGACGGCGTCCTGAGGGAGGCGGAAATCCGCGCGGGGCGCAATGCGGCCGGACCGGTCCGCGTGACCTGCCAAGGCCGGACCCGGACGATCTCCGTGAAGCCGGGCAAGACGAGCACCTTCACGCCGGGAGGGTGAGACGGGCGTCTGCTCGTCCGGGCAAGCAGGCACTTGCCCCTTCCCTTCCTGAGATGTCGCCATCGGGATCGGGTTCGGGACC
>Ga0116147_1003875_pt1 | contig 13786 bp, 14 predicted proteins | sample AD_JPNHG3_MetaG_FD_89749 | JGI IMG/M metagenome (GOLD analysis project Ga0116147, IMG submission 89749) | Active sludge microbial communities of municipal wastewater-treating anaerobic digesters from Japan - AD_JPNHG3_MetaG | ecosystem: Engineered > Bioreactor > Anaerobic > Digestate | place...
AATCCGCCTACCTGCAGCAGCGATGACCAGCTAGGCGTGTGACAAGCCGCCAGGTGGAACAGGCGTATCGCGGATCCCATCGCGATCGCATGCACCGAAAGTCGGACGGCGAACGGGGCGCACGGACTCATGCGATTGAGCACGGGTTCGGCAAGCACGAGAATCACGATCGATTCGAGCACCGCGGCGATAATCATCAAGTTCTCGATCATGGCGCTACCTCGTCGGCTTTTTTCTTGGCGATGCGCAGCAGGAACGGGCCGAGGATGCGATGCGACAGGAAACCGACGCCGACGGCGAACGGATACTGCAGCTTCTCATGCACGCCTTCCCCCTCCAGCACATGAACGCTGCCGAGGATGGCCATGGCTGCCGGAGTTGAATATCCTGCGAGTACGGAAGCCGTGACACTGAGCGCCGCGCGACGCCACAGCGGCATCGGATCGGCGTAGCTCAAGGCCCAGAATGCGCCCCACAGGCCGGCCAGCATCAGTTCGGGGCGCAGTCCGAGCGATATTCCCCACAGCGATATGCCAGCAGACGATACGGCGGCAACGGCCGCAGATGCCGATGTTGTTGGATCGGTCATGATCATTCACAGGTCTATAGACATGCGATTACCCCGCCGGACAGCCGCCACACAAAGTCGCGCGTCCTCGGGTTCCATCCGGCATTTCCGTCGTGACCAGCCGACCAGCCGACAGACTGCGCATTGATGTTGTCGTGCAGGTTGTAGAAAATCGATTTTGATTTGTCTGCCGTACCGCTGACCAGCGGATCAATCCGCGACACGGACCCGGAATGCTGTTTTATGTTGGAGATCCCAAGGGACTGCTGCACGAAGCCGCCAAAGCTGTATGTTGCCGGGCCAGAGTAAGCGAGCGTCGGCTCTGGGGCGGATATGGTAGTTGTCAGCGAAGCAGAAGAAATCGCCATTCGATTGCAGTGCAAATCTACGCTGTTGTATTGGTGATTGAATACCTGCCCGGTCAAGTCCGGGTGCCGGTAGCCGTCGACATCGCAGTAGTAGTCAGTTGAGAAAGAGCGGACGATCTGATTCCACGCGTCCACATGCGTCGCCCAAGCTCCCGCCATCGGGACAAATGATGTGCTCGCCTTGACCAGCACCAGCGTCTCAGACTGATCGTATCCGGCCATCAGCACCTCCTCTTCAGCCTGCGCCGGAGTAGAGATAACGTAAGGGCCTCTCACATATTCGTTCCAGCGCACTCGATACGCTGGAGCGGTGAATCCTCCCGCAGGGAAGTACATATCGCCGATGTCTTGGCGAACATAATCGTGATAATAGACTTCCCAGTAGATATTCGAATATCCGCCCAGCGACGTGTAGCTTTTATCGATCTGCCATTTTTGCGAAATCGAACAGGCCAAGGCATCGTCAACCGTGAGTTCCCACACGCTGACGATTTTGGGATAGCTGAACGATACCCCGTTCGGCGTCAGCACCTGGTAATGGCAAAGAGCGACTTTGTGACCGCTCGGGCTCTGGTTGATCGGCAGAACGGGATTCCACCCCCACGATGCGCCACCGGTGAATCCGCTGACGGCGTAAAAACGTGTTGGAGAAGAAAAGGCGCTTGGGTCTAGGTACCAGATCGGATATTTGTTGCTTCCTGCGCTCGGGGTCCACCCTGCCGGCAATGTCGAACTGTCGGGAGAGGTCAGCGTAAAACTCCCGATCTGCACAGAGCTGCCGACGACGCCATTGATGGTCAAAACGCCGTCGTTGAAGATTTGCACCGTCACCGAGGTGGCTGTCGCCGTTCCGTTGCGGGTAGCGCGCAGCACATGCACGACGCCGTTGGCGTAATGCAGCCACCTTGTCGGCCCCACCTCGAACGTCGACAGCGGCGAGTAGCGTTTGTTGTCGCCGTAGAGAATGGCGTCCTTGAACCATTGTTTGCCGGCGGCGGCAAATCCTGTCGGCGTGTCCGTGGGAGGGTCTGGAAGTCCATCGATCGCCACATAATGCGCCGTTGCCGATGTCGGAGTGTTGTACCCGCTCGGCGTGACCGTTCCGGCCGGCGTTTCGATCCCGGCAGATGTCATCCAGCCATGCCACGGCTGACCGAAATGCAGTGCATCGGAAAGGTCGGAACACGCCACGCCGGAAGCGTTGCGCAAATCGATCGGTGTAGGACGGTCCGCAGGAGGAACCTCCAGCGCGCCGAGGAATCCGCCCGGCGTCGCCTGCCCGATGACGGCGAGCTGCGATCCGCTGCTGAGCAACGAAAACTGTTTGATCTGGCCATTTGAGTACGTCAGTCGGTTGCTCAGTCCGTTTTCTGTCGATCTGCGGTTGATACAGGCGGGCGGCGTCCCGGATGTCGAAGGATCGGAGTCAGAAGAAAAAAGCCACTGGAAGGCGTAGGCATCCTGCCGCAGCGAAATAGACTTCATGCGGCGCAGGGTGAATTCCAGCTTCAGCGATCCGGCCGTCGCACTGATCCGGTCATGCCACTCTCGCGTCGACCATGCCGCCTCGCAAATCTGCACCGCGCCTGCCGTTGGCGAGTAGATCGAGGCCGCAGTTCCAGGACTGGAGAAAAAGAACTCTACCAGCGTGAGGTTTGCCAGCTTGGCGGACCATCGTTTGAGCGGCTTTCGAGCGAACGAAAAAAGCCCATCGATCGATACCAGCGCCGCGCGATCCGTGTGCCACTCGCGCAGGGTGTACATGTCGATGGGCTGCCCGGCGCCAATCGGCTTCTCCGTCAGCGGGCTTCCCAAGCAGGCCGGTTCGGCGGACCGATACGAGGGCGGAGCAGCAGTTCCCACGCGCGCAGGAATCTGCACGTCGATCGGCACGAACGGCAAAACGCGCTGCTCGATCGTGGTGACACCGACGCCAGCAGCAAGCCGCTTGCGCGCGCGTACAAGGTCAGCGATCCGCGTAACCATATCAGTTGGTCGGCGCCCCGCTTACCGCGCTTCCCGTGCGCGTCGGGATGGCCGGCAATGCTTGTGCGGCCGGCAGCACTCCGGGCTTCTGCGTGGTGACGCCGACTCCGGCAGAAAGGCGGTCGAGCGTCGATACAAGCCCTTTCGGATCTTGGGTGTTTTTCGTGCTCATAGCGTGATGGTCAAAATATCCTCGGGCAGTCCGGCGTTGTAACTGCTGGACAGCGCAACATTGGCCTTGTTGCGCTCGGCCGACGCCACGCCGGGGAAGGTCACGGTGATCGTGTGGTCGTCCGATGGACCGTAGCTGAAAACCGCAGTCGGAGACCCGGTAAGCTCGGTGCTTCCCGGACTGGTGCCGGCTGGCGCAGTGTTCGGCGTGTCGGAGTGCGTGACGCCGACGCCGGCAACGGAAGAAATAGCCAGCGAGAATTGAGTGACAGCCTGCCCGGTTTCCGGCGACAGGACGTGTGCAACGGTGCGCACCTTGCCCACGGCGTGCAATCCTGGCACGTTGATGTCGACCGTCAGCGGCAGATCAAGCGACGGATTGAGCGGCACCGACGCGGTCACGTAGTTGTGGCGGTGACTGCCGGCGATGCGTGTCTTTGCCACCTGGATAAGCGTCTGCATGGCGTTCTGTGCTGCCGTCCGGTTGGTGTCGGCCGTCAGCGTCACGTCTGCCGCCGTCGTGTATCCGGATACCGGCGTCGCCAGATCCATCGGCGGGATACCGCTTACGTCGTTGCGGTAAAGCGTCATCGAATTTTCTGCGGCGACAACCTGCGGATAGACGCCCTCAAGCGCCCCTTGCAGCTTGTCCGGCAGCGTGCCGACAGCGGCGATGCTGTTCGGCGCAGACACCGTGATGGTGTATTGCTCCTCGATCTGCTGCGCGTAGTCGAAACTGACGACGGCAGTGAAACCCATACATGAGAGCGAGTCGTAAGGCCCCGGCGTGAAAGTCCCGATGGTCGTGTTTGGCAGCGCGTCGTAACTGATGCTTTGAATCGTCCCGCCGGCCGCCTTGATGGCCGCCTCAACCGACGAGCGCAGGAGGAACCAATTGCCGGCAGCGACGTGCGCGGCGATCGTGCTGCTGGTCACGTAGCTGTACGTGATCGGGTATCCCTCGGCCTTGACGCGCGGAAAGCGATACCCGAAATCGATCTCTATCGAGTTGATCAGCGCCGTCCGCGAAGCCAGCGCCAAGCCGGGCGACTCGTCGAGAATATGCGCATTGGTGAAGGACAAATCCGGCGTCACTTTCGCTGCCCATGCCGTCAAGCGCAGACTTCCGGACGGATCGAGGTCGAGCGCAGAGGCCAGCGTAGAAAGCCGGTCCTGCGCCCGTCGCCATCCCGTTTCCGCCGAATTGAATATCACGTTGCTGTAGTAGCTGCTCGGAATGGCTGCGTCGATGGCCGAATTGCTCATCGCGTCGATTTTGCCCTGCAGGTCGTCGGTGCACAGAATCGCAATTGTCCTGTGCACGAGGTTGAGCGTCGGCGTGTCGATAAGGCCAGTGAAAAGCCTTTGCACGTTGGCCGGCGACCCGCTGGCATTGTCGGCGATGTCGATCGTTACCGATTTCCCTACCCAGTTCGCCACGGCAAATGAGGTTCCTGCGGCCGGGCGAATGGTAAATTCTGCCGTCCGCGCGGACGACTCCTCGGCGTCGATGCGAATTTCTCCGACCACGCGCGATGACACGTCGCTGCCGTCAACGGTAACGATCGCCGTCCATACGCCCGCAGTGCTCGTGCTGCCGGTCCCGCTATAGGTCGCTGGCACGATTACGACTCCTCGGCGACGATCGACCAGCCATAAGAGGCTGTCTCACGAACGCCCTGCTCCTTCGGCCGGCTGACGTAGCACTGCAGGAGAGGGTAGTACATGGCATGGTATCCGATTGCCCCGGCAACCGCGTCGAGCGTCGCCACATTGCCGGCCATCGTCGCCGCCGTTACCTGTGTCGTTTGGTCGGCCAGTAGCGCAACGCCCCACGGCAGATATCCCGTATCGCTGCGCCGAGCGGCCGGAAGCGTTGCCGACAACCCGGAGCAAACGACAGCACGCGGCACGATGCACGCTACGGACATCTGCGCGGAGTAGTCGAGCGACGACAGGCCAAACGGAAGCCATCCGCCGCCGGTAATCGTCGTGCGCCACTTTTGCCATGTAATCTGCTTGATTGCCGATCCGCCGATGGTACGCAGCATCAGTTCGCCGCCAATAGGCTCGTAAGTCTGCTGCAGCTCCAGCGCGGCAAGGTCTGGAATCGACACGCCACCGATAATCAGCGCTTTCACCGTCTCGCCCCCTTCTGCAGCGCGACACGCCGGAACGCAACCTCAAGCGCCGCCTGTTGATCTGGCGCCATCGTCGCCTCAAAGCTGCCCATGCCGGGAAAGTTGAACACGTTGGGACTGCCGGACGATGCCGGGGCTGCCGCAGGAGCATTGACCATTCCCGCCGAGGCCAGAGCCGACACCCCGCCACGGTTGAGCGTTTCGAGCATGGCGCGCACGCCCGGCTGCGCCACCACGTCAGCCCGGATAACCTGTTCGTATGGATGAACGATCCCGCCCGTCGATCCGGTGTAGCCGCCCTCAGCAAAGCCCGGTGGCGCGTCCGATCCGCCACCGCTGGCGGCGACTGGTTGCCCTTCCTGCACGGTTTTGACCGTTACCGTTACCGTCTTGTCCTGCAACTGCCCGAGAGCCACCAGCGTCGTATTGATGCCGTCGATTGCCTGCTGGATGTCGGCCTCGATCTTGATTTTTGCCGGCGCGTCGGTCAGCTCCTTGATTTGCGACTCGACCTCTTTTAGCTTGTCGGCGAGTGCCTGCGTGCGTTCTTCTTCCGTCTTCGCCTCGCCCTGCTTCATGCGCGCGCGGGCGGTATCGATCTGCGACAGGTGATTGCCGATCGACTCTTGACGGCGCGCTTTCTCTTCGCTGTCTTCCATCGCGTCGACGATTTTCTTCTGCGCCTCAAGAATCTTCTCGTTCGTGTCGAGCAGTTTCTTGGCGGATTCGTTGCGCCCGGCATAGACTGCGACGCTTGCGATTCCGACCATACGGCCGGCCTCGTCGATTTCCCGCCCGGCCTTGTCCTCCCGGTTTTGCCGCACGATCTTTTGGTCGTCCGGGCTGAGCAGCCGTTCGCGCGTCGCCGCCGCCGCATCGGCCCCGCTCTGCGCCTTGTCGGCTGCAGACTGCAGCAGCTTGGCAGCTTCGTCCTTGGCAGACTTTGCCGACCGCACCGAATCCTCAAACGCCTTCTGCAACGCTTGGTGCAGCCGCTGCGCGTCCTTCAGTTGCTCGTCAGTACGTTCCTTGTCGGACTTCAGGATCTCGGCATTCGCTCCCTTGGCCGCCTGCACGCGCAGATCTTCCAGCTTGGATAACTGGATCTGCAGGTCGGTTTCGAGCTTCTTTTTCTGCTGCGCAAGCTTTTCGGCACTGGCGGCGGCCTTTTGGTCGTCATCCCACAGCTTGCGCATGGCTGCCGCGTGTTCGTCGGAAAGCTCTGCATAGGCTTCATACAGGCGCCTGACCTCAGACAGGTTGCCGGTCAGCGCGGCCTTGACCACGGATGCGCCAAATGCCGCCGCCGTCGCCATCTGTTGCCAAACGACAACAAGCGACAGAATGCCCTTGGATAGCCAATCCAGCAGCGTGCCGAAGCCGGACACCGCTTTTGCGCCTTCGCCGACCAGATACGAACCGAGCTTGACGAGGGTTGGCAGGAGCTTTTCACCAATCTGAATCTCAACCGACTTGAGGATAAGCCCCATGTCGCGCTGCTCTTCCTTCAGCTCCCGCGTTGCCTGCACTCCCTCCTGACCGACGATCAAACCGAGTTCCTTGGCGCGCGCGTTCGCCTCTTCCATCGCCTGCGTAGTCAGCTTGAGGATGCCCATGACCTCTGTCCACTGCCGGCCATAGAACCGCATCCCGTCCGCGTTGCGCTGCGCAACGTTGGTCTGTGCAAGCAGTTTTTGATTGACGCTCGCCATGATGTCGCCGATTGGCTTCAGCGCGCCGGTTTGCACGTCCCTCGTTTGCACGCCGAACGCTTGGAACGCCGCCTCGTTGTGGCTCAGTTGCCGCGTCATGGCAAGCGACGCCGACGTTACCGCGTCCGCATCAAGGCCGATATGCTTCAACGCAACCGCCATCACGCTGGCTTCCTCGGCGGTCGTCCCCATCGCCTTGGAAAGCTTGGTGATTTCCGTGTTCCAGTCGTTGGCCGCTTCTACGGACGCCTTGAACATGGCGCCGCCGGCCAGCACGGACGCCAAGCCGGCCAGCGCGGCCTGAAACTCCGTTACCGGAGCTTTGAGCGACTTCAGACTGGCAGACATATCCGCCGACGCCGACTTGAGCGCGGCGCGCGTGTCCTCGATCGCTTTCTTTGCCGGTCCGGCGTCGCCGCCGAATTTGACGTCGACGATGTTGTCAGCCATGGAATTTGCCCAAAAAAAAGCCGCCCGAAGGCGGCGCGGTGTTCGTTCTTGACGAGGCTACTTTTGGCGCTTGCGCGCGGCTTCCACTTCTTGCCGCCTCGCTTCCTCGTCGCCGATGTCTTTCTCGTATCGCGCCATTCGATCGACGGCAGACAAGTCGGCGCCGGTTACGCGCGCGCTGCGGCCGATGGCCTTGAACAGCTCCGCATGTCGTTTCCAGTTTTCAGCCTGCGCGCGGCTTCTCTCGGCGTCGGTAATGGGGATGTCGGTTTTGAGTTCGAGCGGCTTGGCGCCCGGCGCGCAGGGGCGCTCGGTGTAGCTCGTGCGGCCATCGATCACGCACTTGTATTGCGCCACGGCCGAAAAAGGAAGGAGGAGACAGGCAAGAAGAAAGGCGCGCAGCATGGCGGCAATCCTCAACGGTCGAGCAGCGTTACCCCGAAGTGATAGGAGCCGTCCGGCAATCGGTGCTTGCTGATAATCAGCTCCATCGGCTTGTCGAGTGTGACCAGTTCAATCAGCGCCGATTCCAACAGAATGCCCGACAAGCCCGGAAGCCAATAGCGCGAACCTTTGGCAATCGGTCGGTCGTCTGGTTGATCTGTCCCCACTCAGGCATTCTAACGCGCCTTGGCCGACTGGGTTGACTCATTTGCCAGCGCAACAGCGGCGAGATATGCGCTCCACGTGTAACCCCACACCCCCGCATGCCCGTGCGTCACAAGGATACACGCGGACCGGTCTAGGTCTGCTGCGCGGCATTGGCCAGCGTGGCGCGGGCGGCCTGGGCCAGGGCCGCCCGCGTGCGGAAAAAATGCGGGTTCAGCGCCTTGCAGGCTTCGATCAGCGGCTTGAGTTCGGACGGCGCGCAAGCCTCCATTTCTTCGGTCGTCGCGTCTGACATTTCCGCCAGGTCATCGATGCCGAAATCCTCGAATGCCAGCGCGTGAATCACATCGCAGGACTTGAGGATTTCGCGCCGCCGCAGCCAGTCGCGCACGTCTGCAAATGTCAGCTCCCGGACCGTGACCACGCGCGGCCCGAGATGGACTTGACTCGTCAGAGCCATCAGGACGCGATCTGGATTTCGCAGAATTGCGAGTTGGTCGCCGCTGAAATCGTCGAATCTTTGAGCGCCATGAACGGCAAAGACAGTACTCCGAATTCGTCCCCGATCAGAGACAGCGACTGCGCGCTGCCCAACTTGGCCTGCCAGATCTTCGCCGCCAGTTGTTTGCCCGAATTCACGTCGATGCCCTCGAAATGAATCGACACCAGCGGCGCAACCGCCTGCAGCCCCTGCGCACTGGTCGAGAGCAGCGGCGTGTAATCGATGGTGATGGCGTCGCCGGAAGTCACGGCCGGCGTAGTGATCGTGCTCGCAATCTGGACGCCGCCGGCAGAGTAGGTGAAATCAGCCGACAGAATGGCCGTCCCTCCCTTTTTCAGCACAGGGGCTACGGTGATGTCGATCAATCGCTTCGTGGCGATGAAGCCGCCCGCATTGATCTTGTAGCCCGCCTCGCCGGTTATCGGGGTCGCCGTTTGCGCCGTCGTCGTTCCCCACATGGCGCGCGCCAAGTTCGCCGCCGTGAAGTGGCGCAAGTCCATTTTTCCGGTAACGGTTTTGATGCGTTTCACGCTGGCGTCCGTGCCGCCTGCCGGGTTCGTGAAGTCCATCAGTTCCTTCTCGTCCGGCTGCAGGGTGATCTCGAAAATGCTGGCGTTTTCGACGTCGACGAAAGCGCGCTGCTCGTAAGTGTTGCTCGTGCTGTACGGGGCGATCCGGATTTTTCCAGACCCCATGTATGCATAACCCATGTGATGCCTCCTATTGTGCTGCTTTGATGGTGATGGGGATGGCGACAACCGCCTGGTCGTCGTAATGATCGATTTCGATAGCGCCGCTGATCTGCGCGTCCATGACCACGCCGCCGAGCGTGTTGCGCTTGGTGATGGCGTCCGGCAACAGCGCGGCGACAACGGAATCAATGATCGGGTTGAGTAGCGTCGTCGGGGCAATCGTCTTGTCTGCCTGCGTATGCACGTAGATGAGCGCAATCAGCGAAAATTGCCAATGGCGATCGCCGCCCGGACTCGTGGTCAGCGTCTCCGTGTGCTGGCTCAGAAACAGCGCCGGTTGCTGCTGCTGCGGCACGTCGTCCCAATGCTTGAGTCGGCGCGATGTCGTGACGAACCCGGCAACGGCCGACAGCTTGGCGAACAGCGCCGCATAAATGGTCTCGCGAGCGATCATGTGAAGGCCACCTTGGCGGCGTCACGCAGCGCCTGTTCCATGCCTTTGACGATCTCCGGCTTCATCTCGGCGAGCGCCGGCCGCAGGAACGGACGCGCAGCGTACTTGATCTGCCTCGAGAACGCGCGGACGGAAATTTGCCGAGGGTCCTTGACCTTTCGCCCAAAGGCCACCGTCATCAGGCGAGAGTGCGCCTTGACGTTTTCCGTTCCGGAAAATCCCATCTCGTGACGCTGCCCATAGACAACATTTGTGCCGACGAAGCCATAGACGCGCGCGCCGTCTTCCTCGACGCGGGAATTGATCGAACGGCGCAGCCTGCCGGTGCGCACGTGCAACACCTGATCTGATAGCTTGGTCTCCTGCACCCGCTTCTGCAGGGCAAACGCCAGACGGGTGACGCGCTTGACCAGTTGCGACTGCAACTCGGGGCCGAAATGGGAGAATCGCGCAACCGCTTCGCGATCGCCGACGAGATACCCCTCGATCACAGCAGGATGACCTTTCTGTAATTGGATAGCGTCGTCTCGATAGCTTCAGAAAAATCCTTCTGCGAGAAAGCAATCGTTTCTCCGCCTATCGATTTGCTGACTTGCCCGATGCGGTCGCGCTCCTTGTAGCGCATCGAGATTAGTTCGATCGTCGCCTGCTCGATTTCGTTTGGCGTAGTGGCATAGCCAGCCGTGTAACTTACGACAACGTTCTGCAGCCCGCGCCAGAATCGATAACCGCCAACGAGAACCAGCTTTGTCTGGGTGAATAGATACCCGGAACCTTGCGCGTTGGCTGCGGCGGGAATCGAAACACCATCGATCGTCAGCGAAGACACGGCCGATACCGGATAGTTGGACAGCGGCAGCACGTAGCCGCCAGTTCCGTCGCGCGTCTCGGTGTACGGCTGCTCCGCGATCGTGCGGTTAAGCCACTTCTGAACGTAATCGCTGGCGGCCGAAATCAGCCGCGTCAACAAGGCGTCGTCGGTTGTCGCGGTGACGCCGAGCCACCCTTTGACGTTCGCCAGCGTCGTCAAATCAGCCATGCGTGATTCCCCAAAAGAAAAGGCCGCCCGAAAGCGGCCCTTTCACACCTGGAAGAGACTGGATTACCCGTTGCCGATGTTGGTGATGATGCCCATCGAGAACGGCGCGAAATGCTGCAGCACACCGTCGGCATAGACGCCATACTCGTACTTGCGCGTCTTCAGCGGCCATTCGATCGAGTAGTAGTCCTGCCGCATCAGCATGCGCGCGACGGCGGTGACGTTGGCGACCGCATACGGCAATTCTGCGGTGTAGAAGAAGACCGTCCCGGCCGGCAAGTTTGGATGCACGACCAGCGGAATCTCGCGGCCGACAACCTTGTTCCAGTAGCTTCCGATGACGACGCCGGCAGCGATACCGTTTGTCTGCGCGTTAATGTTGGCGTTGATCTTCAGCAGCGGGGCGCCGCCGTTGTCGATGACCTTCTTCGTGATGTTGACCAACTCCTGCGAACTGACGTAGATCGTGGACGGCGATGTGCGATATTTGTTGTAAAAATTGACGAACGCCACCTCGAATTCCGAGATCCCGCCCGCGCCGTCCGAAGTCAGCGGCGTGCCGGTGCCAGCGGTGCCGGTCGCCTGCACGGCGATGTACGCATTCGATCCGCTCTTGAATGCCTGCGTGAGCAGTCCGTCAAAGTCGAGCGCCGACTTGCTCGAATCCGTTGCCGTCAGCGAGCTTGCCAATTGCGTACCAGTAGCGGCAGCCGTAATCGAAACGCTGTTGATGCTCGTGATTGCGCCCAGAGCCTCACTACCGGCGGCACCCCAGAACCATGCGTAACCGACCGCTCCATTGCCGGAGTTGGCTACGGTAGCGGCGATACTAGAAGTCGATCCGGTCGTCACGACAGTAGCCGCCGCAGACTTCTGCGCCGAGCCACCGCCAAATGTGTCGGTCGTTCCGTCCGCATTGGTGCGCGTAATCTGTCCCGGCACCGTTGCCGATGCGATGGCGAGGGACTGCCCGATGGCCCCGTTATTGACGCCGACGACATCGAGATACGCTTGCAGCGACAGCGCGACGGCGATAACGCTCCACGTTCCAGCGGCCAGCGTCCCGCCAGAGCCCGATCCGACCAGCGACGGCGTTGGCGTGGTTCCCAAGGCGACGCTCGTATTGCCGCCGAGGATCAAGCGCTCCTCCTGGATCATGGTCGCCTGCAACGTCTGCAGGGTTGCCAACGCCTTGAGGTCTTCGTAACCCTTGCCGGCGTACTGCGCTTCAAAGGTCACGCTGTTTTCCAGCCCATATCCGCGAAAAGCCGCGAAGTATTCGGACAAAGTGTGCGTGATGGTCCCGCCGCGCTTGCCGTCGGCGATGCCGGCGCGCGTGTTGCCGGCGTTGATGTTCGTGATCGCCTTCCAGTTCGCGACGCCAGCGAACCCGCCGCCGATGCGCGCGATGCTGTTGCGCAGCGGCGTAAGGACGGGCCACAGTTTGAGCGACGGGGCTTCGAGGTTGTACGCCTGCAGGCCGGCCGCCGCGCTGGCCGGCGCGGCAAACGTCTTGATGATGTCATCCGGATTCGATTGCGCCACCTTCAGCAGCGCGAGAGTTTCGGCGGTGGTATTTGCGCCCATGGTGTTTTGCTCCAAAAAAAAGCCGCCTCAATGGCGGCGAATGGCAAACATGAAAAAGGCCGCAACGCGGCCGGATTGTTGAAAAATCGATTACTTGACGACAGGCGCGCCCGCGCGGATCATCTTGATGAGGGTCGCGGCCTCGTTGATGTCGCCTCGATGGTCGATAACAGGGGCAACCTTGCTGGCTGGCTCATCTTCCGCGCCGGCATCTTCGCCCTTTGCCACCGCGCGGAGAAATGCCTTGCCGGGAGCGGGCAGGGCTTCCAGCTCTTGCACTCGCTTCTGCAGTGCGTCGCGCTCTGCGGCAATCTTGACGGCTTCGGCCTTCGCTAGATCTAGCTCGCCGGCCACCTTCGCCAGATCGGCAGCAGCTTCCGCTTTGCTGCCATCTTCGTCGTCGCAGTCCTTGTCATATCCTGTGCTGGCAAGATGGTCGCCAGCTTCGCGGATGGCCTGATGCGCCTTGGCGAGCTTGTCGCGAGCGGCTGCAGAGAACTTCGCCCCCGCCTTGGCAAGGTCTCCGGTCTTGTCGGCGAGCGCCAGATCCCGAGCCGCCGATTGCTGCGCCAAGCTTTGGAGTTCGGACACCATCTCGGCCACTTCTTCTGCGGCCATGTCCTGCAAGATTTTCGCGCCCTCTTTCAGCCAGTCGCGCAGCGCCTGCGGGATCGGCGAAGAATCGCCTTCACTCTGCGACTCCCATTCGCTGCTGGCGCAAATGCTTGCCAGCGAATCCAGCACATCGGCAAGTCGAGTGACCGTGTACAAGCCCTTCTTCAGGTCTTCTTCTGCCGGCAGATCTGCCTTCGCAAGCTCAAGCAATCGCTCTGCGGAAATGGCGCCCTTATTGAGCAGATCGGCCAGCGCATCGACCGCCGGCTCTTGATCCGCGTCGCCGTCGATCTTGCAAACGGTGATGACCGCTTCAGGATTGGCCGGGCGATCTACAAGGGAGATTTCCACGAGCTTGAGTCCCTTGATAATCGACTTGTTCAGCTCGTCGCGACTGGTCACTTTGCCACCGATGGAGAACCCCTTGTAGACGTTCGCCTGCACCTTCTTGACCGCCTCCGAATCGACGATATGCGCGCCGAAGAGCGTTCTGCCGTCGTCTTCCACCCGGCATTCGATGGCGGTTCCGGCGGCGGATGGCTGGTGCATCTCGCGCACGGCTCCCCATTTCATGTAATCGGGGATGGCGGCCTTCATGGCCTCGGCTGTAACCGTCTCGCCGTCCGAATCAACAGCCTCGCTCGATGCGTAACCCCAGACCTTGATCGTTCCGTCGTCCTGCGATTCGGTTTTGCTGATTTCTGCGTACAGTTTCACTTGCTGATTCTCCTGGAGTTATGCGCGGATCTGGCCTGGTCTGTTTGACGCGATCAGGCCCTTACTGACGAGGTACGGCAATCCGGCGACAACGCGAGGGTCATCGAGCGAGAACGGGCCGGTTGCAGTCGCAACGAGATAGAGAAACTGCGCGATTTGCGCGTCAGTCTGCTGC
>Ga0116147_1003888_pt1 | contig 13762 bp, 13 predicted proteins | sample AD_JPNHG3_MetaG_FD_89749 | JGI IMG/M metagenome (GOLD analysis project Ga0116147, IMG submission 89749) | Active sludge microbial communities of municipal wastewater-treating anaerobic digesters from Japan - AD_JPNHG3_MetaG | ecosystem: Engineered > Bioreactor > Anaerobic > Digestate | place...
ATCAAAATGACCTTGCCAATTTTCTTTTTGATAATCAATCATTTCTAAAATCTCCTTATCAACCATTTCTGGTATTAATTCTTTTTCTTTTAGATAAATATCTATCATTAAAATTGCCGCTTCTTCACATGCTTCGTTGTGATCATCATCCCAAATTTCCAAAGGCGCTTGCGACAAAAAAGGCACATCTAGTTTAAATTTTTTGGGCAAAGATTCTTGGGAAGGAGAGGTTATTATTTCTATTGTTTCTGAAGATAAATTTTGAGAAGTTTCTTCTAGCTGAAGAACTTCTTCTGATGGTTGAGAAACTTTTTCCATCTCTTGAGTCTCTTGAATCTCTTGAATACTTTTTTCTTGATAAACAAAAAATAAACCGCCAAAAATAGCAAAAGTTAAAATTAAAATTGCTAAAATAATTTGATTTTTCATTGTATTACACTTCTGTTTTATTAAATAAATAAGTACCTAAAATAACCATTACTATGCTAAAAACAGCGAGAACGCCAAAGTCCAAACCTGCAGAAAATTGAGAAAAATTAATCAAACTGTTACGCAATCCATCTACTCCATAGGTCAAAGGATCAATATAGGATAACGGTCTTAACCAATTAGGAAAATTCGTTATTGGAAAGAAAGTACCAGACAAAAGAAAAATTGGAAAAATTACAAAGTTCATAATTAGAGAAAATCCTTGAGTATCCTCCATCATTGAAGCAATTGCCACTCCAAATCCAATAAAACCGATGCCAATAAGAAGCATAAATAATACTGCCAGCAAAAAACTTCCCACATTGGCTATTTTAAATCCCATAAACAATGCAATAACCAAAATCAAAATTCCTTGAATTAAAGCCGTAGTAACTCCTCCAGCAATTCTTCCAAGAACAATAGCAACTCGACTGACCGGTGCGACCATTATTTCTTTTAAAAAACCAAATTCTTTATCCCATAGAACCGAAATGCCAGCAGTCATTGAAGTAAAAAGCATTGTCATACCAATAATACCCGGAACCAAAAAATCAAGATAATTTATATCTGGCCCAGCACCTGGTAGAGTAAAACCAGAATTAAACCCAAATCCCATTGTAAAAAGAAAAAAGAATGGCATTGCCAAGGTGCCAATTACCCGACTTTTTGCTCTTAAAAATCTTTTCATTTCTCTTAACCACATTACATAAATTGTTTGCAAGTTGTTTGATTTTTTTACTTTCATATTTTTAATTTTTTCTTGTTCGTCTTTTCATTCTTTTTTTCTCGCCATTACCCCCTTCTACCTCTCTAATGGTTTTGCCTGTAAAGTGCAAAAAGACATCTTCTAAGGTTGGCTTTCTTAAATTAATTGATTTAATTTCGAATTCCTTTTCTTTTTCGTCTATTCTCATTAAAAGAGGAATTTTCTTTTCTCCTTCTTCACAATTTAAATCAATCACGCCATTATGCTGAGTAACCTTTTTTGCCCAAGGAATTTTTTGAAGCACGGGCAAGGCCTTCTCAGAAGGTACTGCTTCAATTGAAACAACGTCTCCTCCTAAAATATTTTTTAAATTGGCGGGTGTATCCAGGGCTACAATCTTTCCAAAATCAACAATCGCCATCCGCTGACATAGATAATCAGCTTCTTCCATATAATGAGTTGTTAAAATAATTGTTGTTTTCTCTCTTTGATTTAAGCTTAATATATACTCCCAAATATGACGTCGTGTTTGAGCATCAAGACCTAAAGTTGGCTCATCTAAAAATAAAACTCTGGGATAGTGCATAAGACCCCTGGCAATTTCCAATCTTCTTTGCATTCCACCAGAATAATCTCTTACTATCACATCAGCTTTGTCTTTTAATTCAACCATTTCTAACACCTCTTCAATCCTTTTTTGCCGAGTTTTTTTATCAAGACCATAAAGACGAGCGTGAAAATCTAAATTTTCTCTACCAGTTAAACGATTATCTAAGGCCGGCTCTTGAAAAACAATACCAATAGAACTTCTTACTTCATCTCGCTGTTTTAAAATATCATATCCACAAACTGTTGCTTTCCCTTCTGTAGGTCTAAGTAAAGTTGTTAGCATTTTTATGGTTGTTGTTTTCCCAGCGCCATTAGGACCCAATAAACCAAAAATCTCTCCTTCCTCAACATTAAAGGAAATATGATCAACGGCAGTAAATCCATTAAATTTTTTGGTTAAATTTTTTACTTCAATTATTGACATATATTATTTTTTTGAAGATTCTGCTTTTTTAAGAACAGCACGTATTGTGTTTAAATGATCTGTTAGATGAGAAACAAACCTTTCCATCTTTGATAATTTTGTAAAGGTAATCATTTCACTCCCCATTCCAAAAACCAAAAGTTTTTCTCCTTTTTTAAGATCCATTGCTTTTCTTGCTTCGCTGGGAATAACAATTTGCCCCTTTTCACCAATAGTGGCTGTTCCATAAAACTGTTCGCCGTTCTTTTTTCTTTTGTTTTTTATCATAAAAACATCTTCAAGATAAAATTAAATATATTTTCCTACTTGTAGGAAAAGTATGATTTTATCAACAATTTAAATTATACTCTTGTTTTTTTTAATGTCAAGATGTTTAAAAATAGTTGAGGATTAAAAAGTAAATAATCCAGTATAACTAATATTTATAAAATCAAATTCCAAAATTCAAAAACGTTTTTTGAGTTTAAAATTTTAGGCCTGGGGATTTAATTTAAAATGAAATTTATGGAAGCAAAAAGCCTTGGAAATCCCCAAGGCCTTCTGCCGACTTTAGTTGGAGTCCCTTGATCTCTCTCAGGACTGCACTCACATTGTTATTTTAACAAAAAAAAACAAAAAAGTCAAATTTTTACAGTTTATATGATGTGCCCCACTTAGTTAGATATAGATTATATGGACATATAATACCTAATACAGCCAGTCTAGATTACTGGCCAGTAAGGATAAATATCACAAATAAAACCAAAAAATTTCAAAAGAATTTAAGATATTCTTTTTAAATCTTCTCATTATTTAATGTTTATTATTTTATAGGTGTTGCTTAAAGATGGCGTCTCAACAGTAACAGTTTCCCCTATGCCTTTCCCCAGTAAAGTCCTTCCTAGTGGCGATTCATTGGAAATCTTACCATTACTAGGATCTGCTTCAATGGTTTCCACAATGGTAAACTCACCAATTTTACCATTGTTTTCAATAACTACTGTTCTTCCCACATTTACTATCTGAGATCCTGATGAAGAATTTTTTATAATTTTAGCATTTTTTAATGCTTCTTCTATTCTTCTTATCTTTTCTTCAATAAAATCAATTTCGGTTTGAAGTACTTCAAACTCAGAATTTAAATCTTCTGGCCTCCATAATTCATCTTCCAATTTCCTTGCTTTTAATTCTTTCTTTTCTTTTAATATCTTTTTTAATTCTTCGTATTCTCTCTTACAATTTTTGAAACCGTCATTAGTTAAATAATATTTATTCATAATTTTAAAATTAAAAAACCCCTTTGGTGAAGGGGTTAGTGATTTTTAAATTTTTGATAATTTTAAAAAATCAAATTCCTATCCCCGTCACCATAGGGCTTAAGCAAACAATCAATTTTTTAGAAAACATCTTAATCAACGTTTCCATAAATTAGTTTAAGTGAATTAATAAAAAATTACTTTTTATGTTTTGCAATCAATCTAGTAATTATAGTTTAATCTTTTTTTAAAAATTGTCAAGTTCTTTCTTTTTCAGCAATAATTAATCTGGTTTTTATTGCTACATCAGGGTTTACAGAAATACTTTCAATGCCACAATCAATTAAAAATTCAGTAAATTCTGGATAATCACTTGGGGCTTGACCACAGATACCAGAATATTTTTCCTTTTCTCTGCAAACCTTAATTGCTTCTTTGACTAATCGTTTTACTGCTTCATCTCTTTCATCTCCTACTTTTGCAACAATAGCACTATCTCGATCCAACCCCAATGTTAATTGGGTTAGATCATTTGAACCAATTGAAAAACCATCAAATACCTTTAAAAATTCTTCTGCTAAAATCACATTAGAGGGAATTTCACACATTACATATACTTTCAAACCATTTTTTCCCTTTACCAGGCCTGCATTTTGCATTAATTCAAGAGTTTCTTTACCTTCTTTAACAGTTCGACAGAAAGGTATCATAACTGCAATATTTCGGAAACCGTATTCTTCTCTTGCTTTTTTAATTGCCTCACATTCAAGTAAAAACGCTTCTTTAAATTCCTCTGAATAATATCTTGAAGCACCTCTCCAACCCAACATCGGATTTTCTTCTTTCGGTTCAAAAATCTGACCTCCTAATAATTGAGCATATTCATTTGATTTAAAATCAGAAAAACGAACAATCACCTGTTTTGGATAAAAAGCGGTTGCAATACGACCCACTCCTTGAGCCAATTTTTCAATAAAAAATTCTTTTTTACTGGACCAAGGAGCAGTAATCCTTTCAATTTCTTTTTGTGTTTTTTTATCTAATTTTTTGGGATTTAATAAGGCCAAAGGATGAATTTTTATTTCTGATGCAAAAATAAATTCTTCCCTTGCAAGTCCCACCCCGTCATTTGGCAGAAAAGACGACCTAAAGGCAATATCAGGAGAACCAATATTCAAACATACCTTTGTTTTGGTACGCGGAATTTCTTTTAATTGATGATCAATTTTTTTGAAAGGAATTTTTCCTTCCAATACATAACCTTCTTCTCCTTTTGAACAGTCAATAGTAATATCTTTTCCTTTTGAAATCACCTGAGTACCTTTCTTTGTACCTACAATACAAGGGATACCTAATTCACGAGAGACAATAGCCGCATGACACACCCTTGACCCTTCATCAGTCACAATAGCAGAAGCAATTTTCATTATTTGTTCCCAATCTGGATCAGTCATTCGTGTTACCAATACCTCTCCTTTCTTAAATTTATCAATCTCTTTTATGTCTTTAATAACATTGGCTTTGCCTTGAGCAATTTTCTTGCCAACAGCAATACCCTTTGTAATAATTCTTCCCTTGCCTTGAAGATAATATTCAGTGAAAATGTTTTTTTCTTGTGCTCGATGGACAGTTTCTGGTCGTGCTTGTACAAAAAATAATTGTCCGGTCTTACCGTCCTTTGCCCATTCAATATCCATTGGCCGAGGCTCGCCGGCTTTTTTAGAATAGTGTCTTTCTACTTTTACAGCCCAATCTGCCAATTTTAACACTTCCTCATCCCTAAGCGTGAATTGATTTTGTTCAGCTGCAGTAGTTTTAACAATTTTTGTTGGATTTTTTTCCTTTGCTGTACCATAAATCATCTTCACTTTTTTTGTGCCCAATTCCTTTTTAATAATAGCAGGATAACCCTCAATTAACATTCTTTTAGCAATAATAAATTCATCAGTTATAACCCGTCCTTTTACCACCATTTCTCCTAGTCCCCAAGAACCATTTATTAAAATCACATCTTCGAACCCACTTTCTGTGTCAATAGTAAATATGACGCCTGAAGAACCAAGATCTGACCGTACCATTTTTTGAACACCGCTTGAAAGACCAATTTGTAAATGATCAAAACCTTTTTCTTGACGATAAAAAATGGCTCGTGGTAAAAACAAAGAAGCGAAACTTTTTTTAATAGCAAATAATAAATTTTTCTCTCCTCTTACGTTAAGATATGTTTCGTGAGCGCCAGCAAAACTAGCTGTAGGAAGATCTTCGGCAGTAGCGCTGGAACGAACAGCTACATCAGTTTCCTTTTCTTTATATTCTGCTGATAATTTATGATAAAAATCCAATACCTTTTCTTCTAATTCTTTAGGAAAAGGGGTTTTTAAAATAAGATTTTGAATTTGCTTAGATTTTTTCTGGAGGTCTTTAATATTCTTAACATCAATAGAGGCGACAATTTTAGCAATTTTATCTTTAATTCTTCCTTTTTCTAAAAAGTCAAAATAAGCATCTGCGGTTAAAGCAAATCCGTCGGGAACATTAATTCCCTCTTCTTTTAATTCCCTTATCATTTCCCCCAATGAAGCATTTTTCCCGCCCACCAAAGGAACATCCTCAATAGAAATATCTTTAAACCAAAGTATAGAACGCATAAAAATTAAAACTCTAAATTCAAAATTCTAAACTCTAAAAATTTTAAAACTCTAAATTCAAATTTTTAAAATTATTTATATTATTTAGAACATTTATTAATTAGAATTTTATTGAAAATTGAAGCTCAAAGAATTTCATTCTTTTCGCGTCTCGGCTGCTCAAAGAATTTCATTCTTTTCGCGTCTCGGCCTGCCTTACAGGGCTCGGCAATTGAAAATTTTATAGAAATTATTTTGTTTCCGCTTCTGGTTTTTCAACTTTTGTGGCTTTCTTTTCTTTTTTTGTTTTTATTTTAACTGGTCTTTTTTTCTCTTTAATAATCTCATTTTTCACCAATAAATTCCAAACTGTATCTGATGGCTGCGCTCCTTTTGAAATCCAATAATTTATTCTTTCTGTATTAAAAGAATTTTTTTTGGTTACTGGATCCAAATAACCCAATTTTTCAATATACCTCCCTTTTGGAGGAGCTGTTTTTTCAGTCAAAACCACTCTAAACATTGGTTGGTTCTTTTTGCCTACTCTTTGAAGTCGAATAATTAACATAAAAGTTTAAATTCTAAATTCCAAGCGCTAAATTCAAAATTCAAAACTGTTTTGAATTTTAGTTATTGGAATTTAAGATTTGTTTGTTATTTGAGATTTGTTATTTGTGATTTGGGATTTGGGATTTAAATCTTCTATGGCTTTTTCTGCCGCTTTCTCTTCTGCCTCCTTGATAGAAAATCCTTGGCCCGTAGCAATAAGTTTTTTGTCCAAATAAACACCTACTTCAAATTGTTTTTTGTGATCTGGTCCCCATTCTTTAATCACTTGATACGATGGCGTAACTCCAATTTTTTCCTGAACAATTTCTTGAAAATAACTTTTTGCATCCTTTATCACTTTTTTTTGCAATAATTTTGGCAAGCAAGGTATTAATATATTTTTTTTAATAAAGTCCCTAGCAGCTTCAAATCCTTTATCTAGATAAGTAGCACCGATAATTGCTTCTAGGGCATTAGCCAATAATACTTCTCTTGCTCGTCCTGTATCTTTTTTTTCTCCTTTTGACAACCATAAATAATCCTCAATCCCCAGTTTTTTAGCAATACCAGAAAGATTATTTGTATTTACCAATGCTGCTCGTAAATTGGTCATCTCTCCCTCTGGTTTGTTCAAGTTTTTATACAAATGCTCACTTACCGCAAGTTCTAAAACTGCGTCTCCTAAAAACTCTAATCTTTCATTGTGTTGTAAAGGAAGTTTTGGGTGTTCGTTTAAATACGAACGGTGGATTAGTGCTTGTCTTAATAAATTTTTATTTTTAAAATGAACACCCAATACTTCCTCTAGCTTCTCTAAATTATCATTGTCGCTTGTCGTTGTCATTTATATTCATCTCTTTATATATTGTTCCCAATACACCATTGACAAATTTTGCTGATGCCTGGCCAGAAAAGTTTTTAGCAAGTTCTATCGCTTCATTTATTGCTACTTTAGGAGGTACCTCTTCTTTCTCACCAAACAGTAATTCATAAATACCAATCCTCAAAATGTTCCTATCAATAATATTTATCTGAGGTACTGGCCATTGGGGAGCAGATGCTTCAATTATTTTATCAATTTTTAATAAATTTTCAATAATTCCTGAAATCAATTTTCGGGTAAAATCAGTTTCCTCCATACCAGGCCCAAAATCATTAATATTTCTTTCAACAATAAAAGACAATTCTTTTTTAGGCAACTGCCTGAAATCCCACTCGTATAGTGATTGCATTGCAATTGAACGAGAAAGATGACGATAAGACATATATTTAGCTTTTTAGAAATTAGCTTATTATCTTTTTAGAAATTTCTAAAAAGATAAAAAGCTACAAGCTAAGAAGCTATTTTTTACTTAATTCTTCCATTGTTAAGGGTTTTTTTTGCTTTCCTTCCTTTTCTACTTGGGCAATTTCTTTTTCTTTTTGTTTACGTTCTCTCTTTTCAAGTTTTGCTAAAACATCAATTGCCTCCCTGCTATTATAATAACCACAGCTTTGACAGGCGTGATGAGGCAATATCGGACTTTTACATTTTGGACACAAAGAAAAACGCTCTGGCTTTAAAGCCAGATGGGATCGTCTTTTATTCCTTCTTGATTTAGTATGTCTTTGTTTTGGAGCAGGCATATTTTAAACCTCGTTTAATATCTTATTAATTATAAGAATAACAAATTATTATCAATTTTGCAAGTATTATTAGAAAAAATATTTTCTGATCTCATCTTGTTACAAACTTGAATCTGTCTATTTTCTATTAGCAAATTTATAAAGCAAGGGTGTGGCAATAAAAATTGAAGAATAAGTTCCTGTCGCAATTCCAACAATTAAGGTAAGAACAAAAGGAAAAAGTGTTTCTCCTCCCCAAAAAAGTATAGCAAAGAGAGTAAGCAAAGTGGTAAAAGAGACAAATATTGATCGAGCAATTGTTTCTGTTAAGGACCTATTTAAAATCTTTTGAAGATCATCCCCTCCTCTGTTTAAATTTTCCCTGCATCGATCAAAAATAACAATAGTATCATTAATAGAATAACCAATAACAGTTAAAAGCGCAGCTACAAAAGGAATGTTTATTTCAAGATTAATAAACTTTCCCAAGAAAACAAAAACACCACAGGTAATTAAAACATTATGCAAAAGAGCAATAACAGCTGCCACGCTATATTGCCAAGAACTAATTAATCTTGAAGCATGACGAAAAGCCAAAGCAATATAAATCATAATAGCAATACAAGAGAGAATAATTGCAATAATGGTATTATTTTTAAATTCATTTCCCACAACTGAACTAATCATTTCAAATTTCTTTTCTTCAAAATCTCCTCCCTTTGTTTTAAAAATCTCTAATATTTCTTGATGTTCCTGATCAGAAATTTCTTTTGCCCTTAGCACAATTCCATTCTCGCCTGTTTCTTGTAAAGTAAAATCACCCTTTATTATACCCGAAAGATCTTTTCTCAACTCTTCTACCAAAGGAGGTTGATTTTTAAATTCAACTTCTAATAAATTACCACCAATAAAATCAATACCAGGTTTCAACCCCACAGTAAAAAAAGCCGCAATACTTGCTAAAATCAATATACCAGAAAAAATAAAATATATATTTGAATAGCGAATAAAGTCCATAATAATGATTAACGTGTCCAAATTTTTGGAAAATTTTTTAATCCGGTTTGACTAAATGTTTTTATAAAAAGCTTTGTAATAATCATTACAGTAAACATACTTATTAAAATACCCAAAGACAAAGTTACTGAAAAACCTTGCACAAATCCAGATGCAATTAAAAACAAAATAGCGCAAATAATCAATGTGGTAAAATTACCATCCCTAATTGCTAACCATGCCCCCGAAAAAGCATTATCAATATCTGTTTGTTGTAATTGGTTTCTTTTATCTTTTAGCTGATTTTTAAATTTAATCTCTTCTCTTAATCTTTCAAAAACTAATATGTTAGCATCCACTGCCATTCCAACTGACAAAATAAATCCTGCAATTCCAGACAAAGTTAATGTTACTGGAATCACCTTAAACAAAGAAAGAAGCATAACTGCATAAATCATCAAAGCTATTGAAGCCAAAAAACCACCAAATCTATAAATCAAAATCATAAATAAAATTACTAATCCAAAACCAATCATTCCTGCCTTTACACTTTTATCAATCGATTCTTTTCCCAACGACGGACCAATGCTTTGCTGAGAAATCAATTCTATTGGCACAGGTAGGGCTCCAGCATTTAAATTTTGAACTAATCCCCTTGCTTCTTCAATAGTAAAATTTCCTGTAATCTGAGCTTTGCCACCAGAAATTTTTTCTTGAACAGTAGGAGCTTGAATTAATTGATTATCAATATAAATGGCTAATATTTTACCAACATTTCTTTCAGTAATCTCTTCAAACAGCTTTGCTCCCTCGTCATTAAACTCTAAGGAAATTTGGGGCTTATAAGTAGTAGAATCAAATTCCAATTTCGCTCCCTTTAAATATTTCCCGGTAAGTTCAGTGGGTTTAAAAAATGGCTGATCTACAAGTTCGTTTGCTTTGGGTCCTATTTCCTTCCTTAGTTCGTTCAAAATTTCTTCTTTTTCTTCCTCTGTTACTTCTTCTCGAAACTCAAGATAAGGCGTTTTTCCAATCATCTCAATTGCCTCATCTGGATCTGTAATTCCTGCCAGTTCCACACTTAAACGATATTCATCACCAGATTTTTGAACCTGTACTATGGGCTCTTGAACACCAAAAAGATTAACTCTTCTTTCAATCACATCTCTCAATCCTTCCATTGAATTTTGCCAGTCCTCTTTTGAAACCTGAGAAAGATCTGCTTGGTACAAAAGATGCACTCCTCCTTGAAGATCAAGTCCTAATTTATAGGGTTTTTGCATAAATTCCGGTACAGAGATATTTAATCTTTCTGCTATTCTTCCAGGCATAGCAAAAAGAGCTAAAAAAATAGCTAAGACCAAAACAATAACTACAAAAATCCAATTTTTTGTTTGCTTGTTCATTTTTTTATTTAACTATAAATTATAGCAGTTAAAAACAAAAAATAAAAGTATTCTCCACAAAAATTTAAAAAATCAAAACCGCCATTCTATTCTTCTGGCGGAATGCCTAAATAATTAAACAAATACTCATTTATTTCTTGAGCAAAGGGCCCTAAAGAATCTGAAGAAAATTGCGGTCCTTTTGTCGGCGCATCCATTTTTAAAATGAAAATAAAGGCAGGGTCAAAAGCAGGAGCAAAATCAACAAATGATTGAATAAAAAAAGAAGAATAACCCCCCTTATTTTCACCAAGATAACTCCAAGATGCTTGGGCTGTGCCAGTTTTCCCTGCGATCAAATATCCCTCTACCTCAGCTTTTTTGCCATATCCATTTTTTACAGCACTCACCATCATTGCAGTCACCCTCGATGCTGTTTCAGCAGATATTACTTGACCAATTACTTCAGTTTCAATTTCTTCTTCTGTGCCGTCAGAGGAATGAATAATTTTTTTTACTAAATGGGGTTTTACCATTTGTCCTTGATTGGCAATAGCAGTAAAAGCAGTTAAAATTTGAATAGGTGTAGCACTAATGCCCTGACCAAAAGAGGCATTGGCATATTCAATAGCCCCATCACCAGATTGAGGATGAAGAATATTTGCAATACTCCCTGTTTCCTCTCCTGAAAGATCAATCCCAGTTTTTGTGCCAAAGCCAAATTTTTTTACATAATCAAGAAATTTATCATTACCCACTTGCTGTTGCATAAAAACAGCACCCGTGTTTAAAGAAAGCTCAATTACATTAGTCATTGTTTGGGTACCATGGGATTTTAAATCAGAATTTCTAATCGTATGGCTTCCAATTTTAATTTCCCCTGAATCATAATAAGTTGTTTGGGGAGTAACTTTTTTTTCCTCAATAGCCATTGCTGCGGTAAAGGGCTTAAAAATTGAACCTGGTTCATAGGCTAAAATAGCAGGATTTTTAAACACTGAAATGTTTTCTTTTTCTTCATAATTATTTGGATCAAAATTGGGAAGAGAAGCCATTCCCAAAACCTCACCGGTCTTGGGTGCAAGTACTATAATAGTAGCATTGCGAGGAGCATATTTTTCAAATATCTCCTTTGTTTTTATCTCAAGAAACAATTGGATATTAGGATCTAGTGTTAAAATAAGATCATTGCCATCAACCGGTTCCTGAATTTTGGTAAGGGGTAAGATAAATTTTCCCTTTGCATCTTTTACCCCTTTCCGATAACCATCCACTCCTCTTAATTCTTCTTGCCAGTACTGCTCAATTCCATATTGTCCTTTATTCTCTTTGTTGTAAAAACCCAACACATGAGAAGCCATTCTCTCTCGTGGATAAAATCGTTCAAGATACGATTCAAAATGAACACCGGCAATATTCTTTATTTTCTCTCCCTCAATTGCCGGAATTTCTTTCAAAAATATCCAAGGATCATCTATTTGAGATGCTTTTTCCAAAACATCTGCTTTTTCCATTTTTAAAACATCAGCCAATATTTCAGACGTTTTTTCAATGTTCTTTATCTCCCGAGGTACTATAAAAACTTTTTTTGTACCAATATTAGTTGCTAACACTGTACTCTCGTCAGAGAAAAAAATTTCTCCTCTTTCTGCTTTTAAATCTTCCTCGTCAATCTGCTGTAAATCAGCCAATTCCTTATAGTGATTATACTGATTTACTTGGATGTAAAATAAGCGACCAATAATGGTCGCTCCTAAAGAAAAAAATAAAAACATTAAAACATAAAGATGAGAATTTTGAGAATTCATTTTCAAAATGAACTATCTTTTTTCTTTTGGGCTTGCCTGAGATAAACTACTACTTGTGGAAAATTGAAGATATCTTATATCGCCTGCCCTTACCAATTCTAGGCTTTGAACCTTTTCCTCCATTGTTTCCAAAGATAAACCCTCCTTAATTTCTGTTTCAAGAATTTTATTTTCATCTTGAAGGACTAATAGTTTATTTTCTTTTGCCCTTAAATCAAAATTAATACTTACCATTTGAATAGTAAAATAAATATAAAGACAAAAGCAAGCTATAAAAAGAAGCAGAAAAATTATTGATAAAACCATTGATAAATTAATCCTACTGCCACGTGAGGTCTTAATATTTTTGGCAACATCTTTTCTTTTTCCCGATAAAGATGTTTTTGATATAGTATAAGTATAGAGGGCTTGTGGCATATATTTAAATTTTTATTATGTTAAATATTTTTTAAAAAGTTAATTTAACTGCTGCTCTTAATTTTGCACTGTGAGATTTTTTATTTTTTTCAATTTCTTCTTGACTTGGTATCACAGGCTTTTTTGTTAATATTTTTATTTTTCCTTCTTTTGCTTTCTCCTTAAAAAAATTTTTGACAATCCGATCTTCCAATGAATGAAAAGAGATCACTACTATTCTTCCTCCTGGACTCAAAATTTCTAATGCTTGGGGCAGTGCCACTTTTAAATTTTCCAATTCTTGATTGACCACAATCCTTAAAGCTTGAAATGTTCGTGTTGCCGGATGAATACGTCCTCTCTCATAATTTTTAGGCACTGCTTCTCGAATTACCTCAATCAAGTCAAAAGTTGTTAAAATGGTTTTTTGTTTCCGTTGCTTTGCAATCTTGTCAGCAATACGCCAGGCATATCGCTCCTCTCCATATTCCTTTATAATTCTTTCTATCTCTTGAGAGGGCCATTGATTTATAATCTCCTTAGCGCTTACTGTAGCAGTTTTTCCGTAGCACATATCAAGATCCTCATTATATCGAAAAGAAAATCCTCTCTTTGATTTTTCCAAGTGCCATGAAGACATTCCCAGATCAAACAAAATTCCCCTTATCTTTCCTTGCCAATCAGGACAAAAATTTTCTACAATTTTTTTTAAATTTTTAAAATTATCATTTACCAAAATAACCCTATTATCTGAATCTCTCTTTGTTAATTTATAATTTTTAATTTGCTCTGGATCAGCATCAATAGCTAATACCTTTCCGTTGGGAGCATTCTTTTCCAAAATTGCTATTGTATGACCACCTTCTCCGACTGTGCAATCAATAAAATTATCATTTGGTCTTGGATCAAGATAGTAAAGAACCTCTTCAACTAAAACTGGAACATGAACCATAA
>Ga0116147_1003890_pt1 | contig 13759 bp, 14 predicted proteins | sample AD_JPNHG3_MetaG_FD_89749 | JGI IMG/M metagenome (GOLD analysis project Ga0116147, IMG submission 89749) | Active sludge microbial communities of municipal wastewater-treating anaerobic digesters from Japan - AD_JPNHG3_MetaG | ecosystem: Engineered > Bioreactor > Anaerobic > Digestate | place...
ATGGCGAGCCCATCCCGGAGGAAGAAATTGTCGAGGCGGCCTCCGGCCTCGACATCGAGGCCATCGTGGCGGCCGGCGCCACGGCGGACGAGGCGCGGGATATCCTGGACCTCGACCCCGGCAACTCATTGTGAGGAGTTGTTACGGAAAATCAGGTATGGCCGGTAACTGATTTCCACCGAACTGTCCGCCCCGGCGGCCTGTCTGCCCGCGACCGGGGATAGCGCGGGTTGATGAAAGGAACAGGCAAATGTCTCCATCGCAACGTCGCTCAATCTACCTGGCTGAACGTCTAGCCAATATGCTGAACCTGGATCAGGATGAACCAGACGGCCTGTCCGCGCGGATCAACGCCATCGCGGACAGGTATGCGTATCTGCTCTCGCTCATCACCCCGCCCGCGTTTTCGCGGGCGGAGTGGCTGCTCATGGCCGATGCGTGCAGCGGTTGGGCCTCGGCGCAGGAGCCGGCCGAGACGCTGGTGGGAGCGGTGGCCGCCGAGGTGGAAGATTCCCTGCCAGACGGCCTGTCCGGAAAGTGGGGCCTGACGGACGTCCAGGCCCGCGCTCTTTGCAGGCGGCTCAAGGCCTTGTCGCCAGCCGAGAACATCTGGCTGGTCGAGAAGATCGAACGGTTTCGTCGGCATAGCGGATTGAGCCACGACGAGGCCATGCAAGCGGCCGGCATCGTGCCGGAGGCATGACCGTGGAACGCTTCCGGGTGACGTTGACGTTAATCGAGGAAATGCTCGGCACGGCTGCGAGCGACGCTGGCATCTACGAGGATTACATTGCCCGCAGAGCCGGTCGCGCCGACACCTCGGACGAACTCGCGAGCCTGCCTCCAGAAGAACTGGTCGAGAGGGGCACGTCTGTTTTTCGTCGTGGTCCTGACGGCGCTCCGTGCATATTCGACTACCAGATTAAGGGCTTTTTTAAGGATGCATGCGGCAGCCTCCGCAAGGCCGACAACACCCGCAGCGCCAAGCTCGCCGGATTCAAAAAGGCGATTGACGGCCTGCTGTTTGTCGAGCCCCGCATCATCCCGATCGCGATGCCGCCAGGAGGAGCGGTCGGCGTTTGCGTCCGCCCGTTACGGGCCGCCACGATGCAGGGCGAGCGTGTAAGCCTCGCACGATCGGAGACTGTCCCGGCCGACAGTACGCTGGCCTTTGACGTGGTTCTGCTGTCGTCCGACCTTGTCGAGCTTATGGCCGAGTGGCTCGACTACGGCCGTCTTCGTGGACTCGGCCAGTGGCGCAATTCTGGCAAAGGGAGATTTACAGCAGTCGTCGAGCGCATCAGGACGCCATCTGTAGTAGGGCGCTAGGCAACGGCATCGCCAAGCAATGCAAAGCCATGCACCGCACAGCGTAGTACCTCGGCCCGCGCCCCCCCGGCGCGGGCCTTTTTTGTTCGCTTCTTTCCGCACCCTCAACTCGACCCGCCATCCCAACCCACCGCTCCTCCGCCCACTAACAAATTATGTGCTACCCGTAGCACACGATTTTCGCAGCAGTCCGCTTTTCGCTTGCAGTTCGCCATGGCCGTGGTAATCTCCGGATAGATACCGAGGCGGACGCGCCTCGACGCTGGCCATGGCGGCGGACCAACCTCCCGTCCAGGATCCGAGCCGCCATACCAGCAAATCGGCCACAGCCGCGCAGGGCTGCGCCTCTGCGCGGCTGTTTGTTTAAGGACTTTGCATGGCGACCGCGGCGGAAATGGTGGCGGCTTTGGACGCGGCCATCCTTGAGGCCCTGTCCAAGCCTTCGGCCATCAAAGACGTCAGGATCGGCGAGACGATTTTCCGCACGCTCGAAGACCTGACCAACGCCCGCGCCTACTACGCCCGACAGGCTGGCGCCTCGCGCCTCCGCAAGTTCCGCGTCATCCACCCCAACTTCGGCGACACGCTGGGCAACGCATGAGCAAATCCAAAACCCAGTCCCGCGTCAATCGCATGAACGCCGCGCGCATGGTTCGCCATGTGCGCGAAGCCCAGCGCGCCTACTATGATGCGGCCGCGGCCAGCCGCCTCACGGACAAGCTTTTCAGCCACGCCACCGCCGGAGAGATCGACACCTTCATCAACGCCGACTGGGCCACGGTCTGCGCGCGGGCCCTGTACGAGCTGCGCATGAACGGATACGCCAGAGGCTGGATGTTCTCCCTGGCCGACCACATCGTCGGCTCAGGCCCCACGCTGCAAATGCTCACCGATGACGACAAGTTCAACACAGAGATCGAGGACAGAATCTCGGATTGGTTCAGCGTGGCCGACCGCGGCGGCCGCATGGACTTTGGCGCTCTGCTCCGCCTCGGCGTATACCAATGGATGGGCTGCGGGGACATGCTCCAACAGTTCGTCACGGACGAAACCGCCGACGATGACGTCACGCCCGTCAAGCTGCGCATCCAGCCCATCCACCCCGTCCGTCTCAACACGCCTTGGACCGGCCTGCCGCCTGGTTCCAGCGTGCGCTATGGCGTCGAGGTGGATTCGGCCGGCAAGGCGCTGGCCTATTACATCCAGAAACGCGACGCCCGCCAGCCCTACACGCTCTGGGACGACTATGACAAAATCCCGGCGCGCTACGTGGCTCACCTGTTCGTCGCCGAGGAGGCCGGCCAAACCCGCGCCATGCCCTGGCTCACGCCCAGCCTGCCCCTGCTGGCCCAGCTCCGCCGCTACTCCAAGGCCACGCTCACCGCGGCCGAATCCGCCGCCGAAATGAACATCATCCTCTCGGCCTCGGACAAGCTCATCGAGCTGCTGGCCGACCTCGATGAGGATTTCACCTTCGACGTGCCAGACTCCATGGAAGACCTTGGCCTCGCCCCCGGCGGCATGATCGCCACGCCGCCAGGCTATGTGGCCAGCCAGATGAAGAGCGAACAGCCCTCCACGCAATACCCGGCGGCCAAGAAAGAATTTCTCTCCGAAGGCGCGCGGCCGCTCGGCCTGCCGTACAACCGCGCCTCCGGCAGTTCCGAAGGCTACAACTACTCGTCCGGCCGCCTGGACATGCAGGAGGCCCAGCCGTTCATCGAAAACAAGCAAACCTGGCTGGCCAATGCCTTCTGCAACCGCGTCTTGCGCCTCTGGCTTCGCGAGGCGCATCTCATCCCAGGTTTCCTGTCCCACCCCAGACCCGACCTCGTGTTCCGCCCGGGACGCGGCGTGCCATGCCAATGGTACTGGCCTGGCATCAAACACGTGGACCCGCAAAAGGAAGCCGCCGGCCGGGACATCAACCTCCGCAACGCCACGGACACCCTCGCCGACGCTTGGTCGCGGGAGGGCGCGGATTGGAAGCGCAAGATGGAACAGCGTTGCCTGGAGGCCAAGGCCGCCGCCGAGTTTGAAAAGCGCTACGGCGTCAAACTCTCCTGGCCATGGGACCCATCATCCACGGCCAGGTCCACAGCTTCCGCCGAAAACCCAGGCCCCGCCACTGAGGAGAACGCCTGATGTCCGCCCAATCGCCCGGTCTCGCCGCGCTGGCCCAATCGCTCCGCGAGCGCGGCCTCACGGTCCGCTCGTTTCAGGTCTCGCCCTCGTCCATCAACAAAGAGGAGCGTTCCGTTGAGACGGTCATGACCACCGAGCAGCCCGTGCCCGTCTGGGACTGGCAGCGCGGCGAAATCGTCTCCGAAATCCTGGTCATGTCCGGCGCCAGCTTCCCGGCCCAGCTCCCTTTGCTTGACGCCCACAACCGATCCTCGGTCAAGGACCAGCTCGGTTCCGTCCGCAACATCCGCGTGGAAGGCGACAAGCTCGTCGGCCGAGACTATTTCAGCTCCGACGAGGACGCGGTGCGCGCTTTCAACAAGATCGCCGAAGGCCATGTCACGGACCACAGCATTGGCTATCGCGTCCTGCGCTCCGTGACGATCGAGCCTGGCAGGCAAGCCGACATCGAGGGCCGCGTCTACAAGGCGCCTCTGGACATGCCTCTGCGCGTCGCGCTTGCCTGGGCCGTCAAAGAACTTTCCGTCGTCCCCATTGGCGCGGACACCCTGGCCAAAGTCCGCAGCGTCACCGCCGGGCTGGCGGATCCAGCCCAATCCGAAAAGGAGGAAAAGGTCATGACTTTCGAGAAATGGCTCGAAGGCCAGGGCTTCCGCGCCGAGGAGTTGAACACGCTCCAGCGCGAGGCCATGCGCAAGCTGTACGAAACCCAGCAGGCCAGCGCCAACGCCCCCGCGCGCGCCGGCGAGGCCACGGCCCAGCCCGCGGACCAGCCCGCGCCGGACCCGGCGGAATCCGCCGCGATTGAGGCCGCCAAGGCCGCCGCCGTCAAGGCCGCCGAGGATGTCCTGCGCGCCGACGCCGAGCGCTCTGCGCAAATCCGCGCCATCTGCGGATCCGATGTGCCGCCGGACGAAGTGGAAAGGCTCATCGCGGAAAAGAAGCCCATTGCCGAGGCCCAATCCCTCGCGCTCAAATACCTGCGCGAAAACCGCCCCAAAGCCGTGGCCCCGTTCATTGGCTCCAGCGACGGTTCCATGAGCCGCGACGACCTCTCCTGCCTGCTCATGATGAAGGGCGGCCATGACTTCGCCGAGCGCGCCGTCAAGGTCTTTGGCGAAAAGGCGGCCGAGCGCATGAGCAAGCGGCGATGGATGAGCCTGCGCGACATCGCGCTCGCGTCCCTGTCGCTCGATGGCCGCGAACTGCACCACAGCCTGGACGACAACCTCCGCGAGGCCTTCTCGACCACCAGCCTCCCGCAAATCCTGTCCAACACGGCCAACAAGTCCATGCTGATGGGCTACGAGGATTTCCCCCAAACCTGGCGTCAAATCGCGCGCATCATGTCGGTGAACAGCTTCAAAGAGCACACCGGCTTGCGCCTGCTCGACGACTCGGACATCGAGGACGTGACCGACGCCGGCGAAATCCCCCTCGGCAAGTACCGCGAGGAGTACGAAACAATCCGGGTCGCGACGCGCGGCCGCCGCATCGCGATCACGCGCCAAACGATCATTGACGACGACGTGGGCGCTCTGACCACGGTCATGCAGCGCGAAGGCATCGGTCACGCCCGCCGCCTCAGCAAGCTGTCCTGGACCGTGTGGATGTCCAACGGCCAGCTCAAGGACGGCGTGGCCTGCTGGAACGCCAACCACCGCAACCTCAACACGACCAGGGCGCTGAGCGACGCGAACCTGAGCTACGCCAAGGCCCAGTTCCGCAAACAGACCGACGCGGCCAAGGGCGCCGACGGCTCCAAGGGCAACCCGCTGGACATTGAACCCCGGTTTCTCATCGTCCCGCCCTCGCTGGAGGAAACCGCTCGCAAGCTGCTCGTGTCCACGACCATCATCGGCTGGGGCGGCAACACATCCACGCAGATGCCCACCGCCAACATCCATCAAGGCTCGCTCACTCTCATCGTGGAGCCGCGGCTCGAAAACTCCCTCTACCCGAACTACTCGGCCACCACGTGGTACCTGGCCGCCGCCCAATCCGTGTCCGACGGGCTGCACGTGGCCTTCCTCAATGGCGTGGAACAGCCCACGCTCGAAATCACGCCCCTCGATCCCAGCGTGCTCGGCATTGGCTTCCGCTCCTACCTGGAGTCTGGCGCCGGCATGATGGGCTGGCGCACAACGCAGAAAAACACAGCCTGACCTTGACGCCGCCCCGCTCGCAAACCGCAACGCGCAGAACCTTGAATCCCAGGGGCGGCCCCGAATGGCGGGGCCGCCCCGCGACACAAGCGACTTGAAGGAGAACAAACATGGGCTGCAGAAGCTACAAACCCGGCGACGTGGTCGAGTACACGCCATCGTCCGCCGTCACCGCCGGCACGCCTGTTGACGTGGGCGGCCGCTGCGGCATCCCCGCCGTGGATGTCCCCGCCGGCGCCAAGGGCGCATTCGGCGTCAACGGCCATTACAAGTGTCCCATGGCCGCTGTCACCATCTCGGCAGGCAACAAAATCTGGTGGGACGCCGATGGCGACCCGGTTGGAGGCGTGGCCGGCTCCGGCGCCGCCACCAACGTCAAGTGCTCGTCCCCGGGCGACGTGCTTATGGGCTCGGCGGTCGAGGACCGAGCCGCGACAGACACGGAATGCGTCGTGGACCTCAACCGCTTCGCCAACGCGGACTTGACCGCCAATACCGGCGATGGCGAGTTCCTCATCGGCGACGGTTCGACCGTCAACGCCGTCGTCATCTCCGGCGACGCTGCCGTGAATAACGCCGGCGCGCTGACCATCGCCAATGAGGCCGTCACGCTGGCGAAGATGGCCGACCTCGCCCGCGGATCCATCATCGCCGGCCAGACCGGCGACCGGCCCGCCGCTCTCGACGCCAAGGGCGACGGCAAGATTTTGGTCGGCGACGGCACGGACATCAACTCCGTCTCCGTCTCCGGAGACGCCAGCCTCTCCAACACCGGCGCGCTGACCATCGCGGCCCTCGCGGTCGAAACCGGCATGATCGCCAACGGCGCCGTGGATGGCTCCAAGCTCGCCTCCTCCTCCATCACCGGCGCCCACCCCGCCGATGTTGCCGACGGCGGCCATGCCATCCCGTTCATCATCCAGAAATCGTTCGGAGATTCCGCTGGCGACGTGGTGATCTACAACGGCAACGCGCCGTTCAAATTCCGCGTCTTCGACGCCCAGGTCGAAAACCTGGGAGCCAATGGCGCCAACGCCAACACCGTCCAGGTCTGCGCTGGCGCGAGCGGAACCAATGCGATCACCGACGCGATGTCGCTGAACAACAAGGCCGACACCGACATCGTGCGCGCGCTCAATGTCGACGACTCCGAAGGCACAATCCCCGCCAACGGCTCGCTGTACATCAACGTCGTGAAAGCCGGCGGCACGATGGGCGGCGTGGTTCGCATCCACTGTCTGCGCATCGCCTAAGCAAGCGCCCGCTTTGCCAGGAAGCGGGCTTCAGGCCCGGCTGGGGCGCGCTCCCCCCGGCCGGGCCAATCCCTCAGGATCCGTCACATGCCCAGCGCGCACGAAACCAGGCTCGACGCCATGCTCGACGCCCATTTCGCCGAGTATGGCGAAAACGCCACGTACACGCCGCAAGCCGGCATGGCCGTGGAACTGGAGGTTGTATGGCGCGACGGCGATAGCCGCTTGTCCCGGCGCGATGATGGCCAGCGCCAGATTCAGCAGGACGAGGTCATCATCCGCCAGAGCGCCCTGCCGCGTCCAGAACGCGGCGCGGCCCTCTTGCGGCAGGCCACGTCCGAGACTTGGACCATTTTCGATTTCGAGCCGCGCGGCGCCTCGGCATGGCTGGTTCAGGTGTCGCGCGCCCAGACTACGGAGCGGCTTGCCGGCCGCTACCGCGCCGGAGGCTGACCGCCAAACATGCCCCCATGCCCAGAACATACCGGCCATCAGACCAAGCTCGACGAGCACGACCGCCGCCTGCAGGTCCTGGAGACGGCCATCTTCGAGATCCGCGACCGCCTGCTGGCCCGCCCCGGATGGACCACGACCGTTGTGATTACCACGCTTTCCATGTTGCTCGCCGCCTCGATCACGCTCATAGCCGCCAACATCAAATCCGGCGGCGCGGTGCTGCAGGTGTCCTCCCCGCAACGCCAGTCCGCTCCATACGACAGGTGACACTCCATGCCGCCCACGATCACGCCCAGCGGAGTCGCCAGCCTGCCCATGCAGGCGCTGCGATCCATGCTGGCGTCGTCCAGCAATTGGAAAACGCTGGTGGGCGCCGCGGCCGCTGGCGACGCGACCTGCCTGGCTCACATCCATTACTTCGGCGTGGATGCGCCATCCGCTTGGTCCGCGCTGAAGGCCGTGTCCTTGCAGCAGTTCGTGCGCGTGGAAGGCGCGCCGCTGGTGTTCGAGTGTACGACCGCCGGCACGACGGGCGCGACATCTCCCACCTGGCCCACGGCCGCGGGTCAGAGCGTGGCCGACGGCTCGGCCGCGTGGACGGCGCGCGCGCTCTACGCCGAGCCGTTCAACTCCGTGGTCCGCGCCTCGCGCCCCTTTGCCATTGTTGGCCAGGGCGACGACCTCAACCTGAACATGTCCGCCACGGGCGGAAGCTCCGGCTTCGAGGCCGCGGGCGAACTCATCCTGCTCATCGAGGCCGACACGCCCGCCGCCTACCAGGGCACGTTTGAGGACGCGGGCCTCTGGTTCGCCAACCTGCTCGGCGCTCTGGTCGCGGACCTGCGCGCCCTGGCCGGCACGCCGGGCTATCTCAACGTCACGTCCGTGGAGCTGCGCGAGTTCAGCCGGACCGACCTGCGCGACCCCGACGAGACGGCCGTGCAGGGCGACTGCTGGCAAGCCCAACTGGCGCTGCGCTGGGAGGGCGTGTGATGTTCAAGACCACCTGCGTCCTCACGTACACCGACCACGGCGCCACGAACGTCAAAGACCTCAAGACCGCGGTGCGCGCCGCGCTCTACCAGCTCGGCGGCCACTGGCACGGCGACTACCTGCCGCTGCACTTCAGCGAGGCGGCCTACGGCCTCTACGGCGCGGCCCAGCGCACCAAGCGCTATGTCAAGCGCAAGCGCCGGCAGAAGGGCCACAACCGGCCCATGGTCTGGTCTGGCGTCATGGCCCGCCAGGTTCTCGGATCGGCGCGGATGCGCGTCGTGGGGCAGCGCGTGGGCGTGGTCATGCGCGGCGTGCGGGCGCTCAACCTCTCCAGCCGGCCCAGATATCCGGATTTCAAGGCCGAGATTACGGCTGTTACCGGAGATGAGTTGCGGCGCTTCGCCGAATACTTGGACCGCAAGGTGGATTTGCACCTGTTCCGTCTGACCCAGGGACGCCGCCGGTCCACGGCGCGCTCGGCAGAATAGGAGGCTTTCATGTCCGGCCACTTTGTTCAAGCCCTCCGGCTCAATACCACGCCCACGCCCACGGTCATTGACGGCGTGCTCGACCAGACCATTGATCCTGGCCATGACGTGGAAACGTTTTACTCCGACGGCCAGGCTTTGCCCACCATGGCTTGCGTGGCCGCCATCCTCAGCCGCCTTGGCTTCACGTCGCTCAAGATCTCCACCCTCAACAGCCTCTTCGGAGTCTCGGGCTATGAGATTGACTCGGTTTCGCTCGACGCCTTCACCGTCAATGCCTCGGCCACTGGCCGCGGCAGCTCCGGAGAAATGTTCACCGTCTCCAAAGGCGTCGTCGTGCCAACGCGCCTCGTCGCAACGCAACGGCCCGGCGCCACGATCAACTATTCCATCGTCGCCGGAGGCTCCAGCGGCGCCGCGCCCTTGTCCGTGACAAGCGGCCAGGCCGTTCCCGCCGTCACGGCCGCCAATGAGGTCTACCGCCTCATCGGAGCTACGCTCAATGGCTCATCTCTCGGCACGCTGCTGAGTTGCGAGGTGGATTTTGGCTTCGATGTCCGCCAGGAGATCGGCGAGGCCGAATACCCCAACCTTGTCCATGTGGCTCGCCGTGCGCCGCGCATCCTGCTCAAAACCCGCAAGCCAGGCGCTTTGTCCCAGGTCACGCTGACCGGTTCGTCTCACGCCGTGGTCGTCACGCTGGGCAAATGCACGCTGGGAGGGCTTCTGAGCGCCAACACGCTCACGCTCACCACATACGCGCAGATCGTCACTCCTGGCACATTGCAGGGCGACCAGGCCGGCCTGGCCTCCAACGACATTCTGGTCCAGCCGCTTTACGACGGCACGCACGCGCCCATCGTCATCGGCACAACCTGACAGGAGCAAACATGCCTGGCCTGCTCTATTACCTCCCCGGCCGCGGCGCGGCCTCGACCGCGGACCTGGCCGCTCTGCTGCCCCACGTGTTCGAGCCTGGCGCGCCAGCCACCCAGCGCGGAGTTTCCCCAGGTCCCGACAATGGCCGCGGTCTCCTCGTCGCCCGCGGAGAACACCCCTGCGAGTACAAACCCGCTGAACAAACCTGGGTCAAAATGCGCGGCGGCCAGGCATGGTTTGGCTGGCCCGCGGCCCGCCCGCCCGGCCCCGAGGATCTCGCCAGGCCTGAGCTTCTCGGCCTGTATGAGCCATGCCTGGGCGACGGCCGGCGCTGGCGCGCGCCCACGGCCATGCTGGCGGACGGCTCCTGCCCATTGCCCTGCGCGCGCCGCATTGACCCGGAGACCGGCTCTATTCTCAAACGCCCGGAGCCTCGCTTTGACGGGCTGCGTCTGCTCGCGGACCTCGTGGCCGACCACATCCGCCACGGCCAGGCGCTTACTCCCGAACAAGAGGTGGACGTCTGCGCCGCCGCCTTGGCCGTCAACTATCGCGTCAGCGCAGATGAAGTCTGCGCCCTGGGTTTGCTTACCGACCAGGCCGTGCAGCTCCTCTGCTGGCTGCTGGTGGACCGCCAGAACTGGGCCGACGCGGCCGCGGCCAGGGACGAAAGCGAGGCCTGACGTGGCCAATGTCACCATGACTTTTGACGCGGAGACCGCAAAGCTGGTCAACGCGTTCATGACCGTGGAGAATAAACAGAAGGCCCTCGAGGAGCGCACGCGCCGTCTGGCCGAGGCCAGCAAAACGTCCTCCGACGACGCGGTCAAAAGCATCGAGGCATGGGGCCGCAAGGCGGCAACCCTAGTCTCGTCCTATGTTTCCATCTCCGCCGCCATCAGCGCGGCCAAAAACGCCCTCGCCGCCTACAACGCCGAGCAGGCCAAGGCCGCCGAAAGCGCGCGCGCCGACGCCATGCCCCTTGGCAAACTGGCCCAGCTTGCCGGCGGAGAACCTGAACGGATGAAGAAACTGGTCGAACGCGCCCGGTCCATGACGCGCTTCGGCATGTCCGTGCCCCAGGGCGCTGACCTGATCTTTGCCCTTGAGAGCATGGGCCTTGGCGGAGGCCAGCATGACGCGGCCTTCGGCCAACAGTACGGCGTGCTTGAAAGCCCGGCCAGGTTCGCGGAGGGCGTCGCCACGCTGCAGGCCGCCATGGGCGTCAAGGAAACCGGCGGCGTTGGCAACGTCATGAACAAGCTTTTCGCCGCCAGCGCCGTCAGCAAAACCACTCTCGAAGAATTCGCGCCCGCCGCCACCGTCGCGGCCAAGACCGCCGCCGGCGCAAAAACCACGGACGAGGAGCTGCTCGCCGCTCTGGCTCACATGTCCAAGTCCACCCGATCCGCCGACGTCGCTGCGACCGAAATCGCGGCATTCGCCAAGAGCACCATCAAGCGCGGCATGTCGGAACCTGGCCTGCTCGCCCGCGCCAAGGCCATCCAAGCCAAGGGCTACAGCGAAAAACAGCTCGTGAACAAGGTCTTTGGCCGCATGGAGGCGTACAAGGGCTACAAGGGGCTGCTGGAACAGTCCGCGGACATCGAGGCCACCATCGCCGACCTCGGCCGCGTGGACCGCGAGACCGGCACGGACAAGGACCTCGCTGCGCGCATCGCCGCATCGCGCATCGCCGCCGATCCGCGGCTGTATGCGGAGCAGCAAGCCAGACAGGCGGCCCTTCGCGAAAAGGAAGCGCTGGCGAGCCGAAACGCCGTCGCCCGGCTGCGCCGAGAAACCGCGGAGTCCGATTGGAAGACCGAGTCCGCGAACGCCGGCCAATGGGCTCTCCGGCGGAATATCCCGCTTTGGGTTTCTGGATGGATGCCTGACTCGTGGGCGGAGTCGCTCCTGCGCGCGGAGGCGGACCGGCTTCGCGGACGCGGGCCTTTGGCGGCTGGCTCTCCAGGTTCATTCGACAGCGTGGCGTTCGCTGGATTCCAGTCTCAAGGTTCGACGATTGAACCTGGGCGCCCCATCCGGGTCATCCTGTCCGGAGATGAGCGCAACAGGACCGACGACCTTCGGCCCCCACGCAACGCCGGCACGGAGTAGCCTATGGCCACGCCACAGATCGGCTCCATCAGCTTCGCGATCATGCGCGGCCAGGTCAACCCGCTGGCCGAATCCGTCCGCGCCTTGGAGCGCGAAGGCCTGGATGGCGCCGACTACAAGCGCCTCGGCAAGCGCTCCGCGCCCGCGCGCATAACCACCATCGCGGATTTCGACACAGCCCAGGCCGCGCTGGACCATGTGTCCGATTGCTTCTCGCTGCAGGGCGGCGCCCCTGTCACGATCACTTACGCCGACGGCGGGTCCAGCTCAGGCGTCATGATTCTCGATGTGCGCTTCGCGCGCTACCATCACAGTTCCGTCACCGCCGGCGGGCTGACCAGCGGCGCTTACATCGTGGCGCTGGAGTGGACCGTGGCGCTTACCTCGCCCTCTGGCGGAGGTTCGCCGTGAGTCTGAGCGCCAGCGACATCAAGGTCTATGGCCGCGCGGCCTGGGCCGACGCATGGACCCTGCTGCCCCATGTCTACTGCAACAGGCTCATCGAATGCGCCGCGCCAGAAGTGTCCGTCGCGGAGCTCACATATGACTACGGCATGATCATGCGCCGTGGCGAATCAACGTTTGCGGCCGAGTCGCCCAAGGACCTGCTCAACACCTATGTGCGCATCTGCGACAAGAGCGACGGAACCGGGCAACTGGACTGGGTGGGCGTTGTGACATGCGACGCGCGCGACTCCGGCGGCGACGTATTGGGCCAGCCTTCCGGCGCGCAGACATTTACCGCGCGCGGGCTTGAACATCTTCTTGATCGCGCCATGATCCAGGGCGCATGGGCCGAATCGCCTTTTGACGGCAGCCCTGCATGGATTGGCCATTGCCCCCCATTCAACCGCCGCCCGTCCAAGCGCGCCTCCGTGCTTGGCAACCGCAGCGCGGCCAAGCTCTCCGGAATCTTTGGCGACACATGGGCTTTCTCCAGCGCTGGCTCGGTATGGACCCACGCGGACGCGCTGGAGTATTTGCTCGGAACTTACGCGCCGTCGAACATCCCGTGGATTTTCACGGGCAATTACGATGACTTCACCGGCGTGGACCTTGTCATGGACGCCAGCGGCATGAGCGTCAAGGCCGCGCTGGATGTTCTCTTCGACCGCCGCCGCGGCTATGGATGGGCCGTGCGCTACTTCTCGGCGGCCAACGCGGCTTGGGTGGCCGTTTTCAGCCTGCTCTCCAGCGACATTGCCGAAGGCGGCGTCATCTTTTCCGCCAACGTCGAGCAAAGCTCGCTCAGCGTCAAGGGCCGCCGCGACGTGGACCGCTGCATCGTGCGCGAGGAGGCCGAGAGCCATTACGACCGCGTGCGCGTTGTCGGAGGGCGCGTCAAAAGCTGCTTTTCCGTGTCATGCGCAAACGGAACGCTTGAGCCGGCCTGGACCCCGGCCAATCAGGCCGCCTATCTGGCCGGCCTGAGCTCCACTCCGGGCGGCTATGGGTCGCTCGCCGAGTTCGAAAAGGCCGAGGCCAATGACCAGCTCCGCAAAAGCCAGGGCATGAACAGGGTGTTCAGCCTTTTCCGGCTGCCTCCAGATTGGGCTGGCGATTGCGGCGCCGGGCCAGTGGCGTCTTATGACGCCATCCCCAAAGTGGATGATGATGGATCGCTGCTCTACAGTCCCGGCCGCAGGGGCATGCTGCAGCGGCCCATCCTCGATTTCACGCCCTTCCCAGAAGGCGCGGACGCAACGGCTGATTTGCTGCCCTCCGACGCCGACCCCCGCTGCCTGGGCCCGCTGGTTTTCGCCAAAACCGCGCAGGGGAAATACTTCAACGTGGAAAAGCCGCCCGCGGACGAGGATTTGCCGTCGGCCTCCGTGGCGTCCGTGGACCGCGAAATGGCGCTGCGCGTGCGCTTCGAGGCCGCGCCCCACGTGCTGGCCAGAAACCACTGGACCGGGGCCGAGCCTTCGGA
>Ga0116147_1003893_pt1 | contig 13746 bp, 14 predicted proteins | sample AD_JPNHG3_MetaG_FD_89749 | JGI IMG/M metagenome (GOLD analysis project Ga0116147, IMG submission 89749) | Active sludge microbial communities of municipal wastewater-treating anaerobic digesters from Japan - AD_JPNHG3_MetaG | ecosystem: Engineered > Bioreactor > Anaerobic > Digestate | place...
GTGCTCCTCCTGTAATAAATATTTTTGCTAAATTCTTTATTATCTGGTAGGAGTGCAATGCTTCTTTACAAGCATTTTTTACACACTATGTGGGACATTACCCATCAGATTATATCGCCATATTAAAAAAGATACTAAAAGAGTCAAATTATAAAAGAATTGGAGAGATTTTAGTTGAAGATGGCAAACTCTCCTTAGAACAACTAAGAACAGTTTTACAAAAGCAAGGCGAAACATCCAAAAAATTTGGACAGATTGTCACTGAAGAAAATATCATAAACAAAGATGATTTAATTCAGGCCCTTAAAAAGCAGCAAAATCTAAAAAATAAAACCAAAAAATTCGGTTTTGTAAAGGTCTCAAATGAAAAGTTGAACTCTCTGATAGATTATGTAGGAGAGCTGGTTATCAATCAATCTATGTTAAAACAGGAGATAGAAAAAACAAAGGGAAACTCTAATCTTCTGGAAAGGACATTAAGTCAGATTGAGATGATAACATCCTCAATAAAGGATCTTGTTCTTTCAATGGGTATGGTCCCAGTGGAGGAGATATTCAATAAATTAAGAGTTGTTGTAAGGAATACAGCTCAGGAGTTAAATAAAGCAGTTATTATAGAAATTTATGGTGCAGAAACAGAGCTTGACCGCAATGTAATAGAAACGCTCTATGACCCATTAATGCACATAGTACGCAATGCCATTGACCATGGCATTGAAAGCCCAGAAGAAAGAATAAAAGCAGGCAAAGACAAAATAGGAAAGATAATTCTATCCGCTGAACATAAAGGCAGCGGAATCGAGATCACAATTCATGATGACGGAGGTGGAATAGATACTCAAAAGATCATTGAAAAGGCTTTGAGGCTTAACCTAATTTCTAAAGACAATGCTGCAGCTCTTAGTGAAAAAGATATCTACAGTCTCCTCTTTTTACCAGGATTTTCTACAAACGACGTAGCTACATCTGTTTCTGGAAGAGGTGTTGGCCTTGATGTTGTAAAGAAGAACCTTGAACAGATTCATGGTAGAGTAGAAATTCAATCGGAGTATGGCAAATATACCAAGTTTATAATAAAGCTTCCCCTTACACTGGCTATTATAGAAGGCTTTGTTACATTGGTAGGCGGGAATAAGTATATTTTTCCATTCAATGCTATTGAAGAGATACTGGTTTTTGAAAAAAATAAATTACAAAAGCAAAAGGATTCCCAGGAGGCAATATTGTATTACAAAGATATGCATATCCCTGTAATCTTTGCAAATAAAATACTGAAACAAAAACAAAAGGATGATAGTGATAAGGAAACTTATCTGTCATTGCTCTTTTCTTTTGAAGATTCACGATATTGTGTTGTTGTGGATCAAATTATAGGCAAACAGGAGGTAGTTGTGAAAAATTTAGGTGATGTCCTTATGGATTATGATTATTTTTCTGGAGGGACAATTTTTGGTGATGGGACTATAGGCTTTGTAATAGACCTTCATGGATTTATAGAAAGCATTAAATAATGGGGGAATATATGAAAAAAATACTATTGGTTGATGACTCGGATGTGATAGCAACTGTTGTTACCCAGACTTTACATATGCACAACTATGAGGATGTGCTAAGAGCAAAAGATGGCGAAGAGGGGTTAGCCCTTTTAAAAGAGAATATAAATAACATAGCTCTTTGCATATTTGATGTAAATATGCCAAAGATGGATGGAATAACTCTGGTCAAAGAAGCTCGAAGAATTGATAAAACTACACCTATTATAATGCTCACTACAGAAACTGACAAGAGTAAAATGATAACAGCCAAAGAATACGGCGCAACTGGCTGGATAGTAAAACCCTTTGATGCTGAAAAATTTATGAAGGTAGTAGAAATGTATCTGAAAAAATAAAGTTAAAGGAGGAAACGATGTCTGTTTCAACTAATAATAAATACTTAATATTTGTTTTAGAAACAGAGCGCTATGGAATTCCAATAGCCAAGGTTCAGGAAGTAATTAGCTATGTCCCTATTACAAGTCTTCACGAAACATCTGAGTCTTTTTTAAAGGGGGTTATCAATTTACGAGGCAGGATAATACCAATTATTGATATGAGACTTAAGTTTGCTTTGCCAGAAAAGGACTATACTGAGCGGACTATTTTTATAATAGTAGAAATTGTAACAACAAAAGATTTATATCATGTGGGATTGGTTGTTGATGCTGTTCAAGATGTAGTGGAGATATCTGAGGACAAAATAGAAAAAACACCTGAGGTGGGATTTAAGTTAAAGAATAGATATTTACAGGGGCTTATTCAGTTACAGGATACCATGGTTATGATATTGAATCTGGATAACATTCTTGCAACTGATGAGGTTGTTGAACTAGCAGAAAAGATAGAAATTAATGTGTAAAAATTTTTTATAAAAAATGGAGGAAATTTATGTCAGAATTATTAAAAAATATGAATTTGAAAGCTAAACTTATTACTGGCTTCACTATTGTTTCTGCCTTGCTTTTATTAGTAGGCATATTGGGTCTGGTGCAAATAAACAATTTGTCTGATAATTTAAACTCTCTTGGCAAGGAAAGTATTCCCTCTTTGCTTAATCTTGAGATAGTAAAAATAGGCCAGTTGGAGATTAAAGAAAAAATAAGAACATCAGTTAATCCTTATATAACAAAAGAAGACCTTCAACGCCAAATAAAAAAGATAGAAGAATCTCGTACAACTTATAAAAAAGCCTTAGAGGAATATGACAAAATAGAAAGAACTCCTGAAGAGGATAAATTATATAAAGAATTTCTTCAAAAATTAGAAATCTCCAAAAATTTCAACGATAAATTGATTGAAGAATTAAAAAAACTTGAGGAGATAGAAAATAAAACTCAAAAAGAGGCAATATGTGCTAAACTTACGACCATAGCAGTTGGAGGTGATGTCCGCAAAGCCTTTGATGATGCTCTGGACTCTTTACAAAAATTGTTAGAGTATGTAAAAACTTACTATGGACATGAGATGGTTGACAATGCCATATCCTCAGGTAAACAAGCCTCTGTTATGGCAATAATAATAATTATAGTAGCAGTAGTTTTTGCTATGCTTATAGCTTTCTTTTTAGGCAATGCAATCGCAAGACCTGTTAATAAGATTAGCGATGACCTATCTATTTCAGCAAATAACCTTGAAAAAGCCTCAAATCAGGTGGCATCTGCAAGCCAGGAACTTTCCAGTGGAGCAAGTGAGCTTGCAAGTTCAGTTGAAGAGATTACAAGTAGCATGGAAGAGTTACAGTCAATAATAGAGTCAAATACCAAAAGTGTTAATGAAGCTGAAATTTTAATGAAAGAGACCTTAAACACCGCAAAGACCTCCCAAATGGAAACAGAAGAGCTTAGCAGATTAATGGCAGAGGTAACAGAAACTTCTAAAAAGATTGTAAAGATTAATAAAGTTATAGACGATATAGCTTTTCAGACCAACATATTAGCTCTTAATGCAGCAGTAGAGGCAGCGCGTGCAGGTGACGTTGGACGCGGATTTGCAGTTGTTGCAGAACAGGTTAAGGCTCTGGCTCAAAAGAGTGCTGACTCATCAAAAGAGACCTCTGAATTGATAGAAGCAGTTGCAGACAGTGTTAGCAAAAGTGCAGAAAAAACTGAAAATACCGTTACAAGCTTTAAAGAGGTAGTTACTCGTGCAGAAAAAGTAAACATATTATTAGATGAGATTACAAGAGCATCAAAAGAGCAGGCAAAGGGTGCCAATCAGGTAACAAAAGCTATTTCTCAGGTTAACAGCGTTGTTCAGGAATTAGCTGCTTCATCAGAAGAAACAGCATCAAGTAGTGAAGAGATGCTTGGACAAGTTGAAAGCATGAAAGAAATGGTTTTAGGATTAAGTGAAGTTGCAAACGGCGCTAAAGAAGCAAAGAGACTGTCACAGGAGAGTAATGCAGCAACTGACAAGCAGGATCTAAAAGATATTTCCAAAAGAGCTCATAAAGTCCATGAAGCTGTTGATTCTATAAAGTTAAAAAATAACAATGCAGAAAAAAAAGATGATGTTGAGTTAATAAGGCCTGAGGATAAAATTCCTTTAAATGATTTTAAAGATTTTTAAGGCTTCTAAAGCATATAATAAAAAAGAGAATCATTAATGGTGATTCTCTTTTTTATGCTTTATCTGCTAATGGTAAATAAACGAAATTTATAATCCCATGGAGAATTTCAATGAAGAAAAACAATATAAAAATCATAGCATACTTGAATTTACTCTTTACGCTTATTACCATTAGTGGAATTTTAATTACAACAATAACCGATGTAGCCTTCTGGATCTATATATCAGCAGGTGCATCTTTCTGCCTTTTATTTATTCAGACTTATGAAATATATATACAGAATAAATCACAACAGAGGATTAATAATTTTATAAACGAAGTAAATGACATAAAAACATCACTCCTTGAAGAGTCACTCAAAATCTTTGATCTCATTCAAAACATGAAGAATAATAAATTTATTCAATTAAACGAAAAAATAGAAAAGTTATCATTTAATACAGACAATACAGATGCAGCCAGCAAGGAAAATACAGGTCTCGATTATTATGAGTCTTTGCTTTATCTACCCAAAGAAGAATTACAGAGAATAACAAATTTTTTAAAAGAAATTTGCAAAGTCTTAGAGTCTAACAACCTTAAATTTAACTCCATTTTTAAATCTCTTGATACTCTATGCCCAAGCCATTTCGCCCTCGATCTTTCAGATGAATGGAACGAATTTATAACTGGTCGTTTTACTAAAGCTTTTGATGCAGTAAAAAAATCTATTCACGGAATAGAAGAAATTCAAAATGAAGGGGTTGAGTATGTACAGTATATATTGGAAATTTTAAAGGGATTAAAAAATAAAAGGACAAATCAGGGAGACATTATGATGGAATTCTTTTCAAAGATGAGGGCATCACAGGAATCCTTTTCTATTTATCTTGATTATAGCTCTGAAAGTTTTAAAGCCATTAGTGTTTTAATGGAACATCTTGAAGATATTACAGATAAAATAAACATGCTTTCTCTTAACATGAGTATAGAGGCTAATAAATTGGCAAACAACAATGTATTCACTGTAATAGCAAAGGAATTGCACTCCTTTTCTGAGCAGACAATGAAATATTTTGAACCTCTTAAAAAAACCATTAATCAAAACCTGGCAGCCATTGAAAAAAAGAAACAAGAAGAGCAGGAAACAATAAAACAAGCCCAGGAGTATATAGATACTTCAGAAAAGACATTGGAGGAATACAATCAAAGTGTAAATCAATTTACAGAGCTTGTTGACAATGTTTCTAAAAAACTTATGAAACAGGAAGCAGAAGTTCGGCAGGATATATTTACTCTACTGGAGGATATGCAAAAACTTGCCATCATAGAAGAAGAAATAAGGCACAGAAATGAATTTCATGAATTTATGTTAATTAAATGCAATGCTGTTATTCAAAATTTATTGAGAGATTATAAACAATGTGAAGGCTTTAATTGTATTCACAGACAGAACATATTTGAGCTTTTAAAAAACATGATAACAACTGCAGATGAAAGAGTTTTTCTTTCTGGGATCTACAAAAAATACTTAAATAAAGAGCTGGAAGAAAGCGAAGTTAATCACGGCGATGTTATATTATTTTAGGTTTCAATACAATGAAAACTGTTCATTTGACAGATGATTTATTTGTTAAATTTGCTGAACTTTTTTATAATCTTGCAGGAATATATTTAAAAGATTATAAAAAATATTTAGTGGAATACAGATTGACAAAGCTTGTTGGAGATGATAGGCCTTTTAAAGATTATGAGAGCTTATACAGAGCTTTGGTTAAAGGAGAGGATCCCCAATTAAGGCTTCAGTTTATAAATTTACTCACTACAAACTATACATATTTTTTTAGAGAAGATTACCATTTCCATTTTTTGCGTGAATATATTTTAAAAAATATAAATAAAACCCCTTACATGAGATTCTGGAGTGCCGCCTGTTCATCTGGCGAGGAGGCCTACAGTATGGCAATATCATGTTATGAAGTTCTTGGCAATGATTTAAAAAATCACGATATAAAGATTCTGGCCACAGATATTTCCCTCAATGTTTTAAATTATGCCATAAATGGTGAATATCACTATTCAAAAATAAGAGGCAATATTGAAGATAATCTTTTGAAAAAATATTTTTATTTTAATAAAGATAAAAAATCCTTTACTGTAAAAGAACACTTAAAGGACTTAGTAAAAGTAAGATATTTAAATTTAATGGATAACTACCCATTTACAAAAAAATTCGATATTGTTTTTTTACGTAACGTTCTTATTTATTTTGATAATCAAGAAAAGGAGATAATATTGTCAAAAATTTATGATTACATTAAACCAGATGGATATGTGATTTTAGGACTATCTGAAAGTCTTGTTGGTATTAGACATAAATATCAAGCACTGCATCATTCAATTTATAAAAAATGAAGAGAATTATTGGAGGCTCAATGCAAAGGCAAAGCATAGATGAATATTTTTTAAATCCTGGGGAGTTGATTTTTTCAAAAAAACCCATTGTTATTAAAACAGTGCTTGGTAGCTGCGTTGCTGTAATCTTACACGACAAAGAAAAAAAAATTGGTGCGATGTGTCATTATCTTTTACCAGAGGCTCCCAGTGATGCTCAAAGCAGCACAAAATATGGTGATGTAGCAATATATACTCTTTTATATAAATTTTTAAAAGAAAATAAATGTCGTAGAGAAGATTTAGTTGCCTCTATTTGTGGTGGAGCTTTTATTATTTTTGATGAAAGGGAGATTTTTTTTATAGGTGATAAAAATGTTGAAATCGCTACAAATATATTGCGTAAAGAAAAGATTTTAGTAAAACAAATGCATACAGGCGGAGATCACGGAAAACGTATTCTTTACAATACCTATACCAATAAAACCATAGTTCAGACTCTTGATCGTCTCACTATTGATGATCTATATAATAATTTTTGAGGTGTCCTATGTTTGAAACTGAAAAGATAAAAGTTCTGGTTGTAGATGATTCCGCAATTGTAAGGGATATTATTGCTTCAAATATTGAAAAACAGGATGACATGGAACTCATAGGAACTGCTCCTGATCCATTTATTGCCCGAGATAAAATTGTAAGACTAAATCCAGATGTTATTACCCTTGATATTGAGATGCCCAGAATGGATGGTTTGACATTTCTTGAAAGGCTGATGCAGTATTATCCCATCCCAGTAATTATTGTAAGCTCAATCACAACAGATGATAAATATGCAGCAATAAGAGCTCTTGAATTAGGTGCCTTTGATGTTGTAAATAAGCCAGGTGGCAGCATAACTGTTGATGAGGTTACCGATGAAATTCTTACAAAAATACGCAATGCTTATTTCAATAGAAACACCTTTTTAAAAAAGTGGAAAGAATTATCACCTATTATTAGCAAAGAAAAAAAAGTAACAAAAAAACCCCTTCTCTCTGAGGTTAAAACAACAGACAAAGTAATAGCAATCGGAGCTTCTACAGGTGGAACCGTTGCCATAGAATATATAGTTGAACGACTCCCAAAACATCTACCTCCAATAGTTGTTGTTCAGCATATGCCTGTTAACTTTACGTATCAATTTGCCCAAAGACTAAACGAACTATCTGAGCTTAATATAAAAGAAGCTGAAGAAGGTGAACTCCTTCAATCAGGAACAATGTATATAGCTCCAGGAGGACAACATCTTATTATAGAAAGACGAGGTGCATCTCTTTTTACTACCCTAAGTGATGATGAAAGAGTAAATTTTCAGAAACCTGCAGCTGATGTTCTATTTGACTCAGTAGCAAAAGTTGCTGGTAAAAACGCTCTGGGAATTTTACTCACAGGAATGGGTAAAGATGGAGCTGAAGGATTGCTTGCAATGAGAAAATCAGGTGCCCACACAATAGCGCAAGATGAAGAAACATCAATTGTATGGGGAATGCCCCGTGCTGCTGTTGAAATAAATGCTGCTGTTGAAGTTCTATCCTTAGACAAAATTATATCAGCCATAATAAAATTTACTTCAACATAACAGCTTTGACTTTTTTATAATGGCATTAAGTATTCACAAGGAATCTTTCGCATTTTCTATCCCCCTTCTCTTCCTCATCTTCATATTTAGCATTTCCACAAAGAGGGAAAAAAATACTGCAAAGTATATATATCCCTTTGGTATCTCGTAATGGAAACCCTCAAGGACAAGCATAAATCCAATTAAAAGCAGAAATGATAAAGCAAGCATTTCCAGAGTGGGATTTTTGTGTATAAAATCAGCAACCTTGCCAGAAAATATCATCATTATAATCATAGATATTATAACAGCTGCAATCATAACAGGTAGCATCTTTGTGAGTCCTATAGCTGTGAGAATTGAGTCAAACGAAAAGACTATATCTATCAAAGAGATCTGTATAATAATAGCCGCAAAGGTTGCTGCATCTTTTGTTTTTAGCTCCTTACCATGGGCTATATCCAGCTTGTGGTGAATTTCAACTGTGCTTTTTGCAAGGAGAAATAATCCCCCAATAGAAAGTATAATCTCCCTTACGCTAAAATTATGAGATAAAATAGAAAATAGGGGAGTTGTAAGATGCTTTACCATCCAGGTTAAAGATGCAAGTAAAATTATACGAAAAACAAGAGCAAGAGACAATCCAAGAATTCGGCCCCTTTGCTTCTGAGAATCTGGAAGCTTGTTTGTTATAATTGAAACAAAAATAATGTTATCAATTCCTAAAACAATTTCAAGGAAAGTCAATGTGACAAGAGCGATTATCCATTCCATAAAGCAATCCTATTTTAGTTTTTGAAATATGTTTATATTTTACTATAAAATACTCTTTATTATGCAACTATATTTTTTTGTATTTACTGTCAAAAAGTCTTTGATATTTTTTGCTATCTGCTATAGTTATGCCATGTTTTTTCGGAATTTTATCAAAACCCTGTTTTTGGTGTTAAATATTTTGCCGACAAAACTTAATTTATGAAAAAATTTGGAGAATAGCATGTATAGCAATGTTACTTTAAATTATGCCTTTGCAATGCCAGGTATGGGCGAGCTTGTGGTTATTTTTCTTATAGTCCTGGTGTTATTTGGAGCAGGAAAGATCCCACGAATTGCAAAGGATCTTGGCTCTGGCATAAGAGAATTCAAAAAGTCAATCAAAGACGAAAAAGATGATGAAGGGGAAAAGAAGTAATCTTTATATTTACATTATCTAAAGTTAAGGGGAGCTTTTGGCTCCCCTTAACTTTTAGGTGTATGAAAAGTTAAGCTACTTATGCATAACAAGCTCACGTTTTGGAAGCTCTGCAAGATTTTTCTTTATAATCTCATCTGGCATTTCGTAATCTTCCATTTTTCCTTCAAAGTATATTTGATAAGAGGCAAGGTCAAAATGTCCATGGCCTGAGAGGCAGAATATTATCGTCTTCTCTTTGCCTTCTTCATCTGCCCTCTTTGCCTCATCTATTGCTCCCTTAATTGCATGAGCACTTTCTGGCGCAGGAATTATTCCCTCAGTCCTCGCAAAAAGTACTGCAGCATCAAAAACCTCTCTCTGCTGATATGCAACAGCATCTACAATCCCTTCCTTATGCAATTGAGATATTATAGGAGAATCACCATGATAGCGAAGTCCTCCAGCATGGACTGGAGCAGGAACAAACTGATTGCCGAGGGTATACATCTTTACAAGAGGAGTATAATGAGCCCCATCGCCAAAATCCCATGTATATTCCCCTTTAGTTAAGGTTGGGCATGCAGAAGGCTCTACAGCTAACATCTTAATATTTTTGCCATCCATTTTATCTGGCAAAAATGGCAATATAAGTCCACCAAGATTTGAACCACCACCACAGCAGGCAATAAGAACATCAGGCTCAATACCTTCCTTATTTAGCTGAAGCTTTACCTCTTCCCCTATAATTGTCTGATGGAGCAATACGTGATTTAAAACAGATCCGAGGGTATAGTTTGTGTCATCTCTTTCTGCTGCAATTTCCACAGCCTCGCTTATGGCTATCCCAAGAGAACCAGGGTGAGCAGGATCCTGTTCATAAATCTCTTTCCCATATTTTGTATAAGGAGAAGGACTTGGAATACACTCTGCACCCCATGTCTGCATCATAAGGCGCCTGTAGGGCTTCATGTCATAGGAACACCTTACCATAAAAACCTTGCATGTAATATCAAAATACTGACATGCAAAAGCCAGAGAGCTTCCCCATTGGCCAGCGCCTGTTTCTGTCGTTAGGTATTTTATACCCTGCTTTGCATTATAATATGCCTGAGGCACTGCTGTATTTGGCTTGTGAGAGCCCGCTGGGGATACACCTTCATATTTATAATATATTTTTGATCTTGTCCCAATTTTTTCCTCAAGCCTACCTGCTCTAAACATTGGAGTTGGACGCCACAATGAATATATCTTCAAAACCTCTTCAGGTATTGCAATGAGTTTGTCTGTAATGTTTCCATCCTGTGCAACCAATTCCTTTGCAAATATTCTCTCAAGAGCTTCTGGAGGCAGAGGCGCATTTGTCTCTGGGTTCATTGGTGGCAAAAAAGGCGTTTTCAACTGAATAAGATAAGGGTTTGGATTAAACCAGTGCCTTGGAAGTTCCCTATCCTCCAGAAGTATTTTTCTTTCAAGCATTAAATATCCTCCGACAGTTTTTGCTTGTTTCTATAAAAAGAAACGTGGGTGTCAATAAAAAATTTTCTTATATAAAAAAATTTCCAAAAATAAGTTAGTATTCATTCAAATGCTTAAATCTGGTAGGATTTTATATATCTTGCAGAGTTTGAGCCACAAAGACAAACTCTGCAATTTTTATGTTATTTTATAGAGATTATTACCATTGTGAAAATTCCAAGTATAAGTGAAACTACAAGTGTAAGCTTTAGTCTGTCTGTCTTTCGCTTAAGCCTTGTAAGATTAAAAATTATTCCTGCTACGCTTAAAACAATCTGAATTATGAGCAGCCCATAGATTATACTATCTGCCCAAAGTGGACGGCTTTTGAAGCCTGGTCTGCTTGCCGCAAGCCCTGAATGAGTAGGGTTTGTTATTGCAAATATGATAAAAACAATTCCAATTATCACCCATAAAAGAATTGATATTGCATTGATCATTTTAAGAATAGCATCTGGCCCTCGTCTTCTCTCTTTCATGACTTCCTCTTTTTTATCTTTAGTCTTTATTTTTATTTTTATGTTTAAAAACATATATTTTTGTTACAGGACTTCTGGCAATTACTTTTTAATGCCTTTAAGCAATAATCCTCCCACAATGAATAATAAGAGAATGCACAATATACCAACTCGGGAATTGCCACTTATGTCTGTTGCAATCCCCATTAAAAATGGCCCAAGTATTGTCGCAAATTTTCCAAAAATATTATATAATCCAAAGAACTCAGCAGATCTCGATGGAGGAATAAGCTGGCTATAAAACGAGCGTGATAAGGCCTGAATCCCTCCCATGGATGTTGCCACGAGGAAGGAGAGTCCAAAAAATGTCACCTCCTTAGCTACTTTACTCTCAAGGGAAGGAAGGAAAAAGGCAATAAGCGTTATAATTGAATATATTATTATGCCTACAAGTATCATGTTTTTGCTGCTAAATCTCGCTGCAAATTTACCATAAAGAGCTGTAAATGGGAATGCTATTATCTGTATAAAGAGTATTGCAATGATAAGAGAGCTTGTGCTCACCCCTGAATCTATTCCATAGGCTGCTGCCATACTTATTATGGTATCTACTCCGTCAATATAGAAAAAATAAGCAATAAGAAAGAGAAATATATTTCTATGGCTCTTTAACTCACGAAGGTTTTGCCCTATCCTAAGAAAGCTTTCCCTGACCTCACTTTCTGTCTTTTCCAGAAAATATTTTTGCCTAACGTTCTTTATGAGCGGAATAGAAAACATTGCCCACCATAAAGCAGTAATAATAAATACCAGCTTAAATTTTATCAAGTTGTTAAAATCTGTTGCCATCAATATTAAAATTGAAAGTATAAAAGGAACTGTGCTTCCAATGTAGCCCGAGGCATAGCCTGATGCGGATATTTTATCTGATCTTTCTTGAGATGTTATATCCACCAAAAATGAATCATAAAAAATATTTGACGCTGCCCAGGAGATCTTTGCCACTATGAATATGCTTATACATATTAACCATCCTGAGTTACCCCAAAAGGCAAGAGCAATAGTGGCTGCCACACCAGTAAAGAGAAAAATATTAAAAAGCCTTTTCTTGTTGCCCCTATAATCTGCCAGAGCTCCAAGAAATGGTGAGACTATTGCAAGAACAAGAGATGATAGTGAAATTGCATATCCCCAGATTGCAGTTGACTCCCCTTGAGATAAAGGCTTTGATGCTATCTCTTTAAAAAATACAGGCATTATTGCAGTTACCATTATGAGGACAAATGCTGAGTTTGCAACATCATAAAGTATCCAGCTTTTTTCTTCTTTTGTCATATCATTTCCTGAATATTTTTTGTGGTTTAATAAAGAGGGCAAAATTTTATTCAGGTCAACAGTTTTTAATTAAAAGGAGTATGTTTTTTTAACTTAATCTAAAGTGCATTAATTTAGATTTCATCTAACACATCCCTACGGTTGTTTGTCTGTAAGCTTAAATGTAGCATTTTCTCCTTTACCAGAGGTATTGAATCGCTGAAATGAAAATCTGTATTGGCCTTTTACAATGGAAATGTCTAATTAAATCTTTACTACTACATATGATGCAAAATGCGGGATTAATTCTGAGACATTTTTATTGTTCCCTTCACATCGAACGAAACCAATTTTTTTATAAATCGTTACTAGTCTTATTCTTCCAAAATCTATATGTAAAAATTGGAGTTTCCATATTCTCGTCGAGATTTACATCAAATATAGATTTAATTGAATCGACGTCTTCTATTTCTTTTTTATCAGTACTTATACCTATTTGAAGTGAAAAGGGTACACCATTAATCACAAAATCATAATAGATATCCAGAGCACCTCCGTCCACTTTAATTTTATTTGGTTTACTTATATCAACATTTTTAAGAATACTACCTTTATAGAAATAAAGAAATTCATGAAATGTTTTCGTCAACTTGCCTTTTTGTGCTTTTATAATGAAATTCGTTTCTGCAACATTCGGCTCTAAATATTTTTTATCTACACAATATTTTAGAAAATCTTTATATGATACATCACCCATAGTTCCCTGAAATATTGGTATTCTCATTTCCTTCCCATCTTTTTCATAAATGAGATTAGAAAATTTTATTATAAATTCATATTCACTGAATAAAACGACAGAACCATCTTTTATACTATTCACTGTATTATTTTCACATATCGCATTTTTATAATTACAACTTATAATGACAACCATACATATTAAGCTGGCGAATTGATACCATTTCAATTTCATTCCAGATTCTCCTTGTTATTTATTATTTGTAGCTACATTATTATTCTTTGTTATAGGCAAATAGCTAGATACGGGTCTTTTACTGTATACTCTCTTTCCATCTTCATTTAATGTATAAAGTTTCATCGTTGATGTATCCACAAAAGTTTTTGTATTCGGGGCTGCTGTATCTTTAATACTTAGAATAACTTTTCCATTTTCAATAAACGAACCTGTAACTCGCATTGAATGAGCA
>Ga0116147_1003897_pt1 | contig 13736 bp, 15 predicted proteins | sample AD_JPNHG3_MetaG_FD_89749 | JGI IMG/M metagenome (GOLD analysis project Ga0116147, IMG submission 89749) | Active sludge microbial communities of municipal wastewater-treating anaerobic digesters from Japan - AD_JPNHG3_MetaG | ecosystem: Engineered > Bioreactor > Anaerobic > Digestate | place...
CTGGGTTTTGACGGTGTAAAGGCCGCTCCCGACGGCGGTCGTCACCGGATTCACCACAATCCCGTTCCCTTGCGTCAACTGGTACACGGGCGCAAAGGTGTTCGTTCCGCCCGCATACTCCGGCTCGACGAGCTTCAGGGCGGTCAGGGCGTTGGAGGCGCTTTGGGCGCTGGCCGAGTTGGTTGGTATGGCCGCTATGGCGGCGGCAACGTAGCCGGTCGAAGCCAGGCCGTTGGTGATGCTGGACGCAACCGGGACCAGGCCGAGCGCCCCGGTCACGTCATCACTGGTAAGGCTGACCAGGCCGGTGCGTAGATTGAAGCTAACGACCCCCGCCGAACTGGCGGCGACCTGGATCGCCGAGTAAAGGCTATTGGACGTTCCGGTAACGTGATTCGTGACGGCGGTTCCCAGGCTGGACGTGGCGGACGCCAGGGTCCCGAGGACATTGGTATCCACCTCCGACCAGTTGGTCAAATTCCCGGAGCCGATTTGCGGGACGAACGCGAGTTCGTTCGTGGTGACGTACGCGTTGACGGTCAGGTTGCTGCCGTTGAACATCGCGGCGTTGACCGCAAGCGTCGCTACATGGTTGAACGTGTAGGTGTTCGTATCGCTGGGCCACACCAGAACCCGTATTGGCTTCCGCGTGTACGGCACAAAGTCTGCGTCGTAGAATCCGCCAGCGAGCCACACGCTAAACAGCCCGTTGGTGATTCGTGCAGAGCGCGGATAGTCGAGGTAGGTGTTCGTACCGATCGCCAACGGGCCGCTCGGGACGAACCTTACGCTAGTTCCAGCCGCGTTGCCGAAAATGTCGAGCATGTTTCCGGTCACGGTCGCAGCTCTGGCGCTAAACTCGGCCACGAGCAGTAAGGCGAGTATAAGATGACGTTGCTTCATCGCTTCTTTCGTTCCCAAATCGTTTCGAGCATAGGCGTTTGCCACAACTGCGCGGGGGAAATGTCGCATTCCTCAAGCTGATAGTTGAACGGCTGGCAGCCACCGCCTCGCAAGTGGTAGGTGCAGAGAACGCTGCATATCCTGCTCGCGCTTCGGCTATTGTTCCACGGAGCGAAGAACTTGCTGAACGCCGTCACGTCATACGGCCTGCCAAGCAGCTTGTGGATCGCCCAATACGCACCGTCCGCATCAAACAGCGTCCCTGGCGGCATTATTGGCCTGCGGACAAACCGCAGATACTTGTCAATCCGCGTCGGATACTCATTCACTCCTTGCAGCCGTGCGCCGTAGCTCTTTCCCTCGCCAGCGTATGACTCTGCGTGGCTCAAGGCCGTCCAGGTCTTGACCGCGATAATCAGACCGACAGGGCTATGCCACGCCGGGGAATACAGCAGCACATCGCCAACCTGTAACTCAGGCAGCGGCGGGTAAGGGCTGAACTTGCTCACGGTTTGACAGCGGCGGCAGCAGCCTTGCCGGCGGCGGCGGCTACGCCAGCAGCTACGGCGTTCACAAGATCAACTTGCGCCCTGCCACTCATCGAGACGACATCGGGATTCATTTTCACTTCGAGGCTCTCAATGCGTAGCTCCATCGTACCATTCGTGGCAGCGGACAGGCGCAGGCCGACAAGCGTTGAATCTTTAGGACTGGTGAGAGCAAACGGCTGGCCGCCCAGCGTGCCCGAAATGGAACTCTTGGGCACGCCGAGACAGCCGCACATCAGCAGCACCAGACCGAGTAGTGGCAGGGTGCGTTTCATACGGTTACTCCGTAGGGGGTTCGGTCGGGGGCGGGTTGCTCACGATGTCAGCCAATGCCTGCGCCTTCACCTTCAGCGCCTCCAACTCGTCTGCCGCGCCGGCGGGAATTTCAACATCCGCCAGTTCCGTCGTCAGAGCGGCGATCTTATCGTTAATCTCAGTGCTTGCTTCGGACAGCAACGCATTCATCTCACGGACTTTACCTTCCAGTTCGCTTAGTTTCGCCATTAGTGTATCTCCAAAGTCCTCGGTTAAGGCATCAGTCGGGCAGGACTTGTAGCACCCGACGGCCACCCCACACGCGAATACAACCAGCAGGAAACAGCCTGCAAAGACCGCGAATGGGAAATCGCAAATCATCTGCCGTTCGCCCTCGCGGAGTTTTCATCCAAGGGGCACTTTTTCGGCCTGCGTTCGGGAGGCACCTCGCAATCGGTTTGCTGCGTGTAACCGGCGATGCAGTCGGCGCACATGGTCGCAACGGCGTGCTGCTGCGCGAGTTTGTTAAGGCGGAACATCCACCAAATAGACGCAACGGTGCCGGTGATGCCAGCCAGCTTGATTCCAGCCGACAGCCAGACATTCGCCGCCTCGCCACTGATTAGCATGCCGAGGAAGGGCGACATTGGAGCGCAAATGGATGCGGTAAGCTCTTTGAGTTTCAGCATACAATACTGGCCTCGCCAAGATTGCGTCGCTCCCGCCGAACGCACTCGGCGGGAGCGGTATCGGTGATGCTCGAACTACGGTGCGTTGCGTTTTAGAATCGGGCGTATCACGATATTCGTGATAGTCCCCGAAACGCTGTTGTTGGTCAGCCAAGGTATCTTCAACCACCCCACTCCATACGTCGGCAGATTAGTCAGGACGGTGTTGGAATTGCCGCTCACAGCGAACGTGATGTAGTCTGTGATTGCCGCATAGCTCACGCCGTCCCCGCTCCGCTGAATCGGGAACGAGAACGTGTAGGCCCCGTTGGTGTTGCACAGCACGTCAATCTGCAACGTGATTTTGTCCTGCAAACGGGCATCAATAACGTAGTTGACGTTGGTTCCAGCCCCGCCTCCGCCGGGGATGGTGATGTAGGTCGCATCGCCCGACGCCAGCACGTAGCTGGAATCATAGCGTGCTTGCGCTGCGGCAGTGAATGCGGACAGAGCTAGCAGCAGCAGGCCAGCCGCAATGGTACTAACAACTGATTTCTTCATTCTTATTTTCTCGCTTTCTTTGGTTGCGGCGGCCTCCATCGTCAGAGTCCAATCCGGTTCGGCGGAATAGAACTTCAACTGAGCGTATAATGGGCTTGTCGGACGTGTCTTACCATCCGCATACGCCTCTGTTTTCATTCTGCGCCCGGCCTCGGTTACTTCGTGAAATGGTGTCTCAGGTGGAACAACCATTTTCCATTCCGTCTCACCGTGTTTGCGTCCCAAAATGAAGGCTTGCCTCATATTCTTTTTTGATTCAGTTCAGTTGCGGGAAGCCCCAGGCCGAATGGCACCGGGGCTATTCCCGCGATTGGTTACGGAGTGCAGATGCGCTTCAGGGCAGCGGCCACACCGGCAACGTAGCCGTAGGCGCATTCGATAACCTCGAAGTTCCGGTCAAGCTGGGCATCGCCCCACTTGCGATAGTTCATGCTGATGCCAGTCTCGGGGTCAGTGGCAACCTCGTAGGCCACGAGGGATGCACGCACACCGTCGGCGGGTTCCACCGGGGCGAACGCGGCCAGTATGGCAGACATGAACACGGCAGCGCCTTGCAGCTTCTCGCCGTTGGTCGGCAGGTTCGGGACTTCGTACACGTCGAAGCCTGAAAGCCTCGGCAGTCTGCCCTCGCGCACTACCTCAGTCCCGCCAATGGAACTGGCGAGCTTGTAGGCGCTGTCTTTCATCAGCGCCGTTACGGTGTCGGAGTCCAGAATCAGCGAACGACCGCCAGTGGGCCAATTCGCTTTCGTGCAGGCACCGGCAATGTCCACCACGTCATCGCTGGTCATCGCGGCAGCGGCAGCGGTCTTCACCGCAGCGCCATAGGCAGCGAGAGTCACCACGCTCCAAATGTCATCAAAGACATCGGCGGCCAGCTTCTCGGCATTCAGGTTGCCAAGTCGCACAGTGTCAAGGTACGGCTGCCGGCGGAACTCTTGGCTCGAATAGTCAAGCGGCTGATACTTCCGCTTGTTCACCGTGATTTTCTTCATGCTCGTTGCCGTCGCTTGGTCAAACACGTATCCGGTGGCCTCCACGAAGTTGGAACTGGCGGCGGTCTGCAACGGGTAGTAGGGCACCACGACCTCATCAGTGCCTTGCAGCGGCACATTCTGGAACGAAGTGGCGAACGCCCGAATCGGCAGCATCCGGCGGGCGAACGCACGCACCGTCTCATTCAGGATGAGCACGCGCTTGAGTGCGGAGTCAACCGTGTTGGTCGCGGCGTTCAGCACAGGCATGATGCGCTCGCGCTCCTTGCGGAAGATGGTGCCGATGGCAACGCTGCGCTCGGCGGCGTTAGTCACAGCCCCAGGACCGCTGCCCAGGTGGGTGCGGATCGCCTTGAACACGTTCTGCACGTCATCGGCGACAACGGACACGCTCGCATTCAGCGGGGCTGCGCCGGGAAGCGCCTGCGGTCGAGCGCGAAGCTCGTCCAAGTAGCTCTCGTCGGCGATAGCGCGGGTAATCGCTTTCGGAGCTTCAGCCGCGGTCAGTCGGCACTCGCCAACCATCGCGTTGACGGTAGCGGTGATGCGGGTCTTGCGCTCGTTTTCGAGTTGCGCCGTGATGTTCTCGACTGTGCGGGTCAGTTTAGCAACTTCGCCGTGGTCACTGTTGGGCGTGCTGGACGCCCGGTTCTTTACCACCGATTGCAATGCGTTGAGGATTACCTCGTCGCTGGCATCGGCGGCGACTTCCTGCCCGTGCTCTTTGAGCAGCGCAAGGATTTTTTCTTTGCTCATACCTTCCTTTTTCGTCGCGCCGCCATTGGCAGCGCACTTGGTTTTTTGGTTCAATCGCAGCGCATCCGGCACACACCGGAACTGCGAAAAGTCAAAAGAGTTCTTCACCGGATCAGAGTCCGTAATGCTGTCGCAGAATCCTCTTTCGAGGCATTCCTCGCCGCTCATCCACGTCTCTTTGTCCATGATCGCCCGACATTCCTCGACGCTCAGGCCGGTGCGGTCGGCGTACATCTTAGCGAGCACGTCCGCGTGCGCCTCAAGCTTCTCTGCCGCCGCACGCATGTCCTCCGCGTTGCCCTGACAGAGCGCAGTCGGGTTGTGCGCCATCTGCATGGACAGCTTCGGCATTACCCGAGTCGAGCCAGCCTGAAATATAACCGACGCCGCCGAGGCGGCGATACCGTCGCAGATCGTTGTGACGTTCCCTCGGCTGCGGATCATTCCGTGTATGGCGAACGCCTCCCACACGTTGCCGCCGGGAGAGTGGATATGGCATTCGATCTTCCGGCTGGCTGGAATGGACTTCAGGGCGTCTTGAAAGGCAGTGGCCTCGACGCCTTTTTCGTCTGCGAAATAGCTTTTGCCGATTGCGCCGTAAATCATCAGCTCGGCAGGGCGCTCTTGGTCGCCAGCCTCGTTCCTGATTGAAAGCCACGAATTTATTTTCCTCATACCTCACCTTTCTTTTGCGGTGCTTCTGGAGCCTGCTGGGCAGGCGCAGGCTCTTTCATCACGTCGGAAATCTCGCTCGGTTCAACCTTGAACTCGTCGGCAATCTGATGGATGTAGGCCACAGCCTGCGCTTTCTGGCGGAGCTTTTGTTTCCAGTCCTCGCCAGTCTCGCCGAAAATATCCTGATACGTTCGGGTCGCGCCGGCAAGCTCGGCAAGCATCGCAGACGAGTTACGGCCCACGTCTACGTTCACTGCTCTCGGGGGGCGGACGTTGAGCCGTGTCCAGTTTTGAGGCAGATTGGCCAATTTTCTTTCAGACCTTGCAGCCGTACCAATCACGTATGTCCACACGCGCCGGAATGCAGAGGCCAGCACAGCAGACCGTGACCGGAAAAAGGCGTTCGCGCTGTCCAGCACGCCGCGATACACGGTTCCCTGCATCGAGTCGGGATAGACGAGCACAATCGGAACCCCGACCCCGCTGCACACCTTTTCTGTCAGGTATTTCCAATACCACTGCTGCGCTACGGAAGGGCGACTGCTTGTAATCTGCTCGTACTCATCGCCGGTCCTCATTACCTTGGTGGTGGCCCCGAACACGCGCTGGTAATACTCCGTGAGCGGATTCTGCTCGCCCGAGCCTGCCTCGGTTTGCCTGTCCCATTGCGCCGCGTCGTCAAGCAGGTCGCCCGTCGGCGTTTTGATTACCTTCGTCGTTTCGGCTGCATCCTTCGCGCTCTGCATCTCAAGGAGTTCAAGGTCGCTCAGGTCGTGCAGCGCGTTCATCACCGCGTAGAAATGGGTCAGGCCGCGATACATGCCGGCCCGGCTCGGCTCGAATATGTGCAGAACCTCGTCGGTTGTTTTCCTCTCAGCGCCGCTATCATTCCGAATCCAATAGGCCACGGGCCTGCCAAAGCGGTTCACTTCAACGCCGTCAATTACCTGATGCCCGTCGGGAATCATTGCAGCCGCACGCGGGGAGCTGATTTCTGGACTGCATACCCGGTGCCCCTCAATCAGCCTCAGCATCGGCCTCGACGGGTTTTTCTCATCCCGCGTCAACAGCACAAATACCTCGCCGTCTATCAGCCACGTCCTAGCAATCAGTCCTTGCAGCGTAGGCCACGATTGCAGGCTCGTGACATCAGGGCTGGCCCCCCACTCCTCAAACCAGTCAGCGGCGGCATTGTTCCACTCCTCGTCAGAGCTGTCAGGCGACAGCATGAGTCCGTTAGCCCCAACAATATACTGCTCCCACAAGTCAGCGATTCGTTGAACCAGTGGAGAGTTCGCCTCGAAATAGCGGGCCTTGCGAACAAGCTCGCTCCGGGTTGCTTGGTCGGCGTCGAAGCGTGCGTCGGTCAGTGGCGACCAGATGTAGCTTCGGTCGCCGTTCTGCCAGAGCCGCCCACCCTCGTATCGGTTCAGGATTCTCCGCGCCTCGTTCGGCTTCCGAAGTGCAAACGATGCAGCCTTCATCGCCTGAACAGCGCACAGTCGCGCAGCCAATGCTGACTTGGAAACGATGTTCATGCGCCGCAGGCTCGGAGATTGGTGAAGTCGAGCCGGAACCTCTGTATGCGCCGGCACGAGGCCAACATCTCGGCGCAGATAGCAGCATCGTTCCTGCTGTCTCCGCTCTCGGTTAGCTCAAGCGCCGCGAGCGCGGCCTCGTAGCGGTCTGTCAACGCGCCCCACAGTCGCCTGTGCTCCTCGGGGTACAAGTCCTTGCCGGGCTGGAAACCGGCCCCGCCGCCCGCTTCAGACGTTGAATTGAGCCAGGTTCCTTTCGTTGGGCTGTTGTTCAGCCCCTCAAATGCGCCGTCCCGCTGTTCGTCAATGATTTGACGCAGCGGCTTGCCGACCCTCAACGCTTCCCCAGCCGCCCACCGCAGGGCATCCCGCATATCCTGAGTATTTGCCACTCATATAGTGCGGAACATTAGCCGAATAGGCCGTCAGGCGGGAAGCTTGGTCACTGTCATGGTGCGGGTGATTACCGATGCGACGTGAATCATCAACTCACAGTCGCGCATGTGATTGTCGCGCCGCACCTGTTTCCAGAAGTAGGTAACTCGCCCCCGCGCATCAATCTTCTCCTCGCGCCGCTCCGCTGTAACCTGCTTCAAATACGATGATTCCACCCGGCGCGGAATCGTCCACTCGCCCACCTTGCCCATCAAAAGCTCTGTGAGTTCATCCTTTGCGGCGTTGTTCGACCATCGGTATAGCGGAATCATTCGGCTCCTGCCCTGCATGGCGGTGCCATAATGCGGGTCAACGAGGCTGCGGGTGTAAATGCGCCTCACCTGTTTTGTCGGCTCACCTGACTTTTTAACCGAGTGCATGAACCACTCAGCATCGTCCCCCTTGAACGCTTTCCATCCGTGACTCAGGCAGAACCTATACACTTCCCTCGCCTTGAAGCCTGAGTCGATCAGCGCGTTCTGCACCTGAACACCAAGCTCGACCCGCTTCGCCTCAAGCTCGGCGGTCGAATTCACGCGCCCGTAAGAGACAAGCCTCGACTTCCCGCCCTCGGCGAAAGCACGGCATACATACCAGTAATGCTCGCCGCTAGCCTCCTGCTTGTCGGCAGCAAGGAAGCGCACCTTCTCCTCGGGCCAAGGGTCGCCCAAGTCGTAGTCGCCCTTCCGCGCATCCATAAACTCGTAGTCGTCTATCTCTCCCAGTTTGTCCGCCCAAGGCTCCCCGAGGGTTTCGTTTATGAAAGTCTTCAACGGGCTTAAATCGCCTGCCCGCGCCGCGGCGCGGGCCTGAATAAATTCCTCCACTATGTCTATCCACTTGACCCACGGCGGAAGCAGCGCGTTCCAGTGAAAGCTGACACGGTGACGTGGTGCCTTCGGGTTCATGCGTACGAATTGCCCGGTCTTCGCCAGCGCCTTGCGTTGCTGTGGCGTGTCGCTCATCTGGTGGCCGCACGCCACACACACGTATCGGATATGGTTAGCTAGAAGGTCGAAATTCCACACGCCGCGCTCATCTTTTGCGCCGGGCACTTCGGCGAACTTGCACAAGGCGTCCGTTTCAAGCTGAACGGCTTTCAACTGTTCAAACTTCATCGGTTGTAGCTGGCCGCACTTCGGGCATTTGATGTGATAAATGCGCTGGTCGCCTGCTAAGAACGCACGGTGAACAGCGTCGTTCTCCAAGTCGGGTGTGGACACAAGCAATCGGCGTGTGTTCCAAAAGGCCCGTGTGCGCTTCAACACGGTGTCGAGAGCGCCGGGCGGATAGTTCCTCACTTCGTCAAGGAACAGCCAGCGGATAGGCTTCGACTGCAATTTCGATGGCGACCCGGCCCCGGTGAAATAGAAGGGCATCGATCTGAACGTGAACTCGTACGCCTCAGAGTTTATAATCTGTCCAAACACCGGCTGGCAGTTTTCAAACGTCGGCTTTACTCTATCACGCACGAACGCCTTCGCTTCGTCTTTCGCCGCCATTACCCACATCGCGGGGCCGGGGTCTTCGCTGATTGCCCAGCACGCGCAGTTCATCACGGTCTGCGTCTTGCTAGATTGAGCGGAGCACATCACGGAAATGTCATTCACGCGATTGTCAGAGAACACTTCCATCACTTCCCGAACCCACGGCGAGTTATCAGAGCGCCAGCGACCAGGCATCGGCGAGGTATTGTCCACATACACGTAATCCTGACACCATTCCCAAACTTTTCGCCGGTCGGGTGGTCGGACTGCCGCCTTGAACCCTTTAAACAACGGGTTCATAGGCGGAGTTTTTCCACTCCTCGATTGACTCATTGAGCAGGTGTAGCTGTTGCAGCACTTCATCCTCAATTTCCTTCAGCCGTTGTTCGGCTTCGGCAACAGACACACCAACAAGGTTCGGCGCTGATTGGTGCAGCGTGGAGACAACTTTTCGTATCGCCGCCCCAAGCTCCCCGCCGATGCGCTCGACTTCCTGCGTCGGCATCCAATTCCGTTTTTGGACAGCTATCTGGACAATCAGGCGCTCGTTTTGCAGCAGAACGTTCCGCGCCTTTTCGCGGCCAACGTCTATTTCCTCAACCTCACTATCCTCACCGAGTCCGCGTGCGCGTCTGAACTCTCGCCACGATTGGACGTGGTAGCGCCCGTCGGGCCGCGTGACAGGGCACCCGTCAATTTTCTTCCATCTGGAAACAGTTCGGCGGCTAACCCCGAGCGCTGCAGCCAACTCAACAACATTTCCCACATACTCAACGGTGGACGCCTTGCCGCCATCAATGATAGATTGCAGGTAGTTGCGTTGGCTGGCCGACAGTGGCCGCTTTTTCTTCACCTGTTCTGCGAGGGACGCCGCGTCGGCTTTGAGTAGTATTTCGGCCTGTTTGCGGGACAATGGCGTGGCTGTCGCAGATTCGTTTGTGGCCGCTTGCTCAGGCTCCCCCCTTAAAAGCCTGCCTGCGGCCTCCAAAGATGCGTCCTGAGCACGTTTCTGCTCGTTTTCAGCCTCGTTTTTAGGGTGCCTTGAACTCATAAAGGGGACGCTATACAAAAGAATCCGCGCCACAGTGGCACGGCTTGCGACTGGTCATCAGATTACCTGCGCCGCCTTCTGGTTTTCGGGCGGTCAAGCAATAGTCGGTCCATGAGGCGCTCTGCCAGCGTTGATGGTTTCGTGCGTGCAATCTCCCAATTCTGCAAGCTCCGCACTGACACTCCAAGAATGGCTGCGGCTTGCGACTGAGACATGCCCTCGCGCTCGCGCCAATTTTTCAGCTTCTTGGCGAACTCTGTTTTGCTTTTCTTCGTCATTCTTACACCCATACGCTGACAGCTTACAACGTCGGCGAACGATCTCAACCCCGGTTTCCACAAATCAGCGTAGCGCCTGACTCCCAGCGGCAGAGGCAAGAGGAGCCGGTTTATCGTCTCTCGTTGCATTGTCATAGTTTTCGCCTTTCAGTTTTCGGTTTCAAAAGTACTCAACAGCCACGACTTCGCCTTCCGCATTGGTCGGCTGCACGTCGCGGGGAAGTCTCGGAATCATCCTCTCGCCCTTGCACAGCGGGCATTGCACTCTGCCGATGTTCCGTAGAACGCGGCCAGTCCCGTCACAGCAGGGACAGGTGCGGTGCGTCTTCGCCTTCTCGCGCAACAGCCGGTTATGCTCGTGCAGCGTTTTCCAGTAATCCTCGATGTTCCGAAGGTCATACAGTTCACGGCACTCCGCAGGCTCCTCAATCGTTCCCGGCAGCTCGAACTGTTCTGCCTTGTTGCAATAGCATCCGTTGCTGCTCGTAGGATGCGTTTCTGGACGTTTTGTCGGCACGGGTGGTAGCCAGTATAGGTTCGAGAAGTAAATGCCGTCCCTTTTGAACCAGTCCCCGTATCGAATCGTTTCAGTGCCGCTGAAATACACCCATAGGCTGTGGCCGCACTTGGCGAGGAACTTGTGCCCGTAGATTGACACAAGGAACGCCGCAGCCCTCGCATCGCTCATTTCGCCGGGCGGGATGCGGTGTCCCTCGCTCTCGGCGAACCTAAGCGCCTCATCGTATCCGCCCCACGTCCCGTTTTGGAACAGCACGGCCCCGGTGCGGCCCCGGTCTAACAGCTTGCACTTCCTCGACACGGGGAACGGGTGGCGCAACTCAGAGCACACGCCGCCGACGGTGGCGATGCGGAAGTGAATCACGAGTTCGCCCTTCATCGTTCGCACCAGCTTGTAAATCTCGGCAACGTCGTTGGTTTTGAGCCACTCTACTGCCCCGGCCTTGCGCCAAGCAATCCCGCCGCCGTGCGGGTTGGACTGCTCGCACAACCGCAGTGTTTCAAGGCTCGGCCTAACGTCTTTCGGAACAATCAGTACTACGCACATATTATTTCTTTCGGTTTTTCGGTTCAACAGGTTACTTACAGATTTGCGGCAGGAAAACGCGACTCGAACTGCTGCGCCATTTCAACGGCAACGGCGCGGTAGGCTCCGAACTCACTGTGCAGCGCCCCGAACATTCCCAGCGCACAGTCCCGGTTTGGCACGGAGTCAACCCACCCAAGAAGCCGCCACATCCGGCGCAGGGCTTCGACGGCGTTGGCAACGCGGGAATGCTTTTTGGTCGCCTTTCGGTTGAACCGTCCAAATTTCTGAACAGTGGCGGCGCGGCGGCACAGACCAAGCACGGTCGCCAAGTGGTGCAGCACCTTGCTCTCGTTCAACGTGCCAGCGAACGCCCTGAACTCAATGCAACCGTGCGTAAACGCCTTCTGAAAGTTCACCATGCCGCGACCACACGAATAGGCCAGAGACGAGACGCGCACACCGTCGGCGGCGTGTCTTTTCATCTGCTTCAGCAGTCCGCCAACTTCGTCACTCAGCGCATGGCTAAACGAGTTCACATGGCGACCAGTTCCGGTCTGGGCAAAAATTGCCCACGCATTCGACTGCGCGATGTGCGCTACCCTCTGGCAGAACTCGGCGATTTGATGCGGCGTCGGGTCGTTTACACCGATGATGCTGCCGATGCCGACGGTGATATGGCACCCGCAGCTATCGTTCACCTTGCCGCCGATTCCACGGATGAACTCAATCATCTTCCGCAGTGCGGCCACGCCGGCCTCGCCGTGCAGGATGGGCGACACAAACTCACAGGGGGCGTAGTTGGCATCATATCGAATGCTGCCGTCGCGCTCGGCACGCCAACGTGCATTTCCAAACTGCGGCGCGTCAATCAAACAGTGACCAACCAACCCGTTCACAACAGGTCTGCCGTGGTGACGGCCGCCAATTTCAACTCCAGAAGTGGTCGGGATAACAGTTTCAAGCTCAACACCAAAGCGAATAGCCTTGGCCGCGCTGTCTTCAGGTTTTGTCAGTTTCATATCGTTTTCAGTTCGCGGTGTTCGGGCGTGTAGAAGTCTGGTGGTATTTGGGGTATCGGATTTCCGTTTGGATTTGGCATTTATCAGTCTTTCGTTTCAGTTTGGTGTTTACAGTTTCGGTTGCAGTGTTTCGAGTCAAATCTCGTAGATGACGCCCTTCACCTTGACGAAGTGTCGGGAGCGTCCGCGCACATATCCGAGTGCGGTCGGGTGTCGGAATACCAGCCCCTCGCCCTGTCCCCCTTGGACTTCGAGCAGCATGGCGTTCGCGTGCTGCAAATCTTCGCAGACGGTGAAGCTCACGCAGTCGGCGTAGAGCCTCGCGGCCTCGGCCAACCTTTGCGGCCAACTGCCGGGGTGGTCGGGACAGTCAAAGACAGTGAACCTGATTGCCGGGGTCCAGTGGCCATGAAGCACGGCGGCAACGGCTGCTTTGAAGCCCCCACGGCCTCCGTGGACTTCACCGTCAAGCCGGACTCCATCGGGCAGCGCGGCGCGGATGCTGCCGGGGATGGGAATGATTCTGCCGCCCCTTGACCAAAGATTCTGCCCATCCCAAAGGGCGCGGCAACCGTCCTGCTTCTCGCTAGCACACCAGCCGGTGAGGCACATGCCGAACTCCCAATCAACCCCCAGCGTCAAGTATTGGTCGAGGTTCATGGCTCCTTATCGGCGGGCGGGGTTACAAGGTCATCAAACAGACCAATCTGCCTCGGGGACAACGCGGCCAATTCATCCTTGAAGAATTGCTCCTTGGTCCTGCCCTTGGCGCGGCCTTTGCGGGTGTGAACGTCGAACGTGTATTCAGGCAGTTCGATTGGCTCTGGACTGTTGCGCGATTCGGCGATGGCTCGGGTCAGCCTCTTGGCGTCAATCATGCGCCGGTCATAAACGAAGTTGGTCAGGTGGTCGGCGTCACGGCACTTTATCGCAGCGCACAGCACAATGACGGCTTTGGAGAGAAAGATGCGGCTGCGGGGCTTGCGCTTCGGGTCATCGTTGAGCACGTTGAAGCTGTCGAACAGCGCCTTGATTTCGGTCGTGATAACGCCAGCGCAGTCCTCGGCGGAAATGGTCAGCAGGCGCTTCCAGCAGTAGCGGTGGTAGCCAGACTCGAACAGTTCCACGGCCATGTAGCCAGCCAGCGCGGTGTCGCCGCGCCGTATCGCCTTTTGGAGACAACTGGCGACCTCGAACAGGTTGTAGCCTCTTTTGGTATATGGTCGGAACGCAGGCATCACGCAACTCCTTTCTCACGATTGTAGGCGTCCACATGCTTCTTCGCGGTGGCTCTGGACTTGAACCACAGCGTCTTTCGGTCTGGAAACATCGCGCCGTAGCGCCGCTTCCACTTGGGGTCTTGTGCTTTGATAATCATAGCTTTCATGCGTCTAATTTACTACGCTGCTAGCGTAGTGTCCAGCACCATCTTTCACCATTTTACCTACGTTTTGGCCGCGTTTTGCTTCGCCGGGCGTTTCTGCTTCTTGAACTCCTTATTCACCATCCGCTTGAACAG
>Ga0116147_1003925_pt1 | contig 13671 bp, 15 predicted proteins | sample AD_JPNHG3_MetaG_FD_89749 | JGI IMG/M metagenome (GOLD analysis project Ga0116147, IMG submission 89749) | Active sludge microbial communities of municipal wastewater-treating anaerobic digesters from Japan - AD_JPNHG3_MetaG | ecosystem: Engineered > Bioreactor > Anaerobic > Digestate | place...
GGCATCAAAAAGGTTTGCAAGGAAAGAACCAGTAGGATTGTATCCTCGGTGGGCTTCATCCATAATGAAAATCCTCTGCAAATTGGTAGCGTAGGCAGGCAAATCAACCTTATGCTTGTCCTCGGAAACCACATTTAGTGGATACATGGTTAAAATCAAGCAGTTATATTCGATAGTAAAAAGCATATGTCATTCGTATTTAATGACATATGCTTTTTGTTTCGACTTGCTCATGACAATGTTATACGATTCGTAAACTGTTTTATGTAATATACTAATTCGTTAAATGTTAAAAATATATCAATAAACTATTTACAAACCATTGTAAATATGATATCATAATATAGTATTATAAATATTCTGGTTGTTGCATTGAATTAACAAATACTTCTTTCTGATGATTTGGTAATATTACAATAAATAGAAAATGAATTTTATGGTATTGTCAACTAAAATCTATTTTTTTGAAAAAACTCTTTTAATTCTTGCACTCCTGTGATATAATCTATGTAAAGGAAGTAACAAGAACGAATGAGATATACCTTTGTAAAACAACATGATGCAACTGACTGTGCGGCAGCTTGCCTTGCTATGGTATGCCTGCATTATAAAAAAGAAACGACCATAACTCAGCTCCGTGATCTTATGGGAACAGACCTTAAAGGCACTAACCTTGTTGGACTATCTAAATGTGCGGACACACTCGGATTTGTTTCTCAGGCGGTCAGAGTTGATAGGGAAAACTTTCTGACAGACTTCACCTTGCCATGCATTGCTAATGTCATTACAAAAGAAGGACTTACCCATTTTGTGGTAGTATTCAAAAAAGTACGGCATAAAAAAGTCGATTATGTTATCATCGGTGATCCTGCTAAGGATTTGATGAAGATAACACTTGATGAATTCTATGAAACATTTACCGGAACTTTGTTGCTTTTAAAGCCTGACAGCCGCTTTGTTCCAGGGAAAGCCGAAAAAGGCAAAACATTCAGCAGGTTCTTAAAGCTGTTACTTCCCCATAAGAAGTTATTTGCCTATTCTATCGTAGCTTCTGTTATCTTAACGGTATTAGGTATCGTATCATCACTATTCAATAAAATACTGATGGACGAGATACTGCCATACAAACTTAAAAACCCATTGTTGCTTGTAGTCATTGTTTTTGCAATACTTGCTGTTGTACAGACAGTTCTTGGATTTGTAAGACAATGGATGATGATATATCTCTCACAGAAAATAGATATTCCTCTCCTCCTCGGCTACTTTGAGCATATCTACAAACTTCCTATGAAGTTCTTTGCTTCAAGAAAAACGGGCGATATTATCACTCGTTTCAGCGATGCGTTCACAATTAAGGATATTTTCACCAATATAGCGCTTACGCTCATTATTGATGTGGCTATGGCACTTATAACCGGAGTTATCCTTTTTAATATGAATCTTTCGCTGTTCGGAATCATTATATGCCTGACTATTTGCAGTATCCTACTTGTTTTCATCTTTAAGCAGCCTTACAAGAAGATCAATGAGGAGCAGATGCAACAGTCCTCTGTTCTTAATTCACAGATCATAGAAGGTCTTCGTGCAGTTGAAACCATCAAGGGTAATGCAAATGAAGATACAGAACTTGAATGTATTGAAAAGGAGTACATAAAGTCGCTCCGTATAGGAATGAAAGAAAGTATGCTTTCAAATGTTCAGAGTTCTATATCAAGCCTTATATCTACAGCGGGTAATCTTATCCTTATGTATTTCGGCATAAGACAGGTTATAGACGGAAAGCTCAGTCTGGGCAGCCTGATGGCTTTTACAACAATGGCTGGTTACTTTATGGATCCGGTCGGCAGACTTGTCAGCTTACAGCTCCAGATACAGGAAGCTAATATTTCCATGAAGCGCCTTACAGAAATACTTGATTACGATACTGAGCAGAGTGAAGGTGAATTTAACGAGCTTGAATCCATAGACGGAGATATTGAGTTCAATAATGTAACCTTCCGATATGGCAACAGAAAGCCCGTACTCAACAACATTTCGTTCACTATACCAAAGGGCAAGAAGGTAGCTCTTGTTGGCGAAAGCGGTAGCGGTAAGTCAACTATTGCAAAGCTCCTTCTAAAGTACTATGAGCCTGAAAACGGTGAAATAATGCTTGATGGTGTAGATATAAATGAATATGACAACGAGTCGGTCAGAAGAACTATTTCCTACGTTCCCCAGACAATAGAGCTTTTCTCAAAAAGCATTTATGATAATATAAGGGTTTCAAAGATGAACTCTACTCTTGAAGAAGTCAAGCAGGCGGCTAAAGAAGCTGATGCTCATGAGTTTATCAAAAAGCTCCCTATGCAGTATCATACTTATCTGCAAGAAGCCGGAAATGGTCTTAGCGGTGGTGAGAAACAGCGTATCGCTCTTGCGAGAGCATTTCTTAAAAACAGCAATTTCTATATCCTTGATGAGTCAACAAGCAACCTTGATTTTGCTACAGAGAACATCATCTTTGATATGATATACAATAAATTCAAGAAGAAGTCAATGCTGATTATTGCCCATAGACTTGCTACTATCAAGAACTGTGATCTTATACTTGTTCTTGATAAGGGCGAAATCATTGAGCAAGGAACTCATGACGAGCTGCTTGCTAAGAACGGCAGATACAGCCGTCTGTGGAATATGCAGCAGGGTAACTTTATCATAGATGATAAGGAAGAAACGGCAATAGAATCCGTTCCTGAGACATTTGAGGACGATGATGACACTTTAGTTTACACATAAGGTGAATACGCTTTGTGCAGAAAAAGCGTTCACAATAGATGATATGGTCTGCAACATATCAATCATATACGAATATACACAATATTACATGATACTACAAACTTACTATGTGAAGTGTATCAGAAAGGAATTAACCAATGGAAATGACTTACAACGGAACTCTCATGATGCCTGCAAACTACGCAGTTATTAACGAGGAAGAAATGACTTATGTTGAAGGCGGCGGCACAGCCTATGTTAAGGTCGGAAACAATAGCTTTGTAATTCACGCACTCGCAGCACTGGGCGGAGCAGGTTCAAAGTGGGCTATGACTGCAGCATTAGATGCAATTGGCGTAACAATTGCAACATCTATCGAACTTGGAACAGCAGGTGCAGGTACATTAATTGCTGGTGCATTTATATTAGCATGGGGAGGAATAGTTTCTACTCTTGTTAGTGCAGCAGTAACATATGGAATCTACTCTTTGAGAGGAAAAAAATTTAAGGTAGCATCTGGTTGGTGGTGCCCCAATAAGACATTCACAATATAATCAAAACGTTTAATTCTAAGCGTTACTGATGCAAACTCATACATTTATGTTCACTTGTGAGTTCAAGTGAACATAAATGTACTTGATTAACTTTTATGAACAGATAAGGGTGGCAATAATATGAAGAATAAAAAATATATGATTTACAATTTTATCATCTTTGTAATATTTTTTTCTGTTATGGGTGCATTAATTGATAAACTGTCTTTGATACAGTGGCTTATAATTGCAGTTATAGTAGAATTGATTGCTCAAGTTTCAGGGCAATTTATATTCAAAGAAAAGGAAGAACAAGATAATCACCATAAGAATAGTGATAAAGATGAATGAGTTTATATTATGTATAGCTTTATTTTATTTATTTCTGATATTACATGAATTTTGCCATTTATTTATTTATGTAATTCATGGCGTTGCTATTAAACGATTTTATGTCTTTCCGTTTGATTTTAAGTTAAATCATTCTAAGAAAATAAGTGTTACTCTATTTGCTACTGCAGGTGTGGTAATACCAACTTTTAAGGAAATAAATCAAAAGGAAAAGAATATAATATTCTCATCTTTGATAAGTGCGCCAATAATGCATACAATCATGTCTACTATAGGAATAATCTTGTATACCTTTATGAGTAAGATAATATTCTTCTATGTTTTTGCTATAAACTTACTTATGCTTATATCTACATTTATTGAAAACAAATATGCTGTTGGAGACTCCTTAGCGGCATATTATATTTATACATCACACGATAAGGCAAATAAAATATATAATGGATTATTAGAATAACGATTGGATGATTAAAATGAAAAGAATAATAAACATCAGTAATAATAAAACATTAAAACTTACTAATGTTGTTTCACTGGAAATTGATATTAGCGATAATCAAGGATTTAATAATACAGTTATTCAACTTGAAAACTACATAAAGTCTAAGGGTGCAATCTCTATTGGACCATTGATACAAAAAACATTTTTTTCGCTTAATCAATCAGGTGAGATTACTGCTCATGCCCTTATACTAAGGCAAACTAATAAATTTATCAACAAAATAGAAAAGCCATACAATATTGATTCTATAATTCGAGTTCAAAATTGTATTTATGCACACTACATTGGACCAGAAGAAAAGCTAAAATTAGCATATGATAAGATTAATGTAACAGCTTTTGAAGAAGATATAGAACTTAAAAATGAAAACTATACTATATTTGTTGATCAGCAGGATGATGATATAATAGCAGATATCTTTGTGGAGAGAAAACCAAATGAATAAAAAAGCTGTTAAAGCATTATCTGAACTAAAGGATAGTAAATTGCTGTACGAAAAAGATTTACCTCCATTTGGATATGGTATCGTCAGCATTATCACAGTTCTTATAATAGCAGTTGTAATTTGGAGTTTAAAGACTCCGAAAACTTATGTTATCAAAAGTCAAGGAACTATTGAAAGCACAAATAAAAACTATATAATGTCTGCATATACGGGCGAAATTAATTATATGAACATCTCCGAAGGAAGCTTCGTCGAAAAAGGAGATGTTCTATTTACTGTTAAAAGTACAGATCTCGATTTGCAAGAAAAACAGATCACCGGACAAATTGATGTATATACCGAAAATATCAACCAGTTAAGAAAACTGGAAAAGTCAATCATGGACGGCAAAAACTACTTTGATATTACAAAAGAAAATGATAGGCAATATTACAATCAGTATGAAGCGTATATGAGTCAAATAGAACAGAATGACATTGATACAAGCACATATAAAAACTATGGTTATTCTGATGCTCAGATTGAAGCAGAACTCTCAAAGAATAATGCTAAAATCTCTGAGCTGTATTATTCAACACTTAAAACAATAAATGAAAGCATTACTCAGTATGAGAATGAAATAGATAAGTTAAAAGTTCAGAATGACGCTATTTTAAATGGACAGTCCGAATATCAAGTGATTGCTAATACATCTGGTATTGTTCATATGATAAATGACTATAAAGAAGGTATGGTGGTTCAAGCAGCAAGTGCTATAGGAAGTATCGCAAATGAAAATGATGAGTATATCGTGAATGCGTACCTTGGCGTAAATGACCGTCCTCGTGTATCATTGGGTGATGAAGTTAATATCGAGGTTCTAGGACTTGCTCAGAATACTTATGGCAACCTTAAAGGTAAACTTGTATCTGTTGACAATGATGTTTCGTCAAGTCAGGACGGAGAGCAGACATTTTTTAAATGCAAAATTGAAATAGAAACACCTTACCTAATTAGCAGCAAAGGAAATAAAGTAAACATATCTAACGGTATGTCCGTTGAAGCAAGGATCATTTATGACGAATTGTCATATTTTGATTATTTTCTTGAATCATTAGGGTTACTCACGAGGGATTAATTATGAATAAACTTATTAGCATTTTTATGTCAGCTCTGATTATTATTTCTATACCTTTAACAATAAACGCTTACGCCGATGAACATGATGTTAATACTGAACCTGATTCGGAAATCGTAGAGCAAACAAATGCTGAAGCAGATGAGCCTGCACATAATTGGGATAATTCTATTCCTGATACACCAGATATAATCGACGAGTCACCTGTAGATGTTCCTAATTTATATGAGGCTGTCACGGAATATATTCCTGTTGAAGATATTGAGTTGTCTGATTTTAATGAAGAGATGTATGTAAAGGATACTCAAGATCTCTCAGCTACTATTTTTCCTGCAAATGCATCTGAGCAAACTGTCCGTTATTCTTCTTCCAATACATCTGTTGCAAAAGTCAGTTCGATAGGAAAAATAACAGCGGTCGGGAAAGGCTCATGTCGTATCTATATATCTTGTGATAATATGACTGTATACTATGATCTTAGAGTTAAGGTCAAGACGGAATCTATTAACGTAAAAAGTAAGTATATCGTCATAAAACCAAACGAACAGTTTCAACTGGAAGCAAATGTACAGCCTGCTGAAGCCTCTCAGGAATTATCTTTTAAATCAAATGACGATTCAGTAGCTGTTGTCGGACCAGACGGCGTAATTACAGCAAAATCGGTTGGCAGTACATCCGTTATAGTTTCAAACGAAGACACAACAATTCTTGTCAATATCATTGTAAATGAGGATGGTAATGGCACAACAGTGCAGAATAAACCTGATACAGATACATCGGGTAAAAAAGATATAACTGATGAACTTACGAAACAAATCAAAGAGTCTATCGACAATATAGTTAAAGTAAACGGAATAAGTAAAATATCTTCATCAGCGCTAAAAGAATTATACGGCACTGATAAAACGCTTACTGTAATGTTTGATGACTACGATCTTTCAATTAGAGGTCAGGATATTTTTAACGCAAACAATGAAATCAACACCATACTTGATTTGTCTGAAACAAGTGATGGTTTATTAATAAACATGACAGATGAAAATAAGCTACCAGGCACAATTACTGTTTCGCTAAAAAACGATTCAAATACATATAAATATTTCTATTTAATGAACAATAGTAAAGATTATCAAATGCTAAATACTCTGTCCAATAATACTATTAAAATAAGTAGCGTTGGAGAATATCTTTTAACCGAAAAGAATATGAATAAATTCAAAATCAACATCGTATGGGTGTTGGGTGCAGCAGGTGTGATCCTGCTTATGTCGCTTATATACATATTCACTAAGAAAAAATATTGGTTCTGGTAAAGAATGATGATATCATCTTATTAACCGGTCATGACATGACTGCGTTATGTTCTCCTTAATGTGGCGAGTGCAGAATTAGCACTCGCCTTTTTCATAATACACACATTACGCACTATAAACGCTCAGGGAACGTTTGCAGTTTTAGGAGTACAACATCCTGTAACCGTCACAGACAGCTCTGAGGGGCATCTACGCTCGTCAGAGAGCCTGTTATCATTCAAGTGTATCCTTTCTTATATTCTGAGTGCGTTTTTTCTCTTGGTACTGCCTGCTACGCTCCTGCTGTTCCTTGCTTTGGAGATAGTTACGCACCTGTCGGGTGTACTTGTGTGCCGTGTCACGCTTAGTGACAAAGGCATTATGCTCAGGCACCAGAGCATTGTATTTCTCTTTCAGCTTGGTGGACTTCGCCTGCAAATCGCTCTGCTTAGGCATTTTCCCTTTGATGTAGTAAGGCTTGATATGCTCGGCAATGTACTTGTCGGCTTCTTCAAATGCGTCGATAGCGGCAGCATTCTTCTTGCGGAAACTCTTTTGTGTAAATGCAGAACGCTCCTGATACTCCTTGTATGTAGCATAGTTCTGAGAATGCTGTTGCATCATCGCAATGAGCTTGTCTGTCGGCTCTATCTTTGTTCTCAGTTTGGCAAGCTCGTCCGTGTGGTCATCAGGGTGCTTGAAATTCCAGAAGAAGCCCCTGAGTTCGTCAAGCGATGTGATGCCGCCAGCTTCAAGGTCGGCAATCATCTTATCGCTGTCACGCATACTCCTGATCTCTGCCCACGCATCTTTTTCCTTTTCAGGTGCTTTATTCTCGGTAGGTGCGGGCTGTGGTGTCGGGGCAGACGGCTCAGGCTTCGGCTCGGTGGGCTTGGTAGCAGTTGCGTTAAGCATATCAAGCTGTGCCTGCCGTCTTGCTCGTCGGGCTGCAAAAAATTTCTCAACCTGTTCCGCAGCAGCTTTTCTCTTTGCGGTTTCACTGGTTTCCGTGATAGTTTCAGGCTCGGCAGATTGTTTCGGATTTGTCGGTGCTGTGACTGTCTGTGTCGGCTTCGGCTCAGGCTTGGGAACAACAGGCTTCGGCGGTTCGATAAGCATATCGGGAGTTACATTCGCCGCTGACAGCTTTTCCTGTATCTCTGCTATCTGCTCGGTGATACGTTCGGCAGTATAATCTGCACCTAGCGTGTCGGCTCTTGTAAACTTCTGTTGACCGTCACCTGATAGCCTGAATTTCAGCTTAACCTTATTGCTCGGCTTATACACATATTCGATACCGCACTCACTGCACTTTTCAAGAAAATCCTTGAAGTCACGGCTGTAAAGCATGACCTCTGCGATTCTGACACGGAGCTTGTCCTTCCATGACTTGCCCTCTTTCTGCATATCCCTCTCAAAGTGAGATACCCCATGTCCCTTTTCAGGCTCGGAGATAACAGATATACCATGTTCTTTGCATAGCTCGTCCGAAATCTCACGCAGCTCTGCCCACGCTCTTTCGTTCTTCCTGCCTTGATTATGCTCGGTGGTGAAGCTGAGTCCGTTATACAGATTCGTATTGTTGAAAATCACATGAATATGCGTATGCTGTTTGTCCGTATGAACCGCAAGCACATACTGATAATCGCCTTTCAGATAACGGTCGCACAACTCTTCACCGATCTGCATAGCCTGTTCAGGTGTAACTTCACCAGGAGCAAAGCTCTGAATCATGTGGTAGGCAAGGATTTGTGTTCGCCCTGTGCCTGTTCCTCGGACGGTGCGGAAGTCCTCGCTTGCTCCTGCGCTGTCGGCTCTGCAAGCATAAGAGTTGACATATAAACCGTTGACGGTCTTATCTCCGTTTGTGATATAGCGGAGAGCCGCCCCGTCTGTTGCTTTGATTGAATGGATAGAAGTGTATGCCAAATCCCGTTTACCCCTTTCTTTATCTCTGTAATATCTTCGGCATAAATATTCCCTGCGCTGTGTAGGCGAATGAGTATCTGATTGATATTTGCTCCGATGCGTTTCATTAGACGATTACACTCGGATATATCGGTGGTGTCGGGTGCAAGGTCAACCCTCGCCCGAACACAATCACGGATATACTCCGTTTTGTTTTTATAGCCGTAATGTTCACACTTGGAAAGAATATCCTGCATTTCCGATTCTGTAAAGCGAACATTCAGCGTGTAGGACTTCTTCTCCCTCTTGCGTTTCAGGTACTTGCGTTCATCGTCGGTGAGTTGGCTCTCGTCCTTGTCGGCAAGGCTCTTGTCAAGGTCAGACTTGACTTCTTGGTCAAGAGCGTGATTGATAGCTCCCTCATAAGTCATTCCCGACAGCTCGGTAAACTTGGGTTTGGGCGGTCTGCCCCTCTTGCGTTTTGCATTTTCCATAGTGGTGTCTCCTTTGTATTTACTTCGGCGTAAGCCGATATTTTTTTGACCGCTGTGCGGTCATTTCGGGGCTTGGGGTGTCCCCAACAAGCATTTGGTATTTTCGCTCGCTGTGCGGCGCAAAATACAATGCTTGTTATTTTTGTTGCGCTGTAGCGCATATTTCTCGCCTGTGGGATTTGCATATCACGCAGGCTTTCGATGCTCCGTCATCGAATTTGGAGCTATGCGACTTAATCTCTCCGCCGCACTGTCGGCGGTCATTCTCGCTCACGCTCCTGCGTGATGCTCTATTATCATCACTTCTGAAATTGTAATCTGGTACGGCGCAGTTATTGCGCAGTCTGGGCGGCAGTTTGATGAAAAATGCTCCATAAGTTAATACCAAAATATTGACCGCTTCGTTAAGTATAACTGCTAAAAAATTTTGTGGCGGTGATGATATGCAGGAGCGTGTGATCGTCAAATCGTCAAACCCCTTCACTATACAACCGAGGTTTTTGAGAAAATGGCGTTGTTTTTCTGAAAAGTTTACACTTTGTTCATGGCGGTTCTCCTTTATGCCTAAATTCAACACCGGATTTCTATTCATAATGCGAATAGTTTGCGGCTGGGCTGACTTATGGAATGTGCAAGCATATCCCTTGAATTTCTGCTAAATCGTCATTGACATTTTTACTCTGCTATGGTATAATATAATCAGAGAATGGAGATGATAGCTATGCGGATTTACCTCGATAACTGTTGCTACAATCGCCCCTATGACGATCAGTCACAGCTTCGCATATCCCTTGAAGCACAAGCTAAGATGCATATACAGAGCATGATCCGTAACGATGAACTGGAGCTTGTGACTTCATTTATGCTCACTTTTGAAAACTCAAAGAACCGCATTGAAGAAAAGCGTAACGCTATTGCTTCGTTCATGGAAAGCTACTCATCTGTGTATGTCAGCGGCGAGTGGCGTGAAAAGGCAGATGTGATAGCAAATGAGATCATGACTACCGGTGTTAAATCTGCTGATGCTCTGCATACCGCTTGTGCTATTCTTGCGCACTGCGACTATATGCTGACCACCGATGACCGTCTGCTGAAGTATAAGAGCGATAAGATCAAAGTTGTCAACCCGACCGAATTTATTATGATTTTAGGAGGGACTGAAGATGATGAATAATAATATTACTACCGCTGAGATCGTTGAGCGTGGATATGGTTGTCTGTTTGAACATCTCGGTACGATCGAAACTGAGCGTTTCATATCCTATATCCTGAGTGAACGTTTTGATTACACAAAATGGCGCAGAGAGTATTTCGGAAAAGCAAGTGTTGAAGAATTATCTTCCGCCGCTGCCGATTATGAAAAGGCGCATCCGTTTGGTCCCAAGAAGCCTCAGCTTCCAATCGAATAATACACAATAGTCTGAACGACACATAAGCTGTGAAGCGGAATATATTTCCGCTCCGCAGCTTTTTCATTTTCCCCATAACAATTTGTCGAACGCAAAACTCAATTGGCACACCAAAGTTCATGCGCACTGCCAATAGACAAAGTGCGGTATTGCGCGCTATAATATTAACATAGAGCATTGGCTCTAAATCAAAATTGAAACGAGGTGATGCGAATGAGTAAGAAAGCTAAGGCTGAGGTCGAGGTCGCTGACGAGTCTGCTGTTATTATCACGGACACGGTGCTTGCTAAAAACAATAAGAAGCTCACTGACCTTGAACAGTCTATCAAGGCGGCTCTTGAACGCAAGCACAGGATTATCGTTGATAGTAAGCTCTACACCTACGGACAGCTTTCGGAGCTTTACGGCGGTGCTGAGGGGCAGGCGCTTCTCGATGCTGTTACTGCGGAGCATACTCTTATCAGCAAGCTGACCGCAAGCGGTATGACCTATGACCAGATTGCTGAACTGGCTGACGATAGCTCTGCTGATGCTGACAACAGCTCGGACGAAAGCTATTCCGAAAAGTACGGTAAGCAGATGAGCTTTTCAGAAACCGATCATTCCTATTCGGAGTAACATATATTCCGACAACAAAACGATTGCTGTGTAAGGGACGGTTCTGCCGTTCCGCACGGCACCTGTGCAGGCGTAACGCCCCTGCAACAAAAAGCCTATGCGTGTAGAGATAGATGATCGCAGGCGGAAAGGAGAAAATTGACAACAAACGATGCTACTCTTGCCGAGCTGAACGAGCGATACAAAGATAAGCCCGTGAGCGAAGCGACTTATGAGATCGACGGTCAGCTTTTTACCGTCACAAGCCACTTTGTCGGAGAGAAATCTCTCGACAAGGAGCTTTACAGAATGGCTTTTGAAAGAGCCTATGCAGAAACCGTTGGACAAGTCTGAAAAGATAGAAAAAAAGGACTTGCCATATTCGGTTTTCTGCACTATAATAGGAATATCGAATATGGCTGTCTTGATTGGAAAGGAGTTATGTCATGACAAGACAGTCAACGGGACGAAATTCGTCCTACAATGTGGGTATTTATGTGAGATTATCTCAGGAAGATATGCGAGAGGGCGAGTCCCTCTCCATTGAAAATCAGAAGAAAATGCTGACGGATTATGTTAGTCAGCAGGCAGGCTGGAACTTAGTGGGGATATACGAGGACGACGGCTATTCGGGTACAAATTTTGACCGTCCGGGTGTCAGACAGCTTCTCGATGATGCTAAGTCGGGCAAGATAAACTTGATCCTCTGTAAAGATCTCTCCCGTTTCGGTCGTAATTACATCGAAGTCGGTCAGTATATCGACTATATTTTTCCTTCGTTCAATATCCGCTTCATCGCCCTGAGCGACAATGTGGATACGCTTGACCGCAACAGCACGGCAATGGACTTAATGCCGATCATGAATCTTTTCAATGAATGGCACGCCGCAAACACTTCCAAAAAAGTACGCAGTGTCCTTGCACAGAATGCCAAAGAGGGAAAATATATCGCTTCATTCGCTGCCTACGGTTATCTCAAAGGCGATGATGAAAAGCACACTCCCGTCATTGATGAGCCTGCCGCAAAGGTGGTACGCCGTATCTTCGAGCTTCGTGCGACCGGTATCACGCCGACGTAGATCGCTAAAATTCTGAATGCCGAGGGTGTGCCGATACCGTCCGACTATCGGGCGCAGAGGTTGGGAAAACCGAATCCGTACAAGAACACCTTTCATTACTGGAGTCATGTGGCGGTGAGAAATATCCTCGGTAACCCGATTTATATCGGGCATCTGGCACAGCAGAAGTTTACAACGGTATCTTTCAAGAATCACAAGTCCGTCCGCCGTGGCAAGGACGAGTGGGTCATTGCAGAGAACACCCATGAGCCTATTATTTCTCAGGAGCTTTGGGATAAGTGCCAGGAGGTTGACCGCTGTGCAAGTCACGGTAAGATCATGAAAAAAGGTGTTGTTCTTCCGCTGAACAGCATGATGTTCTGCCCTGACTGCGGTGCGAAAATGAAGCTGAACGGTCACGCAAAGAAAAAGGACGGCTCGGTCAATTATTTCTACGCCTGCGGTACATATAGCCGTTGTGGTGCAAGCACCTGTACTACGCACTATATCAGCCGGAAGCAGATCGAGAAGATCGTGCTTGCGGACATTCTCGCAAAGGCAAGATATGTGATCGAGAACGAAGAAGAAGCCCGACAGGAGTTCCTCAGACGCAAGGAGACAGAGGGTACAAAGCACCTTGACGATGCCCGTCAGCTTCTTGCAAAGTGCCAGTCAAGGCTTGCTGACCTGAAAGTGATGACACAGAAGGTCTATCAAGATAAGCTGCTCGGTAAGGTGCCGGAGGACTTGTGCCTTGAAACGCTCGGTCAGTTCCATGCAGAGGAAGCTGAGTTGACGGAGAAAGTAAAAAGCCTTACTGCCGCATTAGAACAGGACAGCAAGGCAAGGGACGATATTGAGGAATTTATTTGCCGTCTGAAACAGTATGCAGATGCACCTGAGCTGACAAGGGAAATGTGCATTGACCTGATCGAGTATGTTGTGATCGGTGACCGCCCGAAGGACAAAAGCACACCCCGCCGTATTCAGATCTATTACAAATTCCTCGATAATGGGCTTGCAGACGGCGAAAAGCCCGAATTGAAGTAAGTATGAGTTAATGTGTATCCATTAGATAATGTTTGCTCTGCAAAACGCTGTATATTTACAACTGTGATTTCTTGATTTCCGCTTGAGCCTTCAAGAGCTTGGTTGTTTCTGAACTGCTCCATAAGTTCCTGTCGGGAATTTGCTGTCTTTACGACCAA
>Ga0116147_1003928_pt1 | contig 13664 bp, 10 predicted proteins | sample AD_JPNHG3_MetaG_FD_89749 | JGI IMG/M metagenome (GOLD analysis project Ga0116147, IMG submission 89749) | Active sludge microbial communities of municipal wastewater-treating anaerobic digesters from Japan - AD_JPNHG3_MetaG | ecosystem: Engineered > Bioreactor > Anaerobic > Digestate | place...
CCTATTTGTTTTTTTAATTCTGTTAGTAAATTCAAACTTGCATTGTAATCTCTGTCTATTTTTAAACCACATTCATTACAAATATACACTCTATCTTTTAGTGTTAAATCAGCTTTGATATTTTCACATAATTCTATAAAATATTTATATTATTTTATAGAATTTTATAGATTATTTAAAGCAGTTGGTAACCCCGAGCAAAATTTGCTTCCCCAGAGCAAATAATCATCACGCGTTTTTCCCCCGAGTAACTTTTAACCCTCCGAGTAACTTTTAACCCCCGAGTAAATTTTTTTTTCTAGCGTAGTTTAAGTTTAGATTTCTTTGTCTATCATAGTGATGGCAAGTCTTGTGTTGCCTATGCGGATTTTGTTAGTTGGTAAAATTTCTGTTTTTTCTTGTAACAGGTTTTCATTAATATATGTTCCATTACGGCTTTGTAAATCTTCAATGTAAATTTTATTTTCGATTTTTTCCATGCTACAATGAGGACTAGAAACTAAAGGATCTGGGATCATAATCATGTGTGCACTTTGATTTCTACCGATGATAAGGGGAATGTCGTCTATATAGAATAAACTTCGGACTCTATCTGACGTTATGATCACTAAAATAGGAATTTTGTCTTCTTCTTTTGCTAAATATCTAATAAAGTGTTTTCCCCAAGAAATATTTTCACCAAACATAAGACCTAAATCTTGGATAGAGTAGTAGTAGCCATAAAATTTGAATAGAATATGATAAATTTTGACTGTTATTTTTGTTCCTTGTATCAGTTTATATAATATTTTTGTTCGTAATTCTGGCATTAGGAGTTGTAGATCTAATTCACGATTTCGTAATCGTTTTTTACGAAAATCTTCTTGTAGATGTGGTGGTAGTAGATCATATATTTGTAGCAAAATTTTATGTAATGGTTTTCTTTGTTCTTTTAGAATTTTATTATGCTGTTTCTGTCCATAATAATAACGTTTATACAAAGAATATGTCTGCATGAGCCCATCTAAAAGATGTCCTAGATTCATATTATTCCCTTTAATCTAGTTCTTCTTTTAAAAATTGATGAAATTGTTCAATTTCATCTCCTAAATTTTTAAGTTTTTGTTCCATTATGTCTTTTAATGCTGTGTCATTTCCTAATTTTAAAAATTTTTGTGCAGAAGGGTTGGAAAAAATATAGTTTAGTTCGTGTATTTCATCGATAGAAAAAAAATTTACAAAAACATTTCCAAGCTCTTTTTTCATTGTATCAAAAAGAAGATTTTCTTGAATTATTTGCATGATTTTTTGTTTTTCTTTCATGAGTAGTTCTTTTGTTTTAGGACTCATGATTACTTTGCCTTGTTCATCTGTTGCTAAGTTTTCTTTATGTGACCAAAATACATCTCCACAATGTATTGCAAAATCTTCGCGTATTTTTTGTATAAGGGAGGGATAGTCTAATATTTTGAGGAATCTTTCTACTTCTACTGCTTCTTCAGGTGTAATAAATTTATTTTCTAAAATTTGACAACAACAAAAGCTAGGCAATATGATTAAAATAAATAAAGATAAACGACCGAACATGTTATTCTCCTATTCTAAATAGTCACCTAGTAAACTTTCACTTTGTTCTAACTTGTTTTGAATAATTTGCATACAATATGCTCGAATTCGTTCATCATATTGGAAATATTTTTGTGCTACAGGCGATTGAAATAAAATAGTTAATGTTTCCAATTCTTCTATAGAAAATCGTTGTAAATAAAATTGACATAATTCTTTTTTACACGCCTGATAACTTAATTTTTGTACAAAAAGTTTTTCTAAGATCTCTTTTTTATTTTCTAAATGGGGATTTTTTTTCAATGCACCTTCAACAATAGATTGAGGTAATGTGTCAAATAATTCTGGAATATGTAATGTATTTAAAAATTTTTCAACAATATCAAATTTATCTAGTTCTTTTTTTTCTTCTGCATAACATCCAGACCAGATGGCAAAACATATTATGAAAATATAAAATTGTTTCATCATAAACTCCTAAAAAGAACTAAAATAAGTCTAACAATTTCAAATTTAAAAGTCAACTTACAAATTCGTAAAACAAATTAAGATTGCGTGTCTATTTCTATCCCTAATACAAATAATTGGTCTTGATAAGTAACTAAAGGTGATAATGTAATTTTAGTGCAATGGAAGTCTAAGAATAATTTCCATAAACCATAAAATAATCCTAAACCTTCGCCCAATAATTTCTTTGAAAAATTCAAGGAACGCAAAAAATCTATAATAGTATCACCATCAAATATTCCATTTTGTACAAAGTAAATTTTTGATATGTTATTTTGGTCTATGAATTTATCTGTGTCTATGTCTATGTCTAAACTATGAGAGAGCCATAAATCATTTTCTTGTTGTTCGATTTGTACTATAAATTCCGATTCTATTTCAATAAAACGTTCAAGCAATACAGATTCTACTGGCACATGTTTTCCGTTGATTTTTAAGCCTTTATCAAATAAATATTGTATAAATATTTTACAGTCAGACAAATCTGATACAACTTTTATGCCTCCCCAACGAGCCCGTTTTTCTATTTGACTTTGTGCTTTTGCTATGATTCTCTGATTTCTTAATTTATTCCATGCCATTTCAACATCAGAAGTAGAATAGACCACGATACTTTCCAAAGTTGGAATTCCATATTGGCGACAACGACATTTAGCAACATGTTCTAATAGTCTCATCATTCCTCCTTTTCATAGAAATGGCTAAACATATAAACATATATAATAGATAAAAAAAAACGTACCTTTATTGTTGGGGTACGTCTTTTACGTAATGCATCAGGTTAAAATAAATATTAAGCAATTAAATCTTTAAAAGCTTTTCCAGCACGGAAAGCGATAGTTTTGAAAGCTTTGATCTTGATAGGTTCACCAGTTTTTGGGTTTCTTCCTTTGCGAGCTTTTCTTTTACGAACATTGAAAGAACCAAAACCAATTAATTGTACAACACCATCTCTTTTTAAACCTTTTTTGATGCAGTCGATGACAACGTTTACAGCACGTTCAGCTTCGGCTTTGGATTTTTCTAATTCTAGAGCAACTTGTTCTACCAATTGTTTCTTATTCATACAACAACTCCTTTGAAAAAGAAAAAAGAAAACAAACAATAATATTAAACAATAATATTAAAAAGAAAACAAACAATAATATTCAAAGTATAATTAGATATCAACGCCTTGTCAAGTGTTTTTTATGTTTTTCGTAAATCAATTTTTCTATATTTTATAAAAATAATGACTAATGTCATCCAGCAGTGAGATTTTTTCATAGCATAATGGTAACTAATTTACAAAATATGAGTTACAAAAACGATGATTTCTTCATATTCCATGTAATAAATCAGAGCTATATTTTACCAATAGAATTGATTTTTTCCAAAAAGTAAGTTTACAAAAAAGTAAATTTTTATTTCATACCTTTTAAAGCTGTGTGCTAAAACTAATGAATATATAGCTGTTCATTAATTTTAGCACGCGATTTTAATATTTTATAGTAGTTTATTTAAGATAATCTAAAAATTTTAATAAATTTAAAGTATTTCTACCAGCAACATAATGTTTTAATTTAGGAAGTGGTGTGCTTGCATCATCATTTTGCAGAGCTTGGAAATAATCTTTATAATTTTTTTCTGTACCGTATTCTGAGATGGCATATGCAATCGCTGCTGTAACATGTGCTGCTGCAAGGTATGTGGAGGAAACTATTTTATATTGATTATGTGGTGCTGTTGTGTAGATGCTTTGTCCAGGAGCTGTTGTGTGAACGTATCTTGGACTATAATTGGCTAAATCTGGCTTTGTGTTCTCTTTGTCTATGCTAGTAACAATGAGAATATTGTCATAGCTTGTGAAAATTTTGTCTATTACATCGATACCGAATTCTGTTTGTATGTTGCCAGCACCGATAATGATAGGAATGCCTAATTTTTCTATTTTATTGAGTACACTGTGAATAGAGTAAATTTCAATATTTTGTACGTCTATGTTTCTAGAAAGTTTTAAGCTAATAAGATTGAGATGTACGATATCAGGTCGAACATCTAAGACATGGTTTAAGGCACGGAACAACGTTGGAATGTTGGATTGGCCATTGGCATCAATATATCGAACAGGATAGAGAGTGATTTTTTTCATGATGCCTTTGATGCCTTTTCCATTTCCATGAACAGCACCAATCACTCCAGCAAGGTATGTGTCGTATCCATATTTATCATAGGCTAGTCCGTCATTGTCAACATAATCCCATCCTACGATATTATCTACGAGGCCATCATTGTCGTCATCAATTTTGTTGAATGGTGTGCCTTTGTTTGTGTTGACTTGTTGCAATTCTTGGTGATTCACATAGACGTTGGCACGAAGGTCTTCGTGGTTATAATCAATTCCTGTTCCAATCAACATGACTTTAACGGCTTTGCTACTGGTAGGATATTTTTCCCAAGTTGCTGGTGCGTCAATGGCTATAAGATTCCATTGTTGTTCATATCCAGGATCTTCGCCTTCTGTGTGTTCTATTTTGGTGGGCAATGGATCTAAGTTAACAGGAGGTGTCTCTAATACTTTTTTTGATTGGCATGAAAGGAGGAGTGCACATGTAAGAATTAGAAGAATTTGAGAAATTTTCATTATTTTGACTCCTTGTTATTGTCTTTGTCTTTTTTGGGGCGTGGTATTTTATATTCTATTTTGTCGATTTTAAATCCTTTGCTTTCAAAATTGGGAAGTGGACCAGAAGTCTGGCTGAGGTAGCAAAATGTTTTTTGAGTCATAGGGTCTTGGCGACAATAGATTGCACCATTTTTAAATCCTTCATTAGGATTGGAAAATTCTTGTTCTACCATTGTTTCAATCGTAATGGTTGCATTAGCAAATCGTACATATGCTTTATTTCCTGGAATCCAATGTGTCCACATACCAGCTGGATATTGTTTTTCAAATTGAAAAATCAAGCGATAATCTTGATCATAGACTGCAATTAAATCTACATCAGGGATATCAGCTTCGAGCCACTCAAAATGGATGCGAATATGCGTTGCTTGGACGTCAGGAGCTTCCAAAGTCCATACTTTATCAAATGCTTCTTCATTATATTGAGGAGCTTCGATTATACATGCATGTTCTTTTGTTTCAAATTCTGTTTCTTCAATATTTTTATCATTGATAACAGCACGATATGCATTGAGTCGACCGCAACTTTTCACTCTTCCTGCAAATGCTGGCAAAATATCCACTGTATCTAATAGTCGTTGTTTTAATTCCAAGGGCTTACGTTTTAATTCTGGGTTTTTTGCTAAAACAAGTGCTGCTACACCAGAAACATAAGGAGTTGCCATGGAAGTTCCAGAATAACTTGCATAAGCAAGGCGTGATTTTTCATTTAAAGCAATGGGAACTGTGCTCATAATATCTACACCAGGTGCTGCAATATCCACTGTCTCAGCACCATAATTGCTAAATACTGCAAGTTGGTCGTTATTATCAGAGGCTGCCACAGAAATAACATTGTCATGTTCGTATGTAGAGGGATAATGTGGTGTATGGTCTGTGTTGATAGCACTGTTTCCAGCTGCAGCAATGAATAAAATTCCATTGTCTTTTGCTTTTTGGATAGCAAACTCTAGCAATTCATCTCTGTCTCCACCGCCCCAACTATTAGATAAAATATCAGCCTTGTTATCAATGGCGTATAAAATAGCACGATATGCGTCTATAGATGTACCACTGCCCATTTTGCTTAAGAACTTTAATGCCATTAGTCGTATATTCCAGTTGACTCCAGCAATTCCAATGTTGTTATTAGGAACTGCACCAATAATTCCAGCACAATGCGTACCATGAGAATGGTCGTCCATAGGATCGGGCGAGCCAAGTTTACCATAATAAGGCTTTGTTTGACCAATAGTAATGAAATTCCAGCCATATTTATCATCTGTATAGCCGTTTCCATCATCATCTACACCATCAATTCCATTAATCTCTTTTTCATTTTGCCATATATTATCTTTGAGATCTGGATGTGTGTAGTCAATGCCAGTGTCAATAACAGCAACGATAATATCTCTACTTCCTTTTGTTTCTTTCCATGCACGCAATGCAGCAATGTCAGCATTTTCTGTTCCTGGTAAACCTCGTGGGCTGTTTTGACCAATATTGTCTAATGCCCATTGACTTAACCAATGCGTATCTTTTGGTGTATCTTTAATTTGATAGATTCTGTTCACAGTTGCAAATTTTATATCTATATTTTTTTTAATATCTTGAACTAATGTTTCTAGATTTACATTCTTATCTTGCAATTGGATATGAAAAATATCATGAGAATAAGAAATAATGTTTTCGATTGTAATGTTTGTATTTTGAAAATAAGTTTCAATACTTTCACGATAACCTTGCACAATGATCTCGCCCTGCATATATTTTGGTTCTGCGTGAATCAATATACAGAAACAAAAAATGCAAAGCAGATAAGTAATGATTGTCTTCATCTTAGATTTCCTATCCTTTTTGAATATGTTTATATAAATTTTGAGAAAATTCTTCAAAACGATCTTTGAAAAACAACAAAATATTATGAGATTGTGGTTCTTCTTTGAGTTTTAAAAGTTCTCGAGCTGATTGAAGCCAGCGAAGAAGAAATAAATTTTTGAATTGAAACTTTGTTTTTATAATCCATTTTTCTTCATTGCTTTGTGCTTGGATTTCAAGATTAATAGAATCAATATCAAAATTTTCTAGAAAAAAATCATGGTGGTTTGTATATAATTCACATGGTTTTGTCAACGAAATTTGAATATTAGGATTTAATTTAATTTTTGTATTTTCTAATGCTGCTTTGTCAAACTCTAGAGTTTCCACTTTCAATGTTATAAGTGCTTCTGGTGCACGATGGTCTTGAAATTTAACATAATAATAAATATATTTCACTATTTTGGTTGTTTTTTTTACAATATCTTTGTTTGTTTCTTCTATTTTTTCTCCAATTTTATCAATGGTCTGAATATGTTTATCTTGGATAGCCATGTTTAAAAGCGTGTCTAAAAAATGTTCTGTATTTAAAGTCTCTTTGCTTTCCCAAGATATTTCTACTTCAATAGAATCTGCTTTGATGACTCTTTTGAGTTCTGGATCAGCGAAAAGCGTGCTAGAAAAACAAAGAACAATAAGTAAAAATAATACAATGAAATATTGTTTCATAATTGTTTCCTTATATGTATGAAATGCATATGAGAAGCATATGCAATCTATGAAATGCATATTAAAAGCATATGTAGTCTATGAAATGCATATTAGAAGCATATGCAATTTTTTTATACTCCCCATTGAGGGCGTTCTTTAGGAGCACTGCCTAGTAAAAATTCACCGACAGATGTTTCTTCGTAATAATTTAGCCCCGTTGTATTGGTAAATAAATCAGAATCACCGCCTCCTAATGCACAAGGTGCTAACCCCATGGATGTTGCTACTAGGTACATAGTTTGATAGAGGCAACCAACGTCTTTTAGAATCACAGAATATGCCACAGATTGATATTTTATTTGCACACGTTGAAAACGAGCAGCCAAAATAAATAAAACTTGTGGTGTTTCTTCTTCGAGTTTTCCTGTGACTTGACTTAAATTAATCAATGTTTGTATTAAATTTTCAGGAGCTTCTGTAAGATGTTCTAAATGGTGTTTTTCTGGATTATAATGATAGATTCCTTTTTCTAATCCTTGACAACGGTTAATTACAGGATAAATTTCAATGGAATGGATAGCACCACCTCCTGGAGAAGGTCTTGCACTTACTGTATTTCCAGGAGCCATTTTCTTAATGCGAGCTGTACGATATAAAAATTCTCCCAATTGTTCCACTGTCAAAGGTTCACCATATTTACGAATGCTTTGGCGAGTTTCTAAAATTTTGGTGAATGATGTATCTTCTTCTTGTAGTTTGTCCATGTCTGGCTTAAATAAAGGAATAATTACGTCAGACATTGCAGGTTTAATCATGGGTAATGCTTCAAATTTATCTTTAAAAGGATACGTTCCCCCATAAGGATCACCATGTCGCCCCATTCGATTATTAGCATGAAATAGAAGGTCATGAAATGCCCATTGAGCCAATACAGGATCTGAAGCCTCTGGTTCATCATTATCTTGATCTGTAGGAAGGAGTACGCCAGCATTGGCAAGAAAGTTCATATACATTTGTGCAGTAAGTGCATCCATTGCAGGCAATAGTTGAGGTAAACTTTCTGCTGTATGTGGTTTTTGCAAATGAAAAAAAGCAGTGAGAGCATCTAAATGATGCAAAATAATTCGAGCAAAACCAAGAGGAGAATTAAGAATCATTCTATCATGGTCTTTATGACAATATGCGAATTTAGAAACTGTCCAATACGTATCTTTTTTAACCTTGTTCATATCATAATGACAATATGTTGTCAAGGGTTCAAATGTTGCAAGCAAATATTCATCACTAGAAAGATGATATTGCAACATAGAATGTTGACAAAGTTTTTTTACATAGTGATTCCATTTTGCCACTCCAGCAATGCCATCTATTTTCATAATATTAGCTAACACTGCATTTACTGGAATTTTTTTTGTTGTCAGTTCTTTCAATATTTCAAGTAAAGTAGGTGTAACTTGTTTAAACGTTAAGCGAGGTCTCAACATGCGTGGTAAGGCTTCTATTATTACAATATCCTCTTGTTGTAGCACAGAGATATCTGGCAACATAGAAATATAAATTTGCATAAAAAATCCTTATCTTTTTAAAAAATATGTTTATAATAATATACACTACATTTGTTTCAAGGTTTGTTTATATGATATACACATTATGATTTTTTGATTTTTGTTTATGATAACTATAATATACACACATTATGATTTTTTGATTTTTGTTTATGATAACTATGATATACACATTATGATTTTTTGATTTTTGTTTATAATAACTATGACATGCATTATAATTAGCTTTTGAGTTTGATAAGTATATTATACAATACAATCCAATACAAACAAATAAAAAAATATATCCATGAAAGCAAATACAATAAATATTGAATTTATCTTGACTCATTTTCTAGTAAGAACTATGATAAGGAATAGGTTTGTTTAAAACAAGTAATTAACTATTCTGAGGGAATTATGGAACAAAAAGAAAATATTCTTACAAAAATTTTAAAACCAATTACAAAAGTCTATGTAGATGAACAACCAAAAGCTTTCTTCGCATTTTTAGCTTATGTATTATTAATGGCATCCTATTATATGATACGCCCTACTCGTAGCTCGATTTTTATGAAAGAATGGGGTACAGAGTGGATGCCCATTTTTTACTTAATCATTGCAGGATGCGTTTTAGTAGCAAGTTTTTTTTACAATTTCTTTGTATCTCTTTTTAAACGCACCATGTTAGTTCGTATCATATTTGGTGGAGTCATTGGCAGTTTTCTTATTTTTTGGGCTATCTATACATATGTTGACTTAACACCAAGCCTTACAAAATCATTAGCTACTGCTTGGTATATATGGATTTGCGTCTATATTTTATTTTTAACATCTTTGTTTTGGTCTTTTAACCATGACTTACACTTACCAGAACAATCAAGGCGACTATATCCTTTAATTCTTTTAGGTGCACAAATTGGTGTAGTTGTTGGTTCTTGGAGTACGAATTATTTATTAAAAAAAATTGGTCTACATAATTATGACTTAATTTTAGCAAGTTCCTTATTATTGCTTTTTGTTTGGGGCGTATTAGAAATATTACGATTTTTTGATACAAACCAAAGAGAAAAAGAAGAAGAACAACAAACAGAAAGCAAAGCAGAAACTTTTAAAGCAGGGGCTAGAGCATTAAAAGATAATCTATATGCTCTTTGTATTGCTGGGATCGTTGTGTTTGGTACATTTTCATTCACTATTTGTGATTTTCAATATAAACGTATGCTAGAAAGAGATATACTCAGTCCCACGGAAGAAATACAAGTCACAGACATAGAAAACACAGAGCAAATGTTACAACGCATTAGTAGCAACGACATTTTTACAAAGGAATTGCTACAACATTGTCCAAACCTTGCTCAAACAAACGACATGCAAGAAATTTGTGACAACATCAATAATCTATTAGATAAACAAGATCTATTTTCTCAAGAGGCTATCCAATCTTTAAATATATCGAGTCGAAATATAGATATTTTAAAACGAACAGAAAATACCCGAAGATATAATAAAATTTTATTTGACAACTATTTCAAAGACGCATTGAATACTAAAAAAAGCCTTCTTGATAGAGATTCTATTGAACGAAGTGCATTCTTAGCAAAATATGATGGATATATGGGATGGCTCAACATCGCTATTTTATTTCTCATTGCTCCTTTTATTTTACAAAAATTTGGCCCAGGCGTTTCTGTACTTTTTTATCCCTTAGTTTGCCTTATTGCAGGTGCATTTTTCTTAATGGGAATGAGCATCCAACTTGCAGCGGTTTTTGCAGTCATTCTTTCTTCTCTCAACTATTCCCTATATCTAGTAGGTAAAGAAACATTCTATGTACCAACAGATAAAAACGTACGATACAAAATTAAAGCCCTCATTGATACTTTTGGCTACCGATTAGGAGATGCCACTGGTGGAATCGTTACAACAGCATACATTGCATTATTTGGTTTTTCTATGATATCTGGACTCAGCATTGTTCTATTCATCGTAGCTATTCCATGGTTAGCATCTATCCGCTACGCCTCCAAAAAATATTCAGAACATTCTAAAAATAGTACTGTAACATCTGCTTAAAAAATAATAGAAAGTAGCTTGTAAAGCTAGCTTAAAAAATGATATATTTTTAAAATTTGTATAAAAAAAGATGGATTTGAATCTAAATCCATCTTTTTTTATGCATCATATTATACTCTTGCTCTGGGGAGTTAATTTGCTCTGGGGAGTTAATCTGCTCTGGGGAGTGTTAGAATAAAAATTAAACGTCTAGCACTCTTTTTTTACGCGAAGTTTTTGATATGTTGTTGTTTTAGTTACTTTTGATGTTTTGTTTTTGATTTTACTATTTTTTAGTTATATTAGATTTTATATTTACTTTTTTATTAGTTATTTTTGTTTCTTTCATTGTTTTAGTTTCTTTTTTAATTGCTTTTGATATTGTAGCTTTTTTATTTGTAGCTTTTGTTGCAGATTTAGGTTTTGTTGCTATTTTAGTTGCTTTCGATGTTGTAGCTTTTTTGATAGCTACTTTTGGTTTTGTTACTTTTTTTATGGTGCGTTTTGATATAATAGGAATAGATGCGTAGATTTCTGTTTCAGTTTCGTTGTTGTCTGTTTTCTTTGTTTTTCTAGTTTTTACTTTTGTTTGTTTATTTTCTTTATCTTCTGTTTCGTTGTTGTCTGTTTTCTTTATTTTTCTAGTTTTAGTCTTTGTACTTTGTTTTTTGTTTATGTTTTCTGTATTGTCTGTATATTCTAATTCTGTGTGTTCTGTGTGTTCTGTGGTTTCAATATTCTTATTGTCCGTGGTCTCCGTATTGTCTGTATATTCTAATTCTGTGTATTCTGTGTGTTCCGTGGTTTCATCATCTTCTGTGTCCGTGGTTTCTATATCATCATCTTCCGTGTTTTCCGTGGTCTCATCATCTATTGTGTCCGTGGTTTCTATATTCTTATTATTTGTGGTTTCTGTGGTTAGGAGTTGTTGGTACATTTGCATAAGATCAGAGACAATTTCTGCTTCGTTGTCAAGATTCCAGTTTTTGTTGTAGATTTTTGCAACTTCTTTGTCGAGTTTTTGATGGGCTTTGAGTAAAGCAGACGGCATAGTTAAAGGGTCATAAAGTGCGGCTAAATTAGAATCAGGATACTTTGCACGTACATCTAAAATATTTTGTCCAAGTTCATTGAGTTTTTGTTTTTGTGTTTCTGTAAGTTCAGGAAACGGGAAATTGTTGTATACAACAGAAGACGCGTACTGATAATCACTTTTTAATCTTCCTGCAACGACTCGCATCCATGCATTGTGGGCTTGGGAATTTAAAATAGCAAATATATATAAAGGACAATCTGGAATACACTGAAGTTTATTGTTGCAAATAGTTGTATGTGGTAAATAATTCATAGGAATATAGTTACGTCTTTCAGATGATACTATTGGAATGGCAAGGTAACTTGTTGTTGGTTGACAAATTACACTAAATAAGTAAGGTATCATTGCTTTTTTTCGTGTAGATTTTGTAGGACTTTTTAAACGGAAATCTCGTACTTTTTCAATTCGTTCTTGCACAAGGGGCATAGATTTAATTTCTTGTGGTGTAGCATCTACTAACCATAGAACGTATCGATCTTTATTGTAAATAAGTTCTTCTGCACTCATAAATTTTTTTATAAATTTTTTTGTTTTTGGTTCTTTTTTTATAAATTCTTCTATTTCATTTTCTTTAATGATTAGATTTCCGCCATCGATTGGTGAATTGCCCATTATCATTTTAGGTATATCACAAAGGGGCGTGAGGCGATTTTTTACTATGATATTGGGCGCATCTACTAGATAGGGATTGATGTTGTTTGCAATTTGTTTAGTGACAATAGTTTCATATTTTTTTTGTGTTTTTTTATTTTCTAAGTTGTCTTTTATTAATTTTTTTGTGTATGTGAAAATGATTTTTTCTTTATTATTTTTTGTTTGCGAAAATCCAATGATTACGCAATGAACTTGTGCTTTTTTTATTCGTTCTTGTTTTTGTTTTTTCCCTTGTTTTTGTGCACCTTTTTTTCTCGTTGTTGCTAATTCTAATTGCCTTTCTCTATATAAAATGGTTTCGTCTGATTCTTGATCCCAAATGAAAGTTCTATGACAAAAATCAATGTGCAGACCATATTTTTCTATCATGTCTGTCCATAGAGGAGATAATTGTTCCCCTTGCACAATGGAACTTGTAGACACAAAGGCAACTCGAACGTCTGTGTTTTGGATATATTCTGCTGCTTTATAATACCAGCACGCCACATAATCTAATCTTTTATTTGTAGTCAATCTAGATTGGTCTTTTCTTTGTTGTTTTGTCATATACTTTGAACCTAGGAATGGCGGATTTCCAATGATGTAATGTAATTTGTCTTTTGGAATGATGTCTTGCCAATCCATTTGCAAGGCGTTTTCTTCATGGATGTACGCATTTGTTTTTAAAGGAAAAAATGTAATTTTTCGTTCCATGATAGATTCTGTTTTTTGCATCATTTGGAGTTCTGCAATCCATAATGCAGTTTTTGCTACAGTAACTGCAAAATCATTGATTTCAATTCCATAAAAATTTTCAATTTCTACTTTAATTTTTAAGTCAGGTGTTTGTTGGTTTGTTTCTTTGTCAATGCAATGGATAGATTCTAAGATGAGATTTTCTAGTTTTCGTAGGGAAATGTATGTTTGTGTGAGAAAGTTTCCAGAACCGCACGCAGGATCTAAGAATGTGAGAGAAGCAATCTTTGTTTGTAAATCTAACAAGGCTTGTTTTTTTTCATGCAAGATAGTTTGTTTTTTAATGTTTCGAAATTCATCTTTTAAATCATCTAAAAATAAAGGATCAATGACTTTATGAATATTTTCAATGCTA
>Ga0116147_1003943_pt1 | contig 13630 bp, 12 predicted proteins | sample AD_JPNHG3_MetaG_FD_89749 | JGI IMG/M metagenome (GOLD analysis project Ga0116147, IMG submission 89749) | Active sludge microbial communities of municipal wastewater-treating anaerobic digesters from Japan - AD_JPNHG3_MetaG | ecosystem: Engineered > Bioreactor > Anaerobic > Digestate | place...
ATCTAGGCAGAGTCATCAGGCAAGGGATGTCTGAATGGCTGGCCATCACATGCTCGGGGTCAACTTGCCGAACGGTGTCAACCCTCCACGCAAGGTCCGCGGCGAGCTTATCCATGATGAACTCTTGCCAGTCAACAGCGTCGGTGTATGTCATGAGCGAGATGAACCGGGGGGCGTCAACAACGTCCCAGCTCGAGAACTTGCGATACCATGCGGCATTGAGCGCCTCAATCGACCCATATTTCGCCCTCAGCCACTCCCGAAACCTCTGCACGGTATGGCGGCAATAGCAGAAGATCGCCGGCTGGGGCAGGTAGTCGAAGTATCCCCACTGCACTATGTGCGGTTCACTCCACAGATCCCAGCCGATCAGTCGCTCCCTGCCCGCGACATGCTCTGCCGCATCCCGCATGAAGGCCTCGGCCCTCATCCTGACGCCGGGATGGTCGTAACAGTACCCGGGCGAACCCTGAGAATCGATGGCATCCCCTCCGGCAGACACGTATCTGCTGTCGGGGTAGAGACTGCGTAGCCAATCAGGAGCCGAATCCAGATAAAGCTGGACAATAACTCGCAACCCCAGGTCGTGGGCTATGTCCATGATCAGGTCCTGCGCCTCATAGTGGTATTCGCCCGGACGGGGCTCGCTTGCCGCCCAGTCCACCCAAGTCTTTACTGTGTTGAAGCCACAGTCCTTTATCCGCGTAAGGTCCTTACGCCATTCATCCCGAGCGCCTGCTTCAGGATGCCTGATCATCGTCGCCCTAGTCTTGCCTCCTCCGTACCAAACTGCCATTGGGAAATACCTTTGCATCTTGCCCACTCCTCTTAGCAAATCAGGTATAGGTCTCGGCGCCTACTTGATGCCACTAAGGGTGATCCCTTTCACGTAATGCCGTTGCAGGGCAAGGAATATGACGATGGTCGGGATGATCCCCAGCACCGTAGCTGCGAAGAGTCGGTTCTGAACCGTACTGGTGCTGTAGGCTGTAACCATCATCCTAAGGCCCACCGGCAGAGTCATGAGGCGCGGGGCAGAAGTAGTGACAATCAGTGGCCACAGGAAGGAGTTCCAGCTGCCTATGAACTGAAAGATGCCCAGTGTAACGAAGGCCGGTTTCACTAGAGGCGCAATGACCGTGGTGAAGATGCGAAACTCGCTTGCTCCGTCTATCCTGGCAGCGTCCAGGAAATCATCTGGGATGTTCATCATAAACTGACGCATCAAGAATATGCCCCACGCCGATACCACGAACGGGAGGACCAGACCCGCATGGGATGAGAGGGCCCCTGACCCTCCCCGGCCGAAAAGGTCATTTCCGCCCAGGAACGGGAATCTCTTCAGTATGTAGTAGACCGGGATCAAGAAGATGAACGTCGGAAACATCATAGTCGACAGAGTGAACGTGAAAAAAGCGTCTCGCCCCGGGAATCTCAGTTTGGCAAGGGCGTATCCAGCCAGCGAACTGGTAAGCAACACCGAAGCGGTAACTGCGGCAGACACAATGAGGCTATTGCTGAAGTACAGGCCCAGTTTGACATTGGGGTTCGTCAGCACTTCCCTGTAGTTCGACCACTGCGGGGATGAAGGCAACCATGTCAGGGGAATAGAGATGAGTTCCTCATACGTCTGAAGGGAGGCGGATACCAGCCAGAAAAAGGGGAGAAACATGGCTGATGCCACTACAATGATCAGAACATACTTCCCGATCAAAGGCCTTCTGTTCGCAAGCCTACTCATAGGACTCCACCCCACCTTCGCGCAGGACTCTCAGCACCACAAAGGTGAAACACAGGATTATCAGAAAGAGGACAAAGGCTCCGGCTGTTGCCCTCCCCATCCTGAGGTTCTGAAACGCCATCTGATACAGGTAGACGTTGAGAAGGATGATGGACTTGACGCTTGAGACCCCGGATTGGGTTCCGCCGGCGCCCATCTGAAACACGAGGTCAAACGCCTGCCATGCGCCTATCAGCCCGGTTACCGACAGAAACAGAATAGTAGGGCGGAGCAGCGGTAGAGTGACATGCCGAAACTCATGCCAGGAATTTGCCCCATCGATCTTGGCTGCCTGGTAGTACTCATCGGGTATCCCCTTTAAGCCGGCTGTGAAGACTATCACTGTAGAGCCCACAGAGGCCCAGATCGCCACCGCCATGATGGAGAATAGAGCTATCCTGCTGTCGGCCAGCCAGTGCTCGGGGCGCAAATGCATCATGGCCAGAATAGAGTTGAGCATCCCTCCGGATGTCTTGTAGATTCCGCTCTCCCAGATCCGCGCCACAGCCACTAAGGGCGTGACTACCGGAGCGAAGATCAGGAACCGCCAGAACGGAGCCCACCTGGCGTTCAGAATCAGGATCGCGACGATAAGAGCGATAAGCATCCCGATAAACACGGTGCCGATCGCCCAGACAAGAGTGTTCTTGACCGCGCATAGAAACAGTTCGTCCCTGAAGAGATCCTGGTAGTTTTTTAGGCCGATGAAAGTAGACGAACTCAGGGGTACCAACATGTTCCATTTCCTGAATGAGATATAGACGGACATTGCGACCGGGATTATCAAGAAGATCATGTAGAAGACGATTGCCGGAGAGAGGAACGCGTACCCGGTGATAGTCCTCTGCATCGCGCGTCTTCTTGAAGACTGGGAGGACAACTCACTCACCTCGCTTGTAGCCTCTTCGTAATCGAGAGGCGAAAGGGGGAGGCCTGATCCGGCCCAGATGACCAGGTATCCCCCTGATAGCAGGTTTCAACCCTTAGTAGTACTCCGCCAGAATCGCGTTGATCTTCTTCGTGGCGTCATCAAGGGCTTTCTTGGAGGTCTTGTTGCCATGCCACGCTTCAACGATCTCCTGCATCAAGATGGTATTGATCTCGGCCGCCTGTGCCATGTTCGGTTCGTGCTTGGCGTTCTTCAGCTCATCAATGAACATCTTCGTGTAGTGATCCTGCAGTTCTGCAGGATGGTTATCCAGGTCTGCCTTGCGCGCCGGCACGCTGCCGATATTCTGCACCATCAAGTCTCCCAGCCGGGTGGTCTTATTCGCGGTCTCCTCCGCAGTGAACCACCTCAGGAAGTCCCAGGCTTCCTTCCTGTGCTTAGAACCGCTGTCCACTGTGGCGAAGAAGGTGTACATGGCGTTGACGTTCTTGTTGACCTTGGGGATCGGGGCAACCCCAACGACCTTCTCGTAGTCTGCGCCAAGCCCCTTCTTCAAGCTATTCTCATACCAGGAGGCCATGATGATCATTGATACCTTCTGCTGCGGGAAATTCCACACGCTGCCCGAGATGTCGGTGCCGCCTGTTCTGAAGATGTCAAGCTCGGCTTCGAGAGCCTTGACCCCTTCCGGGCTGTTAAGTAGGCACTTCTTGTAATCGGGGGAGAGATACTCTCCGCCCATGTCCCATAGCAGCCCAAGGAATGGATGCACAACGGCCGAGTCCCAGCCGGCCAGGAAGGAGAAGCCGTACCTAGTAATGGCTCCCGTCTTGTCCCTCACGGTGAGCTTGGACGCCATGTCCACCATCTCGCTCCAGGTCTTCGGAGGAGCTTTGTACCCCTTCTCAGCCAGGTGAAGCTTGTTATAGACCAGGCAGTAGTTGCCTACCTCTACGGGGATCCCCATGATCTTCCCGTTGATCGTAGCGCCTTCGATAGCTGCCGGGATGTAATTCTTCTTGATGTCGTCAACCAATGCAGGCGGAGGGGATTCGATGATCCCGCTTTCGGCCAGCTGCACTCCCCACAAGGATCGGATGATGTAGATGTCGGGGCTCACTCCGGCCGACCTGGAAACCAGAATCTTCTGCAAGTACTCTTCCATTGGCACTGACTGAAGTTCGATCTCCACCCCGGGATTGAGTTTCATGTACTCCTCGACATACTGCCGCAGGCCCTTACTCACCAGCTTCCCGTTGGCATCCACCACGCCTTCAAGCTGGAAATCGCTCCAGTGCGTCTGAATCACGAGTCGAGTTTTGGCAGCCTGAGTTCCCACGGTAGCCAAAGCAATGACAACCAACAGAGAGAGTATGCCAGTAAGCGCTCTTTTCAACTTACTCATCCTCCTTCTCTTTTCGCCCTTTTCGGTTGCACTCTCAGCGATCTCCGTGATCACAATTGAGCGGCAGCTGCTAATGACCACCCCCTCCATACACCTCTACCTCCCAGAGCGAGAACCCCCAGGTGGTCCAGAGTGAATGGCCGTACCTAGTTCCCAGTTTCTCCGGTCGATCCTGAAGATCAATCCGCACAAAACGGGCTTTGGTAGCTGGAAACGTGACGACCTCAGAACCTTGCCCGCTGGAAGACCGGACCTCTGCGGCCTTGCGCCAGCTCTTGCCGTCCTCAGAAAGGCTGACGGAGAACTTGGTTGCACCCAACTCCCAGTGTAGGACGACCTTCTCCACCTGCTCCGCGGCTCCCAGATCGATCTGGAACCATTCAGGAGTCTTCTGCCAGATGCGCGACGCCCACCTGGTGTTCATCTTCCCGTCCACAGCGCTTTCGGGGCAGAACATGCCACCCACCTCAGCTGTGGATGATGCAGACACCTTTTTCCCACGAGCGAGGTTGCTCGGTGTGTGTCGCGCGCTGCGAGGGCCGTAGAAGGTAATGGCCGTTACTGTATGAGCGGGAAGTTTCAGCGTCGCCTTACCCGCCGACACAACGATATCCGGCTGCCTGACCGGACCCTCATTGGAGTCGGAGGCAAGCATCCATGTCTCTCCGGATATCTTGGGCCCGACTCCGGTGAGCTCAAGCGCCGCCTCTACCTCGGCCACGTCTTTATTCACAATCAGAAGGTGTAGTCTCTCCTGATCCGCTTGCTCCGTCTGACCCGCCGTTCCTTCGATCGAAGCGTAGACCGAGATTCTCTCGTCGTCCGAAGCGGCTCTGACCAGAGTCGATCCAAAATGCTCCTTGAACATCCGGAAGACGTGGAGAACGGGGTAGGGCTGGTTTTCGGGAGTTGAGGTCATCAAGCCATAGTCGCCGTCGCGCGGCGGGTAAACGTTATGCAAAGCCCAGTAGCCGGCTGCCGATACTCCCGATTTTGCCAGGGTTCCGAGGACGTCTGCAGTCCAGAGGGCGTTGACTATTGATACGGTTTGCGGCCCCGGCGCGTAGCTGACTGAGTTGTAGCCTCCAATCTGGATCTCAATCTCGGCTGCCCGCTCCGGCGCCTCCATCTTCAAAAGACCGCGAATGAGAGCAATATCCTTCTCTAGCTGGCGCGGGGTCTGAAGAAGGTTGCGGTCGTTCTCCTTCTTCGGTTCCTGAGGATACCAGTTATGCACCACGAAATCGACCACGGGGCCGATGGTCCGCAGCACCTTCCGCGACCAGTCGAGCCGGCCAGCGGAGATGTTGGCCCCCACTTTGATCGATGGATCCACCGCCTTCATGGCGCGGGCGAACTCCAGAAAACGATTAGCATACGCCGCCGCGTCCACCAAGAAGTACTCTTCGTCCCCCACCTCCCAGTAAGGGACGGAATAGCCCTTTGTCAGATTGGCGTAGCGAACCCACTCTGCCGCCAGAGACGGAGGGGCGGTGTAGTTCACGGTAATGGATGGAGTCGCTCCGGCCAGGCGACAGAAGACCATGAATTCATCGGTGTCCATTCGAAGGGCGGAATTGGTTGGAGAGTTCCAGATGTAATCATCTCCGTCCCGCCCGCCGGGATACCGCAGAAAGCGAATTCCAGCGTCCTTGACCCGGTTCACCGCAACCTGGTCAAAGGTAAGCGGCCACTCCTCACACGTGGCCGGGAAAAGCTGCTCGTCCCAACAGGCGGTGTTGACCCCAAAGAGCAGAGGGCTCACAGCTCCGATTTCCGAGTCGCACTCCACGACTACCTCCACAGGCGAGGATGCCGGGCGTGCCGCGAAAGCTGGGCTGAGCCCACCTCCCTGCCAGGTTCCTGCGAACAATGCCAGGGCAATGAGACCTAGGCTAGCGATCACCGTGCATGCCTGCTGTTTCGTAGTGCGTTGTGCCATCATTTAGTTTCCGCGTCCTCCTCTCCATGCAATTCAACAGTAAGAGTGTATCTATCTGCCCGCAGGATCGAAACGACATACTCAAGCGCCCGGTTATCTGACAGGTAGGTGATCCTTTCCGCAGCTAAGGCCGGCTGCCGTTGCTTCTGATCCAGCAACCTGGCTTCGAATGGCTCCAAGAGCACTGCAGAGTAGTACTCAGTCGCCCGCGCCGGGCGTAGGCCATATTTCTGCCTGAACAGATCATATAAAGAGACATTGTCGTCTATGACATCAGCCAGATCGGGGCAGAGGCTGATAGGGACATAAGCAGTCTGTATCCCCATTACCTCACGGTCAGCCATGCGAAGCCTTCTGAGCTTAGTGACCAGCGCTCCGTCAGGAATGGCCAGTGACTCCTGGACCGGCCCCCTGGCTGCGACGATCTCGGCCTCAAGCAGCTTCGTCGAGGGGTTCATCCCCCTGTCGAACATCTGGCGGCTGAAACTGGTCAGAGCATTCAGGCTATGCCGGACCCTGGGCCTCGCCACAAAGGTCCCTCGCCCCTGCTGGCGATAGAGAAGACCTTCGTGCACCAAGCTCTGGATGGCTTGCCTGGCGGTAATGCGACTGATCCCGTACCTGGCCCCCAGTTCTGCTTCTGAAGGGATCTTTTCACCCGGAGAGATGCCACCGCTTTGTATCTCCTCTAGCAGGAGATCCCTTACCTGATGGTAGAGCGGGGTGGAGAGATTCCTATCTAGGGCCATCGTTGCCACTCCTCCAGCGATATTCGCTAAGTTGTTATATCATTCTTTCAATGTTGTTATGCTTACTTATTCGGCATCGTTAGGGAGACTCCTTCTCAAGGGTCTTTGGATTTTACCTACTGGGTATTAACGGAAGACAAAGGCCCCCTCGGCAGGGGGCCGCTAGAGGTGATGGGACGCAAGCAGAAACCTTGTCTGCACACACCTAGTCTTCGATTAGGGCAAATCCCTTTCGAATTGCGACAAAGTCATCTTCACTGCTCTCCCATAGTTCAAGAGGTGAGTTGAAGACAAAGAGGTAGCCACAGTCTCTGACAATGATGATCCAGTTCTGCTGTTTGTAGGTCTTCTCATATTCATATGTCCAGGCGCCTATGGCGGCGCGATAGCCGGCAATCTCACCCGACTCCTGCCCGAGGAAGGTGAACTTGGGCAGCGCCTGCCCGAGCGCAGGGATCCTTGCGTTTAGGATCTGGGCGGCAGCGGTTCCCTGCGGGACGCTAAAGGGAATCAGCACCATCTGCGTTTCGGGATCGACGGCCTTGTACGCCACCAGCATCGGCATGCCTTGTTCTTCAGTCTCAATGAACTGGTAATCATCAGGAACAGTCAGACGGCAGCGGTAATCCGCATTGGTATAGGTCTGCCCCTGAACACCGGTCTCTAGGGGGACAGCAGCTTCATCCCTGTCTATGGATACGTCTTCAATACTGATCCCCAGTTTGCCTGTGAGGCCCATACGCACTTTCTGAGTTCCCATTACTTCAGGGCTGTCGACGAATTTGAGGAGCAGCGCATCGGGAGCCGACTGACCATGGGAGGGATCTACAGAGATCCACTCGCCCAGCCATACCTCATTCCACAAGTGGCCTACCCACACTCCGTCTTGGTACCGCTCGCCAAGGGCCACCTTTGTGGGGAGACCCGCGGCGCGGGTCATAGCCGCAAAGAGGATCGCGTATTCAGCGCATTTGCCTTTGCGTCCTGCCAGAATCTCTTCGGTGGTAAGGGTTTGTGGGATCATCTCCACTTGCATGTTCCCATAGACCCAATTGAGGATCTTCTGCGTGACCAGCCAACCATCGGTTTCTTCACCGCGGATCGTACGCACGAGATCCCCAACCTCCGGAAGCGAGGGCGTAATGAAGCGGGTTTCGGCGAGGTATGGAGCGAATTCGCTGTCGGTAACAGGTAAGGTTACCCTGCCGGTGAAGTCCCGCTGGTCTTTCACTATCTCCAACAGAGCCTGATGAGCGTTGTCCGTTTCAGTGTGACTGATTAGTCTTTGGCGGTTATCGGTGAAGTTGAAGTCGGCGAAGTCGACATCCTTCCAGTCGACTTTGATAGTACTCTTCAGGCTCCGGAAAGGATGCGCCACTCGGACATTCCCAGGGACCAACAGCACATCAAGGGAGAGGGCGCTGAGCGCAGGGGCGTCATCTCTCTCTATCCGTCTGGCGCTCAGTTTCTGAACCGCGTCATAGCTGTAATACAGGTCCCCGCTTTCTGAAACGAGCCAGGTGGTTTGGCTAGGCGCTTCCTCAATAATTGAGAAGACCGGGACGGATTCTTCCTTGTACTGATAGGTCGTTTTCTCCTCCACCCTGAAGGTGAAATCGCTGAAGGCGTTGCTCCCGTAATCCCAGACCCTGGCGGTGTGCTTGTCTCCTACCTTCAGGCCCTTGGCGTGCACTATGTATTCGAGAAATGAGTCTTTGAAGTACAGCGGTTGATCGCCTTCTTCAGAGAACAGGCTTAAGTACTCTGCTCCGTTAGGGTCGGTGACAGTCACCGTGACCTGATTGTCAGCGATCACGCCTGAGATCTGGCTTTGCTTGCCCCCCAGCTCTGAGATGATCCGGTATGATCTGGCGAGGTAGTTGTCATCCATCGACAGCTCCGCGTAGATCTTCATCTCTTGCGCCGGACCGCCCAGTATTCCCATTTGCAGTGCAATGTTACTTGTATAGAGGAAACCTTCCTCCGTTTTGAGATAACGGTCGAAAGACAAGCCCACCGCTGTATCCTCTTACTCAAGCAGACACCAATTCTCTGAGACAGTGGTCTCAGTTGCGCAAACGTTTGCGGCGAACAACAGAAGAGCCAATACCAGGCACACGACCCCGAGCTGAAGCTTCCTTCCGAATAATCGATCTGTTTTCATCAGTAACCTCCTTCTGGCTATTTAGGTCCGGTCGCGAGTTTCCACGTCCTCCAGTCTATCCCGCACTGCCTCGATGTCAGACTTCTCTTTGGCAATAGCCAGAGCTTTCACATAAAGCTCCTTTGCCTTATCGTAGTCGCCTTTCTTGCCATCGGAATAGATGTCGCCCCATCCGAAAAATGAGTGTTTTTCTTCTGTCTGTGCTGACCGCATGGGCGTGCGATGCCAGCAGAGAGCGGGGCTACTGGTTGTCTGCAATGCGCGTTTGTTCGCACTACTTCTCTTTAGTATCCTCTCTTCCTGCGTCAAAGATGTCCTTGACTCTGCGTTGTGGGCGGTATCTTGAGGACATTGTGTGCTAACCACATCATGCCCTTTCTATAGGTAAGCAGCCCAGCAGTGAACTATCTCCTGCTCCCATAAGCCTAGTTAGCTGGTATAATGGCTGACAGCTGAAGGGAGGGATTGGCTATGCCGATGCCAAGGATGCGAGTTACGAACACGCACGGACTCGAGATCGACAAGATTGCGAAGCTTGTAGCGCATGCCGAGAAGCCATATACGCGTCAGTCGACCAGTTCTTGATTATCACTAGCACGCCGCCGTCGTTTTTGATCTCCTGAATGCCTGCAAGAACCTGGTCAGGGGTAGCAGATGTGAACACTTCCCCCGCTGCTTAACAGCGCAACCTTCCGAGGATTCAACTGGCGCCGTACGAGTACGGAACGGTCTTCAAGAAGGCGGACCTTGTCGGAGTGTGACATGTCAATGCCCTCAAGCATCGCTCCCGGCAGCGTCACGTTCGTACCTCCGCGCCCTATCCTCAAGTATTTGGATCAGCACTTGATCAACATGCCCCATACCCTCTGCGTTCAGCCGGGCCACGTTCTCTGCAGTCACATCCACGCTTTCATCCACTATGCCCTGGGCAGCGTTGATGCCCTGATCGTTGACCGCCATCAGGGCAGCAAGATACGCCTCAGTGGCGGCCGTGCCGATGCGTAGAGCGCATGTGCCCTTTGCCCCGTCACAGACCATCCCGGCTGTATTCGACAACACTATCTGCACTGCCCTGGCCGCATGCCGGCGAGTGCCTCCGAGCAACACGGATATGCCCGCTGCCGCGCCCGCTCCAGCTGCCACCGCTGAACCGCATACGGGCGTCAGCCTGCCGGTTCTGCTCCGTATGAAGCTAGTCGATAACAGGCTGACCACGACTGCCCTAGCGGTCTCCTCGCGCGATTTGCCCATCGCCTCAGCCACGACCGCTACAGGTAACATGGCAGCAATCCCCTGGTTGCCACTGCCCGCGGCACTCATTGCCGAGAGCTGCGCCCCACCCATGCGGGCATCAGCTGCTGCACTCGCGTAGACCCTGACAAGGAATGAGAGGTCAGTGCTTATCTGGTTCTTCGCAATCAGTTGCGACACAGCTCTGCCGGCCCCCAGGCCGGAAGTGGACGGATCGTCCAGGCCATGTCTGGCAAGCGCCTGGTTGATCTCCACTCCGTGCATGACATACTCGATGTCGTCCGCGTCCATCTGATCCGCCAGACCAAGAAGTGTCGCGTAATCAACATCACCCAGAGGGTCATCGTTACGTGCATCCCCGCCCATCGCGTCGTGCGGCCTGGTGTACACATCTTTGCCGTCAACAGTCACGCTCACGATTCTCGAGTGCTCACCTTCTATGACACACGTGGCGGCATGATGGGCTGTGTAGACACTTGCCTCAATGTACACTCCGTGCACCTCAGGAAGGCAGACAAGCTTCACTTTTCCTTGTGACAGCAGCTGTTTGGCGAGATGTACATCGGCGGGAGTGCAGTTGCGAAGCACTTCCAGCCCGAGATCTGCATTGCCTGCAGTCACCGATAAGGCTGCAGCCAGAGCATTGCCGGTCTCACCGGCAGCTCCCGGCACTCCCACGTTCATGCCATTCTTGTAGATGCTGTCGCTTACCCGAACACCCACTCTATCCACTGGCTCCCCAGCCACTTCCTGCCTGGCCCGAGCCGTCGCAAGGGCGACGGCCCCAGGTTCAGTACAGCCAAGGGCTGGAATTACTTCCTTAGCCAGAAACTCCTTTAAGGTTAGCATTGTAGTCCCCCGCCCAGACCAATCTCATTCTCGGCACTCTCACACCACCCGCAGCAAGGGTGTGAGCGCGTTGCCAAGCTCTTTATATGCCTTGTATCCGTCTCGGTATGTTGCCGCTCTCTCCGCCCTCGGCCTGAAGGTCCTGCTGAACCCGGACCCTATGTTCTTCTGCGCCTCGGGCACAGTCTTCCAGGCACCTGCCGCCACAGCTCCGAACATTGCCGATCCCAAGGCGCAGCATTGCTCTGAGGTTGCCACGGATATTGGCATTCCCAGCGCGTCCGAAGTGGCTTGCATGATGAAGTCGTTCTTCTTTGGAATTCCTCCAAGGGCAATCACTTGGTCTACCTTAACTCCTTGGGATTGGAATGTGTCCACTATTGCCCGGGCTCCGTATGCAGTGGCTTCGACCAATGTACGGAAGATCTGTGTCGGAGTAGACGAAAGGGTCAGCCCTACGATGGCGCCTTTCAGCCTCTGGTCGGCATATGGAGTGCGTCGGCCATTGAGCCAGTCCAATGCGATCAGGCTTGTGGAATCCTCTGTGTTGGCAACCTGCTCCGAAAGCGCATCAAGGAGCGCATCCTCAAGCTGTGAGAGAACCCTCTCATGTTCCTTCCGAGAGAGGCAACTCAGCGTGGGCAAAAGGCTCCGTACCGGCCAGACCAGAAGGTCCCTAAACCAGGCGAATATGTCTCCGTATGCCGACTGCCCAGCTTCCATCCCGATCATCCCAGGCAACACCGATCCGTCAACCTGGCCGCATATGCCGGCAACCACTCTACCACCCAGGGTTTCCTCCCGTGTTACCATGATGTCGCAGGTGGATGTGCCCATGATCTTCACCATGATGCCCTCGTCAACGCCTCCGCCTACTGCTCCGGCGTGGGCATCAATGGATCCGACGGATACGGCGATTCCAGGCTGCAGGCCCAGACGAGCTGCCCATTCAGCTGTCAGCTGCCCTGCCATCCTGTCTGACGTAAAGGTGTCGGCATAGAGCCTGTCACGCAAAGCCCCCAAAGCCGGGTCCACCTGTTCGAGGAATGCTCTGGCGGGCAGCCCATTCCAGATTGCATGCCACATCGCCTTGTGCCCAGCAGCGCACCTGCTTCGCCGAATCTCCCTGGGCGACTCTGCTCCCACAAGGAGGGCCGGCATCCAGTCGCAGTGTTCAACCCAGGAATGGGCCGCGGAAGCGACGTCTGCGTTCCTCCGTAGCACGTGCAGGATCTTGGACCAGAACCACTCAGCGGAATAGGAACCGCCTGAGTAGGATGTGAAATCAGCTCCTCCCCAAGTCTTGGCCTTGTGGTTGATCTCTTCAGCTTCCTCCACTGCGGTGTGGTCCTTCCAGAGAATGAACATGGCATCCGGAACGCTGGCGAAGCGCTCATCCAGTGCAAGGGGCATGCCGTGCTCATCCGCAGGGCACACGGTTGATCCGGTGGTATCGATGCCGATGCCGACTATTCTCTCCGGCGCCCCGGGCGGAAGCTGTGAGATTGCGGCCTTCACCGCACTCGTAAAGCTCTCTACATAGTCGAGCGGGTGCTGTCGGAACTGGTTTGCCAAAGGGTCGCAGTAAAGCCCCTCTTTCCATCGGGGATAATGGGCCACGCCCAGCGACATTTCTTCACCGTTCGTAGTGTCCACGACAAGGGCTCGAACTGAGTCTGTGCCGAAATCGACACCAAGAGTCAGTAAGGGACCTGCCATTCTTCCTGCACCTCGCTTGCATCGGCCGGCAACGTGAGTCTTCTATTTGCAGCACTTTGAACTGCACTTCTTGGTAACCACGAATTCGCAGCACTCGTCGCCGTAGGCGATCCGCTTAGTAAGCTGCAGCTCGAGGCCTGGAAAGTTCTTGATCCTCCCGTGGTCTCCGAACATTGCGAGTTCGCAGAGCTTGGCTATCTCGTCGCTGCTGCACCCAAGCTTCTTCCATGCCTCAACCAAAGGACAGTAGCGATTCTCCATCTTGGCGATTCCATCGCCGCGCTCGGTCATCCGATTCTCAAACGCCTTCCCGCCAATGCCGGCCGAAAGGGCAGTTAGGAAGTCCTCAGGCGTCTCAACTTTGCCAAGAGCCTTGCCCACATTGAAACCAAAGGTGGTGATGGCCTTCTCTGCGATGGCGTCTGCATCACATCCCATTTCCCGTGCAGCCTTGAGAAGCAGGCAGAACCAGGCCGCCCGGTCCTCTATTGCTCCTCGCAGGATGTCCACTACTTCTTGCTCTGTGTACGTCGTCTTCTCCATTCTCTAGTCTCCCTTCATTCCAAGGTAAGCGTTTTTGACCTGGTTGCTTTGTAGTAGGCTTGCAGATGTATCAGATGCTACGATCCTTCCCGTCTCGAGCACGTATCCTCTGTCGGATACCGATAGTGCCATTCGGGCATTCTGCTCGACAAGCAGAATCGCTGTCCCTCTCCGGTTGATCTGCTCGATGAGCTCGAAGATCCCCTGAACAAGTATTGGCGCCAATCCGAGGGAAGGCTCATCCAGGAGCAGCAATTTGGGCTTGGCCATCAGGGCTCGCCCGATCGCCAGCATCTGCTGCTCGCCGCCGGATAGTGTGCCGGCTTGCTGCGAAGCTCG
>Ga0116147_1003944_pt1 | contig 13630 bp, 9 predicted proteins | sample AD_JPNHG3_MetaG_FD_89749 | JGI IMG/M metagenome (GOLD analysis project Ga0116147, IMG submission 89749) | Active sludge microbial communities of municipal wastewater-treating anaerobic digesters from Japan - AD_JPNHG3_MetaG | ecosystem: Engineered > Bioreactor > Anaerobic > Digestate | place...
AGCCCCGAAAGGATAAGCCTTGGTAGCGCTCATCCGTCTTTCCGGGTTCACGGCTCCGGGGCGGTGACTTCCAAACCGGCACGGCGGGCGGCGGCCAGGTAATTGGCGCGAAACTCCTCTCGCTCCGGGGCCAAGCGGTAGGCCGCTTCGTACTCCTCCGCCGCTCCCGCAAAGTCTTGTAAGGCGTAGAGGATGTTTCCCAGCAGATTGCGTAGTTCGGAGAATCCGGGCTGAATGCTCTTGGCCTTTCGACCTGCGGCGAGAGCCTCCTGCAGCTCTCCCCGTTCGTAATGAACGAGAGTGGTCAGGTAGAGGGTCTCGAACGCCTCCGGTGCCGTCGCCTGGAGGCGTCGCAAGAGGTTTTCGGCCTTCTCGGATTCCTTTCGGCCGGAGTAGATTCCCACCAGGTACCCCAAGGCCATCACCTGGTCGGGATCAATCTGAAGCACTTCCTCGAAGCGTTTGCGGGCTTCTTCCGCCTGACCCTGCTTGAGAAACTCCTGCCCGGCTTGTAGAAGGGAATGAATCTTCTCGGAATCCTCGCCGACCTCCCTTCTTTGCCGGTCGAGTTCCGTAAACCTTTGCCGGTACTCCAGGGCTTTCTCTCGATTACCCAGACGGCTATATGCCCTGGCCGTCGTCTCGTAAAGATCCGGAAAGTTGGCGGCCAGGTGTTCAACGCGACGTAGGCAATCCAGAGCTTCTTGAGGGCGGTCGAGACCGAGGAGCACGGAAGCGTACAGCTGGGCGAGCTCGGGATCATCGCCCGCTTGGTTGAGGAAGCCGTTCAAAATCCCGGCTGCTTCCTCCAATTCTCCGCTTTGAAACAGGACGAGCGCAAGCCCGTAGGCCGCTTCCCGGGCGTGGTAACCTTGGCGCAAGGCTTCTCGAAAGGCTGCCTCCGCAGCACGCAGATCGCTTGACGAAAGGGCGATCTGTCCTCGGCGGAACGGAAGGCGAGGATCGTCGGGGCGAAGTCGGGCATAGGATTCCAGGGCGCGGGAAGCGGCTTCGGGCTGCTCGGTCCGATAAAAAAGGTCGGCCAAAAACCATAGCTGATCGTGAGCTAAATCCCCCCAGTGGGCGTCGTCCAGCAGCGGTGCCAGCGTTTCCCTGGCGCGAAATCGATAGCCGTTACGCAACTGCAGCTCGGCGCAAACCATGCGGTAGTGAGGTTCATTGGGAGCAAGGCTTACAGCCCTTTCCAACTGTCCTTGAGCCTGCAGTGGTTGTCCGATCCGCTGCAGAAGCAGCCCGGAAAGAAACCAAGCTCGAGGGTTGTCCGGATCCTTGGACAATAGGTGCTCCATCTCGGCGAGGGCGTCTTGGTATTGTCCGGCCCGGGCGAGCTCCTGGATGTGCCGCCACGGCGGTTCCTGCTCCTGGCTCACCGTTGTCAAGGAAGCCGGGACGGACAGCGTGAGGGCAACGGCCGTCAGCACAAAAGCGGTCACCTCAACGATTATAGTTGAGACCGACCCGGTCGCGTCCCCAAAAGCGCTGAAAGAGTTCCGAACCCCGGGCACATTTGCCGCTCTTTCTTGACCGGGGTTCGGGGGGAAGGGCTTCGGGTTCAAGGGATTGACCTCGGGACTTGCCGGGCCTGGCGCCCACACCCGGTTCGCTAGGGCTAAAGATCGCCGACACAGTGCGCCGTACGAAGAGCGGGCCCCGGTGCGCGGCATGTCGAAAATGAAGGAGTCTCAAATGTCCCAGTTGGCACCGGAGGCATGCTTCTAATCGCACTTCCGTAATCCGCACCACAATGTCTTGCAGGATGGTTGACCGACGAAGCCTCTTTGAAACACCTCAAGATTCCTGTGACCGTCCTCTAGAGGTGGCACAGTTGTATTCGTTCGGTCCCTTCAACTACAACCTTGGGCAGCCTATCCGAGTGCGCGGTTCACACCCGGTGCTTTCAAGGCTGAAAGTGTTCTTGGAGGTCCGGCTGACCTCGGCCGGTGGTCGGCGACGCGGTCTCGCCCGGGGCGCTCGGAGGCCGGCGTGCCTTTAGTTGAGCCGTCCGGGTCATTGCTGGAAGCAATCAGAAATGCGGCGGTGGAGCTCATGCATTTGCTGCCGGGGGCCGATTTGCTTCTGCCGTGGCGGCTCGGCGGTGGAACTCGTAAGGTTGAAACGGGAGAGGGTGGCCGAAGGTCCGAGATCGAAATTCCAGGTCGAAAGTTCGAACGCAACCGTCAGCTACCCTGACTACCGGGCCGCAACCGCGCAACCACCAATCCCCTGAAACCTTCAATCCAAAAACCCTTATCGGTACGCTGCACCCCCGTACCCGGCACATAAAGAGAAGGGGTCGCCTCCTCCGCGGAGGCGACCCCTTGATTATGTGCACCGAGCTGGGCGACCGATCAGAAATCGTACCGTAGACCGAATTGCATGACCCTTGGGATGCCCTGGATTTCGTTGATGTAACCAAAGGACGGAGCCGGCGTCCCAAGGTATGGATCCGGAGCCAAACCCCAGATGTCACGGGCGTCGCTCGGCGGTCCCAGCCGCTGTGTGTTGGTGGCGTTGAAGACTTCCCAGCGGAAGGTCAATCGGTGGTCCTCACTGTAGGGCATTCGAAAGCTCTTGTAGATGCCGAAATCGATCTGGACAAAGCCCTCCATGCGCAACACGTTCCGATCTCCGGTCTCGCCCGCCTTCGCATCCCGGTAGCTGTTGTACGCATACTTAGCGTCTTCCCAATAATTGGGGTGGTCTCCGCTCTTGTGCGGATTCGCTTTCGGATCGCGGATTCGGGTTCCCCAACTGGGAGTTTGCCAGTTTGTGGCCCACCGACTGGCCTCATAAGGGCTGGCCATGGGCAGCCCCGTATTCCAACGGAACACCCCGTTAAACGACCATCCCCCCAAGAGAGCGTCGGTAAAGCCGGACCAGTCGGCTCCATAGCTCCGACCTTTGCCGAAGGGGAGCTTCCACAACCAGTTGGCGTTGATGATGTGTTGGATGTCGAAGTCCGACACGGAATACATGTCGTCGGGCCACAGGGGATTCAGAATAAACGCCGAAGAAGAATAGGAGTAATCCGTCTGCAAGCCGGAGGCGTTGTCCATCGACTTGCTCCAGGTGTAGTTCAGATCCAGGCTGAGTGAATCCCGAAACCGCTCGCGCACGGTGAATGTGAACGCGTGATAGTCCGACCGGGCGATCGTGCTCCAGACGGAGAGGGCGGCGTACTGCGGGTGGAAGAACATGTTGGGCACGATACCCGCGTCATCCAGCTCGGACTGGAGAAACGTCCAGTCGAGCATGTCCCAGCCGTCCCGGGAAACGAAGGCGAAGATATTCTGAGTGGACGTCAGACTCGGATCCCACGACCACCACCAGTTGGAAGGAACATCGGGAAACAGGTTCTCGAAGAACGGAATGTTGGGTACTTGGTCGATAGGGGTGTTCTTCTGGCGATGATCGTACAGCGCGGCTGCGGCCGTGTACCAATCGATCCCCGATTGCGGGTCGACGAAGTTGTTCAAGTGAGCGACGTCGCGCGTAGCCATGAGATCCCTTGCCTTGCGGCCGATGTAAGAAGCTTCGACGAACAGACCTCTCGGCAGCTCGCGACCGATGGAGAGGTTCCAGTTGTAATTGATCGGCGTCGTAATCGTGTCGTCCATCGACTGCTCGATTCGCTGACTCTCGTCCATCGGCGTCATCATGGGGAACGAGATGCTGGGCTGGATGTCCATGTAAGGCAACGAGCGCATATCTTGGTCCCATCCTGTGAAGAGGGGGCCGAGACGTGACGTGACGTTGAAAGTATTGGCCGAAATGGTGTCGGAAAGCACGAACCCCAGTGTCGAGTTCAGGTCCCAGGAAACCGCCATGGCGCTTCCCACGCGGTCATACATGATCGCGAAGCCGCCTCGGATGACCGAATCACCCTTATTCCCGAACAACGTGTGCAGCAGACCGTCTTCGAAATCCGGGGAATAGGCGAAGGAGACGCGGGGCGAAATATTGTTCCAGTCCGTCTTGTAGTAACCGTCGCGGTCGTAATACGGGCCGGCCAAGTCGATGATGATCGGCTCGTTATAGGGCACACCCTGAGCCGCACTGGCTTTGCGCATATCAAAGAATCGGCCGAGACTCGGGTCCGGCTTTACCTGAAATCCACTCGTCTCGTAGACAGGTGTGTTGACTCCCCAGCGCATTCCGAGGTTCAAGGTTAGCTGGCTGTTCACCTGCCAGGTGTCCTCGAAATAGAACTCATACTCCTCCGTGGCAAAGGTCCGTAGGGTCGGCGTTCCCGACGGGAGAAGGTTCAGGTCGGCCCCGTAGGTCCCGTTGGCGTTGTACTGCGTATACCGTCCCAACAGGGAAGTGAAGGCGCTTCGAATCGGATCCATCAGTCCGGGTTCGTAATCGTCGATTACGTCCAGCACTGCACCCGAGGCGGCATAGAACGATGGGTTCATGACGCCGAGGTCATAAGCCAAAGCGTAGGTTTCGCGTTCGTTGTCAATCAAGCGGATGTTGGTTCCGAACTGGAACGTGTGGTTTCCTACGATCCACGACGTATCGTTGGTGAAATTGTGGAGCGGAGTGGTTCGGGACAGAGTCCGACTGAAATCGCGGGGCTCAAATACAAAGCGGAAGATGATGGCGTTTTGGTCGGAATCCCCTCTGTTCGTGAAGGCCTGTCGCGTCATCCCATAGCGGAAGGTGTTGATGAGCGTGGGTCGTATGGTCCAGGTGTGGCCGACCGCGACGCCGAATGGGTGGGTCCAATACTCAGGCGTAGGTGTGTCGGGGAACCATTTTGTATTGGACTCGTGATCCCACTGGTAGTTCGCCCGTACGAACAAAGAGTGCTTGTCGTTCGGCACGATATCCAGACGGGCGATATACGTATTCCAGTCCAAGGGAAGCGGCGAATTGAATCGATAACCGCTTGTGTTCAACTGGTCCCCGGCGCCGTGGTCATTCGCGGGATAAAGAGCCGCCGCTTCTCCGAGGGCGCGGGCGGCCAAAGGATTGACGCCGCCTGTGGCGGGAAACAGGGCCGCAATCTCGTCAGGCCCCAGTTCCACCAACTGCCCGGCGCCGTCCCGGTAGCGCATTTTCCCCTCGCCCATGTGGGGCAACGGTACGGTTCGCAGAACGGTGTCCTGCTTCCGGTCCTTGCGGCCTTCGTAATTGAAGAAGAAAAAGAACTTGTCTCTCTTGATAGGCCCACCGATGCTGCCACCATAAAGGTTCCGGATCAAGTTGGGCCGATCCAGTCCGATACGGTTGTTAAAGAAATCGTTCGCCGCGGTCACGGTGTTTCGGTGGTACTCGTACAAGGATCCATGGAATTCGTTGGTGCCGCTTTTGGTGACAAGGGAAACCTGCGCACCTGATGAACGCCCCTGTGAGGAGGTCGGACTGGAAGTGGTGACCCGGAATTCCTGTACGGAGTCGGGCGTCACCCGCAAGACCGACTGAAACGCAGTGCCCTGCTGCTGCTCGTTGACGTCCACGCCGTCCAGGGTCAGGTTGGACTGATCCGAGCGAGCCCCGGACACATAGCCGTCCTCGGTCACCCCGGGCTGCAAGCTCAGCAGCTGGTAGACGTTACGTTGGTTCAGAGGTAGCTCGATAACCTGCTCGGTATTGAAGGCGTTTCCGATGGTGGCGTCGATCTGGTTCATCAGCCGCTCCGCCGTACTGGAAACGGTCACGATTTCAGAGACTTCTCCCAGTTCCAGTCGCAAGGTAAGGTTTGTCGGCGTGTCGACGAGAAGTCGGAGGTTCCTTTGTTCCAGTGTCTTAAAACCGGGCAGCTCAACCCGAACCGTGTAGAGGCCGGGCGGCAGCTGAAGAAAGCGGAACCGACCCTCGTCGTCGGTCACGAGTGTCCGTTCGCTGCCGGTGGCCTCGTTGATCAACGTGACGTCGGCGCCCGGCACCACCGCTCCGGCGGGATCCATGACCACTCCCGAGAGTTCCGTGGTTTGGGCCCAAAGACCGGTGGACAGCAACATCGCCAAACCGGCCAAGAGCCCCAGGTGAAGCCATCGAATCGCAATGCTTCTACTCATGGTTTTTTCTCCCCACATTGACCACAGGGTCAGTTGTCTTGTCTGCCCTGCGGCACCTTGTGTTTTGTTCCGCTGGGAAGGAACCGGCAAACTGACGTCCCCCTGGATCCGACATGACTCCTTCCCCGGTCGATCATGCCATTCTTCGTAAGTCCCCCCTACCTTGGGCCGGCGATGGAAAAGAATACAACATTCACTGATCTGAGTGAACTAGCAAATGATCAGTCAAGGTTACAAACTGTAAACACGATCTGTGCCGAACCTAAGTTGGTATCGGTAAGGCCGTGATTTTACTGCTTTGTGCCCATAGGACCTCGACCAGAGAACCGGACGTCCTGCATCAAATCCAATCAATTGGATTTGTTCATTCAACAAATTGAACCTCCCCAAAAGTAGGCCGGAAAGCATGTCGACGCGCGGAGAGCTGCGTAGCCTGTAGGGAGAACCGGCTACAGCGTGCAGGGTACGGGGTTTTCCGTGCCGCGTGGTGAGGGTCTCGTCCGCGAGAGGGGCGGGAAACCGGGCCGGGTGATGTAAACCGGGCGGTTGTTGCCGGATGGAGCGCCGAAGGCGCGGTACCATCCGAGAGCCCAGGGCAAGGCCGCGTCAGCGGCCGCCGCCCTGGGTGAGAGTGGGTCTCTGACGAACGCTCCGAACCCCGCAGGGGTGGTTTCAACAAGAAGGGAAGAAGCGAGGCGGTGGTTGACGAGCCACGGTGTGGAATTCGACCGGCGGTAGGGTGGGAGTAGGCGGGTGAGGACGCCCCTTCAGGGCTCCGGGAAATGATAGAAAGGGCGTCTGAACCCAGGGCGTCGCTCGCTACGCTCGCTTGCCCTGGGCTCTCGGATGCATGAGGCCTTCGGCCTCAGGAGGTTGTCGTTCGGTTTCCTCATCGCAGAACGGCCGGGACGGCCGGCACGCAGGTGTAGTCACAGGCGAGGACGCCTGTGGCACCGGCATCCTTGCGTACCGCGGGCATCCTTGCCCGCCAGTGTACCATGGCCATCCTTTGCCCGTTGCGCGTGCTAAGCACTGAGTACGCCGCGCGAGGTAACGGTACCCCGGAGTTCCTCCGGCCAGGTTGCGCGGAAGCGCAGCTTCCGCTTTGGAGTGCGCCGCCTCTGGCGGCGCTTTGGATTGAAACCCGCTATCCCGGCACTTCGCAGGGGCGTACCCGGCCCCCGAACGCATCCAAAGCGGCGTCGCCGCTTCGCTCTGCCGCCGCACTCCACAGGAGTGTTCGGTGAAATGCCCATCTCTGCCGGTGGCCCGCGGTGCGGGTAGGATACGGCGTGGGCGGGTACCCCGTACGGTGGAGGTGATGTCGTCCGGGGAATTCGGACATTGTGCCGACGGGTTGGTTGGGGAAACGGGGCGCAGACGGTACGCGACCGGATGGGCGGTGATTTTGGGACCTTGCGTTCCGTGTTGATTCTTGGTCGTGAACCCTGGGTCGCCCGATGTACGTGGGGCGGGAAACCGGGCGGGGTGGCGTAGACCAGGCGGTTGTTGCCGGATGGAGCGCCGGAGGCGCGGTACCATCCGGGAGCCCAGGGCAAGGCCGCGTCAGCGGCCGCCGGCCTGGGTGAGAGTTTTGTCGGATCGCGCATAACCTGGAACCGCAAGGCCCCGCCGGACGGCTCTCTCGTGCACCGGACAGGCGGCCGAGAACGCAGCCGTCGCTCGTCTCCGTTAGAATGCTGCATGTTGCACGGGTGCGAACGCTTACCTGAAGGTCGCGATGAACAGTACGCAGGGGGTATCGGAAGACGGGCGCGGGCGGCCGCAGTGGGCGTTCGCCGTCCCGATGTTTCTGTATTTCTTTCTGGTAATTACGACGTTCTGGGTTCTGAAGCCCCTAAAATCGGCTCTTTTCCTGGAATACTACGACGCTTCGGGTTTTACCCTGGCGGGGTGGTATCTCAGGGCGGCACAAGCCGAGCTCCTGGCCAAGGTTCTCAACATGTTCGTTGCGCTGGCGGCGGCGTGGATCTTCGCCCGCCTAGCCCGCGGATTGCGCCGTGAGCAGCTGACGTACGTATTCTGTGCCTTCTTTGTCGTCTCCTTTGCTTTGTTTTCCCAACTCATCGAAGAGCCGGGCGATTTCGTTGTATGGAGCTTCTACCTGCTGGGTGACCTGTTCACCACTTTGATGGTAACCGCGTTTTTTGCCTTCCTGAACGACAGTGTTACACCTGAACGGGCCCGGCGACTGTACGGCCCGATCGTGCTGGGAGGGGTATTGGGCGGAGCCTTGGGACCCACCTTTCTTCGGCTCTGGATTGAGCGGTTTTCTCCAAGCTTTTGGCTCTGGGCCTCCTTGGCGGCCGTGCTGGTGATCGCCGGCACAGCGTATGTTGCCGCCGGGTGGGTTCGTCGGAACCCACCGCCTGAGAGGTTGGAGCCGGTCAGTGTCGAGGCGCCGTCGGAGGGACGTTCGGCTTGGGAAGGCGCCACCATGATCTTGCGCTCGCGCTATCTGCTGGCAATCGTCGCGATCGTGGGGTTCTACGAAATCTGTTCCCAGGTGCTCGATTTTCAGTTTAAGGCCACGGTGACCCACTTTTTAGACGGGGCTTCCATCGGGAAGCACATGACCCTGGTGTACGCGATCAGCAACTGGACGGCTCTGGTTGTTCAGTTGTTCCTGACCCGATGGGTGATGACGCGCTTCGGCGTGCTGACGGCGCTTTTGGTGCTCCCTTCGGCCGTTTGCGCGGGATCGGCCGGTTTCCTGATCTGGCCCATGCTGTGGACGGGCAGCCTCCTGAACACGGCGGACAGCGGGTTTGCCTATTCCATCAATCAGTCGTCCAAGGAAGCTCTCTACGTACCCCTCTCCAAGCAAGAGAAGTACCAGGCGAAAGCTTTCATCGACATGTTTGTGCAGCGCTTTGCCAAAGTCTTGGCGATAGGGGTGAGTCTCATTTTGACTACTTGGTTCCAACACTTCGAGGCCGTTCGGTGGCTCTCGGTCTTTGTGCTGGTGGTAGCACTGGCGTGGATGGGCGCGGCCCGGTATGCCGGCCGGAGATTTGAAGAGTATGCGGCCGAGCTGGATCGGGCCGCCTGATCTTAGGCGGTAGTCCGACCCATGGACCGCTTCAGTCGCTGAGGCGGGATCTCCGGCGAGTCAGAAATCAACTGCCGAATATAGATGCAGTATGTACCGCCGTCTGCTTTGCCGTCTGCCGCCCGCGCCGGTGCTCCGCATTCGTGCCGACCGTCGCAATCCCTTGCCGCCGACACCCCGCCTGGAAGAGCCTTCTCTCCCCGGAAAGGTCGCATCGGACGCGCCCGACAACTTTCGGCGAGCCAGGCTGGGAGGCGAAACCCCGGAATCCGCGTATCTCTTTAAACCACCTGCGGGCCTCTCACCCTCTCGGGTCTCGGCGGAATAGGTGGAATCGAATCGAGCCGCCCGGATCGCTTCCATCCGGAAGCTATTTTCCCCCTTCTAAGGTTCAACCGCCGCTTCGGGGGCTTCCCCCCTGGCTCTGGCCTCTTCGCTCAGTCTCTGGTAGATCTCCCGCTCTCGGTTGGCTTCTTCCACTCGGCGAGCCCGGGCGTAAGCTTGAGCCAGAAGGAGGTGAAGTTTCGGATGTTCCGGAGCCAGCCGGACCGCCCGTTCCAAGAAATGAATGGCAGTCTCGACGTCCCCTTGCTCCAGCTTGATCTGTCCTAGAATCGATGTGGCCGCAGGAGAATCGGGAGCCACGGTGAGGCTCTTTTCAGCATAGTGTTGCGCGCTGTCCAACTGATTGCGCCGCTTATACTCGAGAGCCAATCGCAAGAGGGACGGCAAGTGCGCGGGATCCCGTTCCAGTTCCGCTTCAAACTCTTTCACCGCTTCGTCGCGGTCCAGTTGGAGCAGAAGCACTCCGAAGACGTAATGAGCGTGCGGAACGTCCCGGAACTTTCGGAAAAAACCTTCGAATTCCAGTCGGGCCTCCTCCAGGGCACCCATTTGCCCGAGACTGACGGCGCGACCGATACGGCGCGCCATTTCACGGCGGTCCGCATCGAGATCCTCGGGCAAGGAGGCAATCCGCAGCACGGTCATACCGACCAGCTCATGGGTCTTCGGATTCTCGGGCTCGGCGTTGATGATCCAAGGTAGGAAGCTGTCGGCTTGCTCGAAGCGGGACAACACAACCAAACTCAGAACTTCGTAGTAAGCTCCCAGCTTAGCTATCTTGGCGTCTCCGACGCCCAGCCGGTTCGCCCGCCGAATCTCCGCAAAGGCCCCCTCGTAGTCTCCTCGCTGGAACAAAGCCAGGCCGGTAAAAAGGTAGGCCGGACCGTAGCCTGGCCAAAGCTCGGTCAATCGCCGGAATGCCTGCAAAGCATGTTCGTATTCTCCCCGATCGTATGCGACTGTCCCCAGCCGCCACCATGCTTCACCTGAATCCGGCCGGCAGGTGGTCACCCGCTCCAGCAATCGGGCCGCCTCATCGAGTTGACCGAGGGAAATCGCCTCGCTTGCCTGCGCTTGCCATTGCCCGAGATGATCGCAATCACCCGGAGGAACGGACTCCCGTCCCATCAGCGACTGCCGGTCGGCGAAAACGAAAGCAATTAAGAAACAGGCGGTCAAAGCATAAGGTCGCGGAATGGAAGACCGTACCGGCTCTGTACGCTTGAGAAGATGCAGATACCTCCCCACACGCGGGCCGGCGGGATCGCGTCCCCGCCGGACTGTTCGAGCACTTCGGAGGAGTTTGAACATCTTGCTCAACTCGCGGCCGCTAAAACCATCTAGAGGCCGGTTCCGATAACATGTGACGACCAGACCGGAGACTGAGAGAGGGAAGCTGAAACCCGCCGTTCACTGTGGTTGCAACCGACGAATCTCCTCTTCGGTCAACCCCTTGGGCGTGACTGCATCCCGCTCCGTCCGGATTCTCTCCACAATTTGTTGCTCCCGCATGGCGTCTTCCCGCCGACCCATCCGGAAGTATAAGCGGGCCAAGGCCACGTGGCCCTCCATATATTCCGGAACTTCTTTCACGACCTCTTCGAGTAACTCCAGAGCTTTCTCCGTATCCCCTTTTAAAACGTAAACCAAGCCCATGTGGTAGCGCGCGTCGACGTCTCCCGGTCTCACCTGCAACGCCCGAACGAAGTGCCGCAAAGCCTCGTCGTACTGCTGCATGTGCTTGTACAGATGGATGCCCAGAAAGAGGTTGGACTCGTAGTCGTAAGGGTTGATGGCAAGTTCTTTCCGAAAATATTCCGCCGCTTCGTCAATGCGGTTCATCTCCCGCAGGGCCAGACCGTAGGACCGGTTCACCATGGGCCTTTGCGGATCCAGACGCAAGGCCTTCTCGAACTCTTGAGCGGCGGACACCCAGTCCTGCTTCATCAAGTGGGCGGTACCCAACATGAGATGACCTTCCACGGAATCACCTCTGCGGAAAATCCGGTCCACGAGGACCTGCCCACGATAGGTTTCGCCCGTTTGGATGAGAGAAGTGCCCAGAAGGTAAACCAGCGCCGGGTCGTCCCCGTGCTGTTCTTCGAAAGGACTCAGCAGTTCAATGACAAACTGAAACCTGCCCGCGCGGAAGTAGCAATCGGCCAACAGGAGCGCGGCCTGATAATGCTTCGGCTCCCCGGCCAGTGCTTGTTGGAACGAACTCATGGCCTCTTCGAACCGGCCGGACTTGAAGTAGGCCAGGCCGACATTGACGTGCAAAGCTACGGGATCCGAAGCGGTGCCGAGTTCCAGAGCCTTTTCATAAGCCTGCAACGCCGACGCCAGATCACCTTGTTGGGCGTAGGCGGCACCCAAGTTGCAGTAAACGTCGGCAACCTTCGGATAGCGCTCCAGAAAAGCGAGATATTCCCGGATCGCCTCTTCTATGCGTCCGCTCTGGTGAAGTCGAACAGCTTCCTCAAACCACTGTTGGGGTGACTGGCGTGCGGCCGCCGGGCTCTGAGCCGCAACACCGCACGGCCGGGCGACGAGAAGTAGCGCAAGGAGTATCCCGACTTTTCGGAACAACGGCATGCCCAGGCCCGGAGCGTTGCTCCTCGGGGAAGTCCATGGAGAAGCCGGTTTCCCCGGTGGTACCGGTCCCCGCTCAGCCGGGATCAGTGTCTTCGGACGAGACAGCACCCTATCATTCTACCAATCCAAGGGGTGACCAGCCCCTGCGGCCTGCTGAAGCGGCCGCCGATTTCGCGTTCGCGCCCGCAATGTCGTAGAATCGGCAAGTGGTCATGAAAACGAAAGAGGCGGATGGACGGCAGCTGGTGGAGCGTTTGCGCGCCCGGGATCCTGAGGCCATCGACGAGCTGGTGGACCAGTACTCGAAACCGCTTTTCGGCGTGATCCTGAATTACACGAAAAACCCTTCCGATGCTGAAGAAATTCTGCAGGATACGCTGCTCAAGATCATTCATAAGATCGACACCTTTCGGGAGGAGAGCGACGTCTGGCCCTGGATGCGCCGAATCGCCATCAACAACGGAATCATGTGGTTGCGCAAACACCGAACGCGGAATGAGCGTACGACTTCGTTGGATGAACTGCTGCCGGATTTCTCCCGGGAGGGTGAATTCGCCGTTCCCGTCTACGGCTGGACGGTGGATCCCGAAGAAGTTTATTTGAATTCCGAGTTGGCCGGAGAGCTGTACGAAGCTGTTCAGTTGTTGCCCTTTGAGTACCGGATTCCGTTGGTTCTAAAGGATATTGAAGGCTATTCCATCAAGCAGATTTCTTCGCTGTTGGGGTTAAAGGAGCCGACCACAAAGACCCGTATTCATCGGGCTCGGCTGGTTGTGCGGCAGAAACTGGCTGATTACTTTGAGAATCGAGGACAATGAAAGACTTTTTCAAATGTCAGGAATGTGTTGATCTGCTGACGGATTACCTGGAAGGGTCGCTCGATCGTGAGGTTCGTGCTCGTTTCGAGGAACACATGTCAGCCTGTGCTCCCTGCATCAACTTCTTGAAGACATTTGAGAGGTCCACCCAGATGTTGCAGCTGTTGCGGGAGCAGCAGGTGGAAGTTCCCACCGACGTACAGCAGCGGATCAAGTCCTTCCTTCGTCAAGAAATCATCATGCTTTCGGCGGAAAAGCCCTCTCCACGGCATAACCGCTGACGGATTGCCGGCCTTCGGTATTCGTGTTAAGTCCCGCCCGACAGGCCCCGTAAGAAGAGACTGCCCACGTCGGCGGAGGTTTCCCGGATTCTTGCCTCCAGCCGTCTTCCAGTCGGCGGAGACGGCTGACTTTCGGGATTCGGCCGACGAATTGCCGTCGTGGTACGGGGACTGGTGGACCGAGGCAGGGTATGCCAGAATACGTGGGTGCGCATGCGGGAGGTCTTGAAGCTCTTTGGGGCCGGCTTAGCGGGGGGAGTTGTCGCGGGGCGGATTGTCCGGGGACGAAAACAGTCTCGCGAGTATGTCCTGGTGCTTGAGGCGGTCAGCCGTGAGATCCGACATCAGTTCCACGCCGTCGTTCTGCAGGCCGTAGTACCCGGCATCCCCGCGGACGCCGGCGCTCGCTGGACTGAAGTTCTTGCCGGAGAGGCCGATTTTATGGAACAGATCCGCTTCTTTCGAGAGGTG
>Ga0116147_1003978_pt1 | contig 13547 bp, 6 predicted proteins | sample AD_JPNHG3_MetaG_FD_89749 | JGI IMG/M metagenome (GOLD analysis project Ga0116147, IMG submission 89749) | Active sludge microbial communities of municipal wastewater-treating anaerobic digesters from Japan - AD_JPNHG3_MetaG | ecosystem: Engineered > Bioreactor > Anaerobic > Digestate | place...
GTAATGTTGTTATTTCCAATCTAACTGTAACATCACTGACGAGTGACAATGATTTACCAGACCCAAATTCATCAAATACGAATAGCAACGTCTTTACCGCACCAAAATACGGAATTACAGTTGATAATGATGAACCAATTGAAATTGTCTCTAATGTTTTAATTAAAAATGTAACCGTTGAAAAGTTCATACGCATGGGGGTTCGAATTGCTAGTTCCCGTGATGTCGTAGTTGATTCTTGTACATTCCAAAAAGCTGTCGACCTAGGCGGAGGGGGAGCTGGATATGGCGTAACGATTCAAGGCAGAGGAAACGGCATAAATGATACAGACTCAACCCTTGATCCTGTGTTTAATGTTGTCAAGAACTCACGCTTTATTGGTGATTATCTCCGTCACGGGGTTATCATTCAATACTACGGCCATAACAATTTAATTGAAGGAAACTATTTTGAAAATATATTACTCGATTCAATCGATCTTCACGGTGAAGATGAATATTCGAATGAAATATGTAATAACACGATTATCAATACAAGAGCGGGGGCAGGAATTGGTGTAGGAAATAGCGGTGCTACGCATGATGGTTCAGGACCAAACAACTTCTTCCACGACAACATCATTGATGGTGGAGCAAGAGGTATTGATGTTATTCTTGGATCTCACAAGACTATTTTATATAAAAACACAATTAAAAATTTGACGAAAGATAACACGATTGCAATTACTTTATCCGATGCCCATCATACAAGAATTATTGAAAACACAATTGAAAATATCACGGGCAAAAACTCGATTGCCATTAAGATTACTTATTCTTTCTATCCTTTAAATCCTGCCGCAGGTATTCCTGATGGATATAAGATTAAAGGCAATACCTTTAAGAATATTGTTAATGGTGTCTATGTGGAAACCAGAACTGACAATTTCGTATTTAAAGACAATACTTTCACTACATTTAGTGGTTATGATTTAAAGGAAGATAAAGATAAATTTGTTCTACCAAGTATAACGGATGAAGTCATTGAAAAACACGGCACATTCGTCCTTCCAACCGATAATAACTTTATTACCACCGAAGCAAAAAACGTCGTTCAAACCCAAAAGAACATGAAGTTTAAATGTTCAGTCAGTGAACCAGAATACAACCGAATGATTTATGCTAAATTTGATTTAACTACAGAAATCACACCAGTGGTTAAAAAAGTGTACCTAACGTTTGCAGCAAAATCAAAAGATGGAAAAATCAATATGAACTTCTATGGTAGTACCAATTATCTCGATTGGACGGAAGACACCATTACTTGGAATAATTCGAAATTACATAATCCAATTATGGCTCGGATTATGACAGAAGACGGTGACTATACAGCCGAACATATTCGTGATTTCCAAATCCCAATTGTCGGTCAAGAATTCAAAACTTATTATCTTGATATTACCGATTATGTTATGAATCTTGAAACGAAACTATTTACTTTAATTATTTGCAATAATTCGATTGACGAAATGTATGCCGAAATTTACTCCTCGAAACAAACAGCTGCTGGTCAAACATTCGGAATTATCTTAGCTCAAGAGTAAAATTTAGTTTTATAATCACTTGACAATTATAGGAAAATCGTTATATAATTAAGGAAAGAAATTCGCATATAAATAATTAGTTCATATATGCAAATTTTTTAATAAAATTAATGCGGAAACGCTTACATCGAAAGGAGTTAAAATGAAAAAATTATTCTTGTTATTTAGTTTACTACTTGTATTGGTAGGATTGACCTCATGTATTCAGCCTAATGACAATGATGATGACCCTGTAGAAAAGCCGGTGTTCAAAAATGTTGCCATTGAAGCGGGCGATGATGCAGCTGAAATTAAACTGCTATTAGTTGCGCAAGATATTAATGCAGAAGTATATTATATAATCGTAGCACAAGACGCAGCTAAACCAACCAAAGAACAAGTTAAAGCTGGCGTTAATTATGGGGATGTTACGGTACTTCATGCGAACCATCGCAAGGATACAATTCTAGATGAAGTAGTCCTTGAAGAAGGTGTTGTTTATGCGGTATATGCCGTACTAGAACTAAACGGTGTCTTTAATGAAACAATTTATGAAGCTGAAGTTCTCACTAAGACCTCTGAAGAAGTTAAAGATATCGGTAAGGGAACTCCAGAAGATCCATTTAGAATTACTACCGTTGAAGAATTAGAACAATTATTAACGGGGGAAGTTTTTGTCCGTGATGCTTATTATAAATTAATGAATGATTTAGACTTAGCTGCAGCTGGTTATGGTGAAGGCGGAAAGAGCTGGACACCAATTGGAAAACAAGCAGGTGGATTAGTTAAGTTCTCAGGCGAATTCGATGGAAATGGACATACGATTTCAAATCTATATATAAACACTACCCAAGCAGAAGAAAAATGGGGATTATTTGCAGAGCTTGAACCTACTGGCGTAATTAAAGACTTAAATTTAACCAATGTTAATATCACAACTATGGGTACTCGCGTTGGTGCACTTGTTGGTTACAGTAAAGGTGGCGTTGTTAATGTTTTTGTCCAAGGTAAAATTACGGGTAAAACTTCTGGCGATGCAGACGTTGGTGGTGTTGTAGGTTATCAATATCAATCCGGTGTCATTCGTAACGTATTTAGTGATGTAGAAATAACTGCTGGCGGTCGCCGTCTTGGTGGTATTGTTGGTGTTGCCGATGTAGCGGCTGGTGATACAAATCCAATTATTATTAGAGATTGTTATTCAATTGGAAATGTCATTGGAAATACATCCGATGCTCGTCAAGCAGGTGGTATTGTAGGTTACGTTCGTGGAACCATCATTGAACGCTGCTATGCCTCTGGTGATATAACTGGTTCGAAAGAAACTGGTGGTTTGATTGGATTTGTGGAACAAAGATCTGGCAATCCAATTACACCAGAAATAAAGAACTCATTCTATATGGGTGCACGTGTTACCATTTTTGATTCATCAAATTCTCAAGTTGGTACTATTATTGGAAATATGAAAACAGATAATGGTACTCCTGTTACTTCAAATCTATTTGCTTCCTCTTCTACTGAATTAGTTGGACCTTCAAAACCAAGTTCATCTGCTTATCAAGGCGTAAGTACACCTATTGATTCATTTAAGAGTGTTGAATGGTTAACAACCAACCTTGGCTTTAATTTTGAATTAAATTGGGAAGTAAAAGAAGGTGCTTCACGTCCAACCTTAAAAGGTAGTTTTGATGACGGAAGTTATGAGATTCCAGAAATTCCACTTAACATTATTCTCGCAAAACTTGATGAAGGTGAAAATGCTGGTGAATTAGTTGTTCAAATTGAAACGAACTTAGAAGTTAATATTTATTATATTCTTGTAAAAGCAACTGATGCGGAACCAACCAACGAACAAATCATGGCCATGGTTAATTATGAAGATGTAGTCCTAATTGGTTCTGGATCTTCAATCGGAACTACTGTAACCGAAACCTACAGTGATTTAGACGAAGAAACTGAATATAAACTATATATTCTTGCAGTAAAAGATGGTGGGGAACCAGTTGTAAAAGATGATGTTTCTAAGCCAAAAGGTAGTGAACCACTATGGGGTGGTGAAGATCCTGTTGCTTTAGGATACTATCCAATTCACACACCAGGCGATTTAGAAGCCTATTCAAAAGTTGTTAACGAAGATGGAAAAACGACAAGTAAAGCAAAATTAATGAATGATATTGATTTTGCAGGATACTATGGTGGAGAAAGTGAAGGATTTACACCAATTGGTACTTCTAGCAAAAAATATAAAGGAACATTCGACGGACAAAATCATAAGATAATCAACTTATTTATAAACCGCCCAGATCAAACCGCTGTTGGACTATTTGGAATTACAGACAAAGGTGCAGTTGTTAAAGATTTAACAATTGAAAACGCTAAAGTAGTTGGTAAAGATTATGTTGGTACTTTAGTTGGCGATAGTAAGACAGAAGTCACAAATATCAATATTATTAATGCTGAAGTTACTGGTCTAAGAGCAGACGATCATACTCGGGCCGGTGGATTAATCGGTCATCAACGCGATTGCAATATCAACAAGGTTTATGTTGATGCAACTGTAACTGGTGTTAAGAGTGTTGGCGGTGTTCTAGGTTATGCCGATTATACATCTGATACCTCATCAGTTGAAATCATTATCTCTAATGTAATCGCAAAAGGTAGTGTATCTGCAACTGAAAACCTCGGTGGAGTTGTAGGTTATTTACGTACTACCTTAACGAATGCAATTTCCTATGTAAATATAAACCCTACTGCAGGTGCAAAAGAATCCGTTGGAGCGATTGCAGGATATGTACAAAACCGTAAAGATACTTGCGTTCCACATAAATTATCCAATATAATCAGCACCTCTGATAGCATGTTAATGGTTGGTAGACATAACATTGATCGAGGAACAGGAACTATGGAAAATCTCTTCCTCGTAGGTACTACTCATCCAGATGTTGCAGGTGAAACATACGGGGTAACCGTAGTTGCTGAATTAACGGCAGAATGGTTATCGACCAATACAACATTTGACATGGAAAATGTATTCAAATTAAAAAATGGAATATTGACATTTAAATAAAACAAAAAGAGAAACAGTTGTAGCCCTTCAAGTCGAAGGGCTACTCTAATAAGGAGGTAGTATGAGAAAATTTATTCTATTTTTATTAATCTTTTGTTCAAGTTTTGTCCTTCTTGGTTGTTCAGAAGAAGAACCGATTGATAATGAAAAACCTGTTGAATTAACCCCTTTTGAAAAAGTCCAAGAAGCAAAGGCAGCCTTAAGCATTGGAGATGTGGACAATGTAATTACGAATCTTGTGTTTCCAAAAAGGGGATTGCATGAAACGATTATCTCTTGGACGAGTGATAAACCAACCGTAATATCAAACGCTGGTGCTGTCGTTCGTCCGACTGATGAGGATGTTAAAGTAAAAATTGTGGCAAAAATCGAATTTGGTTCATCAATGGATACTAAAATTTTTAATGTCACCGTTAAAAAGATACCAAGCACATCGGAAAATAAACTCATTGAAATGGCAGATGCTTTTGTCCTTTACCCTAACAATACAATTGCTTGTGATACGATAGTCCTACCTCGGATTGCGGACCAATTCTTAATCTATATTGATTATGAAATTGATAACCCAAATGTTATCGATTATCAAGGTAATGTAAACCGCACTTCCTCTGAACAAAAAGTTAATGTTACTGCAACCTTTAAATTGGAGGGCTTGGAACAAAAACGTACCTATCAACTTACCGTAAAACCGAAACCAACCGATTCTGTTATTATCACCGAAAATGATAGTCGCATCTTAAGAAAAGTTTCGGTAACAAATAATGTAGAACTGATTGCAGCATTAAACAATGCAAAGCCAGGAGATGGAATTCTGCTAGAAAATGGACGTTATCGAAACGTTAATATTTATTTAAACAAATCAGGAACTGAACAAAATCCTATTATCATTTCTGCAAAAAATCCAGGAATGGTAACAATCGAAGGGGAATCTTCGATTGAAATTGAAGCAAATCATGTCATCGTTGCTAATTTAATTATGACCAATGGCTCACCAAGCATTGACCGTGGGGTCATTGTCTTTAAAGGTAATCACTTGCGCTTAACCAATTGTAAGATCGATGACTTTGATTTATCCAATGAAGACTACAAATGGGTATCCCTAACCGGCCAATACCATGAAATCGATCGCAATGTATTTGATCACAAGTCAACGGGTGGCTCCCTATTAACTATTTGGCGTGACGATACATCCCCCCAATTCCATCACATTTATAACAATGAATTTAAGAATTATCGCGATGGTGGTGGATTAAATGGTTATGAAACCATTCGGGTTGGAACGTCCAATAATTCACAAAGCGATTCCTATGTCATTATTGAAGGAAACTTATTTGAAAATGTCGACGGAGAAATCGAAATCATTTCGATTAAGTCAGGCAGAAATATCGTTAAGGGCAATACCTTCGTGGAAAGCATGGGTATGGTTACCTCTCGTCATGGCAAAAACAATATGATTATTGATAATGTCTTTTTAGCTAAAGACTTAAAAGATTCTGGTGGAATTCGTTTATATGATGGTGGACATATTGTTCGTAATAATTATATCGAAAAAGTCAACACAACAAGTAATACACGTGGAGGTATCGTAGTTCACTCAGGGAATAGTGTTCCGGGTGGAATTACGGTATTGAACTCTCAATGGACAGCTTATAATGTTTTAATTGAAAATAATACCTTTATCGACTCTATTCAAAGCATTCTCTTCTGTGGAAAATATAACTTCCCAGCTCAAGACGTTATTATCCGTAACAATCACCTAGAAGCAAGATCAGGGGAAGCTGCCCTTCGTTTTGATAAGCAGCCAATTAACGCTACCTTTGAAAATAACTTCTTCTATGCTTCTACTTTAAGTGATAGAAGGGGAAATTATCTTCCCACTTCACTTCCGGGTATTACTTTCAGCACTACAATACCGAATACTCCTGTAAACGGTCAAGGTTTGAAACTTGTTCAAAATCTTGGGGCAAAAGATTTAACAATCCATACATCTAGTAACACGGGAGTTACTTGGGATTAGCAAAAACAATCTTTTTCATATCTTTGGTTAGGTTCCTCTCTTTTAGTTTTTATTATGGTGTTATTCATCCTTAATAAGTACTACCCTAATCAAAGCAAAAAGTGGACTAAAATTTTAGTCCACTTTTTGTATTAGATATATTGCAAAAGATGCGCTAAACTATCATTTATATCCTTTGGTTCTGTTCCTTCAAAAATTAGATAAGCATTTGGTACATTTTGTTTTAATAAAGGTATAATTTTTTGATAGTTCATCAAACCTTTTCCAATTGGTACTTGTTCAATCGATTGGTCCAAAATGAGGTAATCTTTAAGATGAATGATAGCGATTCGGTCCTTGAAAAGCTTCAAACATTCTTCCAAAATTTCAACATGATTTTGATGGTTATCAATATTTATATAATTAAAGATATCAACAATCACTCGAACATCCAAATCATCTAAATCATCGATTAATCGTTTTAACACACTTGGTTGATAGATTACATGATTATAAGCGCCTTCAATGGCTATTCTGGTTGTTAGATTATTCGCTTTTCGGTAATCGACAAGTTCTTGGAATACTTGCTTTACTTGTTGGTAAGCTTGTTCGCTGTGGTTGTTTGGATGATACGTCCATTGATCCCCGTTATAAGAACCAGTTTCCGTGCCTACATATGGGCAGTCAAAATAGGATCCATGGAATAGTGTGTTTTTAAACTTTTCAATTCCACTTCTTTGTTTTTCACTATCAAAATGCACGGGATTAAAATAGGCACCTAGCATCATAACTTTAATATTGTTTCCAATCAATGGCTTTGCAATCAACTTTGCTTTTTCTTTATTTAATATGCCATTTTCACCATCAAGCGCTTTATGAATAACTAGTTGAATTCCATCAAGCTGATATTGCTTAACTTTTTGAATTAACTCCTGAACGGATGATGAATTACCTAAATCATGGGCACGAATTCCAAACTTCATCTTAACACCTCTTTTTTTCTAGTTTACATGACCTAATTATTTAGCTATATTTTTTTATTTTTTCTAAAGGTAAGGAGGTAGTAACTACCTCCTATTTCATTAATTGGGTTGAAAAGCAAGATAATATATATTAATACTACTGTTTTCGGAATAAAGATAATAGGTTCCAGCTGAAGTAATTTCATAGGTGTGGATTTCTGCTACATCCCCTTTAATCGCATTTGATCCGACTACACTATCTCCATTTGATAGTAATAGGTTTCGGGTAGCAGACGATGAACCACTGATGGCATGAACCGTTAATGTTCCAGGACCTGTTACCGTAAACATGATAGCACGATTACCTTCTGCACCTGGTGTTCCCGTACCATTTAATTTTAATCTCATCGTGTGTGACATGTCGCCAAAGGTTTTATTATTACCCTCAATCAAAACGTTTTTGCCAGCAGAAGCTAACACAGTAAATTCACCATATTTGGTGTTTGTGGTAATTTCAGCAGCATCTTCATTGCTTACATTCCAACTAAAGCCTGTCGCTTCCATTTCGAACGAGAGATAATAAATATTTATTCCACCGCTTGCAGAAAGAAGGTAATAGGTGCCAGCAGTTGTTATTTCATACGTTTTTATTGCACATAGCGTGCCATCGATTGAATTTCTTCCTATTTCATTGGTTCCATCCGATAGAACTAAATCGCGAACAGTTCCAGAACTACTACTCAATGCATGAACAGTTAAAGTACCTGGGCCTACAGTTGTAAACATGATCGCACGGTATCCTCCAGGACCTGCAATACCAGTTCCACCTAATTTAATACGACGGCTATGAGATGTAGTTCCAAATGTTTTTGAATTTTCATCAACATCCACGCCTTGTGAGTCATTGGCTAAAATGGTAAAATTATTATATTTGGTTGGTGATTTATATGTACCTATCGTTATTATGCTTGCATCTAAACTAAAACTTGCAGGAATAGTTTCTTCTTCAGCAATTACAGTTACATAGAATGTAACTTCACTTTCATAAGTAATTTCGTTAACTACTAGTGTAACGGTTGCCGTGAGGGTAACTTCTTGATCGCCAACTGCAGCGGTTGGACGGGTTACGGTTCCATCATTTGCAATATATTGTGGTTTGGAACTTACCCAAGTAATAGTTGTGTTATATTTTGGATCCGATGTAGGGAGAGTCAAATTATTTATTGCTTCTTCAACAACTTCTAATCCAGCCGCAACTTCATCCACTTGGTCTTGTGGATTCATTGGTTCAACTGTTGGTTCTGGTGCATCTGGAATTTCTTCTAGCCGAACGCTTATAATTACATCTTTTGGTTCCGCTTGATAACTCCATAATGCATCCAGATCAAAATTAGTTAGATTTGTGGTAACCCAAGTTTCATCAATGGATGCTAGGAAGGATACACCTTCTACTGCAACCGCAGAATAAGCTTCTGGGATTGCGATTCCAAACACATTTGTAAAGGTGTAGTTTCCACCACTACCTATTACTGCATTTGCTCCAATTTCCGAAGGAGTAAGTGTTCCATCGAAAATTACATCCGTTACCGTTCCACTTCCGTCACTGACTTCACCAATAATGTATGAACTCTTTTTTGGAACAGTTGCATCAACATGGACAACAATTCGATTAAGTGTTAGGGTACCACGGGTACGGCCTACAACCCCACCGAAGGTTTGTTCACCTAGATTTGCTTTTACGTTTAGGTAAACATCTTCAATCGTTACTTCCGCGTTTGCTTCGATACCACCGATTGCACCACCTGAGTACGAACACATGATTTCTGTTTCTAACGTATAATCAGCACTAGAACGATAAATTTCTACCGATTGATAAGCACGGCCAATGAAAGCCCCTTGATAGTCATAATCGCCATTTACGTGTGTAATCATATCATAAATATGGATATTGTCAACTAATGTGCTATATCCTTTTCCGGCAAGTAAACCACAATCTGTCGTATTGGCGAATAATCTTACTTTATTGAAATTAATGTCCTTGAATGTGGCCCCATCTTTTGAAGTGGAGACTAATCCTCCATAAAAATCGCTTCCAGTTCCACCAATGATGGTTAGATTATGGATCCAGTGACCTTTACCATCAAGTGTTCCTCTAAACGTTACATTCGTTGGCTCCCAAAGATAATTTTCTGCATTAATATCATTGGCAAGGATAATATAGTCATTTGGCTTATCACGTAATGCGGAATAAAGTTCTTCAATATCGGTTACTTCAATGGCTGGAATAACATCTACAACACTAACAGCACTAAATCCTTGAGGAGATTCAATCACAAGTTGTAATGTATATGGTTTTTGTTCTGGAACAGTAATCGAAGTAGATATCTGAATATTATTTACATCAAGACTACCCTTTACAAGAATGGAAGCATCATTTCCCGCTTTAATATCAGCAGCTGATAAGGCAGGGGTATCTTTTTCAACAAGAGCATAGTATAGTTTTCCTTCAGCACGGTCAGCTGTAACATTTAGGTCAAACTTAAAGGCTTCATCACGGTTTAAAATATTACCTGCTTTTGCCACCGCAATCTTTGTAGGATCGATATCATCTGCACCTTCAATTACTGTGTGAGGAGGAACTTCCATTTTGGAAAGATCTTGAATAACGAGATAATCGAAATAGCCGTTGGAATGTTTCCAAGTGTTACCGATTGTTGCATCCGGACGATTTACGCGGAGTTTCACTTTGGCAGGAATCAATGGATTACCAGTATCAAAGAACGGTACTCCTCCAGCTGGAGTAAAGCGAGCCCAACCACCATTGATTTTAACAAATGCCTCATATTTATATGTCTCATACCATGCTATCATGATGGAAACATATTTATTAGCTTCCCAAGTAGCATTGGTTTCAATCCGATGACCGTAGCCTGCTCCATCTGGGATATTATCACGATAAGCAATTTTTCCTGATGGCATGAGGTGAACGCTAAAGAGACGGTCGGTTGCATTATCTTGAATTTCTAAAGACATTTCGCCATCCGGAGTATCTAACATCATATTGAATGTTAGGAGTGCTCTTGTAATATCAGGAATACTTTGTTCGGTTTTTGCATCAAAACCAGGTCTACTCATTAAACGGATTGCTTGTTCCCCTTCAACCACTTTTGAAGTTTCTTTTGTAATAAATTGTCCTGTTACTTGATTTGTTTCATAATATGGTTCTTGATGGTCAACCGCATCATTTAATTTCCACGCCGAAAGATCCGCTCTTTCGAATCCTTCATAATAAACTTCATTCGGCCATTCATCATGTTCTGTTTCTTCATCCCCAGTCGGTTCATCATACTCATCTTCTGGGTCTTCTTTTTGACAGCCAATTAAGGTAAGAGATAACCCAAATAGTAAGATAAGAATGCTAAATAAAACGAAAAAATTTCTTTTACGCATTTTTTTCTCCTTTCTTCATTTGCACAAAATTTTGTACATTATTAGTCACAATCGGAAGGCCATCTTGACCTTCGATGGTAACATCTTTTAGGATTACTTCTTGCACATTATGAAAGTAGAGCCCTTCTTTTGACCGTTTTTCAATAAAACTCATCATGGCTGGATAACCAGGGCTAGGATTATCCTGATAACGGAAACTGACATTTTCTAAAGAAATGCTTTCAATCGGAGCTTCTTTTAATCCATAGAAGAAGCCAGCGGAGATAGCAACATTGGTGCAGATAATATTCTGAAATTTGAATTTTCCAAGGGATGGGGTTAAGTCTGTAACCGGTAATGCTTCCTTACTATAGACATATTCGGTTTTCCCATCCGGATCGCAGAAGTAAAACATATTCATTACAAGCGGAGTTAATACCCCATCCATAATGATATTACTTACTTCCAACTGATCAATTCTTGCTTTATTTCCCCTTCCTCGTCTCGTCTTTATTCGAATCCCCCGATCCGTTTCTAAAAAGTAACACTTTTCCACCTGAATGTTTTTCATGCCACAACTCATTTCACTGCCGATGACAACAGCTCCATGACCATATTTCATTAAACAATTACGAATAGTTACATTTTCACACGGTTGATAGTGGTTTCTTGCCATATAGATCTTTCCAGACTTTAACGCAATACAGTCATCGCCAACATTAAAGACGACACCGACAATCTCGACATTCCTACAAGACTCAGGATTTAAGCCATCTGTATTGGGAGATTCTTTCGGATTTTCAATTTTAAGGTCAAGAAAAGAAAGATTACTCGAATAAAAAGGATGGAGGGTCCAACTTGGAGAGTTTTGAAAAGTTAATCCCAACACTTGTACCTTGTCACAACCTTTAAGGAACAACAGATGGGGACGGTAGGCAATCCGAACGACTTTATGATTAATCCACCAATCACTAAGATGGGCACAACCATCTACGGTTCCTTCCCCATAGAGAAGAACATTTTGAACATTAATGCCGGTAATCACACTGGCAAAATTATCAAATGGGTCTCCTTCCCAAGAGCCAAGGAAGTATTCATTTTCAGGAGTTCCATCATTAGATGATAGAACACTCGGGAGGATGGGAAAATGCTCCCGGTTCGTACTAGCCTTGATTAAGGCTCCTTTTTTTAATTCAATTTTGGTATCGCTTTTTAAAAATAGGGTAGTAACTAAATATTCTCCAGGTGGAACAATGATAAGTCCATCCGTCGGACAAGCCATAATTGCAGTTTGAATCGCTAGGGTGTCATTATGGATTCCATCACCCTTTGCCCCAAATTTACGAACATCAAGAAAATACTTGACTTCACAAGTTTTTATATTCATTATTAGTTCTTGGTTTTGATCTTTTACTTCCACAAGATAAGTAGTATCAGGGGATAGGTCAAAAATGCTGAAAACATTACTTTGAATTTTTTTTACAAAAGTATGATTTAAATAGACATCCCATTCTTTTTTGGTAGACATTAAATAGTAGGGAAAATCATTTTCCACCTCGAGGGTAACGGAGGTAGGTGTAATGGCAATTACATTTATTTTTTCACCATTCATCCTTTTTTCTCCTTTCTAAAGAATTGTACTATGGTTAAGAAGATGAATTCAATCAAAAGAAAGAGTAACCCAAATCCGATTGGTCCAGCGGGAAGTGGTACTTGATCGGATGGAAGTGATTGAATCATAATTAAGAAACGGTTGATACCTTCATAACTATAGGATATGAAGATGGTAAACAAGATCCCAAGTCCCAGATTGATAAACAAACTTTTGACATTTGAAGTTTGAACAATTTTATACTGCTTGGTTGGCTCATGGTCATTCTCTAGGTAAGTGATGAATTTGTTAATCACATATTCGATAACGAGACCAAGGATTCCCCCTATCACCAACATTTGATCAAGGGGTGATGATAGATACCCCCCTAGACCCCAGCCAACAAAATAGTACGTAGCACCAGCAGCCCAAAACTTAATCAATACTACCTTTAGCCACATGGGGATTCTATTCAACTTATCGATGGAATATGGGTCATATTCAACACCATTCACCACTCGTTTTGAAGGTGTCGTCTTATCTTTCATGACCAACCCTCCTCAATATAAATTGAATCCATCCAGTAAGCACGCCAATTAACGTACATCCAAACCCAAAATAAAGGATAATCTTCGAAAGAATCATATTTCGGGTAAGAGCGGCTGTCCCATCATTTACCTCCGTTTGGAATTCACGGACAAAGAGGATGATGACAAGAATTAAAAACGAAATTAAGATAAAACTATCTGATTTTGATTTACCAAAGATTAAGAATGATTTTACTTCAGTTAATCGTGTCATCTGCTTAGATCAAGCTTATGTTGATGGAACATCAAACGAAAACAAAGTAACTTACTATCTATTAAGTGATGACACGGTTGTTTCAGAATCTGAAGTTTTATCAGTGATGGATAAAGTTATCTATCCGCCACGAATGAAA